>WBZT01000482.1_pt1 | contig 32226 bp, 11 predicted proteins | sample 5204241 | NCBI WGS metagenome assembly WBZT01 (sample SAMN12344358, study PRJNA552823) | activated sludge metagenome | biome: Activated sludge suspended growth; feature: Nitrification reactor; material: Wastewater; isolation source: activated sludge from nitrification reactor of wastewater... | reverse complement strand
ACTTTGCCACCACTGAATGTGCTTTAGTTTCCATTTTTCTTAACAAAGGCAACGGCACCTTCGCTGCAAAAGTTGACTACACAACCGGCACAAACCCATACTCCGTCACCGCCGCCGACCTCGACAAAGACGGCGACATAGACCTTGTCACAGCAAACCAAGGCTCAACCTCCGTTTCCATACTTATGAACAACGGCAACGGAACCTTCGCTGCGAAGGTTGACTACACTACCGGTACACAACCATACTCCGTCACCACCGCCGACTTTGACAAAGACGGTGACATAGACCTTGTCACAGCAAACTATGCCTCAACCTCCGTCTCAGTCCTCCTCAACAACGGCAGCGGTACCTTCGCCGCAAAAGTAGACTATTCAACGGGTTTTAATCCATCCTCCGTCACCACCGCTGACTTCGACAAAGACGGTGACATCGACATGGCCGTTGCTAATCAGAATTCAACCTCCGTCTCTGTCCTCCTCAACAACGGCAACGGTACCTTCGCCGCTAAAGTAGACTACACCACGGGCAGTGTTCCAAGCTCCGTCACCGCCGCCGACCTCGACAAAGACGGCGACATCGACATGGCCGTAGCAAATACTAATTCTGGCTCCGTCTCCGTCTTCCTCAACACCGGCAGCGGCACCTTTGCCACAAAAGTAGACTACACCGCCGGTAAAAATCCAAACTCCGTCACTACCGCCGACTTTGACAAAGACGGTGACATTGATATGGCCGTCACAAATGGTGGCTCAAGGTTCGTTTCGGTTTTTTTCAATAACACAATAAGTAATAACAGATTTAAGCTCTTTAACAGTTCTGGCACAACTAGTCTAATGTCCATAGACGCCAGTGGCGCAACTAGCTTTCAGAACACGCAAAACAGCCAAAAAGCTTTTGCTGTAAGCGATGCCGTAGGGTCTAATGTACTTAATGTAGACAGCACTAATAACTCTCTAACTGTAGGCTCTGTAAGTGCTCCAAAAATGTTAAATGCAAAAACTGACTACACCACTGGCAGTAGCCCACACTCCGTCACCACCGCTGACTTCGACAAAGACGGTGACATCGACATGGCCGTTGCTAATCAGAATTCAACCTCCGTCTCGATTTTCTTAAATGTCGGTGATGGTACTTTCCTCGCGAAGATAGATTACGGTGTCTACTACCAACCAGAGTCCGTTACCACCGCCGACTTCGACAAAGATGGTGACATAGACCTGGCTGTCGCAAGTTCTGGTTATGCTAAGCTGTCAATTCTTATGAACAACGGCAATGGCACCTTTGCTACAAAAGTCGACTATAACACTGGCTCTGGCTCATACTATATCGCTACCGCCGACTTCGACAAAGATGGTGACATAGACCTGGTCACATCAAACTGGAGCTCAGATTCCGTATCCATACTTATGAACAACGGCAATGGCACCTTTGCCGCCAATGTAGATTATGCTGTAGGTTTAGATAGCCGATCGGCTGTTGTAGCCGACTTCGACAAAGATGGTGACATAGACCTGGCTATAGTAAATTATTCAGATTCCACTACCTCTGTTCTATTAAACAACGGCAACGGAACCTTCGCCACCAAGGTAGATTACATTACTGGTGCAGACCCAACCTGCGTCACCGCCGCCGACCTCGACAAAGACGGCGACATAGACCTGGCCGTAGGAAACTCAAATGGACGCAGCATTTCTATTTTTCTCAACAACGGCAACGGCACCTTCGCCACCAAGGTAGATTACACCACCGGTACAAGTGATATCTCGTGGCCATACTCCGTCACCGCCGCCGACTTTGATAACGATGGCAATATAGACCTCGCCACAACAAATGGTCAGGTTGCTAACACATTGATGATTCTTTACAATAGTGGCAGTGCTATTTTTTCTAATCCAAGTATATATATTACCAGCGCAGGCCCATACTCCGTTACCACCGCCGACTTCGACAATGACGGTGACCAAGATATGGCCGTAGCCAATGATAGCTCAAACTCTGTCTCCATTTTTATTAATAAAACACTAAATGTTAAGACTATTAATAGCCCAACACTGAAACTTTATAGTACAGGCACCCAGGATGTACTAAGTATCGAGGGTCATCAAAACAATAATCTTCTGAGAGTTGACAAACTCGGGAATACTACTATTGGTGGCAGTGCTACTATGGGTGTAGGTTTGTTTGCGCCAAAAGTAGACTACTCAACTACTTATCAACCACGCTCCGTCATTACTACCGACTTCGACAAAGATGGCGATATTGATATGGCTGTTACAAGCTCAGCAAGTACAGCTGTAGATGTATTATTGAATAACGGCGATGGCACCTTTGCCACCAAGGTGACTTATATTACCGGTACGCAGCCATATTCTGTAAACGCCGCCGACCTCGACAAAGATGGAGACATAGATATGATAGTAGGTAACTGGGGTTCAACTTCTGTCTCTATATTCATGAACAACGGTAACGGCACCTTTGCTACGAAGGTAGACTATACTAGCGGCTCAAACCCTGAGGCGGTTGATACTACCGACTTCGATAAAGACGGTGATATAGATATTGCTACTGCTAACGCTGGCTCTAATAATGTCTCTATATTCATGAACAACGGTAACGGCACCTTTGCTACGAAGGTAGACTATGCTAGTGGGACCAGCCCTAGGCATGTTGCTAGTAAAGATATAGATAAGGATGGTGACCTTGACTTAATATCCGCAAATAGCGCCTCTAATAATGTTTCTATATTCATGAACAACGGAAATGGCACCTTTGCTACAAAAGTCGACTATACCGGTATAAATCAGCCATATAAAGTGAGCCTGGGGGATCTTGATAAAGATGGTGACATTGATATGGCTGTTTCTAATGGAGGTTCAATAGGAGGTTCTAGTGGTCTTTCTATATTCATGAACAATGGCAATGGCACCTTTGCCAGTAGGGTAGACTATACTACAGGCACTGGGCCTTACTCCAATATATTGGGGGATGTAGATATGGATAGTGACCTTGACATAGTAGTTGCAAATGCTAATATTGGTTCCAATTCCATATCGGTATTTCTTAATAACGGTAATGGCACTTTCGCAACAAAAGTCGACTTCGCAACAAATAGTCAGCCTCGTTCTGTAGACACCAATGACTTCGACAAAGACGGTGATTTAGATCTGGTGGTAACGAACAATGGCACGAATAATGTTTCAGTCTATTTAAATAACATCCTAAGCTATAACCGCCTCACCGTCATGAACGCCGCCGGCACCAACCGGGTAATGGCTGTTAGCAATACTGGAGTAGGTATTGGCTCAGGTGCTAACCCAAGTGGTGCCTACAGTCTAGACGTCTATGCCAACAAAACTGGCTATGCCATGCGCATTCAGAATGCCTCTTCTGCTACTGTAGCAGGTACTCCTGCTAGTAGCTCAGACGGTCTACTAATTCAAATAGGTACGGCTAATACTAGCAGAACAACCGGCAACTACTTTGTAGCTTTTGCCGATGGAACAGGTACTGTAGCCGGTAAAATCCAAGGTGGTTTAGGCGCAGTAGCCTACACCACTACTGGCGCTGACTACGCTGAATACTTTAGAGCCCCACAAGCAGACATGCCCGCACCTGGTGAGCTAGTAGCTCTAGATAGTACCCAAGATAAAGCAGTAGTAAGGGCAGGTAACAACAACCAAGTACCACTAGCTGGTATTGTATCTACTAACCCAGGCTTTATTGGTAACGGTCCACTATGTCATGTAGATGACAAAGACTGTGATAATAACTACGCTAAGTACAACGCCCTAGTTGCCCTTAACGGTCAAGTACCAACCAAGGTTAATACCAGCAATGGTCCAATAGCTAGGGGAGACCCAATAACTGTGTCTACTACCGCCGGTGAAGGTGCTAAAGCTACTGGTAGCGGTTACATAGTAGGTTACGCCATGGAACCACTGGCTAGCGGTTCTGGTACTATTCAGGTACTAGTAAGGCCACAGTACCACACTGTAAATACTGCTCAAGAACTACAGGGTAGTGGTCTTAACATTACAGGCAATGCTACCTTAAGCGGAGACATAGTAGTAGGTGGCAATACAACAGTAGCAGGTAACCTAAATGTATCTGGCCCAACAACTCTAACTAGCTTAACTGTTAACGGAGATGTCACTATTACTGGCAACCTAACAGTACAGAACATAACAGTAGCTAACATAACAATAAACGGTCATATAATAACCGCAGGTAATACCCCAACTACTACTATTGGTACTGCTGCTGGTACAGAAGACCAACAAAACAACATACCAGCCCCACAAGTTACCATAGAAGGCAACGACACCAGCGGAACCATAACTATTGTGGCGGGGGCTAATACAAGCAGTGGTGTGCTTGCAGAAGTTAATTTCGATAAATCATTCAGCGGTATGCCAAGGGCAATAGTATCTGCCAAAACAGCAGAATCCGCGTGGCTACAAACATTCAACGAAACTAACAGTAACAAGCTTATATTAAAAGCTCTAAATAGCCCTAGCGCCGGTCAAACCTATAAGTTCGACTACTTTATTATTCAATAGTAAATAGACCGTAGAGGATGGATGTTAGATGTTAGACCTTAGAAGATAGAATATCGAATAATGAATTTTGAATAATAATCAACTACTATTACTTACTTAATATTTCATTATTATTTTTGCTTAGGCAAAAATATATCTTTACTTTTACCTACCAGCTGCAAAAGTAACAAAAGAGCCTCGGCAAAGTAAAAAACGACTTTGTTGATTGGTATTTAGTACAGTACGAAAAAAGAACTCCCTTTGGTCGGTCTTATTTTATGAAATTAAAATGAAGAAAATAAGACTAGGCTTTTTTCTTTGGTACTGCTACGAATCACAACAACATAAATCTGCATTTAACCTCCATGCCATACCAAAACAACTTGTACCTGGCAGCAAACTTGTGGTTCTAAAAACCTAACACCTAACATCCAGAATCTATATTCTAAAAAGCGGAGCTCGGGGTATCGGTTTTACCTAGGATGCAATCGGTAAAAACAATAACTTGCAAACAAAAAGTTGTTTGAATCATTTTCGGCTTAAAGTAATTAAAAAATAGTGAGTTCTTTTTGTAGTTGTTGGTTTTTACTGGCTCTTACGCCAAGAGCTATATGTGCTCCGGCGCTTTGGTCAACTTTAGCGTTTAAAGTTGGAATATGGCAGATAAGTTAATAAAAAAGCTCTCAGGTTTTTTATTATTTTGTTAGATGGTAGAAAAATAAGAGCAAGAATATTGATCAACCAAAAATGAGATTCAGTACTGAATAAAAGCTATTAAATACTAAAGCTTAATGCTCAAAAAAGTTTTTTTTGTTCATTTTTTTGAAAACTTATTAAAAAGTTATCCACAGTTGAGGGTTTAGTATAATCTATTTGTAGTAATAAAAGCTATGAATATATTACAACAACTTATATGTATAACTTAAACAAATATAAATTTATACTGGAGTAATTATTAATTAATAGAGTACATTTAACAACAATATTTTTATGCAACTTTTATTATTTTAGATATTTTTTCGTATAAATTTTTTATTGATTTTAGGGGCTTGCATATCTGTTAGCTAAGGTTCACAATATAAACAAGCTATAAAAAAACAAAAATAGCTAAAACAAAAAACAAAACAATGAGTCCTAACTCAAAGCTGAATAAAATTATTTTTGCTTTATCTAAAAAGCAAATTACCAAGCCTAGTACCCAGGCCCTCTTCGTAGTGCCTGTTTTTTTGTTTGTAACAACAGTCTTTGGTTTGTCAATTCTTACCCCTGGTCTATATACACATACACGCGGGAATAATCCCCTTGTTCCTACTGCTTCAGCCGCCCCCAACAACACCATCAACTTCCAAGCTAGACTACTAACTAGTACCGGAGCTTTAGTCCCAGATGGTAACTACCACATCGAATTCAAGTTCTATGACTCATTAGCTGCTGGAGCTAGTGCCCAAGGAGTCTGCTCTACTAACTCATCTAGCGATGATTGTTGGTGGAGAGAGACTAGAACCACTGGCAACCTAGTAGCCGTTAAGAACGGCTACATTTCAGTTCCTCTTGGTTCGGTTACTCCTTTTGGGGCAAATATCCCCTGGGATCAAGAACTTTGGTTGACTATGAACATTGGAGGAGCGGGCGGTAGCGCTAGCTGGAATGGCGAAATGAGCCCTAGAATGAAAGTCACTAGCCTGCCTTTTGCCCAGGCCTCTGCCAAGCTAAAAGGAGCCAATGGTCTCTACGATGCTGACCAACTAGCCCAACTTGGCCCAGGCAGTGTCCAAACCGTCAACTCGGTTAACACGGCTATCCGCATCAACCAAACTGGTGCTGGTAGTCTCCTCCAACTCCAAGCCAGTGGCAATGACCGACTGCTACTGGCCGCCAATGGTAACCTCACCGTGGCGGGCACTGGTGTCTTTCAGGGTGCTAGTGTGTCTATTGGCACTACCTCCCAAGCAGGTGTCCTCACCTTAAGCGATGGCAGTACCAACACCACCACCATTCAAGCTGCTGCCACTGCCGGCAATCTGACCTTCACCCTCCCAAATGCCTATGGCGGTAGTGGTGACTGTATTGTTGGCAACGGAGCAGGGGGCTTATCTTTTAGTGCTACCTGTGGTAGTGGTGGTAGTGGCACGGCACCAGTTGGAGCTAGCTACTTAACTCTTGGTCTTGACGGCACCTTAACCAACGAGCGAGTCTTAACCGCTGGCACTAACATAAGCATCAGTGACGGTGGAGCTAATGGGAGTTTGACGGTTGGCTTAACTAACACCAGCCTAACCGTTACTGCCGGTACTGGCTTAAGCGGTGGTGGCAGTGTAGCCTTAGGTTCTAGCACAACACTTAACCTAGCCAACACCGCCGTTACCGCTAACAGCTATGGCAGCGCTAACTCAGTAGCTACCTTTACGGTTGATGCCCAAGGTAGACTAACAAGCGCTGCTACTACCTCCATCGCTATTAACGGCAACCAGATAACCAGTGGCAGTGTAGCCGTTGCCAACGGTGGTACCGGTGCCACAACTAGCCAAGGTGCCATTAACGCTATCTCCCAACTCACCACTAATGGTGATTTACTGTACCATAATGGTACTAACAGCACCCGCCTAGCTCGAGGCACTAATGGCCAATGTCTAACCAGTAATGGTACAACACTAGTCTGGGGAGACTGTAATGGCTCTGGCTCCGGTAACTATATCCAGAACACTACCACTAACCAAAACAGTGCTAACTTTAATATGCAAAGTGCCGCTACTACCAGCGTCACCGCTAAGTTTAGAGCTATTGCTAGCCAAACAGCAGATATTATCCAAGTTAGAGACTCTGGCGATACCACCACAGTATTCTCAGTGGCTCCTAATGGTAACCTTACAGCTGGTACACTAAACGGTGCTACTATTACGGGTGGTTCATTAAGTACTACCCAAGTAAATGGCGTAACCACCGCTAACATTGTCCTTACCACTGGCTCCTATGCCGATCCCGCTTGGATTACATCCTTAGCCAAGAGTAAGGTCGGTCTAGCCAACGTTGAAAACACCGCGCTGTCTACCTGGGCAGGTAGCAGTAACATCACCACCCTGGGTACCATTGCTAGTGGCACCTGGCAGGGTAGTACAATTGGCCTAGCTTATGGCGGTACCGGAGCAACCACAGCGAGTGGTGCTCGCACAAACTTAGGAGCTACAACAGTTGGTGGTAATCTCTTTACCTTAACGAACCCCAGTGCCGTCACCTTCATTAGAATTAATGCAGATAACACAGTATCTACTCTAGATGCTGCTTCATTTAGAACAGCTATTGGGGCAGGTACCAGTAGTACAACTGGTACTGTTACCAGTGTTTCGGGTTCGGGTGGTAGTACTGGCTTAACCCTCACTGGTGGAGCCATTACAACCAGTGGTACCTTAACACTTGGTGGTACCTTAGCTGTCGCCAATGGCGGTACTGGAGCAACAACATTTACAAGTAATGGCATTATATATGGCAACGCAGGCGGTACACTACAGGTAACGGCTGCTTCAACAGGTGCTAACCAGTGTCTAATAACTGCAACTGCTGGCGGCGCTCCAACATGGGGTAGTTGTAACGCTGGTGGCTCTGGCTTTACTAGCCTAACTCTTACCGGTAACTCTGGCACAAACCAAACAATTAACGAAGGCGATTCTATTAATATTCGTGGCGACGGAACGGTCTTAACTGCCGTAGCTGGCGCTACAGACACGGTTACCCTAAGTGTAGTAGCAGACAGCATTGGAGACTCTCAACTGCAATACAACACCGGTCAGAACCTAACAACTACCAGTAATGTCCAGTTTGCTAATATTACTGGTAGTGGAGACCTTTCTATTCAGGGTAATACAACTATTGGCAATGCCACTTCAGATCGTCTAACTGTAACTAGCCAAATATTAGGCGGAACACCGTTAGTATTCCAAGGAGCCACAGACAATGCCTATACAACTTCATTTGTCTTTGCCGACCCAACAGTTAACCAAACCATTACATTCCCTAACGCCACTGGAACAGTTTGTCTAACTAGTGGAAACTGTGCCGGTGTTGGTGGAACAGGCGACATACTTCAGGGTGGTAACAGCTTTACGGCTGCCGTAACAATAGGTGCTAACGATGCTTACGGACTAAACCTAGAAACATCAGGTACTACCAGACTAAGCATAGATAGCGGTGGAGCAACCACCATTAATGGTTCACTAGCTGTGGCGGGTAACTTTAATGTCAATACAGATAAGTTCACCATAGATACTTCCACCGGTGCTGTTAACATAGGTGCTTCAAACACAGCTGGAACAATAGTCCTTGGAAGGTCAAACAGCGCTAACAACACCATTAACATAGGTAATGTAGTAGGCAACACCTACACCCAAACAATTAATATTGGTTCTAGCAACATAGCTGGTAGCACTACTAATGTCACTATTGGTTCAACCGTAGCGGGTACAACAATTGTTCAAGGATCAACTCGACTTAGCGCCCTAACTACCAATGGTTTTGTTAAAACAGGCGGTGGCAACGGTGCACTTAGTGTTAGTGGCACAGTGGCACTAGGTTCAGAGGTTAGTGGAACATTGCCAATAGGTAACGGAGGCACCGGCGCTACAACTGCCGCTAACGCAAGGCTAGCTCTACAAACTTCCCAAGCATCTACTGGTATAGCTGCTAGTTGTGGCGGCCAAACAACTTGTCTTAATAGTATATATAGCCGAGATAGCAGAGCAGTTAATGATGCGCCTCAAGATAGAGATGCTGGTTTGTTTGTAGACTTCAAACAAAATGCCACCAACGGTCTTAGTGATGGTGGTACATATAATGGAGTATTAACCTTTAGGCCATATGGCAGCTCAACGGACTTTAGTGGCGGCCAAACCAGCCAGCTTGCCGTAACAGATAACGGCAACTTATGGATGCGAACCTCTACTAACAGCACAACCTGGGGCACTTGGTACCAGATGTGTAGCACCAAAGCAGTTTGTAGTGGCTATGCCCCAGCTAGTGGTTCCGCCAACTATATTCAAGCACAAGGTACAACACCCGGTACAGCTCAAAATACGAACTTAAATATTGGTTCCGGTACTGGTATTGCTGCAAACTTTAATGCAACAACCGCACTCCTTTTGAATGGTAATAATATCAACACGGCTGGAATACTTAGTAACGTTGCTTATTTGAATCAAGCTAACACTTTCAGCTCTGCAAATAATATTTTCTCTTCAGGTCTAAGGATAGATGGAAATCTAGCCGTAAGGCCTACCGGTGGTGCAATCAGCGGTGGATATGATGCTTTAATCCAAGTTATTGATGCAACAGACTTTAATACTCGGTTCAGGGGTATGATGGCTGGTGGGAGTGACTATTATGAGTTACTTGGTTCTGGAAACGGCGACAATGGAGTTCTTGAAATTGCGACTGGTGATAACGGTAATGAGCCTATTGCCTTTATTCAAAGGGCTGGAGGTACTAGCTATGAGCGTATGAGAGTTCATTCAAACGGGTATATCGGCATAGGAGACAGTACCCCAGTGTCATTACTGACTGTTGGTAACGGTGATCTATTCCAGGTCAATAGTTCTGGTGCGATTGCTGCAACAACAGGTATCTCATCCTCAGGCTCATATACGCAATCTGGCACAAGCGCAAATACATTTAGTGGCGCAACAACATTTAGCGCTGCAAATACTGCCCTTGTTGTCAACAACAATGCAAGCATTGGCGGTACTATAAGTGCGCAGGATCTATTGCTTTATAACGGAGGTTCATATTCTGGGCTTAATTCAGATACAGCGTTAAGCCAACTCTACGGCCAATTTGACCAAGATGCTTTTGCGTTTAATGCCCCAACTTCTTATGAAACCTATAACGGCAGTACATGGTCTGCTGGAACAGTGCCTACATCAATATTCAATGGACAACCATCGCAGAGCTGGACAGGCTTAACGATTCCGAACGCCACAAACAGGGTGAGGTTCACCTGGGATAGCTTTGGATATAAGTTCTGGGATGCATTAAGGTTCGTGCATTCAACTAATGGCAATAGCTTTAGGGCAACTTTGCAGTGGTCAACAGATGGTACAACTTTCAATGATTTTTACACCACACCATATTACGACAGCTGGCCTGGCTACAGCGTTTACAAGGGCAGTAGCAATAATAGTGGCAAGACGCCGTATCTAAGGTTGGTAATAGAGCCAAATTGGGCTTCGGCCAACCCAATTAACATTGGCCATATAGGGATGATGAGTTCTTATGGGGGGTATACTGCGCTTTACAGTTGGGACTACAATAGAAATGTCACATTTAACGGTGTAGTTCAATCTACTTCTTATATATCTACAGTAGCAACCGGCACAGCACCGCTAACCGTTACATCAACAACAGTTGTAACAAACCTAAATGCAGATTTACTAGATGGGCAACATGCTAGCGCTTTTGCCCCGGCCAGTGGTTCAGGTAGCTATGTACAACTGCAAGGCTCAACACCAGGTACCCAGCAAACGGGTAACTTCAACATATCCGGCACGGGTATATTTGGTACGGCAGTAATTTCAACGAATGGTGGTAGATTAGCAGCAACTTCATTTAGTGGTGATCAGATAAATCTAACTAGTGGAATTGGATGGTCGCAATTAGCCTTTAATTATAGTGGTCAAGCAAACGCCAACTTCAATTTTTATAATGGTTCAGGTTCTAGCATAGCATTAATTAATGGTACAAATGGTAACATAACAGCAGGTACTTACAATGGCCAAACTCTTAGCTCGTCTGCCAACTTTACCGGAACATTAACAGTTGCAGATACAATATATCAATCATCAAACGGTATTCGGGTTGCTACTAAAGACGACTTAACAACTAGGCTAGACAGTGGCTTCTTCCAAACTTCAACTGCGACCACTGCAGAAGGCTGGCCAGAAAATGCAGGCTGGTACCACCTATTAACATCTACGCATAGCAATACGGGTAATTACTATTCTATGCAGTTTGCAGCCGATTTTTACAATTCTAATAAGCTTTACTATAGATCAACGGCGGGTAGTGGGTCTACGGCATGGAATCAAATTTGGCACAGCGGTAACGACGGTTCAGGTTCGGGACTAGACGCAGATTTACTAGACGGTAATAATTCAAGCGCCTTTGCTCCAGCAAGCGGCTCCGGCAACTATATCCAAAATCAAAATAGTAGCGCACAAGGTGCTAACTATTGGATTAATGGCAATGGAAGACTGGATGGTAGTTTGGCCGTTGGCGGTACGGCCCCAAGTGGTAGCGGTACTATGTTTACGAATCTGAGTTCACGAAGAATTGTTGTTGGTGATTCAGACACGGGCTTAGGCCAAGTAAGCGATGGCGTACTGGCAGTATATACCAACGATGGTGAAAGAATGCGTATTGACGCAATTGGTAATGTTGGTATAGGCACCAATAACCCCAGTTTCAAATTAGTAGTAGATGGCTCGCACAGTAACACACAATTCTTAATGCATTCTGCTGGTGATGGTGGAGCAACTAACACTGCAGACCTTATGCTTTGGGCGAGTGAACCTTGGGCAACATATACAGGTGTTGGAATTGCCAATAATATGCAAAATATAGCTTCGGGCAATGGCTTTGCTCGTATCAACACCAACCGCGGGGGTTCTATGATGCGCCTACTAGATAATTCTATCGAATTTACAACCGTTAACTCCAGCGGTACGCAGCTTACGGGCATGGCGCTGAACGGTTCTGGTAATGTCACAATTGCGGGCACTTTGCGGGTAAATGGGTCTGGTATATTAAACTCATCTGGCTACGAAGTTGTTCAAACTAATGCAAGCGATTGGTTACGAATAAACCAAAATGAATCATTTACAAGCGGTACTGCGGCGTATGGTAACTGGGCATTTGGCACCGGCGGAATATCAGTAGGTAGTTGGGGTACTGCAGGTGCTGGCAATATACAGGCATCAGGTAATATAACTGGGTCGCAACTTATATCTACGGTCAGCACAGGTACTGCACCATTAACAGTTAGCTCAACCACTGTAGTCACAAACCTTAACGCCGACTACCTAGACGGTTACCATGCCAGTTCCTTCGCGCTAACTTCAGGCGTAGTACAGCTCGCTCCAGCCAGCGCACAAACAGATAGTTCAACCAATAGCTCTATATTCATTAACAAAACAGGTGCCAGTGGTAACTTACTCACCCTACAAAAAGGCGCTAGCAATGTGCTAACAGTAGGCAACACAGGCGCTACAACCTTCAAAAACACAGCAGATTCAAGCAGTGCCTTCCAAATCCAAAACGCAGCTGGTACGGCATTTGTAACTGCAGATAGCTCAAATCAAACATTAATACTAAGAGATAAAACAGGTTCTGCTAGCATTGGCTCAAATCTTGTAAGCAGTCAGGCGTTTAATAATGCTACCTACTGGACATGCACCGGATGGACAACAACTGCCACCAATGCAACACATAATACTGGTAATACCACTGGATGCGCTACAACCGGATCTAACTTATCCTTTAGTTCATATCAATATTATGAAGTGAAATTTACAATATCAGGTAATACAGACCCCTCCAATAAGGTTACTCCTAGTTTGGGTAATTGGAACTATATTAGCTACGGCGCTAATCAAACTTATACATTGGTGATGGAGCCGACAAGCACAGGGAGTTTGACCTTTACGCCAACTTCAAATTTTAATGGAACAATATCGAACGTAAGCGTTAAACTAATTTCTGGTTCAACCATGGTTCTTAGCGTATCTGATTCAGGCGCAATCTGGAATCCAGTAGAAGTAAGGGTTGATGGTGGCATAGGCTTTGGTTATCAATCTCTAGTTAATAATACATCGGGCGGTAATAATTTCGCTTTTGGGGCTAGCGCTCTCAAATACAATACTTCCGGAAATGAAAATGCAGCCTTTGGGGGTAGTGCGTTGGCTTACAATGTGACTGGTTCATATAATTCAGCATTTGGTAACTATAGCTTATGGTATAACAGTAGTGGCTCATATAATGTTGCTGTTGGTACATATGTCCTGTCTTCTAATACATTAGGTAGCGAAAATACAGCACTAGGGCACCAAAGCCTCAGAGTTAATAGTACTGGAAGTGCTAATACGGCAGTAGGGATGAATAGCTTAAATAATAACACTGCTTCTTATAACTCTGCATTTGGCCACTCCAGTCTTTATTACAACACAAGTGGTCAATATAATACGGCCACCGGCGGCAGTGCTGCAAGTGATAATTCTACTGGTTCTTGGAATACCGCCATGGGCCATACTAGTTTAAGATTTAATTCGACCGGTTCTTATAATACCGCCTATGGCGCTAGAGCAGGGTTCGGAGGTATTTATGCGAACAGCAATTTTTCAAATAATTCTCTATTTGGGTACTCTGCTGGCTACTCACTACAGACAGGTGCTAACAATAATGTTCTAATAGGCTACCAAGCGGGCGATGCAATAACTACGGGCTCAAAAAATATTATGATTGGTTACGATATAGACGCTCAAAGTGCAACAGGTTTCGACCAGCTCTCCATTGGCAATGTCATCTTTGGCGGCGGCGGCTTTGGTACCGGTACAAGTGTTGGCAGTGGTAACATAGGCATTGGGGGTGTAGAAGACGGAACCGACAAGCTAAGGGTGTATGGGGATATAAAAGTGGGCACCAGTGGTACCAATGGCTGTGTTAAGCGATACGACGGTGCCGCACTAACTGGTACATGTTCATCCGATGAACGCTTTAAAGAAGATATAACCAGTATGAATGGTATTTTAGATAAAGTAGCCAACCTCCAAGCTGTCACCTATAAGTTCAACCAACTTGGTAAAGACTATACCGGTGCTACAGGTAACGAAATACAATACGGTCTTATAGCCCAGCAAGTACTACAAGTAGCTCCTGAACTAGTATCTACTGACGAAAACGGCTACCTGAAACTACGCTACGATCTACTACCTATATATGCCATAGCCGCCATAGGTGAACAACAAACCATGATAACCGATGCCCAAAGTCGCTTAGCTGCCCTAGAAAACTCTCTCCAACCATCAAGTAACAACATCCTAGATCTAACTAATGGCAGCACCATACAGGGTAACCTAAATGTAGTAGGCAATCTTAATGTAACCGGCCCAGTAACTATGAAGAGCCTAACAGTAACAGACGATGTAGTAATAGCTGGCAACCTAACCGTCCAAAATGTAACCGTCGCTAACCTAACAGTTAACGGCCACATCATAACAGCTGGCAACACCCCAACAGCTACTGTAGGCACTGCAGCTGGAGTAGAAGATACCAATAACAACATACCAGCTCCACAAGTAACCATAGAAGGTAACGACACCAGTGGAACCATAACTATTGTGGCGGGGGCTAATACAACTGCCGGTAATTTGGTAGAAGTTAACTTTAGCCAACAATTTAGCAAAACACCAAAAGTTGTCTTAACTGCCGGCAACGAAAAGACATCAGAACTAAGGTTCTTTAGAAGCGCCGAAACCGGCAAATTCTTAATTAACCTTAAAGACGCACCACAAACAAACCAAACATACCAGTTCGACTACTTCGTAGTTGAATAGGTTGCTTCAACTTTATACGCTAAAGTTTAACAAAGCGCCGGAGTGCTTATATCTCTTGGCATAAGAGCTGTTAAAAACCAACAACCAACATCCAACAACTATACGTAAATAAAATACACACCTATGCAATTTATTCATACCAAAACTTAATATGACTCAACTAAATAAATATTAACAGTATTAAAAATTCAAATTACGCTAAATAAAATGCACAGGTGTATAATTTATATATGGCGAAAAATGATACAACAAGTGCTATAGTTGACGGAATACTAAAGGCAGCAGTAATAACTGGCGGTATTTCTATGGCTTTAATTGCGCCCAATATCATAAAATACCTAGATCCTGCGACGAAAAAATTTCTTAAAAATCTTGATGAACGCTCAAAGGAGAGGGAAATTCGAAGGTGTCTAGTATATGCATTAAGAGAAAGTTTAATAACTGAACATTACCAGCACGGAATTGAAATAAGCAAAAAAGGTCAACGACGTTTAAAAAAAGCCGAATATAATGGACTGGTAATCAATAATACTAATAAGTGGGACAATAGTTGGAGGCTAGTATTCTTTGACATCCCAGCGCTTAAGAATAAAAATAGAGCTCAATTTACAAGAAAACTAAGACAACTGGGTTTTCAGCCATTACAGCAAAGTATCTGGATAATCCCTTATGAGTGTAAAAATGAGGTTGCTTTTGTGACAGAAACCCTTGGCATCTCTAAGTTTGTAACTTATATTACAACTCGCCATATTGACCACGAAGATCTGTTAAAGAAAAGATTTTCACTTAAATAAAATAAACAGGTGTGCATTTTATTAATAAAATGGTTTGAAAATACAGGCTTCTTGTTAAAGATATGTAAAAAGTGTAGTGATGTAAAAAAATAACGGTGGTATAATGGTCAGTGACAATTTGACAGATACGCTCCGCTTTAACTAGCGGATGAGTGGTCATCAGCCACGAAGTACAAGGAAGAAATAGATTAATCTAAAGTAGAACCTTGCGCAACAGAAACTCGCGTTAGCAGTTGTAATTAAGTAACCACTGGTTATTCGGATGGTACCTTCCGCACTTTTATTTAAGCGGGATCCGAAAAGAACTAGTGGATTTTTTAATTATTAATTTAAAAAGGAAATAATTAGCTGTGAAGTACCAAAAGGGCACCCGAAGAAGAGCAATAGAATACGAAAAAGATATATTATCATTCTGGAAAAAGAATAAAATATTCGAAAAATCAGTAGAGCAAAGACCGGTAAATAATTCCTGGGTTTTTTATGATGGCCCTCCATTTCTAACAGGTACTCCGCATCACGGGCACCTGCTTATATCTTCTGTTAAAGATGCAGTTGCGCGCTACCAAACCATGAAAGGTAAGCACGTAGAGCGCCGTTGGGGCTGGGATTGTCATGGCCTACCCGCAGAAGTGTTTGTCGAAAAGCAACTAGGTATATCAAATAAAAAAGAAATTGGCGTAAAAATATCTATACCCGAATATGTTAGAGCTTGTAGGGCAGCTATGGTTCAAACCGGGACCGAATGGGAAGATTCTATAGACAGAATTGGTCGCTGGGTAGAGTTTCAGGGTGCCTACAAAACAATGGACAACGAATACATGGAAAGTGTTTGGTGGGCATTCAAAACGCTTTACGAAAAGGGAAAAATATACGAAGGTGAAAAAATATTAGTTTATTGCACTAAAGACGCTACTCCAATATCAAAAAGCGAAGTTGCCATGGAAAACAGCTATCAGGTTGATACAGACCCAAGCGTTTTCGTTTACTTTAAACTAGAAAACTCTAACCAATATTTAATGGCCTGGACAACCACGCCCTGGACGCTTCCGGCAAACGTTGCCATTGCAGTAAATAAAGACCTAGAATACAGTCTTGTAAAATTCGAAGATAAAGAGGTTTATGTAGCCTCGGATGCCTTAGAAAAAGTGTTCAGAAACGAAAAAAAGCAGGCATTAGAATATAAGGTTATCAGAACTGTAAAAGGCAAAGAATTGGTTGGTAAAAAGTACCATCCGTTGTTTGAAAATCATGGTCCAAATTCACATGTGGTTTTAGCTGCAGATTTTGTGACCGCAGAAGATGGTACTGGGATAGTACATGAGGCTCCTGCCTACGGTGAAGAGGACTATGAATTGTGTAAAAAACACGGCATACCAGTGGTATCTATTGTCGACGAAAACGGTAATTACACCAGTGGCCGTTGGCAAGAAAAAAACATCTGGGAGGTTAATAAAGAAATAGCTAAAACTTTGGTTGCCGAAGGCGTTGCAATGAAAGTTGAATACATTCAGCACGACTACCCGCACTGTCATAGATGCGGCACCAAACTTATGTACCGAGCCCACCCCGGTTGGTTCATGGATATTCAAGAGCAAAAAGCTGACATGCAATCTGCTAATAAAAAAACAAGCTGGACCCCACAGGTTCTTAGGGATGGTAGGTTCGCCAACATTATAGAATCGGCACCAGATTGGAACTTAAGCCGTGACAGATACTGGGCAACGACCTTACCCGTCTGGAAAGGTCAAAGGCCGGATGGCACTGAAGTAATAAAGGTAATAGGTAGCTACGAAGAATTTAAAGAATTAACAGGTAAATCGCTAGACGATTATCATTTGCCTAATGTCATGGATGTGTCTTTTGAAGTAGATGGAGTAAAGTTGCATCATATAGGTAAAGTTATTGATTGTTGGTTCGAAAGCGGTAGTATGCCATTTGCTCAATTCCACTATCCGTTTGAAAATGATAAAAAGTTTGAATCAAGCTTTCCGGCAGATTTCATTATAGAGGCCATAGACCAGACCAGGGGTTGGTTTTACGCGCTAACCGCTGTAAATGTTGGTTTATTCGGGCAATCGCCGTTTAAAAACCTAATTTGTACAGGTTTAATTAACGCAGCTGACGGTAAAAAAATGAGCAAAAAGCTCAAGAACTACACGGACCCAATTGAACTAATGGACAGATATAGCGCCGATAGCTTTAGGATGCTTATCCTAGGCTCTCCGCTCCTAAACGGAGAAGATTTTGCACTGTCCGATAAAGATGTCGCAGATGTAGCCAGAAAGCTGGGTATGATCTGGAATATGTATGACTTTTTCACCATGTATGCAGAGGTTGACGGATGGGAATGGGATGGAAAAACCGCCGATCCAAGTAACGAACTAAACAGTGTATTAGATATTTGGATTGTTTCTAGGTTGCATCAGCTACAAAAAGAGGTAGACAAAAATATGCAAAGATACGATCTACCAAACGCTCTAAAGCCTGTAATGCCATTTATAGACGATGCCAGTAACTGGTTTGTAAGAAGAAGCCGAAAAAGGTTCTGGAAAAGCGATAACGACACCGATAAGAGTGATGCATATCGAACTTTACACTTTATTTTGGTCCGACTATCAGTAATTTTGGCTCCATTCACTCCATTTCTTTCGGAAGAATTGTACCAAAAACTAACCGCTGGCGAATCTGTGCATTTACTTGATTGGCCAGCTAATGGTCACATAAATGAACTAGCTATTAATAATATGGCAGTAGTAAGAGAATTAATTACCGAAGGTTTGTCGCAAAGAGCAGAGGCTGGTATAAAGGTTCGTCAACCGCTTTCAAAAGCAGACGTAGTCATTGACTCACAAATACCAAAAAACGAGCTAAATGAATATGAAACTATATTAATTGAGGAGCTAAATATAAAGGCCGTTAGCATTAAAGAGGGCAACAATAATTCAATTAAGCTAAACACTAAAATTACAAAAGAATTAAGCCTAGAGGGCCTATCGCGTGATGTTATCCGCCAAGTTCAAGAAGCCCGTAAAAAGGCTGGCCTTGAAATAAGTGATAGAATTTTTGTTGACCTAAATACTACAGACAAAGAACTAGCTGAGGCCATTAAAATTCATGAAAAAACAATATGCAGTGAGGCGCTGGCTGAGTTTAAAAATGACATTCAACCGGCCTACAAAGTGGTAGTTAAAATTAACAACAAAGAGCTCCGCATAGGCTTAAGCAAGAGATAATTTTATTCATTTTCTTAGCAGTATTTTTATAAATTAGGAGTATACTTCTATTATGAAAACGCTGCAAAGATTGTCTATTTTATTGGTTATTTTTGTTGCAATTGTTACAACCACAACAGGAAATATATTCGGTCAAAGCTTGCAGGACTTTACAATTTCCTCATTTTCATCGGACTTTTATTTAAGCAAAAATAGTAAAGGAATTTCAGAACTTGCGGTGACTGAACTAATAACTGCTGACTTTGAAAACATAAACACCAACCATGGAATCTTGCGAGCACTACCCATGGAATACAAAGATCTAAATTTAAACCTAAAAATCAACCAAGTAGTGAACGAAACCACCGGCTCAACAAGCTATTCTACATACAAGCAAAACAACAATTTAGTGCTAAAAATTGGTGATGCCAATAAGTTTGTTAATGGCAAAAATACCTACAAAATTAGCTACAAAATGAACAATGTCATTGCTAATTATGATGGCTACCAAGAGCTTTTTTGGAACATAAATGGAACTCAGTGGCAGCAACCAATTGCAGCTTTGAGCGCCAAAATTTCTGTTGCAAATGACCTACAAAATTCGTTCAATAATCAACTTGAATGTTTTAGCGGATTTTACGGACAGTCAAATAAAGCTTGCACAATCACAAACCAAAATGGCACAATTTTGGTTAATAGCACCAAGCCTCTAAATGCTGGAGAAAACGTATCTTTTGCTATTGGTTTTAAGCCAAATTCATTCAAAATTGATTCGTTTGCTTTATTTAAAGCTAAAGCTCAAAAAGTTTTACCATTTATACTGGCTCCCCTAATTATTTTGAGCTTTTTAGTATTGTTGGTGGTTCAATGGGCACGCAAAGGCAGAGATGCAAAGGGAAAGGGGGTAATAATTCCTCAGTACACTCCCTATAAGCCTCTTAGCGTGTTAGAATCGCAAGTATTATTGAGTGAATCACTTTCCCAGAAGGGGATAACCGCTCAAATCATCTACTTAGCAGTTTCAAAAGTCATTACTATAAGTGAGGTCAGTTCTAGCAAAAAGGTCCTGGGCATTAATTTTGGGTCCAATAAAGACTATTTAATTACTCTTAACCAAATACCCGCTCAACAAGATGAAAGCAGCGCAGGGGTGCTTAAAATGCTTTTTGGGGATAATTTTATTGTCGGTCAACAGGTAAATATTTCAGATCTTAAAGATAAAGCCTATAAAGAAGTGGCTGTAATGTCTAAAGCATTGCCAAAAAAGCTCTTCGAAAAGGGTTATTTTACCAGTAATCCAGAATCGGCTTTTAGCGTATATTTAAAACCCAGCCTAGTTTTAGCCCTATTATTTATATTATTTGTAATTATTTGTTCTTTTGCCGGCTTTTTAAACTTCCCAGACGGAGTAGTGCCCCTGCTTTTTCCTTTGGTATTCAGTTTAATTGTATTTAATATTATTGCTGCTGCCATAATGCCAGCAAAATCAGGGCTTGGAACAGAGGCAAAAGAATACTTACTAGGTCTTAAAGAGTACATAAAACTTGCTGAAGCAGATAGGTTGAAATATTTACAAAGCCCAGAAGGTGCAAAAGAGTATGGTAATTACGAGCAGAATACCACTAAGATCAAGTTATTCGAGAAGTTACTGCCTTACGCCATAATTTTCGGTCTCGAAAAAGACTGGGCCAACAGCTTTAAAGATATATATACCCAGCCACCAGACTGGTATCAGGGGAATTGGTCTACATTCAATACCGGTGTCTTACTTGGTGGGATATCTAGCTTTGCAGAAGCCGGTAGTGTTTCTTTTGCTGCTCCTAGCAGTTCTGGAAGCAGTGGATTGGGTGGCGGAGGATTCTCTGGCGGCGGTGGCGGCGGCGGTGGCGGCGGCGGCTGGTAGAATAATTCTTGTAAAAAAATACAGGGGTGTGGAAAAGCTGAGCACTTTTTTTATACAAAGTACTTGCATTAATAAAACATAAGCTAGATAATAGAATTACAAAAACAAAAACAATCATCAAACAAAAAAACATAAAAACCACCTAATTTAACACACGACCATAAAAATTTAAGCTTGCTCGCAGTAACTTAAATAAAAAAATAAGGTCGTGTGTTTTTATTTACTGCAATAATCTACGTAAATGTAATTTTGATGATTGTAATACCCTAAAATGCTCGCGCATGCCATTTATTTATATAAAAAAGCTCTTGTAAGTGCCATATTGGAACATTAGTACGGCCAAAAGGTTGATATATGGAATATTTTACGACATAGCAGCAAAGTGAATAGGATATAAAGAGCTTCACCTAATATTCCTACTATTAAAGCTATTTATTATTAAAAGTAGATTACTAGTACCGGGAAGTATTTAAAAAATTAACCAACTAACAGATACAAATACAGTACTAGTATTAAAAGGCTAGTACTAAAAGGTTTGTGTATAAACTAAACATTTTGACCCCTTAAATGCTTGTGCTTCAACAGATTACGGGTGTACACTAGTATTGATCTACAAAAACAAAAAGATCAAACAAAAATAAAATACAAAAATACATGATTAGAAGCTGCATAAAGCGCCTGGCGTTACTTGCCAATTTAGCAGGGAAAGGGAACCTATTGGTTCTTACCCTGCTTCTTGTTGTTTTATCCTCTTTGATTTTGGCTTATCAAGCTATATATACGCGTGAGCAAGCTGGTGCAGCACCAAACACAAACATTAACTTTCAAGCAAGAATATTAACCAACACAGGCGCGCTTGTTCCAGACGGAAATTACAGCATTCAGTTCAAAATTTATGATTCTGTTGCTGGTCCGACATCTCAGTGGAATGAAACTCAAGCAGTTGCAGTGAAAAACGGATATGTTTCTGTTTCACTAGGCTCTGTTAATCCATTTAGCGGTATAGACTGGAGCCAAGAACAGTGGCTAACAATGAACATTAACGGTGACGGAGAAATGGCCCCAAGAATGAAGGTCACTGCTGTACCGTTTGCCCTTAGGTCTAACCAGGCAGATACCTTGACCAACGGTTCGGGCACTATAAGTGCAGGCAGTCTTGCACAGTTAGCACCTAACTCTGTGCAAAGTATCAATTCTGCTAATAGCTTACTTAGAATTGCCCAGCTTGGCGCCGGTGACTTACTGCAGCTTCAAAACAGTGGTGGCGACAAATTTACTGTGGCCAATAACGGTGATACAAATATTGGCGGTTCTTTGTCAGTAAACGGTGGAGTGACGGTAGGGAATTCTTCTAGCACGACCGCCGGAACTATTCGTTGGACAGGTAGTGTATTTGAAGGCTATAACGGCACTGGTTGGACTTCACTTGGCGGATCTGCGTTAGGCAACCCAATCATCAATAAGGTCAAGCTGGTGAATGAGGTACAGAATAACACTGTCAACGGCACCGCCACTCTTCAGCCAGATGATGAACTATTTTTTGATATCGGGGCTAATGAGACCTGGACATTTAGGTTTATGCTTCAGGCTAACTCTAATGTAAATCCCGATTTTAAGTTTGCGGTGACTGCCCCCGGCGGAGCGGTCTGTACTGTCAGTACCGCAGACCATGAAGCGGCAGTTTCGGTAGCTAACCTTGGTTGTGGTGTTTCGACTGGCTTGGTAACTGGCAACACAACGAATGATTTGTATGAACTAGTTGGTACAATTCGAAACGGAGCTAACGCTGGAACCGTTCAATTGCAGTGGGCTCAAAACACAGCCAATGCTGCAAACTCTACCATTTACGCAGGAAGCTCAGTGCTAGCTACAAGGGCTGTTGGTCCTAACGGATCGGCCCAGGCATTTATTCAAAACGGAAATAGTTTTGGTGCAGATGCATTCCTGGGAACTAACGATAATAATAATCTTAACTTTATAACAAATAGCACAACCAAAATGACGGTTTTGGCAAACGGCAATGTGGGAATAGGTGACACTACTCCAAGCAGTCTACTAACCGTTGGCAGTTCAGACGCTTTTCAGGTCGACTCAACCGGTAATGTATCCACTAGTGGCACACTACTGGTTAATGGTTTAAGTTCTTTCAATAGCAGTTTAGTGGCAGGGGCATCAGCAACCGGAACAGTTTCTGCAACCGAGCCAACTCCACGAACAAATGTAACTAATGTAATTACAACAACAGCAGTTTTTGCTAATAACGATGTTATATTCATCAATAATGCCGGCCAAGACTACTACACCAGAGTTGTTTCTGGTGGTGGTACAACCAATTTGGTAGTATCCCCAGCGGTCAGTTACGATGCAAGCGCTCCTGTTACAAAGTACAATGTTCAGAATATTGGCGCTACTTCTACAGACTACTCTACTCAAGCCAACAGATTCTTCCAAGGATACTTTTTGGGTGGTGTTGTGATTGGTGCAGGAAGTACAACAATTTCTGACGGAAATATTGAAAGCACAACGACCCTCCGCTTGCAGCAAAATGGCGGAGACTTAGCTATTGGTGGCGACTTAAATATTGCCGGATCAATAACTGGAGATGGCTCTGGTCTTACTAATATTGATGGCTCACAGATTAGCGGTGGATCTATACAAGATACTAGTTTGTCTGCAAACGTCACCTTGCAGGGCAACACCTTCAATGGCGCTAGCCAGCTGCTTCAGCTAAATGGCAGCGGTAAAGTAGATGATTCATTATTATCTAGTAACATAACTGCACTAGGTAATACATTCAATGGATCTAACCAATTAGTACAGCTAAACGGTTCAGGATACCTACCAGCACTTAACGCTTCTAACCTAACTAACATCAATGCTTCTAATATATCTTCTGGAACACTAGACGATGCTAGACTTTCTAGCAATGTTACCGTACTAGGTAACACATTCAACGGTGCTAGTCAGCTAGTTCAGCTTAACGGTTCTGGCGCTCTACCTGCATTATCTGGTACAAACCTAACTAACCTAAACGCCTCTAACATTTCTAGCGGAACTCTAGACACAGCCAGACTAAGTACTACGGTCACTCTAGCCGGCAACACATTCAATGGTGCTAGCCAGCTACTTCAGCTAAATGGCAGTGGCAAAGTAGATGATTCATTATTATCTACTAACATAACTGCACTAGGTAATACATTCAATGGTGTCAACCAACTAGTACAGCTAAACGGATCAGGCGCTTTACCTGCATTATCTGGAGCAAACCTAACTAGCCTAAATGCATCTAACATTTCATCTGGAACCTTAGACACGGCCCGACTAAGCACTACTGTTACCCTAGCCGGCAACACCTTCAATGGCGCTAGTCAGCTAGTTCAACTTACTGCCGGCGGTCTGTTGCCCGCTCTAAACGCATCTAGTTTAACTAGCATTAATGCTAGTAATATATCTTCCGGAACACTAGACACAGCTAGATTAAGCAGTACTGTTACTTTGGCCGGAAATTCATTTAACGGAGTTAGCCAGCTTATTCAATTAAATTCTTCAGGTGAAATTCCTGCTCTATCTGGAGCAAACCTTACTAATATGAATGCAACAAACATTAGTAGCGGAACTATCAACGATGGTCGACTTTCAAGTAATGTATGTTTAATAAATAGCGACGCCTGTGGCTATATAAGGTTGGCATCTGGAACGGCCCAGTCGGATTCAACCACAAATTCAAGCATCTTTATTAATAAGACGGGGGCAACTGGTGATCTTGTAACCTTGCAAGATAATAGCACTAGTGTGTTTAGAGTCGCCAACGACGGAAGTTTAGAAATAAGACAAACTTCTGCAACAGCTCTGACAATAAAAAATGCTAGTGGCACAGACTTCTTTAATGTAGATACAAGTGGCGCTATTGTCAGAATTGGCTCGGCTACAGCTGACGGTACAGGCACACTGCTTGTTCTAGATACAAAGAATACAGCTGGTGATCCAACTGGGGTTAACGGAGGAATGTATTATAACTCTGTAGACGGTAAGAACAGGTGTTATGAAAACGGCGTTTGGGTTGACTGTATCACTACCAAATTAGCCGGAGAGACCACTTTGGGCTCTGCCTCAGGTACTATCTCACTAACTCTTAATGACAACTATGAATATCTTGAATGTAGAATGGACATTGTTAGTCGTAGCGCAGCATCTATCCCTTACTTAAGGTTTAACAATAATACAGGTGGAACTTCATATACATGGAACACCTATGGTATTGTGGCAGCTGCCACTACAGACTGGCAGGACGCTTCCGACAGTGAAGTTCAGTTAACTGGTACGCAGACAGGCACGAATATAATCAGTGCTGACATGAAAATTACAAATCTTAGCGGCTCCAACAAAGTCGTAGATTGGACCGCGGCAGGGGTAGAGGCGGTTGGCACAAACTCTAACAGGTACAGTGGCGTTGGTGGTTTTTATAGTACAGCTCAAGTGACATCAATTCAAATAGTTGCTTCTACAGGTACATTTGGGGCTGGTTCGCATGTATGGTGTCAGGGTAAAAATGTTAGATAGTTAAGTGAATCGGTAGCTGTTTACCTTTAGCATAATAAGTGTTAATCTTATATAAAAGGTTTAAATACAAAAATGGGAACAATAATATCAGTAGTCAACCAAAAAGGCGGGGTAGGCAAAACCACTACAGCTATTAACATAGCTTCATATTTGGCCGATAAATTTAACAAAAAAGTTCTACTAGTAGACCTAGACCCGCAGGGTAATGCCACTAGCGGATTGGGTGTAAATAAATCAGCTATAGAGAAATCAATTCTTAGCGGATTATTAAACGAAGAGAGCGTCGATATTTTACGACATACCACTAACATCAAAAACCTAGATATTATTCCGGCCAATTCCGATCTTGCATCGGCCGAAATCAACTTAACCAAAATAGAAAACAGAGAACTAAGGTTAAGGCAATTATTATCTGGTGTGCAACAAAGTTACGATTTTATTATTATTGACTGTCCGCCTAGCCTTGGGCTTCTTTTTGTTAATGCCTTGGCTGCGTCAAGGTATATGCTAATAGCAGTACAAACAGAATTTTATGCTATGGAGGGGTTAGGGCTATTAATTGGTACTATTCAAAAAATTCAACAGAGCCTGAACCCAACGCTATCAATATTAGGGGTATTAATGACCATGTATGATTCCAGAACAGTACTGAGCTCTCAGGTAAAAGCCGAAATAGATAAAGTGTTTGAAAATTTAGTGTTCAAAACAGTTATTCCTAGAAATGTAAAACTGGCAGAAGCCCCGAGTCATGGACTACCTATATACAAATACGACAAATGGTCTAAGGGGGCAAAAGCGTATAAAAATGTTACAAAGGAGGTGCTAAGCCGTGTCGAAACTTAAAGGATTGGGTACAAATTTTGAAAGTCTTGTTCCAAAAGGCATAAATATTGATTTAGTAGCAACAGACTCTGAACACAAAATACACATGCTACCCCTGTTAAGTATACAGCCAAGACAAGATCAACCAAGGAAAAACTTTAATGACCTAGAACTAGAAAAACTTGCTCAAAGCATTAAAGAACAGGGTATATTGCAACCAATTATTGTTACCGAAACCGAACAAAATAATTATTCAATTGTTGCTGGGGAGCGTCGTTGGAGGGCTGCTAATATAGTTGGCTTGAATACAATTCCTGCAATTATTAAAAAAGTTAACGACTTTGAACATTTTCAGTTAGCTGTACTAGAAAACGTACAAAGACAAGACTTGAGCGCTATTGAGTTTGCAATTTCAATACACCGGTTACACCAAGACTACCAACAAAGCTACGAAGACATAGCTAAAAATTTAGGAAAGGCGTATACAACCGTTGTAAACACAGCAAGACTATTAAAGCTTCCGATGGTCATGCAAGAATCTATTGTCAATGGAACAATAAGTGAAGGTCACGGCAGGGCTTTGTTGTCTTTAGAAAACCATCCAGATAAGCAGAAAAAGCTATACCTAAATATATTAAAAAATAGTTTAAGCGTAAGGCAGGCTGAAGTTCTTGCCAAAGAATATAAAAATAGCCAAAATGTAGATAATAAGTCAAACACAAAGCCGTTTACCGAAAGTAAAGTGGTTAGTCTAAAAAATGCCGAAGAGCTAGTTTCTCGTAGTCTAAAAATTAAGAAAGTCCAAATAAAACAGTCCAAAACAGGGAAGGGTTTTATTAAAATTGACTTTAAAGACGACAAACAACTTAAGTCAATATTAGAGAAGTTCTAGAATATATTTATCTTAAATTTGTAGCTTACTGAAAAACTTTAATTTCGCTTAACGGAAAGTATCTTATCCATAATCTGCCGACAATATTATTTACTGGAACTAATCCTAGCCCACTGTGTGAATCTAGGGAGCCACCGGGTGTTCTATTGTCACCCATTACGAATAGTTCGTTATCTCCTACAATAAGATCTGTTATTTGACTTCCTGTATCTGTTTGGGCTAAGTTGGGCCCATAACTTGTGGCTGCATCAGGATCAAATCCATCTGGATTTTCGGCGTTATAAACTCTTACAGTGTTGTCTTTTACTACGACTCGCTCCCCAGGCAGTCCAATGACTCGTTTGATAAGTTGAGTCCCAGGTTCGTTTGGTTTTTTAAACACTATTACTTCACCCCTAGAAGGAATATAAGCATCTTTTTTGATCTTAGCTATTGTTTTTGGGAGTTTATAAATAAATACTCTATTTCCATTTTCAAGAGTAGGGGTCATACTTGAGCCATCTACAATATAGCTCTGCAGAACAAACACAATAATAAAAATTGCAAATATTGGCGCCAAAATAAACAGAAGAATGGTGTAAATTGCACTCTTTACTTCTTCTTTTTTCTTATTTTTATTGACTGGATGATTATTGGTGGCAAATTTAGGCCCATCTGTGCCTAGTGGACCCTTGCTAGCCTCTGGATATACGGGCCCTGAGTTGGGCTTAACTCCCCTGTGATCAGGCTGGCTATTGTTTGTATTTGGTTGCATCAACTGTCTATTATACACGGTCGTTCTGTTAAAAATCATTTGAACAAAATTTTATATACATTGGCGTTGTCGTGGTATAATTTCTATTAGTTTTTTACGATGCAAAAGAATAGTAATAATAGATCATTAGATGGGTTTTTGTCTTCGGAACCTCGTAGACCTAAGTTTGCCAATAACAAAAAAAGCACTCCTCCTGTGCAACCATCTAATAACAGCTTTAAACAAAGTAGTTTAGACGATTTTAGTAAGCCTGAGGGCTTTAAGAGACAAAATCCAACAGGTGCAGCAGTTAATAGTAGCTATAATGCTTTCTCTGACAAAAACGTCAACAATAACACCCAAGATTCTCAGGTCTTCAGAACCACTTACAGACCTCCATCTGTAATTACAAGGCGACCCAGTTCTAACAATGTAAAAAAGAAAAGAATATCAAAAAAGAAAGCCATCTTTAGAACGCTAGCTTTTACAGTTATTGCAGCAATGCTTGTTACTGGCTGGATTTTTGGTAAAGCGTGGTGGAATGCCAATAAAGCATTAAGTGGTGGCGGCGATGCGGTAGCATTTAGCAAAGAAATTGACCCAAACAGTTTAACTGGTGAAGGTGATGGCCGTGTAAATATTCTGTTAACAGGCAAGGGCGGCGAAACTCATGAAGGCGGCGAACTAACAGATAGTATTATGATTGCAAGTATTGATCCTATTAACAATGGAGTAGTTTTGTTAAGTCTTCCAAGGGATCTTTGGGTTAAGCCAAAAGATTTATGGCCCATGAAGATAAATGCAGTATATAGTAGTGCAAAATCTCAGGCCCTATATAAAAACCCTAAAGATACCAAAGCAGCCGAAAAGGCCGGTATTGATACGTTAGAAAAAACAGTTGAAGATTACACAGGCGTAAAAATAAATTATTACGGAATGATCGATTTTACTGCTTTCCAAGAGGCTGTTAATACCATTGGTGGAATAGATGTAACACTTGAAGAGCCCTATACAGATCCTACAATGTATATAGGCAGAAAATTACTGACCCTACCAGCGGGAACTACTCATTTAGATGGTGCTACTGCCCTTGGTTATGCTAGGTCAAGATACGGCGCCGAAAGAGGTGATTTCGACCGTGGCGAACACCAACAAAAGGTTATTGTAGGTATAAAAGACAAGGTCCTATCACTTGGCACGTTCTCAAATCCTCTTAAAGTTTCACAATTACTAGACACAATGGGCAACAGGGTTCAAACAAACTTTGCTCTTAACGATATAATGCGACTTTATGAACTTTCTAAACAAATACAAACTCAAAATATTAAAAACGTCGACCTAGCAATGGAGGGTGAAGCCGTTGTAACAACAGACAGAATAGGTGATCAATCGGTAGTTATTCCTAAGGCAGGTGTAGACGATTACTCCGAGGTAAAACAGTATATAAGATCAAAACTTATAGATGGCTTCATAATTAAAGAACAGCCGACGGTCATTGTTCTGAACGGCTCAAATAGGCCAGGAGCTGCCAAAAAACGTGCCGATGAGCTAAAGAGCTACGGATATAACGTACTACAGGTTGCCGATGCCGAAAATAGCGAGCTTACAGCCACGACGCTTGTCGACAAAACAAATGGCGTTAAAAAATACACTAAAAGATATTTAGAACTTCGCTTTAATACCAAGGCAGTTAAAGACATTAAAAGTATGGATCTTACTCCTTACACCGCAGATTTTATAGTTGTTATTGGGCCTAATGGTTAATTATGAGATTTATTAAAAACATTCGGCCAGAATCAGGATTTACTCACTTTTTATATGTTGGGCTTAATGTCTTGTTGCCGCTACTTGTTCTTGCGTTAGTGCGCTTGCAGTTTATTCCTTTGGCAATAATATTAATATTCTTAGCTAAATGGCGCATGCTAGCAGTTAAACCAAGATATTGGCTGGCAAATATCAGGTCGAACCTGGTAGATATTTTTGTTGGGCTTTCAATATTATCTTTCATGGCATCAACCAACAGCCTAATTACTCAACTGGTATGGACTGCGGCTTATGTAGCGTGGCTTGTTTGGCTTAAGCCTCAAACTAAACAGATACCAGTAATAATCCAGGCATTAATAGCCCAGACAATAAGCTTAGTAGCCTTTTATCAGGCTTTGCCGGAAGCCGGAGTTGTAACCAGTGTCGTTGCTGTTTGGCTAATTTGCTATGTATCTGCAAGGCACTTTCTTGGTGTTTTTGACGAACAATATATTAAGCAACTATCAGATTTATGGGCATGGTTTGGCGCTGTAATGGCTTGGGTACTAAGCCATTGGGTTATTTTCTATACAAATATTCCTCAGCTAGCCGTCGTACTTACTATCATTAGCTATGGAATTGGCTTAATTTACTATTTACAGCAAAACAACAAGCTAAAAAATGCAGTAAAAAATCAAATCATTGTTATGGTTGGCATAATTTTGCTAATTATCATCGTATTCTCAGATTGGCAAGATAAAACTATATAGTTAATTATAGAAAACAATATTAAAATTATTGATAATGTATCAATAAATAGCTTCAACAAAAGCTCTGTACTGTGCAAATAGGAGGATATATGCCAGAAAAAGATAAGCCAACAGAAGAAAAAGCTAAAAATTCAATTTCTAATAAGCCCGTAACAAAAAAAGTAGAGTTAACACCAGAACAGAAAAGGTCTCGTAAACTGAGATTAGCTGGTATTGGCGTTGTACTAGTTGCTTTCCTTGCTGGCATTTTTGGTGGCGCTTTAGGCGCTAGACTTTTGCCCGATAGAATTACATCTCTAGACGGCAGTAGTGCTGGCCAAAGAGTGGTTTCTAGCCAAAGCGAGCTAATAAGCCAAATAGCTAAAGACGTTGGCCCAAGTGTGGTTTCAATTAACGTTACGTCAACTTCTCAGCAACAGAGTTTTTTTGGTGGAGTAACTGAAAATGAAAGCGAAAGTGCCGGGACGGGTATCATCCTATCGAGCGATGGAGTAATTATTACCAACCGCCATGTCATCCCCGACAACACAACTACCGTTAGCATAACAACTAGCGACGGTAAAACTTATGACAACGTAACAGTTACGGCAAGAGACCCAAGAAGTAACTACGACATTGCATTTTTAAAAGTAAATGGCGTTAACAATTTAAAGCCAGCTAAGCTGGGAGATTCATCAAAAATGGGAGTAGGCGATGCAGTAGTAGCAATTGGCTATGCCTTGGGGGAATTTAGCAATACGGTCACTAGCGGAATTATATCAGGCACCGGCCGGCCAGTAACCGCAGGCGATTCAAGTGGCGGTAGTTCAGAAACGCTTACTAATTTATTTCAAACGGACGCCGCCATAAACCCAGGCAATTCTGGAGGCCCACTTGTAAATATGAACGGAGAGGTAATTGGCATAAATACTGCTGTTGCCGGTAACGCCGAAAACATAGGATTCTCTATACCAATTAACGATGTTACAACGCAAATTACCAGTATCCTAAAAAATGGCAAACTTCAAATTCCTTACCTTGGTGTTCGCTATATAATGCTAACCGACCGACTAAAGCAGGCATATGATTTGTCTAGTGCGTCCGGAGCCTGGATTAAAGGTAGCACCTCAGAATTAGCCGTTATTAATGGCAGTCCGGCTGATAAAGCAGGCCTTAAAGAGGGTGATATTATTGTCAAAGTAAACGGCGAAAATGTCGATTCCGATAATCCGCTAGCAGCCAGACTAGGCAAATATCAAGTAGGAGATACGGTAGAATTAACCGTAGTAAGAGACGGAAAAGAACAGGTCCTAAAAGTAACATTAGAACAGTCACCAGATAGCGGAAATTAATCCATTAATTTATATACTTGAACTAAACCGTTAGTTTTAGCGATCTCAAGATTGTGCTGTTCGGCAATTTCTTCAACTTTTTTATGCTGATATAACAAAGATTCACAGAAAAGGAAGCCTTTGGACTCTAGTTTATCTGTTATTTTAGCCAACATTCTAGCAATTGTTTCTAAGCCATCATTACCCGCATATATTGCTTCTTTGGGCTCAAAAGACAATTCTTTTTCCGTACTTAGGGTAGTTGGAACATAGGGAAGGTTGGCAAAAATTATATTAAACTTTTCCGGCTTAATTGGGAAAAGGTCGTCAATAGAAAAATTTACCTCAGCATTG
>WBZT01000047.1_pt1 | contig 32237 bp, 33 predicted proteins | sample 5204241 | NCBI WGS metagenome assembly WBZT01 (sample SAMN12344358, study PRJNA552823) | activated sludge metagenome | biome: Activated sludge suspended growth; feature: Nitrification reactor; material: Wastewater; isolation source: activated sludge from nitrification reactor of wastewater... | reverse complement strand
ATGAATGAATTATAAAGTGATAATTCATTAGTCAAAAAGTATTACTATTTCTTCTTCAATAACCTTGTGGCAGATGTAGGTTCTTCACAATATAAGGTTATCAAATATACAGAGATTAAGGAAAAGACTTGTACTCAAGTTGAACTGTCTAATATGTCAAAAGCTATTTTTAAAAATTTTGAATATTAGTGTGAGAATGAATCAGGTTGCTACAGTAATTTCAATATATTTGATTCAATGTAAATGACGCAGTCTGCTTTGAAGCGCTGGTTAGAAAGTAATCATAAGAATTGCACTATGATTGTGAAAATTCTGAAACCTTTATTGCAATATACTCCACTTAAATTCTGTCTATGGTTTTCTTTAAGGATACAATTATGACAAAGCAAATCAAAAGTATCAATAAAAACTTCGCACAATACGGCATAATCTCTACACCGCCAAGCATCAGAAATCATTCTCTTTTAATTTTTTCTGTAATAAAAAAGTTATTTCTTATTTTTGGCTGTTATTGGATTGGCGGTGCAGCATCTACGCCAAAACCGTTAAACAAAAATCAATTATCATGAAATCATACATGACAGTCTTCTTCTTTTTGTTGATTTGCAAATCACTTGTTTGTCAAGTTAATAATGACAGTTGTTTAAGCGCAACTGAAATTTTACCAGCCTTTGGAATAAATAACTCAAATTGTATTGGTTTATTTGGATTTGATGTTTCCATTACAACATCTAACATTAATTCAATTCCCAATTTGCCTTATCCTGCTATGAAAGATTGCGAAGGCTATAGCAATTCCACTTCAGTGTATGCGAATGATGTTTGGTTTAAGTTGAAAACCCTTGGAGGAATAATATATGTTTATCGGGTAAAAAATAGTTTGGATTCTATACATCTTAATATTTGGCACGGAAACAATTGTTCCAACTTAAAACCGTCAGGGTGTTTTACATTTGATTTAATATCTAAATTTGAACAATACGGAATATTTTGTGGAGACACCTTAAATGCGGAATATACCTATCTTCAATTTAGCGGTAATGAAATTAATAGAGTTGGCAATCTTGAATTCTGTATAAAAGGATTACCATGTTCTAATATATGGTATTTTGGAACTACTGGGTTAAAGAATCAATTCTTTAAACCGTCATTTGAAATTTATCCAAACCCTTTTAGTTCTAATACAACAATTTACATAGCATCTGAAATAAGCAATTTTGAAATCGCCATTTTTGATATTCACGGAAATTTAGTGAAGAGAGAAGAATATCATAATTCAAACAAATTAATCCTGGAGCGAGATCAATTAATATCTGGTGTATATATGATAAGAATGACTAATCTCAATTCTGGTTATCGGGAATTAAGAAGTATTGCTATTTCTAATCAATAAGCACATAATATGATATCGTACTTGAAAGCTGTAAGAGTCATTTGGTTTGCCTTTCTAGCTTATAAAGAAAAACTATTTCTTACTTTTGGCATATGGATATGTGGTGCGTCGTCAATACCAACCGTTGTAACAATATGCCCTTGGCAGTCGAAATTATTAGGGAATTATATCCTCAATTATTGTGCTATTGTCTAGGGCAAATCGCACAACCATTTGCTTATGTCAATTTCCCAAACGACGAACTTTGTAAGTAAGTCTTTCGTTATAGGAGATGCAAAACAAAATTAATTATAAAAAATGACAAATATATTTGGAATTGATTTGGAAGTTTATATTATTGGTATAATTCTAAGCATTCCAATTTATTTCTTTTGTCATTGGTTTTATAAAAAAATAATTAAGGATGTATTTACAAGAAAAATTGCAACATGGGTATCAACAATACTTCTCACTCCAATAATATACTGTTACTCAATATTATTTCTATTTGCTATTCTTTTTTATAGTCCGAACTATACTTTCGATAAAGATGAATGGTTCAAGGATAAGGAAAAACGCTATGAGCTTTCAAAAGACATTATTGAAAGTCATTTGTTAATAGGAAAATCAAAAATTGAAGTAATTGAAATTCTAGGTATTGAATTAAATTGCGAAGAAAATGATGTTTGGAGCTTCTATCTTGGATTTAAACCAGGATTGGGTATTGATCCAGATTTTTTACGAATTACATTCAAGGAAGGAAAAGTAATTAAAGTTGAACAAGAGGAAGGATAATTAATCGGAATGAAGCACCGCCTATAAAATGGAATACACTCATTCCCGCATTGAAGCCTTCTTATTCTCTCTTGGCTTCAATCGTAAAAAAAATAATTAATTTCATAACTTTGGCTTTAATTAAATGGTTGGACTGGGTGTATGCCGAACTGTTGTTCGTAATTTTGCTTAACAAATTCGTAATATTTTATTCAAATGCTACTACTATTATTCATTAATTTCCATTTTCTATGTCGTTAAATTGTATGAAAAAATATATCATTGGTTTGTTCATATATTCAATGGTGCAAATGACCATATATGCACAGGATACCATTCCTCATGTGCAGGGCAACGTAACAATTTCTGTTAAAAAAGGTACCATTGAGTGTGATCTCACATTGTCAAACATGCCACGACTAAGCGATTATTATTTGCGACTAAATTCTGGTATGAATATCCGCTATATAAAGAATGCTGAGCCTTTCATGTTGCCACTCCAATATGAACGTTCGCTACAAGACACACTGTCTTTCGGAGAATCATCTGCTTATTATATTCCTTCATGGACTGAATCCGGTAAATACCTTCCACATGCAATCCGCTTTAATTATGTTGGGATGTACCCTGTCATTACTGACACCTCAAGTGCTGTAGACTGGAGAGGTAATATTGCCTTCAATGGTACAACGCTTCGGGCAGACGGCATTCAAAGTGCCTGGTGCCCGATACTCTATGACATTAAAACAGACACGAGGTATGAAAAAGTAACTTATAATCTGGATGTGACTTGTAATGATTGCAAGGTGATTTACCTGAATGGGAGCGAACCAGTGTATGGCACATATGCTAAATTAACAAGTAGTAACTCACAGGACCTAACAATGTTTGCCGGTGATTTTAAATTTATTTTGATAAATGGCAATTACTTTCTTAATCCCGATGCTGATGAGCAGCAACTCTCCGAACTGGTAAAGACCCTCCATTCGTATCAAAATTATCTTGAGAAAAAATTAAGTATTCCCTATAAAGGCAAAGCAGTTTACATTCAAACCACCCCGGTATCTAAAAATAACTCGTGGTTGTTTGCGTCCTACCCCAGCATAGTCAAAGTGGGCTGGGATGATGGTATGAAATCATTTGTAAGCCAAAGCAAAGGAAAGGGTTTCTTGCAATATATGGCACATGAACTTGCACACTATTATTTTGGCACTGTCCGTACCTTCAACACAGAATTAGGTGACATGATAACCGAAGGCTTTGCTGAGTTTTTGTCACTGCATATTACTCGTAAGTTGATAAGTGACAGCCTTTATCGTAAAAAATTGCAATCAAAAGTACTTGCAATGCGCAATTTGACTCCTGTCCCAATCGCAATGATTCACTCAAAGACTGATTATAAGGAAAGGGAGTTGTATGTATACTATTATACACCAATTATTTTTTCAGCTATTGAAAAGGAGATTGGAGAGGAGAAAATGTGGGAATGGATAAAAGCGCTGCTCCAATCGCCTACAGCCATGACCAACTACGCATTTCTTGAGCAGACATTAAATAAAGTGGTGAATGACAAAAATAGGTTTGAGTCATTACGTGAAAAATATTTTAGATGTGAGCACACCCTTCAAAATGCGGTTTCTACTCTGAATATCCAGGTCGATGAATTTAATGATGAAAAAGGGGAAAAGTCTATATCCAAAAATTATTACTATTTCTTTATTTCAAAGCCCAAGGCAGATGCGGGTTCTTCACAAAACCAGGTGATCAAACATACTGAGATTTCCATGATAACCTGCACAGAAGAGGAATTGTCGAAAATGGCACAGGCCATCCATAAACAGATTAAAGATGAATGTGAGAATGATGCTGGGTGCACAAGTGATTTTAATATTTACGATTCAATGGAAATGGCACAGTCTGCTTTGAAGCGCTGGTTAGGAAGAATTAATAACAATGGTACTATGGTTGTGAAAATTCTGAAACCCAAATAACAACAAACTCTTCATTTATTCTGTCTGTAGTTTTCTTTTAGGTTCCGCTTATGACAAAGCCTATCAAAAGTAACCATAAAATTTAAGCTCTACAGACAGAATTTTCAAACTTGTGCCAAATCCGAAGCGCTGAATAATTGATCGGCGCTTGTTCAATGAATTTTGGCATCACATATAAAAGCAATTATCTTTTGATGGGTTTGGGCTCCAGCCTACGCTTGAGTGAGTTCAGATTCTAAGCTTAATTTAGATAATGAATAACCATTTATTATTTAAATAAGATAAAGTATAGTCTAAATTCTCATAGATTTGACATCGGGTAATAAGAGTAACTCATGTGTTTACATTTCAAAAAATGACTTATATTCATGAGAACTCTACTGACGCATGTCTTTCCAGTCCTGCCCAGCTGGACTGACTTGGTCATTGTAGTAAATTAATCTTGAATGATATGACAATATGTAAGACACTAATATAAGTAAGCTGCAATTAAAGAAGACTTGAGTTAGTGGATGAACATGTTTGAAAACTTGCGCCAGCAATGGCGTCCTTTGTAAACAAGTCTTTCGACCCAGCATTTTTTAAAATGAAATCTATGAAACAAATATCAAAATTATATTTAAAGACATTTCTATTAAAAGGACTTCCGTTCGGACTTATAATGACTGGATTTGACTTATTGGCCGGAGATGGATTTAAATTTTGGAAGTTTTTATTTTTAACATGCTCTTTTGGCATTACAATGTCTCTAATTCTGGTACCTTTTTATAAATATAGATTGAAAAAGAACGAAATTCAAGAACTCTCAGATGAGAATTTAGGAGTAACACAGTCGAATAAAATAAAGAGAAAACTCAATAATATCGAATAAATTATCAGACTCAAGACAGACCCAATGATCAGCAAAATGAGAATGGCTGAAGTCGAAAATGTAATTATTTTAATTCTCTGCTGACGCATGTCTTTCCAGTCCCGTCCTGCTGGACTGACTTGGTCATGGTAGTAAATTAATCTTGAATGATATGACAATATGTAAGACACTAATATAAGTAAGCTGCAATTAAAGAAGACTTGAGTTAGTGGATGAACATGTTTGAAAACCTGCACTAGCAATGGGGGACTTATTAAAAATATTTATTATTTTTAAATTCCACGCAAGTAGCGGCACGGCATAAATACCTTACCGTTAATGGACAAGCTTCTATATCAATCGATCAACAAAAGCCTTTGAGTGATTATATCGTTACCTGTGTTTATCTTCACCACATATAAGCCCTTTGTTAATTCATCAACTCGGATTTCCTGATTGTTAGTTCCGACATCAAGCAATTGATTAGGTATGAAAACTACTTCTTTACCTGTAACATCGTAAACTGAGATGGTCACATTTGCGGATTGACTCAAATATATAGCTAATGTAATCATAATCCTTGCAGGATTTGGATAGACAGTTGCAAAACTTCGTACCACCTTTTCTTCAGTGGTTCCCGTTATATTTTCTGGTGTCATCACGAGGATAACTCTACTTCCTTCGTCTGAGCTGATATAAACTTTTCCATTTTCATCAGTAGCAATACCAACAGGTCTGCCCCAAAACAAGCGGTTTATAGTATCAGTAATAAAACCGGAGCAAAAATCTCCGACATAATCTACAGTTGTATCTAGTGCTGAAGATAAATGACCATATATTACTTTGTATCCGCGAAAGTCATTAGGGTTAGTTGTATTCCAAGAACCTCGCATCGCACTCAGAAAACCGTATTGCAATGTAGATTCAAAATTGCTGTTTAAAAATTCCAACGCCATAGGAGCAGAATGGGCACGGATTAGAGCTGCGGGCTGAATTAATTTTGCCACATTGGCGGAATCGGCTTGGGTGATTGGTAAGAGTGTCTGATACCCACCAATATTAAAGTTAAACCAAACCCCACTGCCATAAGCAAAAGGATGGCCATAAAAACCGTTTTTACGAACAAGGTCAATCCACTCAGGAGGTGTTTCATTTCCTTGTTGATCACTACCATTATTGTTGGCCCACAACCTGTTGGTGACAGGGTGCAAAGCCATTCCAACAGCATTGCGTATTCCGCTTGCATATACAACACGATTTGTTCCATTCGCATCATACTGCTCAATAATAGCTCTCCCTGTTTCTCGACATACATTGCAGGAAGAACCCACAGAAACATAAACCTTATGATTGGTAGAATCAAAAACCATAGTTCGTGTTACATGTCCGCTAGTCTGATTATTTCCAATGTTGCTGATGAATATTGTTTTTGTTTCATAAGTACCATTTTGGTCCCTGTCTTCACATTTCCAAATTCGTGTTGTCTCAGTTACATACATTGCTCCTTTATAAAATTTTACATCATGATTATTCGAAAAACCAGATTCAGCTTCGAAGATAGTATCTGCTACTCCATTGTTATCGGTATCAGGCAAGGCAAAGACTTTACCTGCAATCTGGTCAGACACATGCAACACACCATTAGGGTCAAATGCCATGAACCTCGGCTTATTTAATCCACCAGCATGATATACTGATACTGTATATTTAGTTGGCACTCTAAGGGTTCTCTGTGTTGGGAAAGCAGCTGCATATTTTGCAGGAACCCCAACGTTTACTATGTGTGTACCTATATCAATGACCGGTGTCAATTGCGCAGATTGTGAAAAAGTAATCCTTGTAGAAATTGCAAAAAAGAGAAATAATAATTTTTTCATGATTTATGTGATAAGTTGAATTGAGCTTATGAATCTGATTTACGGAAGTATTATAGTTAATTCAAGGAGCGAAACTCGTTAGGCGACTGTCCAATTTTTTGTTTGAACAATCTTGTAAAGTGCGCTGGATATTTAAAGCCTAACTCTAAAGCAACTTGACTTACGCTTTTGTTTTTATCAAATAACTTTTCCTTTGCGACGTCCAACATTTTAAGCTGAATGTATTCCTGGGCGGATTTTCCAGTTTGTTTCTTTATAAGATCTCCAAAATAGTTTGCCGAGAGATTAAGTTTATCAGCACAAAACGCTACCGATGGCAACCCATCAATTTGTGGTTTTTCTGATTCAAGGTAATCGTTGAGAACTTTTTCAAATTTTTCCAAAATTCCTGAATGTACGTATTCCCTTGTTATAAATTGCCGCTCATAAAATCGCACACAATAATTTAAGAATAACTCAATAGTAGAAATAATTAGCTTTCGGCTATGTTTGTCAATTGTGTGTTTAAGTTCGTATTCTATTTTCGCAAAACAATCGAGAACTACTTGCCTTTCTTTTTCTGATATATGCAGTGCTTCATTGCTCTGGTAATGAAAGAATGTATAATCATTAAAATTATGTCCGAGTGGTGTGCCATGAATCAAATCGGGATGAAATACTAGCGCGTATCCTTTGGGTTGATAAACTGTAGTTGTATCAGCGGGACGAATCACCTGACCTGGCGCGAGAAAGACGAGAGTTCCTTCCTGATAGTCGTAAGTATTTTTGCCATATACAATATCACCGCATTTGACCTCCTTTAAAAAAATAGTGTAAAATCCAAAATTTATGTGTGGTCCTGTTCTTGGCTTCGCTTTTGATAAATCTACTATTGCCACCAGTGGGTGCAATGTTTCATTATTATTGAAAGCATTGTACTCGCTGATGCTTTTCATATGAATTATCTTATCCATGTGTCCATATTGTATTTGCATACAAATTTAGTCATTATAAGTGTTTAATTCAAAGTTTATCAGAAATCAGTAATAATGGTAAGTAATTCCGTAAAGGTGGTAATATCAAACCGGATCATTCAGAATACTTTTGCATTGTTAAATGAAAAAAAAAATGGATATAGTAAAATTAAATAATGGGGTGGAAATACCCATTTTGGGATTTGGTGTCTTTCAAATATCAGACGCAGTAGAATGTGAAAGAAGTGTTTTGGATGCAATTGGAACGGGCTATCGGCTTATTGACACTGCAGCATCATATATGAACGAGCAAGCAGTGGGTAATGCAATTAAGAAGTGTGGCATAGCACGAGATGAATTATTTATCACAACAAAGCTTTGGGTGCAAGACACTGGATATGACAACACTAAAAAAGCAATTCAAAAATCACTTGACAGATTGCAACTTGACTATCTTGATTTGTATTTAATTCATCAGCCTTACGGGGATGTGTTCGGCTCCTGGAAAGCAATGGAAGAAATGTATATTGCAAAAAAGATCAGAGCAATCGGTGTAGCTAATTTTAAGACAGATCAACTAATGAATTTAATCGTGTATGGAGTAAAAATACCGCCAGCAATAAATCAAATTGAAACGCATCCTTTCCATCAGCAACAAGAAGCACAAAAGTTTTTACAAGAAAACAATGTTCAAATTCAGTCTTGGGGGCCATTTGCGGAAGGAAAGAACAATATTTTTCAAAATGAATTCCTTGTTTCAATAGCAACTAAATACAAAAAAAGCGTTGCACAGATAATTCTTCGCTGGCTTACACAGCGAGGAGTAATTGTTATTCCAAAATCAGTCCGAAAAGAAAGAATGGTTGAGAACTTTAACATATTTGACTTTGACTTGAGTTTAAATGATATGGAAGCATTTAAAAGTTTAGATACATTTAAAAGTTTGTTTTTTGACCATCGCGACCCTGAAATAATTAAATGGATGGGCAGCAGAAAATTGGATATATAAAAACAGGAAAAAAATTAAATAATAAATAAAGAATAATATAATGAAAGAAAATAAAGTTTGGTTTATCACAGGAGCTAGCAGCGGAATAGGTTTGGAAATTTCAAAAGCAGCACTTGCAGCAGGTTATAAAGTTATAGCTGCAGGCAGGGATACAGAGAAGGTTTCAAAATCTATAGGAACATCATCTGGTAATTTGTTGGTTGTAAAAATGGATGTTACCAACTCAACAGAAATTGACGCGGCTGTAAAATCAGCAATTGAAAAATTCGGAACTATTGATGTATTGGTAAATAATGCAGGCAATTTCTACGCAGGTTTTTTTGAAGAAATAAGTCAACGACAAATGGAACTTCAATTAGCTACGAGTTTATATGGACCAATGAATGTAACAAGAGCAGTGCTTCCTGTTATGAGAAAAAATCGTTCAGGACATATCATCACTATTTCTTCAACTGCAGGATTGGTTGGCTACGAATATTGTTCAGCTTATTCAGCTTCTAAATTTGGTTTGGAAGGATGGATGGACTGTTTAGCACCTGAGGTTGCTCCGTTTGGTATCAAGACAACCACTGTAGAACCGGGGTTTTTCAGAACGGGATTATTGAAACCCGGTGCGACTATATGGGCAGAAAATGCAATTGAAGATTATGCCACAAAGAATGCAGAGATACGTCCGTTTTGGATGAGCATGAATGGAAAACAAGGAGGCGACCCTGCAAAATTAGCTGAAGCATTAATTAAGATTACAAACGAAAATGAACCACCAAAACGATGGCTGGCAGGTGCAGATGCAATTGAAACAGCAGAACTAAAAGTTGCCGACTTTCAAAAACAAATCAATGCTTATCGCGAATTGTCTTCTTCTCTGGCAATTGAATAATCAGTGCACTTAACAGGCAACAATTAAAATCAGAAGCATCAACTTTTTTAAATATAAAAATGAAAACAAAAAAGGACGTTATCGTATTGACCGGAGCAGGTCAGTTAGGAATGGCGATTGTAAGAAGAATGGCGTATGGCAATAAAATATTTGTTGCCGACTGGAAAATGGAAAATGCTGAAGCTATCACCCAAACACTTGTTGAAGCGGGCTTTGATCCCATTCCTTTTAAAACTGATATTTCATCACGAGCGTCTGTTATGGAATTAATAAAAGCAGCACAACAAGCAGGTGAAATTGCTATGTTCATTAATGCAGCAGGGTTGTCTCCAAGCCAGGCTACCAAAGAACATATTTTAACAGTTGACCTTTATGGCACCGCTATCTTGCTTGAAGAATTTGGAAAGGTGATAAAAGAAGGTGGCACTGCCATTACTATTTCAAGTCAATCAGGACATAGAATGCCGGCACTGACGCATGAAGAAGACAGGTTGTTGGCAACAACTCCATCTGAAGAGTTATTGCAACTGGAAATGCTGCTGCCTGAAAACATCAAAGACACGCTTCATGCTTATCAAATGGCAAAGCGATGCAATGTAAAAAGGGTAATGGCAGAATCCGTTAAATGGGGCGAAAGAGGTGCGAGAGTTAATTCTATATCACCGGGTATAATCATTACACCATTAGCATTAGACGAAATCAACGGACCACGTGGTGATTTCTATAAAAATATGTTTGTTAAATCTCCGGCAGGTCGTCCGGGTATGGCAGATGAAGTGGCTAACGTAGCCGAACTTTTATTATCGGAAAAAGGAGCATTTATTACAGGAGCAGATTTCTTAATAGATGGAGGTGCTACCGCTTCTTATTTCTACGGTCCGCTTCAACTGGAAAAAAATTGAACATCATGAAAAAAGTATTAGTCATAGGGGCAAGCGGTAGCTTGGCAAAAGTTGTAATTGAGGAATTGAACAAACAAAACGATGTACTGCTTACACTTTTTGCAAGAAACAAAATCAGTTCAGCAACCGGAAAAAATACGAATGTTATTCAAGGCGATGCAATGAATTACAACGATGTAAAAAATGCTGTTACAGGTCAGGATATTGTATATGTAAATCTTGCAGGCAACTTAGAAGCAATGGCAAAGAATATTGTAAAGGCAATGCAGGAAACAGGTGTAAAAAGAATAATAGCCATCAGTTCTATTGGCATCTATGACACTCCTTTGAAATCAGTTTTAGTTCCATATAGAAAGCTAGCGGATGTTATCGAAGCATCAGGGTTAGACTATACCATTCTTCGTCCGGATTGGTTTACAAATAGCAATGAAGTAGATTATGCTTTAACAGAAAAAGGACAGCCTGAAACAGGCTCAGCAATTTCAAGAAGAAGCATAGCAGTGTTTATTTCAACTATAATTAAAAATCCCGTTTTGCATTCAAAAGAAAATTTAGGAATAAGTAATCCTGATTAATTCATGATGAATTAGAATCACTTAGAAATCAATCATTGCTTATCATCTATTGTTTTCTTCTCTTTACATTGCCGAGGCAACAAACCCCATTGGTAACAATTAAGATTAGTAAAATAAATAATTTAAAAAGATATGCAAAAACGAAAACTTGGAAGCAGTAAGCTTGAAGTATCTGCACTCGGGCTTGGTTGTATGGGTATGTCATACGGTTATGGTGCCCCAGCTGACAAAAACGAAATGATTTCACTCATTCGTTCAGCGGTTGAAAAAGGAATTACATTTTTTGATACCGCAGAAGTTTATGGACCTTTTGCAAACGAAGAGCTTGTGGGTGAAACATTAGCACTATTCAAGGGAAAAGTGGCGATAGCGACAAAATTTGGTTTTAAACCAAATAATGATGGCAGTGGAAAATGGAATGAATTAGATAGCAACCCTCAACACATCAAAGAAGTTGCGGAAGCCTCGCTCAAACGTTTGAAAGTTGATGCAATAGATTTATTTTATCAGCATCGTGTGGATTTGAATGTTCCAATTGAAGATGTGGCTGGTGCAGTTAAAGACTTAATCAAAGAAGGAAAAGTTAAACACTTCGGACTTTCAGAAGCAGGAGTAAACACTATTCGCAAAGCACATGCAGTGCAACCTTTGATTGCAGTACAGAGTGAATACTCTTTGTTTTGGCGACAACCCGAAACAGAATTATTACCGACGCTTGAAGAATTAGGGATTGGTTTTGTTCCTTTCAGTCCGTTAGGTAAAGGTTTTCTCACTGGAAAAATAGATGAGAACACAAAGTTTGATAAAACAGATTTCAGAAATGTTGTTCCACGTTTTTCACCAGAAGCAAGAAAAGCAAATCTGTCATTGGTAGATTTACTAAACAGAATTGCAGTTCAGAAAAAAGCTACTCCGGCACAAGTTGCGTTGGCTTGGTTGCTTGCACAAAAGCCGTGTATAGTTCCAATCCAGGGAACAACAAAGTTGCATCGGTTAGAAGAAAACATTGGTTCAGTTAATGTTGAATTTTCGTCTGATGAACTTCGTGAAATTGAAAATGCTTCATCCAAAATTAATATTCAGGGAGACCGCTATCCCGAACATTTGCAAAAAATGGTTGGACGGTAAAGAAAAGCCAGCACATAAAAAACACACTCTAAAAAGCGCACCTGCCAACTCTTAAGCAATTTTTTTAAGAGAATGTTTTTTCACGACTCAAGAAAACTTCACCGCACTTTTTTTTACAAATTTATTATTTTGACACCGCACGGGTTTACTGTAAACTTACACCGACAAAGCATTGAATGTAAATCGCTTTTATTTACCTTTGTGCTGACATCATACGACACCTTTTCGGATGGACAGCAGGGCTGAACTTAACATTAGATTAAAAGACATTTTAATAAGAAAGTCTTTGCTCCCTTCTTGTCGGCAGGAAAGGGTAATCAAACAGCAGTGCTTAAAACGAACAATGGTACGCCTGCTTAGCTGTAGGCAGGCTTTTGAAAAGTGGTATTTCAAATCCTTTCTCGTTGTAGCGACAAGCCTTTGGCATTCGATACAGAGAGAAACTTGCTTCCTCAGGTATTGCGCTCCTGCCTATGGCACATTGCGCAAAAAATTTGCTTAAGCCAATGTTCATAGCAACGAGCTCTTTAATCAGGTCTCTCGTAATGTGTCAACACCGGCGGTACAGCAACTTGAATCATACTGCAAAAAATGAACAGACATATAATCAACATTGACAAATGAAAATGTTTAATACTTGCAAAAAGCTACAAATGCTGATCTTGTTCCTTTTCTGTACTTCTTGTAACGGGCAAGTGAATACGAACTTTCCAAAAGTCAATGTAAACAAACAGCAAACAATCACCGACAACGGACTTGGACTTCCAAAAACTTCGGATGAGATGAAATCTTTTTTGGATTTGGGGGTTGACCCTTATTTTGTAGAAACGAAGGACACCTTCTCAACAAAAGGCCCTCAATGTATTGTCCGAAATCTGATTCAGGATAAATCAGGAAACTTTTGGTTCGCCACCTGGCACGGGATAATAAAATATGATGGTAAAGTTTTTACTAACTATACCTTGAAAGAAGGTCTAATACATTTTCACGTAATTACTTTATTTGAAGATTCAAAAGGAAATATTTGGTTTAGTACTGCAAGAGGAGGAGTTTACAACTATGATGGAAAAACATTTTCTCTTTTTACAACAAAAAATGGTTTGCCTGGCAATACATCCAATTGCTTTGCAGAAGATAAAGACGGAAACATTTGGTTTGGAACTGAGAACGGAGTGAGCAGATACGATGGAAAAACCTTTATCAATTTCACAACCAAAGATGGCTTAAGCGATAATTATATTAATGCAATACTAAAGGACAAAAAAGGAAAGGTTTGGATTGGAACTAATAACGGGATTAATATCTTTGATGGAAAGTCATTTGCCAATTTTACAGACAGTGATAATTTGCCGTTTAAACAAGTTGCTTTAGTGTTTGAAGATAAAATTGGAAATATTTGGATAGGAAGCGGAGCTAAACAAGAAGGTGGCAAGGGACTTTGCCGTTACAATGGTAAGTCAGTTATTAATTCAATTAGCCCTTATTTTGTAAATTATATTTGTCAAGACAAGAAAGGGGATTTGTGGTTAGCCCATAATAGAGGAGCTGACGATGTTTATTTTACACTATTTAATTATGATGGGAATTCGTTTTCTAAAATTATTAAGCAAAATAAATCCGATAACCCATTCATTTTTGGAATCATTGAAGATAAAAGTGGTAACATTTGGTTTGGGACAGCAAAAGGTGTGTGTCGCTATGACGGAAAATCATTTAACTATTTTAATGATTAGAAAAGAAAAAGAAGAATTTAAATGTGAAAAACGTTGTAGTGATATGCTTTCGGCTATCGCTACAAAGAGAGACTTGCTATGGAAGGTCTTGCCTGTGACAATCAAATTTCACAAGATAAAAAAATTAATTCTAAGATCATGACACAGCAAAATCAAGAGGATAGAATTAGAAAATTTATTCACGAGTATACGGAGGAAATCTGGAACAAAAGAGATTTCTCCAATGCCCACAAATACCGGGGTTCCGACTTTAAAAATATTTTTGCTCCGGAAGCGGCGCATGGAGTAGAAGCGCAGGTGACTTATTTTCTAACTGCTTTTAATCCATTTCATATTGAGATAAAAGATATGATGGTGGATGGCGATAAGATTTCCATGTGGGTTGAAATTACGGGTACACATACCGGAGAATTATTTGGTATCAAACCTACTCAAAAAATGGTTAAATTTCGGGAAGCTGTCTGGTATACCATGAAAGATGGAAAACTGAATGAAGTTTATCCATTCGTTGACTGGAATCATTTGTTTGAACAACTGGGTCAGTATCCACCAATGAGCAAATTGTAGTAATTTCAATCACTGGCGGATAGTAGAGCATCTGAAATCGATCTTAATAAAAATTTAGAAGGAACTATGAAAGTGCCTTTTCGGAAAACAGATGCGCCGATCCTTAAAACATTAAATTTGTCAATGGATACCTCCTTCGTTTTGAGGAGTGTCTTGAGACTCTGCATCGACCACTTATAGCAGCTGTAATCAATTTTTTCTTAAAAAGTTAAGCGTCATCGCAGATAACATCATATCTGGGATTTAAGCGACAGATTTCTTTTTCCAATAATTTTTTTACGATGGTTTACACCCCAATTTCTTAGCGCCGCAATTACTGGTTGTAAAGACTTTGAATACGCAGTGTTCGTATATTCTATGATTACAGGAGACTCATCGTAAACGGTTCTCTTGATCAAATGGTGTTCTTCCAGATCCTTTAATTCTTTCGCCAGAACTTTGGAGGTAATTTTTGGGACACTTCGCTCAATCTCTCTAAATCTATTATTACCAGACGAAATGGAGATCAATATCATCAGTTTCCATTTGCCACTTATTACATCAATTGCATCCCTGACCGGTAACATGGCAGCAAGACATTCGGTGTGATTTGCTTTATTCATAAGTATTAATTTGCTTTCCTTTAGGTAACTGCTATATTTTGGAAAGCAAATCTAAGTATCTTTGCATAAAGTAAAAAAATGAATATAGCACTTTGGATTACTCAGGGGATACTTGCCTCGATGTTTTTAATGGCCGGTCTTATCAAATCAACCCAGCCCATAGATAAGTTATTGAAATCAGGTATAAGCTGGGCAGACCGGTTTCCGATAAGCACCGTTCGCATCATTGGATTTTGTGAACTTCTTGGAGCGTTAGGACTTATCCTTCCCTTATTACTAAACATTTATCCTATACTAACATCTGTATCTGCTTCGGCACTTGCTTTTGTTCAAATCCTGGCCATCTTCCATCATGCAAAACATAAGGAAAGCAAGGCGATAATCTTCAATATTGTACTTTTTGCATTTGCAGTTTTTATTGTTTATGGAAGGTCTGCTTTATTGCAATAGTTAAGCTTAACATCCATATAGAAAAAAGAATAACAGGACTTCTTGTTATTGATAGAACATTATAATATGAAACCCTTTAGCATGCTACCTACCACTTTACCAGAAAATACTATCAATTAACACATTCGGCTTTTAAGGAAAATATTTCTAGCTATTGACTTTGGTTCAATTGACCTTATGTCGCAATTACTTAACCGTCATTCTCAGAGTGGCGAAATCAAAAAAATAGTCATTATTGAAAACCAATCTGTTATGCTTTGGATAAGATTCTTTGCTTAGATTTTTGCCTGATCATATTGCAGTAACAAGAAAATTCATATTTTTAGCACAGGGAAAGATATATTCCCTTCTTCCAGAATGGTGAAGACTAAGAGAATTAGCCACAATACCAAAAGGACTATTACATTAAAGAAACTACATGACGATAACAAATTTTCCTGTTTTGACAACCGAAAGATTAACGCTCAGACGATTATCAATGGATGACAAGGAAAATATTTTTGCTTTGCGTTCTGATCCAAAAATAAATCTATACCTCAACAGACCGGCCAGTACGAAATTGGAGGATGCCGTAAACTTTATTCAAAAAATCAACGATAACATTTCTAAAAACACAACATTATATTGGTCTATTATACTTTCGGACACTCAAGAATTTGTAGGCACCATTTGTCTATACGGCTTTTCTGATGAAAAAAATATGGGCGAATTAGGGTATGAACTTTTAACCGGCTTTCAAGGCAAAGGCTTAATGCTGGAAGCGGTTCAAAAAGTCATAGACTATGCCTTTCATTCCCTAAAACTTCAAAAATTGCTTGCAGTTACACATCGCAATAATCAAAGTTCAACCAACTTACTGTCCAGATTGGCTGCTGCGAAATCCATCGAGCGCGACAATGAAAATCCGGAGCTGCTTGTTTTTACGATATCACCATTACACGAAACTTAAGTTATAGATTCACTAAGCGTAAACGCGTCTTTGGCAAATACCGTAATTTGTAAATAAATTCAAGAAACTTTTTAAAGTATCCGTTCGTAGCTCTTTAAATCATTTAGGCATCCGGGAAACTCCATTGGTTCAATACCCTGTAGGAAATCCATTATTTTTAACCAAACATAGCCCATCTAAAGCAGCCAACGCCTGACCTATATTTTATAGTATAACCTAGCCATTTTCCAACAATCTAGCTCCAGACAGACTTAGAAGAATTTTGTTAGTCATTGATTAACAATGCTTTATACTGCGAAAGGACTTTCCATGAGGACACAAAACAGTAAGAAGACTCGTTTCTAAACAGTCCCTGAGATGGCATTTTACCCCTTCTAATCCAAAATAATCTGTTGTAATTCATTTTGTCTATATATATTTGCAATTATTTAGACAAAATGAACGCTTTCACCATTTCGCAACTACAACGCTTTTCAGGCGTCAACGTCCATTGTATCCGGGCCTGGGAAAAAAGATATAATGCATTAAAGCCGGATAGAAGTGAAGGCAATACCCGTTACTACAATGGAAATCAACTGAGACGCCTGCTGAATATTGCCGGCTTAATGAACCTCGATTACAAAATTTCTGCCTTGTGTTCTTTATCAGATGCTCAGCTTAACGAATTGATGAGCAAGACCTTAGAGCAAAAAATATCTGCAGACAACGATGAGTTTCTGATTGCTCAATTGGTCGCCGCTGCACTTGAATTTGATGAAACTTTTTTTAATAAAGTGTATACAAAGTCAATTCTTCAGCATGGAGTGGAGTCTACCTACCTGAAAGTAATTTATCCGGCATTGGAACGATTTGGGGTAATGTGGCTGGCCGATAAAATTGCACCGGCTCAGGAGCATTTTATCAGCCTTCTGATCCGTCAGAAATTAAGTACTTCCATCGATCAGCTTCCAGTGAATGATCAATCCAAAAATCATTGGTTGCTTTTTTTACCAGAGAATGAGTTTCACGAAAGTGGTCTGCTGATGGCTAATTATTTGTTACGTTATGCCGGCCATCGAAGCACCAATCTGGGCGCAAATGTTCCGTTGGACAGCTTAATAGATGCAATTCAGGTTTTAAGACCTGCATCTTTGCTTTTGTTCCTGGTGAAGCATGATGATGAACAACAGGATGAGCTTTACATCCAACAACTTTTGGAAAAGTTTCCTGATCAAAAAATATTTGTTGCTACGCAACCCCATCGATTAACAAAATTGCGAACGCATAAAAACCTTCAATTCGTGGACTCATTGGCTCAATTCAAACAAATATTATCAACACATCCGATATAAATGATTACATTTCTAAAAATATTATGGCACATCGGTAAATTCGCTGAATCTCAGGTTTCAAAATTATTTTCAAAATACCAATGGCTTAGGCATGGATTTGTTGCTTCAAGGATAAGAAGTGTCCCAGACATCTATCCTTTTTCTTCTACCTTTTACAAAGTCTACAGACCAGCTGTCAATTCGCATTCAACCCTAAATCTCTGTACAATAAATAATATCGCTTTAAGTTCGAATAAATTTTACAAATTATGAAGCAGTTATTTGATGATTTATCGAAAGATTGCAGTCGCCTGACGACGCGCAAATACAGCACCAGTTTTTCAATGGGAATCCTGTTTCTGAATAAAAGATTGCGCTCGCCAATTTATTCCATCTATGGTTTTGTCCGATTGGCAGACGAAATCGTAGATAGTTTCCATGGCTTTAATCAAAAACAACTGCTTGATGATTTTAAAAAACAAACTTATCAAGCTATTGAAAATAAAATATCTTTAAATCCTATTCTAAACTCCTTTCAGGATGTAGTACATCGGTTTCAAATTTCAAACGATCAAATCGAATCATTTCTACATAGTATGGAGATGGATTTGTACAAGAAAGATTACGATCCCGGAGAATACCAAAAATACATATTCGGTTCAGCGGAAGTAGTTGGGCTTATGTGTCTTCGTGTATTTACGAACAACAATAATGAACTCTATGAAAAACTGTTACCCGCTGCAATGAAATTAGGGGCCGCCTTTCAAAAAGTAAATTTTCTACGCGATGTCCAGGCGGATAATCTTGAATTGGGACGGACTTATTTTCCAAATATTGATCTGAATAATTTTACATCCGAAGACAAAAAAAATATCGAACGGGATATTGAACTGGATTTCAAAGAAGCACTTCAGGGTATTCTGCAATTGCCTTCCACTTCGCGCAATGGTGTTTTTCTGGCGTATTATTATTATTCCAAACTTTTTCAAAAGATCAAAAAACTTCCACCACACGAAATCCTGAAAAAACGAATACGAATACCGGATGTTGAAAAATATTTACTGCTGCTGAAGTCTAATCTAAAACTCCAATTACACCTGCTGTGAAGTTGATTAAAAGGATCTGTAATACCTTTGTACAATAAAACTTTGCCAAACATGACAAGAAGCGCTACTGCCAATTTTTAACGATGAATAGAAAATTCACACAACAATATAAAACAGAGCAATGGCTTCCCATAGGAATTGAAGAAGCCTGGAATTTTTTTTCTTCGCCATTTAATTTGTCAAAAATTACACCGACGGAAATGGATTTTAAAATATTGTCACCATCCCTGCCATCCAAAATTTATCAAGGGATGCTTATAGACTATACCGTAAAACCGCTGTTCGGAATACCGGTACAATGGACTACAGAGATTGTAAATCTTTCAGAACATCAATATTTTACAGACCGACAACTAAAAGGACCTTTCAAAATCTGGGAACACACGCATACCTTTGAACCAGAAAATGGTGGTGTAAAAATGAGCGATGTCGTAGTATATGAATTACCCTTGGGACATATAGGGCTTCTTGCCCATCAGTTTGTTGTAAGGGCTCAAATCGAATTCATTTTTAAATACAGATCCAACACACTTCTAAAATTATTTTCAACATGATTAATATTCTCATTACCCTTTGCGCATTTATATCCATGGAAGCGGTGGCATGGTTTACCCATAAGTATGTCATGCATGGCTTATTATGGATCCTTCATAAGGACCATCACAAAAAAGAAAGCAAAGGATTTTTCGAAGACAATGATTTTTTCTTTCTCATTTTTGCTTTGCCGGGAATTGCTGGACTTTTCTTTGGATTGAAAAATGATTTTAATAGCTTGTTCTGGATAGGATTAGGTATTACTCTTTATGGATTTGCGTACTTTTTTGTCCATGATATATTTATCCATCAGAGATTTAAAATATTTAGGAACACGGATAATTTTTATTTTAAAGCCATTCGAAGGGCGCATAAGATGCATCATAAACATTTGGGAAAAGAAGATGGGGAATGTTTTGGAATGCTATGGGTTCCTTTTAAATATTACCAAAAGACCAATTCATTGTTGGATCTCTGAATCAATTATAATTCAGTTCATCAGCATTCATTAAACTATTTTCAAAATTATCATTTGCCAAAACCGGTGTATAAGATATTCATTTCAATTTTTTTTTACATTTCATCTATAAGTATGAATGCGCAAACACTTCAAACCGTTCCATTTGTTGACTTGAATAAATATTCTGGTTTATGGTATGAAATTGCTTCCTATCCACAGCGATTTCAAAAGAACTGTCATTGCACAACCGCCGAATACACCCTTTCTCCAAAAGATTATGTCATCGTTCAAAATCGATGCAACAAAGGAAGTATTGATGGGAAGATATCCTCCATCAAAGGGAAAGCTTTTGTGGAGAAAAATTCCGGCAATTCAAAACTGAAAGTTCAATTCTTTTGGCCTTTCAAGGGAAAATACTGGATCATTGATCTGGCAGAGGATTACAGCTACGCCGTTGTCTCTCATCCGTCAAGAAAGTATTTGTGGATCCTATCCAGAACGCCACAATTACCGGAAAAAACATATCGGGAAATTCTTCACCGGTTAACAGAAAATAAATTTGACCTTTCCAAATTAAAATTAACAGTGCAAGCAACCGGACTGCAATGATATCCGAACCCATTGCCATTTTTTGGTTTCGAAGAGATCTTCGACTTGATGACAATCATGGCTTGTATGAGGCATTCAAAAGTGGTCTTCCGGTAGTTCCCATTTTTATCTTCGATACAGAGATTTTAAATTCCCTCAACGACAAAAAAGATGCAAGGATATCCTTCATCCATCAGACGGTTTCAAAACTAAATGTAGACATCACAAAATGCAAGTCCTCCCTTCTAATTTACCATGGAAATCCGAAAACGGTCTTCCATAAATTAGCTGCGGATTACAATGTAGGAGGTGTTTATGCAAACCACGACTATGAACCGTATGCCATACAGAGGGATAAAGAAATAGCTGCATTTCTCCAAACGAAGAATATAGAATTCAAGACATTCAAAGACCAGGTTATTTTTGAGAAAAATGAGGTATTAAAACCGGACGGAAAACCCTATACTATTTTTACGCCTTACTCAAGAATATGGAAATCAAAATTTGTGACCAGTAATAATAAAAATTTTCCAAGCGAAAAACATTTGGATAAATTTTATAAGCTCGATTCATTTCCGATTCCAACATTATCTGAGATTGGTTTTGAAAAGTCTATCATCGAAATACCTTCCCTTCACATAGATGAAAAAATAATTCTCCATTACGACAAAACCAGAAACTTTCCTTCTGTACATGGTACGACAAAATCTAGTACCCATCTACGATTCGGCACCGTAAGTATTCGAAAATTAGCCTCCATAGCCCACGTTAAAAACGAACAGTGGTTAAATGAACTGATTTGGAGAGATTTTTTTATGATGATCTTATATCATTTCCCCTATGTCGTAAACCGAAGTTTTAAATCAAAATACGACAACATACAGTGGAGAAACAATGAAAAAGAATTCGAAGCCTGGTGTAATGGAGAAACCGGCTATCCCATTGTTGATGCCGGCATGAGAGAATTAAATCAAACCGGTTTCATGCACAACCGGGTAAGAATGATTGTCGCCAGTTTCTTAACGAAGCATTTGCTCATCAACTGGCAATGGGGTGAAGCCTATTTTGCAGAAAAGTTGCTGGACTTTGAACTCTCCTCCAACAATGGCAATTGGCAGTGGGCTGCAGGTTGTGGATGTGATGCAGCACCCTATTTTAGAATTTTCAACCCGACGGAACAAACCAAAAGATATGATCCCGAGCTGATTTATATCCAAAAATGGATAGGTGACATAAACACTTATTCCTTGAAACCCATTGTAGAACATGAATTTGCAAGAAATCGAGCCCTTGAAACCTATAAAAAATATCTGAAAGAATGATGAGCTTGGGAAAGGTTCTTTTGGCTGGAGGTTGTGGTGCCATTGGCACATATCTTTCAACTTTTCTTGAAAGCAAAGGTTATGCGGTATCCATTTTAACCCGCAATAAAAAACGCGCAGATGGAGAAAAATATTTCTATTGGAATGTAGAAGAAAAAATAATAGATGAGGCCTGCCTTGATCAGGTGGATTACCTGATTCAATTGTCCGGAGCCAGTATTTCTGACAAGCGATGGACTTCCAAAAGAAAGTTGGAAATTGTAAACAGCCGTGTAAATGCTACCAATTTTTTATTTCAGACGATTGACCAACATAAGGTACCCTTAAAAGCATTTATAAGCGCTTCGGGAGTAGGCTACTATGGTTCACAGACTCTGGAGCATATTTATACGGAAAATGATTTGCCTGGAAATGATTTCCTGGCAAACACATGCGTTCAATGGGAAGAAGCAACCAATCAATTCAAAAAGATTGGAATCCGAACGGTTGCCATTAGAACAGGAATTGTATTAATGAAAAAGGATGGTGCACTTCCAAAATTATTAATTCCAACTTATTTTGGATTCCTTACGTCAATGGGAAATGGTAAACAATATTTTCCATGGATTCACATAGAGGATTTATGCAGAATTTATCACAAAGCCATCTGCGATGACAACGTAGATGGAAAATACAATGCGGTATCACCAGCCACTACGACCAATAAGTTGTTGATGGAAACGTTGAAGAGTGTTTTGAATAAGCCATTGATCCTTCTTTCTATTCCTTCATTTGTACTAAAAATAGTTTTCGGAGAATTGTCCACTACCTTGTTGAATGGTAGTCGTATTTCAGCAAAAAAAATTTGTAATTCTGGTTATGTCTTTCAATTTGATAAACTTCAGGAAGCCATAGTAGATCTGATTGAAGAAAAAAAATAAAGGAAAAAATTCGCAGCTTCAGGCATTCATTCTTTTGCATAGAGGAATGAGTGCCTTATCAATTTCTTGTTTCTCAATTGAAAACGATGTAGCCGTCCCTTTTGCATTAAACCAATTATGGCAGATTAGTTACCTTCAAATGCCATCACTTACTTGATTTTGTTCCTTCACCATGGAGAAGACCATAAACTAAGAATGAAAAAACCAAAAAAGGAATTACTTTCACGAAGAATTATTGAAAATTAAAAATATATGAATCCATAATCCTTTAAATGCTCTTATGATACAATTGTTGGTTATACTATCGATTTCTTGGGCGGTTCTTTGGTATTTGGAGAAGAAAGATTTATCTGTGTTAGGAATGTATCCAACCGAAGAACGATGGAAATATAGTAGCATCTTGTTTCTGGCCTCCGGAATCATTTCAGCCGGCGGATTTTGGTTAAGGATGCTTTTTATCAAAGAAGAATATGTCTTATCACCGGACGTCACTTTTGCTTCCATGGCGATGGAGAGTTGGTATCAGATTAGATCGGTGATGACCGAAGAATTATTGTGCAGAGGCGCTCTGTTATACCTACTGATTCAAAAAATCGGACAGCAAAAAGCCATCCTTTTCACCTCCATTTTCTTTGCAGGTTTGCATGGATTGAATGTTGGATTTTGGGAAAATTGGATCAGTGCCTTGCTTACCTTAACGTTTACTTTCGGGATGGGTTTGTTGTTAGCCTATGCATTTGCAAAAACCCGTTGTTTACTCTATCCGTTTGCCATACATTTTGGATGGAATCTGGTACAGAATTATATTTTTCCAGACACGGCGAATGGCCACCATTTGTTCAGTTTGCTTACACCGCCACCGGAAGTTACTATTTCCTATCTTGCCTATTTCACCATGTTATTTCTTCCCAAAATAGGCGTTATCGTTATGGGTTACCTGATCATTAGACTGCTTCGAAAAGTAGATTGAGTATTTGGAGAAAAAAATTGTACGTCTGTTTGAAATTTAAAGTTGCATTGGGTCTGGTATATTCAAAACCATTTAATAAAGTATTATTAGTCGGAAAAGCTAATCCTACATTGCTTTTCAGATATTAGCTTACCAATGTATTTCCCGAATCCGAAAGAAAATTCATTCCTTGATGTTATATAAAAATTCATCTATGATATTATTAATAAGGAAAATCAATACTTTTTTACACCATTTGATCTGTAGAAAACTAAGATTTTCTACAGCGGTATATTTTCGATTAATGTTGGTGCTTTCTAAAAGTGATTCTTGTCACAGCCTTAGCATTTATTTGAGTTCCAACCTATCCAATATTTTATCGCCTTAAATGGATTTTCGGACGATAAGAATCTTCTGATCAGAGAATTCCATCCAGGCAAAGTCATATACCAGAAAGTGCGTTTTACCTTCCTTAATGGTGTAATGGCTTGTGTGATATTCAAATCTGAATCGCGACTTAGTTAGAATAATTTGTCCAATTGAATTTTTTTGGAATTGGCCATTAGTTGTTGTAAAATTTCTCTATTGCGATGAAGGTAGGAATCTGTGATTGTTGTATTAAATTACTATTCACTTATTACAATTTTTAAAACATTAGAAATAATTCTACTTCCCATCAATAAGTTAATAAAGTACATACCATTTGACAAATTGTCTCGAAAAAAATCCACCTCATTTCCATAAAGATTGTCTCTTTTACTAACTAATTGTCCATATATATTAAATATTAATAGTGATGCATTTTGCAAATTAATACTAGTCTGAATTGTTGATTGATTGTTCATCGGATTTGGATAAATACTTAATTCTATAAGTTGAATATCACTTGAGTTGATTGTAGAGTGATCTCTATTATTATATCTGGCTAAAAATAACATTATGTCTCTGTTATTGATCTCAGTTGATGCAATTACTATTTTATTATCACTTTGCAGAACAACAGAGCTAGAACCTGCTCTAAATTCTACCGGAACTACAACTTTACCATCAAAATCAAAGGTTGAATCAAGGCTGCCGTCAGAATTATATCGAATTAAACATGGATAACTAGTCGTTGATATAGTAGTATTTCCTGATATTACAATTTTTCGATCGCTTTGAATCACAATTGAAGAAGCAGAACTCCGATTTGAATCAATTTGAGTTAAAACTATTCCATCTTTATCAAATGTATTGTCCAAACTACCGTTTACATTATACCTTACCAATGCAATATGGCTAGACTTTTTGTCTGTTTCTAAAATTGCGTACCCAGTAATAAATATCTTACCATCTGATTGTAAGGTCAACATATTCCCAGAAATATCACCCATCACACCTAAGGAAGTTGTGACTAATCCATCATTATCAAAGGTTTTATCAATAGTTCCATTATTATTGAATCGAGCCAAAGAAATAAATGTAGAATTATTCTTCGAATCATTACCCATAAAAAGAATTCTCCCATCTTTCTGGATTGCGATTGAACTTATATAACCACCTATTGGCATTTCAGCTATTCCATATAAACCGAAACTACTATCAATTTTACCATCAGAATGATAACGAACTAAGCAATTAGTATAACCCCCAGTCTTATACATATACCCTCCAACAATAATTTTCTCATCTGCTTGAATAGCTAAAGTCTTACCATATGCTTCATGCCTTTCACCAATTTGTGAATGAACTCTCCCGTTTATTCCAAATGTGCTATCTCTAGTTCCATTCGAATTAAATCTACCTAAAGCAAATTCATATTGAGCATTGGGTAATGTAGGATCAACTTGATAAAGGTAATAACCAGCTACAAGAATCTTACCATTGTCAAGGAGAACCAATGAACTTGCATTTCCGCTATAATATTTTTGTGCTGCATTATTAGACCAATTAACCATTCCATTAACCCCGAATGTACTATCAGGCAATCCGTTAACATTGTATCTATAGAGTATAAATTCTGGATTACAATAGTTACATCCTGCAAATACTACAATTTTACCGTCTTTTTGAACTGCTACTTGTCTAACACTTATATCAGTACCCTTGAATTTAGTACTAATTCCATTGATTCCGAAAATAGAATCTAAAGAACCATCCTGACCAAATAAAGCAAAAGAACAGAAACAAATAACCAAAGTTAGAATTTGAACACCATTAAATAAAGCAATTGATAATCTTATTATCATACAATACAAATTTTAAAAGACATAATAGATAGCAAGATAATACTATTTCTCTATTTACGTACAATTGTTAAGAAAAGGCGGTTTTGATTTAGACTTATATTTGTTATTGTTTATTTAGGTTATTTAAAACTGAGTATCCAATATAGGTTATAAGTGTGTACAATCTATAATTTATTATATATTTGATATCTGCAACGAATAAAGAAAAATAAAGCATCTAAATAATTTATGCTATCAGAAAAAAAAACATCTCACTGGATACTTAGAGGTTTAATTTGGGGACTCTTTATGTTTTTGGGCATGGCCATTGCTATTCCATATGCTGATGGGGTACCATTGCACTCAGGAAATGTACTTGTTAAGTTTCTTATTTGGATGGTCGGAGGACTAATATATGGTTATACATTTCATTGGATTGAATCGAAAAAAGACTAATTGTTATATCCATTGAACGTGAGAAAGAGGGATCTCCAATAGTAACGGTTCCGATCAAATCTAGACCATAAGCCTTGGAAGAATAACTGACACCAATATTACATTGAAATATTACAGGGGCAGCAAATATATTAGCGGGTTCTTTTTATTTGTAAATTTTTGTGCTGACACCCTCCAGCTTGTGAAGGGTGCTAAACGCTATATAAATTCAAATTAATTCTTGTCTGTTTCAGTAGGATTTGATTTACGCTTTCTACTTCCTTCATACATTTCATATTTAACTAATTTTGCTTCCAGTGGTCCATTGAATACTTTGATTTTACGTGAAGGTCTCAGTCCAATAAATTTAATTGCTTCTAGATTCCCTGTAATCATCCATGCATTGGTGTTGGGATAATTACGCTTTAGTGTGTTTCCAATATTTTCATGAAATTGTTCTAATTCAATATCCATTCTTTCTCCATAGGGGGGATTAAATAAAATATGTAAGGGACCTTGAACTTGTTTCTCTGATTCAAAAAAATCTTTTTTTGTTATAGATATAAATTCTTCTAAGCCAGCATTCAAAATATTTTGTTTAGCAATTTTTATGCTTTGTGGATCAATATCATAACCTTGCATGGTATAGTGCATTTCTTTTGTCTTAGATAACAATGATGTTCTAATGGTTTCAAAAAGAATTGGATCCCAATCCTTCCATTTTTGAAATGTAAATTCCTTGCGATGAATGTTTGCTGGAATATTACAAGCAATCATTGCGGCTTCAATTAATATCGTTCCACTACCACACATCGGATCTAAGAAATGTGATTGACCGTTCCAATCTGAAAGAAGTAAAAGACCAGCTGCCAGTACCTCACTTATCGGAGCCAAATTTGCAGCAGACTTATAACCACGTATATGTAATGATAGTCCTGACGTATCTAAAGAAACAGTACATAGGTCTTGATTTACATGTACATTAATTCTCAAGTCTGGTGAATCTATATCTACATTGGGTCGCTTGCCAAACTTATTTCTAAACTGATCTACAATTGCATCTTTGGTTTTTTGTGAAAGAAATTTAGAATGATTAAAATAATCTGAATGAACCGTAACATCAACTGCCAGCGTCTGGTCAAGATTCATCCATTGCGACCAGTCGTGATCATATATTCCCCTATATAATTCATCCTCATTTGTGGCTTTAAATTCATAAATAGGTTTCAAAATTTTTATGGCAGTTCTCAATGCCAAATTCGCTTTATACATAAAGCCAGTGTCGCCATCAAAACTTACAATCCGATTTCCTTCTTGTACATTAAGACCGCCAAGCTTTTTAATTTCATTTGCCAAAATAGATTCGAATCCATACATTGTTTTGGCGACCATTTTAAAATTCATATTTAAATAGGTATTAAGATTCGATGACTAAAGAAATTAAGTAGCCTTAAAAATCAAAGTAGTGTAAAAAACAACAAGCTGTTAATTGGTATTCCTTACCAGCCCAATATCCACGCAAAAATCAAAGGTGCAACAATGGTTGCATCACTTTCGACAATAAACTTTGGGGTGTGAATATCCAACTTTCCCCAGGTAATTTTTTCATTTGGAACGGCACCCGAATAGGATCCGTAGGATGTTGTTGAGTCCGATATCTGACAGAAATAAGACCAGAAGGGAACATCGTGCCATTCCAGATCCTGATACATCATCGGTACGACACAGATGGGAAAATCACCTGCAATTCCTCCACCTATTTGAAAAAAACCAATTCCCTTACCGCTGGAATTTTTCCTATACCAATCAGAAAGTTCAACCATATATTCTATTCCACTCTTCATCGTAGTGGCTAAAATTTCTCCTTTGATGACATAAGAAGCAAAAATGTTTCCCATGGTACTGTCCTCCCAACCGGGGCAAACTATGGGGATATTTTTTTGAGCGGCAGCAATCATCCAGGAATTCTTTGGATCTATCTCATAATACTGTTCTAACACGCCACTTAAAATCATCTGATACATAAACTCGTGCGGAAAATATCTTTCTCCTTTATCGTTGGCATTTTTCCACAATTGATGAATATGTTTTTGCAATCTTCGGAAGGCTTCTTCTTCCGGTATACAGGTATCCGTGACTCTGTTCAATCCTTGTTCCAACAATTCCCATTCCTCTTTCGGAGTTAAGTCTCTGTAATGTGGGATTCTTTTGTAATGAGAATGGGCTACAAGATTCATAAGATCTTCTTCAAGATTCGCACCGGTACAAGAAATGATATCCACTTTTCCCTGTCGTATCATTTCTGCAAATGAAACACCTAACTCTGCGGTACTCATGGCACCTGCAAGCGTTACCATCATCTTGCCTCCTTCGAGTAGATGGGTTTCATAGCCTTTGGCGGCATCGACCAATGCAGCGGCATTGAAATGTCTGTAATGATGTTGAATGAATTGAGAGATTGGACCTTTGTTCATCTTTTATTTTTTCTAATTCCTTTTTCAAAATAATAAGCCAGCATTTTATAATACAATTTTGCTGTCAAAAAATCAGGTGCTGGATTATTTGGATTCGGAGCTAGTTCTACCAGATCAAATCCAACAACTTTCTTTCTATTAAAAATCATTCTCAAATACTGCAATACCGGATACCATTCCATTCCACCGGGTTCCGGAGTTCCTGTACTCGGCATAAGTGATGAATCAAATACATCGAGGTCTAAAGTTATATAAACGGTATCGGTCATCTTCTTGATGGATTCCTCCATCCAGTAATCATTGTCTGCGATGTTGTGCGCAAAATAACATTTGCTCTCATCCAGATATTCTTTTTCAGAAACATCCATGCTTCTGATTCCAACCTGAATCAAGTTGCAATTTCTCTGCGCTTCTGCAACCGCACAAGCATGATTGTATTTGGAGCCATGATAAGATTGACGCAGATCAGTGTGTGCATCCAATTGAACGACGGTCAGATTTTCATAACGCTCAGCAAACGCTCTGAGAACGCCAATACTAATGGAATGTTCACCTCCAAAAAAGGTAAGCAGTTTGCCTGTGTTGAGGAGCTGATTGGTTTTTTTGTAAACCTTTTTAACCATTTGCTCCGGAGTATCATCTTTTACATGGAGTGCTTTTTCCAGATGTATTCCAAATTTGTACGGTTCCAGATTCGTCTCAATATCATAGAGCTCCATATTTTCTGATGCATACAAAAATGCCTGAAATCCTTTATCTGCTCCTTTCCCCCAGGTAGAAGTTCCATCGTATGGAATCGAGGTAAGTATCACAGAAGAATTTTTGATTTGTCCTAAACTTGCAGGAATACCAGCATATGTTTTGGTTTGGAGTTTGTATGGATTCTTCATAAGTATTCTAAAAACGAATTTAACGCTTACTTAGTTTCTAATTGTATCCTAATATTTTCAACATATCCTTGGCATTTTGTTCTTCGTTGTAGACCCAATCGATGAGATTGCCGTATTCATCGCGATCTACAATGATATGCTTTGGTGAAGGAATCAGACAATGCTTAATTCCTCCATAGCCGGACAGAGCATCCTGATATGCACCGGTGTGAAAGAATCCAAGATAAAGCGGCTCCTTCTCCTTACGATCATACGCAGGTAAAAACAATTGTTGGTTTTGAGCTTCATAGTTGTAATAATCGGAATTATCACAGGTTAGTCCACCAATATTGACCCTCCGATATTCATTATGCCACTTATTGATGGGCAATAATATAAATCGCTCAGCTATCCCCCAACTATCCGGCAAAGTATTCATCAGTGAATTGTCCACCATATACCAAATCTCTGAATCATTCTGCTGTTTTTGTTCCAGTATGGAAAAAATACTTGCGCCACTTTCTCCAACGGTATATTTTCCAAACTCAGTGAAAATATCCGGCTCATCTATATCATCTTCCTCACAGGCTTCTTTGATTATTTTGACAATCTGATTGATCATGTATTTGTAATCATACTCAAAACCCAGTGAATTGCGAATCGGCAATCCACCGCCAATATTGATCGCTTGCAGACTTGGAAAAAGTTTTTTTAATTCTATATACGTCTTAATTCCCTTCTTCAATTCACCCCAGTAATACGTGGTATCCTTGATTCCGGTATCAACAAAAAAATGCAACATGTAAAGTTCAAACTTAGATTTCTTCTTGAACTTTTCTTTACAGAATGGAACAATCTCTGAACTACGGATACCAAGTCTTGAAGTGTAAAACTCGAATTTAGGTTCCTCTTCTGTTGCAACCCGAACGCCGACTTTGCATTTCCTCGTAATCATTTTTTCATAGTAATCCAGTTCGTAGATATTATCAAGTACCGGAATTACATTCTTGAATCCACTATTGATCAGGTTGGAAATATTGTGAAGATATTGTTTGGTTTTAAATCCATTGTTGACAATGATTCTATCCTTGTCGATTTTGCCATTTTTGTACAGTGACAGAATGAGATCCACATCGAAAGCCGATGAAGTTTCCAATTGAACATCATGCTGAAGTACCTCTTCCAGAACATAGGAGAAGTGACAACATTTTGTGCAATAACAATAATAATATTTTCCGCCGTAAGATTCGGATTTGATGGACTTGTTAAAAAGATTTTTGGCTTTCTTGATTTGATCCGCAATTTTGGGAAGATAAGTCATCTTGAAAGGTGTCCCATGTTTCTCGATCAGATTCATGATGGGAATCCCATTAAAAATAAGCTCATCTTTCTCCAGGTCAAAACCGTCCTGGGGAAAGTAATACGTCTGATCTATAAGATCAAAATATTTGTTGTGCATCCCAAAGTATTATGAATGAAAATAAACAATACCAGACTATCAAAAGACAGGCCAATAGTTTGATATTATTAAAAAAGTAAAATTTCAATTATTGTGGAAAACCGTTATTATACCAGCAGGTAAGTCTCTTAATGTCAAGAGCATCCATTTTATTCAAGCCTTGTGGCATGGTGGAACATCCAGATTCCCAATTTATAGAACAAAGAAACTTGTTATTGGATTTTGACAGATAGGATTTAGAACCAGCATAGCTTGAAAAATCAGCATTGCCGGCTACCGTTACAGCATCATGACATCCCATTGTTGCGCAGGTTCCATTCAACAATGGACTCAAGGTAGAATAGGTAGCGACTATACCGGTACAATCTACCGAATCTCCACCTGAATTGTCATTACATCCGTAAAAAACATATATCAAACTCCCAAACAGCAAACAAAAAGAAATTTTTTTCATCTATTTTTCAATTAAGGGCACAAATTTACTGAAAATGACCGAAATAGACAAAGCAAATATCTTCAGGCGTTTGCTTCAAATCCCTTAAGTTTACGAGCTTAATAGAAATACATGAATGCCAGACTTTTTAGAAAGAAAGCTTTACAACAGATTCAGTCTGAAGAAAGCTCCGAACATCAGCTGCATAAGGTTTTAAGCGTCAGAGATCTTACTGCCCTTGGCATTGCAGCGATCATTGGAGCCGGAATCTTCAGTACCATCGGTACTGCCGCTTATGAAGGAGGCCCAGGGGTAATATTTCTATTTCTTTTTACAGCCATCGCCTGCGGATTCGCAGCTTTCTGCTATGCCGAATTCGCCAGTATCATACCCGTTTCAGGATCGGCGTACACCTATGCGTATGTATCTTTTGGTGAATTGATGGCATGGATTATTGGTTGGGCCCTCATAATGGAGTACTCGGTAGGTAATATTACCGTAGCCATTTCCTGGAGCGATTATTTTTGTGGCTTGCTGGGCAATCTGGGAATTCATGTAC
>WBZT01000480.1_pt1 | contig 32316 bp, 28 predicted proteins | sample 5204241 | NCBI WGS metagenome assembly WBZT01 (sample SAMN12344358, study PRJNA552823) | activated sludge metagenome | biome: Activated sludge suspended growth; feature: Nitrification reactor; material: Wastewater; isolation source: activated sludge from nitrification reactor of wastewater... | reverse complement strand
GACATGAAACACCGCAGCCACAATCGGGCTGATGAACTTCATCGCAGCCAGAGCCATCCCGCCGACCACGAACGCCAGACCCAACAGGAAGTTCTGGTTGATCACCCGGCGGGTTGCTTGCGAAAACTCCACCAGAAACGGAATCCGCCGCAGGTCATTGTTCATGAGCGCAATCGAGGCGCTATGGATCGCGACTTCGCTGCCGGCCGCGCCCATGGCAATGCCGAGGTCACCCGCCGCCAACGCGGGCGCGTCGTTGACGCCATCGCCGATCACGGCCACACGATAGCCTTTGGCGCGCATCTGCCGCACGAACTCCACTTTGGTTTGCGGCAGACATTCGCCCGCCACGTCCTCGCAACCCACTTCCTGCCCGACCCGCGCCGCCACCGATTCGCGGTCGCCGCTTACCATTGCCACGCGGCGCGCGCCGAGGTTCTTGAGCGAGGCCAGCGCTTCCCGGGCTTCGGCACGCGTCTGGTCCGCCAGCCCCACCCAGCCGAGGCAATGCTGGTTGCGCGCCACAAAAATGAGACTCCAACCCTCGGCCTCCTGCAAGTCCACCGCCGAAGTGAATTCGTCGCGGATGCCATTCTCGCGCAACCATTCGGCACGACCGATGACAACCGCATCGCCATTCAGATGTGCTTTGACACCACGACCGGCGCTCTCGGAGAACTCCGCCGGCTCCAGGAGCGGAACACCGGCTTTCTCGGCCAGTTGGGCGAGCGCCCTGGCGGCGGGGTGATTGCTGAATTGCTCGACCGATGCCGCCACGCGCAATAATTCCGCCGGCGTGGTTTGGCCCAACGGGGCGAGACGGCTGACCGCCAGCTTCCCGGAGGTGAGCGTTCCGGTTTTGTCGAACACGAACGCGCTGATCTTCGCGGCGAGTTCCAGGTCGGCGACGTTCTTGACGAGAATGCCCAACCGCGCGGCGGCGGAGAGCGCGGCAACCATCGCGGTCGGCGAGGCGAGCACGAACGCACACGGGCACGATACGATGAACACCGAAACCACGCGGCCCAGATCAAAGGTGAACATCCAGACCAGGCCGCCAATGCACAAGACCAGCGGCGTATAGAACCGCATGTATTCATCCATGATGCGGACAATGGGGAGTTTGGTCTTTTCCGCCGCCAGGATCAGGTCACGCACACGGCCCAAGGTGGTGTCCTGACCGGCGTGCGTCACCCGGATAGTCAGAACGCCGGTTAGGTTGATCGTGCCGGCGAAAACTTCATCGCCCGGTTGCTTGTCCACGGGCAACGATTCGCCGGTGATGTGGGCCTGATTGAACGAGCCTTGACCGCTGAGGATCACTCCATCTGCGGCCACATTGTCACCCGGGCGAACGCGAATGACGTCGCCCACCGCCAGTGCCTGCACGGCCACCTCCAGTTCAGCGTCGCCTGCGACTCGCCGCGCTTTGGTGGGCGTGAGCTTGATCAGCGAGTGAATGGAAGCCAGCGCGCCTTCCGCCGTGCGCGTTTCAATCGCCTGCCCCAGCAGCATGAAAAGCGAAACGATACCGGCCTCCTGATAGTGCGCCGAGGTAAAGAGCGCGACCACCGCCAGGGCCACCAGGACATTGGTGTTCATCGAGCCCTGACGCATATCTTTGAGGGCCACCCAGACAATTGGCAGTCCGAGAATGAGTGCGCCCAGGATGGCGCTGAAACCGGCGACGGTGCTGTGCCGCTCCATGAGCCATTCGCAGAGAAACGAATTGAAGATGAAAACCAATCCGAGCGCGGTTTGCTGAAGTTGAATCCGCGCGTGCGAATGATGTTCGCCACAAGCGCACTTTCCGTCGTGCGTGTGTTCGTGCCAGTGTTCAGCGTGGGAAGTGACTCTCATGAAATTCGTTCTCGCAGCAGAGCCACCACGGTTTCGCCGCCGGTTACTCGATTTCCGGGCCGCACCGTGACCGCGAACGCCAACGGAAGGTAGAGGTCGCAACGGGAGCCGTATTGGATTAATCCCAGCCGCTGTCCGCGCGCGACGATCTCATCGAGGTTGACCCAGGAAACGACGCGGCGGGCGAGCACCCCGGCAATCTGGCGCACGGCAATCCGCGCGCCGGGACGTTCACTCGACTCGATCCCGATGAGAAGGTTCTCATTGCCTCTGGCAGATGCGGTCTTCAGCGCGCTCAGAAACCGGCCCGGTTGATACTTGAGAAAGGCAATCCGGCCCGCCACCGGCGCGTTCTGAACATGCACGTCCAACACGGACAGAAGAATGGAAACCCGACGACACCGGCCGCCCAGGAATTGCGGTTCATCAACCTGCTCCACGCAATCCACCAAGCCATGCGCCGGCGCAACGACGGCACCCAAATCTGTGGGCACCCGCGGATCGGGATCACGGAAGAAGTAGAGACTGAAGAAAAGGAACAGCACCCATGCTCCCGCGGCCGCCAGCGCCGCGATGGCAAAGGCCGATTTCGACCACAGAGCGATGCCGCCGCCCGCGAGCAAAAGCAACAGCCAGCCCAGCGCGCGTCGGATAACGAGTCGCGCTGCCGCCATTGCTTTGGAAGGTGGTGTCATGGTTCGGAGGGAATTGCCGTGGCGGTGGCGGAAGGATGGTTGGGTAATGGCTCGTGCGCCTTCCGACCATGAATGCGTTCGTAAGCGCGGCAGAATGGACAAAGCCTGGCCTCGACAGTCTGCACCAAGCGGAAAGCCAGGCCGCGCTGTCGCCGGCGGGCGCGGCGGCATACCGGACAATGCTCGCAGACCCAGGCCAGCTTCAAATCCGTCTGCGATGGTCGTGGAGTCGGCATGTCAGTAAACGATTTCGGAGTCTTCCGCAAAACGACCGTCCGCCTGGATTCGTTCGCGGGCGTTCGCATACCAGCCGGTGCGTTCCGCCGGAAACACGTCGCAATCGGGCAGGTAGGGTTTGATGTCCAATAGCGGCGTGCCGTCGAGCATGTCCACGTCCGAAATGCGAAGGATCGCGCCTTCGATGCCCAGCAACCGCACGCACGACAGGCCAATCGGATTCGGCCGGCTCGGCGCGCGTGTGGCGAACACGCCGCGAGTTTGGTTGTCGCGAAAGGGAGTCACTTCGAGTTTTGCCTCGCGGGCCCGGTCGCACCAAAACAGCAACCAGATGCGTTCGAAACCTTCGAGGTCGCGCAGCCCGGCCGCAAACTGCGGCAACACCTCGACCGTTCCTTCCACGCCCGCCGCCCAGCGTGGTTGGATGGGTGTGCCCTCCGCTTGTCGGTGCGGAGAGTGAATCGTGCCGATGGGGGTGAATTCGAGGTTCATGGACTTCAATGACGCTTTTGATAGCCCGGCATCCGGAATTCGCTGCGGGCCAGGCGCCGGCGACAGAACGCCTGGAGCACCGAGTCAACGTCGCCACACAGATGCGGGCGCACTGGCACGCCGTGTTGTTTCAAGTCGCGCGCCAGTTCACCGGACAGCGCACCGCACAATAGTTGATCCAGATGCAACGAGGCCAGCAGCCTGGCCAGTTCCGCTGGCGATGTGGCCGACAGCATCAACTCGCGGCGACTGGTCTCCGCACCATCACGGCACGTCAACACCAACAGTCGTGTGGCGGTGTCCAACAGCGGTGAGACGCGGTTTCGCCAGATGGGCATGGCTACAGTCATGGATTCTTACCATGCACACGACGTGCCAGCAGCCGCCGCGGCCGGTTTCGCCGTAAACTCATCAACCGTAGTGGTCCGGTTTCGCTCCTTGGCCGGTTGAGCGCGGCAGTTTGCCAAGCCTCGTTGCGACGGTCGTAGCGCTTTGCAACGACGGTTCGGCGACGAGAAAAACCCCGGCTGCCAGATGGGCAACCGGGGTTTGCTCAACCGCGCAACAACTCCACGTCACGGCGTGGATTCTTTGATGCGGAAAAAGCGCTGTGGTTCAGCGGTCATTTGTATCGGCGCCACGAGGGTTTCCATCCAGCGGTTGGTCGCGCGGCAACTGTCACCGATGGGCGTCCACGACCCGCTCTGCCAATTGGTCGTGGTTTGCAGTTCGTAGTTGCGGCCCGGGATGGTCGCCCAGCGCAACTTGAGGCCGGCCGCCGTTTGCATTTGCGTGAATGCCTGGACGGATTGCAGCAACGTTTGCAGTCGCACCGCCTCCGCGGGCGGATAGTTGAGCGCGGTGAAGTTCACCACGCCCGCCGGTGAATGACAATCGTTGCACGAAAGCGCGCCGGTCTTCTTGATCGCGTGACTCAGGCTGATGAACGAACCGGTGGGCTCCGTCGGCGGGGCCAGGGGATTGAACAGCGGGTCCATCGGGTTGTTCGGCAGGTCCAGCCCAAGCACATCGCCGCTCCAGAAATTGGAGCCAACGCCGCTCAGCATTTCTGGCGGAACGCCAAACAAATCCTGGCCGGCCATCATCATGCCCAATTTGCCGAGGCCCACGTTCACGGCTTCCTGGATGTTGCCGCTGTGGAAATACACTTCCTCGTCGAAGTTCAACAGGTTCGGGTATTGCGCCATCACCGCGCGCTCCTGCGGCGTTAGCCCGCTGGGGCGCATGAATCCCATCTGCTTGAGCGGTCCCGCCATGGCGTCCAGGGCTGCGAGCATGGTGAAGTTGGTATTGAAGTTCGGATCGTAGCCAAAGCCGCGCCGATCCATGATCATGCCGTTGACGATGGAGCGGAATGGATAAATCTTCGCGCCGGGCGTGTTCTTGGTGGCGATCTTTCCGTCCCAGGCGTTCACGTCATGGATCGGCTCAGCCAGCATGCTGTCGTTGCCGTTGAACCAGCGATAGACCGGACGCAGGTTGTATTCGCCGCTGTAAACGCTGTAGGGTTCGAACGTGCCGGTGTTCGGATCCCAGGTCGGAACGTTTGCTTCCGGTCCGTTGGTAACGCCGAAGGTCGGCCCCCAAACGCGGCGCGTGGCGCCCGAAGTCCACGGAATGTGACACGTCTCACAGGCAATGGAGGAGAGATGTTCGTTGTACATCGCCAGCGCCGGATTAGTGTGCGGCTTGGTGGCGCTGTGGCAGTTGACGCAAGTGACTTCCACGTTCTGCCGCTCCCACGCGTGCATGTCAGTGACGCGCGAGCCACGGGCGATCTTGTGATGATCCACCTTGTGGCAGTCGGTGCATTTCAGCCCCGCCGCGGCGTGGACATCATGCTGTGGATCAAACGGCGTGCCGCGTTTGTAATCCGCCGCCGCCTGTCCGTGCTCGTGGCAACGGAGACACTGGGCGCTGCCAACGGATTGCCCCACGCTCTCCGCAGCCCGCAATGAACGGTCTTGGAACCAGGCCCGGCGTCCGGTGATTGAATTGGTCGTGAGGACGCGGTGCGAAGCGTCCGCGTCCAGTGCTGCGTACTGCCCGTCACCATTCATGTCGTAACTGCCTTCCGCCGCGTGGCAAATGAGGCAGTCCAGGCCGTTGGTTTGCGTCTGGGTGAATCGGCCCGTGGCCGGATCAGGAAACGGAAGTGAATCGGCGACGTGACATTTGCCACAAGCACTGGAGGTCGTATGTCCTCCGAGATCGGCGAAGTAATTCACCATGGCACTGGCGCCGACGAGGCCGCAGAAGCGATCAATCATCCCGTGGGAGCCGCCGCCGGGGTAAGCCAGATGCGAGTTCGTGCTGCGCCAGGCGTAATGCACGCTGTTGATGACCTCGCCGGCCTTGGTGGCATGACACTGCAAGCAATCCGCCGCACCGGCGAAGTTGGTCCCGAACCGTCCGGTGTGGTCCGCCCCGATGATCATGTTCAAGTTCTTCAACCGGGTGACGCGATTTGGTTCATAACCGAGTTGGGCGAACGGAATGCGGCCGTTTTCCGCATGGCAATCGGTGCATGTGAGGGCTTCCTCCTTCGGTGCGACCATGTGGTTTTCGATCCAGAACATCTCGGTGTTCACCCACCCCAGCTGACCGCTGAAGGTCTTGCCGATCGCCGCCATGCCGGCGCGGATGGCGTTGGTCCAGTTGTAGCCTTTCCAGTAGGCGTTGGTGTCGTTGGCGTTCAAAGCAAAGAGATGCGGGATGACGAGCGTGTTGCTTATGGCGTCATAGGGCTGAACCGCCGTGAAGCGCTTGACCGGGAGAATCCGCGCCTGCCCGTCGTTCTTGCTCCCCTGGAGTTGGTTCAGGGTGAGCATCTGCGCCGGGTTGATGTGGTCCGTGAGTTCGGTCCAGGTGACGTTGCCGTTGAACCAGACGTATTCCGGCACCACGTTGCTCGCCCAGGTAAACGTGCCTTTCATGGTGTCGTAGGTGACGTTGCCGTAAGCATCCTTGATCGTGAGCAGGCTTCCGTTCGTGCCCTTGATGCCGGCGGTGGACCAGTCCCAAGTCATCTTGGTCGCCTTCCCGCCCCGCGCGTAATGCGGCACGTGACAGGTCTGGCAGGCAACGCGACCGGTGTGCGCGTTGTAGTAAATGCCGTCATCGGTGTTCCAATGCGGCGTGGGTGAATGGCAATCCTCACACAGCCAGTTATCCGGATTGGGTTTCGAATAACGCGAACCAACGAGGTCGTGGGACGTGCTGCCCGGTTCGGTGGACATGTGACAATCCACGCAACTCATGTTCGCACCGTCCACGCCCATGTGAACATCCAGCGCCCGCGAAGGATTGGTCATGGTGGAATCCAAATCGCCATGTTTCACCGCATCGCCACCGCCACCGTAAAAGTGGCACGCGCCACAGGTGGCACGGCTGGTCTTCCCCGCCCGGACGGCGATATTCGTCAGATTCAACGAAGGGTCCGGCACGCCCGCGCCAGTGGGGGTTTTCTTGTAGGTCCCGGTGGTGTCGTGGCAGACGAGACAGTCAATGTTGTTCGGATTGTTGAAATCAAAACTGTTATCCCGCCAGCCGATACCCACGTGGCAACTGGTGCAGCGTGGTTCGTTCGAGGGCGTGGCGACGCAATAATTGTTAATGATGTTTTTCTTCCCCATCACCTGCGTATGACCCGGTGGGGTATTGGTGTGCGCCCAGGTCCAGTGCGTGGTGGCCATGACTTCGTGGCCCTTGTCCTGGCCGAGCATTCCGCCGGGGCCGTGGCAAAGGAGACAGGTCTCTGCGCCTTTGTACTGAAGCTGCATCAGCGAGTGGATTTCCGGCTGCGCCAGCAGGCGGGGCGTTGCCAGAATGATACCGGTGACAATCAAAGCAAACGGGAGTAACCGTGATGAGCTCGACCGAAGATTTTTCATAGCGCCTGGATATAGGAGTTCCCCGCGCCGTCTTTGAGCCGGCGCTCAACGCAACTGCAAGGCAAGCGCCATGCCACGGAGTGGCGAGGGCAGGAAGGGCCGGATTTCCGGGCGAATCAGCGAACGGCCACGATCAACGCGGGAGTGAGCGTGGCAAAACGCCACGGCTGCGCAGATGACCAACCGCAGAATGCGGCGGTGGCGTGGAGTCGAATCAATCGCGGGAAGACGCCGGTGTTGTGGTGGCGGTGCTTCCGGTCACCGGCGCGTTTCCGCCTTTGCTCAAACCGAGGGCCTTCAGCTTGCGGAACAGCGTGCTGGCATCCACCCCCAGTTCGCGCGCGGCGGCGGCGCGATTGCCGTTGGTGCGGCGAAGCGCGTCGCGAATCAGCAGTTTCTCCATCTCGCCCAGCGTCAAGCCGGCGGGCAGCCCTGACCCGCTGGTCTCGCCGCGCAACCGGGCGGGCAGATGCTCCAGTTCGATCACGCCGATGCGACAGAGCGCGAAGGCGTGTTCGATGATGTTCTCCAGCTCGCGCACATTGCCCGGGAAATCGTAATCCATCAGCCGTGCCAGCACGGCGTCGGCAACGCCCGCGATGTCCCGGCTCTTCAACCGATTGAACCGCGCCACCAGATGCTCGAGGAGCAGCGGAATGTCCTCGCGCCGATCCCGCAGCGCCGGCAATTCGAGCCGCACCACGTTCACGCGATAGAACAGGTCCTCGCGGAACTTGCCTTCCTGCACCAGCGCTTCGAGCGACCGGTTCGTGGCGGCCACTACCCGGACGTTGGCAGACACCGATTCCGTCGCGCCGAGCGGTTCGTAGCAACGCTCCTGCAACACGCGCAGCAGGCGGGTTTGCATGGCCGGCGAGATGTCGGCGATTTCGTCGAGGAACAATGTCCCGCCTTCCGCCAGCGCGAAACGCCCGGGCTTGTCCTTGCGCGCATCGGTGAACGCGCCGGCCTTGTAGCCGAACAGTTCGCTTTCCAGCAAAGTGTCCGGCAGCGCGCCGCAGTTGAGCGCGACGAAGCGTTGCGCCTTTCGCGCGGACAGTTCGTGGATCGCCCGCGCGAATAACTCCTTGCCCGTGCCGCTCGCACCTTCGAGCACGACGGTGCTATCACTTTCCGCCACCGCCGGCAGGAGTTCGAACAACTGCCGCATGGCCCGGCTGCGCCCGACGATGTTCGAGAAGGAATCCGCCTGTTGCGCCTCTTCCCGGAGTTCGTTCAGCAGGCGCAAATCGCGAAACGTCTCCAACCCACCGACCACCCGGCCGCGCTCGTCCTTGAGTGGCGCCGTGGAGATGCTGATGGGAATGCGCACGCCCTGCGCGTTCACGATGTAAACGACCTTGTTCGCAATTGAACGGCGCGTGCCCAAGGTTTGCCGCAGGGCGCAGGCGCTCTCACAAATGCTCGCGCGAAAAACTTCGCAGCACAGCCGGCCCACCGCCTCCTGCCGCTTGATCCCGGTGATCCGTTCCGCCGCCCGATTGAAGGAACTGATCCGCCATTCTGTATCCACGGTAAAAACGCCGTCAGGGATCGAATCGAGCAGTTGGGGACAGAGCGGCGGGTTCATGGCCTTACGGAGCGTTGGAACGTGCCGACACAATGTCGCGCGCGCGGGCGAGCGAACCGAGATTGAATGCCTTTGCGTAGCCCAGCCCCCGAGCCTGCTGCTGCGCGATGGCGCTGCGGCCACCGCTCAGGCAATGCAGGAGCAGGACCTGGTTTTTGTCCTTCACGCGGGCCGGCAACTTCTCTTTTAGTTCGCCGAGGGGAATGTTGATCGCATTTGGGACGTTGCCGCTCTGGAATTCCTCGGGCGAGCGGACATCAATGACGAGGGCGCCGTTGGCGAGGTGTTGGCGCGCGATTTCTTCCGAGACGAATGACATACGTTTGAGCAGGTAAAAGCCGGCCAGCACGGCGACGGCGATGATGATGATGGTCCAATTCATGTTTGGGCGTTTCACGACGGCGAAGTTGGAGTGGCGGTCGCGGTTTTCCACGTGCGATAGGAGCCGGTCAGATTGCGCACGCGAAAGCCGTGCTGCGACAGAATGCGACAAGCGAAGTAAGATCGCTGTCCGCTCTGGCAGTGAACGATGATTTCTTTGTCGCGTTGTAACTCGTTCATGCGAGCGCGAAGTTCGTCGAGTGGAATGTGCAGCGAGCCGGGGATGAAACCTTTCGCGCGCTCGTCCGGGCGGCGCACGTCGAGCAAGACCAACGAGCCCCTCGCCCCATCCTCTGGGGAGAGGGTGGCCGAAGGCCGGGTGAGGGGTTCGATTTCATTCCACTGCGCCAGCTTCACATCGCCGGCCAGGACATTCTGCGCCGCCATGCCGGCCATGTTCACCGGATCTTTCGCCGAACCAAACGGCGGCGCGTAGGCCAGCTCCAGTTCCGCCAGATCCTGCACGGTCATGTTACCTTTGATCGCAGTGGCGAAGACATCAATCCGTTTGTCCACGCCATCGTGGCCGACGGCCTGCGCGCCGAGCAACTTGCCCGAGTCCGGCGCGAACAGAACTTTCATCGCGATCGGCTCGGCGCCGGGATAATAACCGGCGTGCGAACCGGGATGCAGATGCAGCGCCTGATAAGGAATGCCGGCCTTGCGCAAAGATTTTTCGTTCGCGCCGGTGCAGCCTGCGCTGAGTTTAAACAGACGCAAAATGGCTGTGCCTTGCGTGCTTTCGTAGCGCGAGGGGCGACCGAAAACGTTGTCCGCCGCGATGCGGCCCTGCCGATTCGCCGGGCCGGCCAGCGGAATGATTCCCCACGCGCCGGTCACGCGATCGCGCACTTCCACTGCGTCGCCGACGGCGAAAATCTTCGGGTCGCTCGTCTGCATGTGATCGTTCACGCGGATGCCGCCGAGGGAGCCGAGTTCCAGCCCGGCATTCTTCGCGAGCGACGTTTCCGGACGCACGCCCAAGCCGAGCACGACCGTGTCGGCTTCGATGCGCTTGCCACTCTTGAGCACGACGACCGAAGCGCGCGCCGGCTCGCCCGGTTGCGGCGCTTCGAAAGCGGCCACGGAATCGCCGAGATGCAATGCGACATCGTTCGCGCGCAATTCCTGATGCAGCCACGCGGCCATTTCGGGATCGAGCGGCGCCATCACCTGCGGCAACGCTTCGATCACCGTCACGCCGAGCCCGCGATGCTTGAGCTGCTCGGCCATTTCCAAGCCGATGTAACCACCACCGACCACGACGGCACGACACGCGCGGCAATCTTTGATCCACGCCATGATGCGCTCGACGTCAGGAATGTTGCGCACCGTGAAATGACCGGCGCGATCAATGCCGGGAATCGGCGGCTTGAGTGGCGAAGCGCCGGTGGACAGCACGAGCGTATCGTACGTTTGCTCGTATTCGCGGCCCGAACCGAGTTCGCGCACTTTCAAGACCTGCCGGCTGCGATCAATCGCCACGACCTCCGTGCTAACGCGCACGTCGAGATTGAATCGCGCGCGCAGCGTCTCCGGTGTTTGCAGAAGCAAAGAATCCTGTTCGACGATCTCGCCACCGACGAAATACGGCAGCCCGCAGTTGGCGAACGAGACATGCGGCCCGCGTTCAAAGACGATGATCTCGCACTGCTCGCACAACCGGCGGGCGCGGGCGGCAGCACTCGCGCCACCGGCCACACCGCCTACGATGACGATTTTCTTTCTCTCCATTCTAAATCTCCTGAGCCGCGGGGGCGGAAAAGGTTACATCCGTTCATGGGTACCACTGGGATTTGAATAACAAAACTGTAATTTGCGCGTTGGCATTCCGTTTATCCCGCCGGGGTCTGCTCTGGTGAAGAGGGCGCGGTGGATGCGCCCAACGAAATCGAAAACAACCAACACAAAGAGCAGTTATGAAAAGCAAAACACTCGTCGGAATGATGGTCGCCGCATTGGTGATCGCGGGCGCAACGATTACCGCGTTTGCCCAAAACGGACCGGGGAACGGTCGCGGTTATGGCGCAGCGCCGAAGTCGGATGCCGAACGCGCCGCGCGGCAGGCCGCCTGCCAGGAAAAGAACGGCGGCGTGTGCCCGAACGGCGGGCCGCGCGCGAATTGCCCGAGCTACGGTCAGGGCGGTCAGGGCAAAGGCAACGGCAAGTGCGCGCGCCAAGGCTCGCGCGACGGCACCGGCCCGCGCAGCGCGAACGGCACATGTCCGAACGCGCCAGCCAAGAAGTAAACCGCAACGACCACTTCGGATTCGAGCGGCGCCGGGCGTCGCTCGAATTCCGTTTCCGAAAGTGAGGCGATCATGGCCGAGCTCGATCTCTCCGGAACGGACATTCTGGTGCTGGAAGACGACCCGATGCTGCGCAAACGCGAGGCGGCATTGCTGGAACGGTTGGGCGCCGAGGTTAGCGCCGCCGAGACGTTGGAGGCCGCGCGGCAACTGATCGCGGCAATGCCGTTCGATTTCGCGGTGCTGGATGTGAATCTGCCGGACGGTTTGGGGACAGATTTGCTTCGTGAAAAACTCTTCTCGCCGGACACCGCCGTCGTAGTGGTCACGGCGCATGGCGGCGTCGCCGGAGCGGTGGAGGCGATGCGGTTAGGGGCGGCGGATTATTTGGTGAAGCCGTTCGAGACGGAGGAATTGCCGCTGGTGCTCGAACGCGCGCGGCGTTCGCGTCAAACGGCGCGGGTCGAAGCGCATCGCCGTAATGATCGGGCGAAGGAGGGATTCTTCTTCGGTCATACGCTCAAGCCGCTGGAGGCGCAACTGGAAAAAATTCTCGCCGCCGATCAGCGCATCAACGGACCGTTGCCGCCCGTGCTGATTCAGGGCGAAACGGGCACTGGCAAGACGGCACTGGCGCAGTGGTTGCACGAGCACGGACCGCGCGCCGGCGGCGAACTGGTGGAGGTAAACTGTTCGGCGTTGCCGGAGACGCTGGCGGAGTCTGAGTTGTTTGGTCATGAACGTGGGGCGTTCACCGATGCGCGCACGACGCGCATGGGTTTGTTCGAGGCCGCGCAGGGCGGAACGTTATTTCTCGACGAATTGCCGAGCCTTTCGCTGGCGTTGCAGGCCAAGGTGCTGACGGCCATTGAGGATCGAAAGATCCGGCGCGTCGGCGGCAACAAACCGATCCCCGTGGACGCGCGCATCATCGCCGCCACGCAATTTGATTTAAAGGAGCGTGCGGCGCAGGGACTGTTTCGGGAGGATCTCTATCACCGGCTCGATTTGTTTCGCATCGCCATCCCGCCCTTGCGAGAACGTGGCGAGGACATTGCGCAACTGGCCGAATGGTTTTTGCGCCGGCTCGCGCACAAGCATCGGCTGGCGGCGCGGCAATTTTCCGCGACCGGGCGCCTGCGCCTGCTGGCGTATCACTGGCCGGGCAATGTGCGCGAGCTGGCTCACGAACTCGAGCGGGCGCTCGTGTTCGAGGAGGGAACTGAACTGAACTTCGCCCAGCTTCCCGGCAGCCTCGCGGCCACTCCGGAGAATCAACCCGACTGGCTTAAACCTGGTTTCAGTTTTCCGGAATCCGGCTTCGCGCTCGACGAGGCCATCAATCGCTTCCTCCAACTGGCCCTGACCCAGGCGGACGGGAATGTCAGCGCAGCGGCGCGCTTGCTCGGTGTGCCGCGCGATTTCGTCCGCTACCGCCTCGGTCTCAAAACCAAAAAGCCCGATGGGAACTAGAGACCAACTCCGTCCCGCGTCGCCGCGAAAAACTGGGAACACGTTCCCGCTCCCGCAAGATCGGCCGATCTCGCCAATTGGTAGAAGCCTTGAAAACGGCCGGTTTTTCGGCGGTTTTGCGGGCTTTACGCGGCGCGGCACGCCGGATGCAAAAGACCTCAACCGACGGACGGCCGCTGAGACGCTGCCCGCCAGCAACAGAAAACAAAACGAAACCAGAACATGAAAAAGATTATCACCATCATGGCGGGCCTGCTCCTCACTGCCGGGGTCGCGCTCGGTCAAACCGGTCCCGGCCCTGGCTCCGGCAGCCAGAGCAACTATTACAATTACGCCTGGACCAACGACTACAACCATCTCTGGGGCACGAACTGCCTCTCGCTCACCAACGTGCCGAATGCGTGGAGCAATAACTGGAATCATGCCTACGCCGGCCAATCGGCAGCGGGTGGTGGCGGGCAGGTCCAGAATCGCTTCGGCAAACCGCTTCCAGCGGACGTGGCCACCATCGTCCAGCAGTTTGAACGGGATCGCACCCGGCTGATGAGCCAGCTCAAGACCTGCTCCGACGAACAACGTCAGCAAATCCTCAAGGACATGGATCAACTGCGCACGCAATTGCGCGACCAGCTCGGCAAGATTCGTGACGACGCCCGCCAGCAAGCCGAACAGATGCGCAATCGCTTCGGCAATAATCGCGATCAGATTCTCGATCAAGGTGCGGGCGATTCCGGCACCGGACGCGGCCGCTGATCCCGCTCGAGCCGAATCTCGCGGGCGCTGTTGATCAGTGCCCGCCAACCCCGGGTGGCGCGTGCCGCCCGGGGTTTACGAAGTGAAACCGAACTTACGATCAATCATCCAGCGCGCGGCGACCGGTCTGTTGGGGCTGGTCGCCCTCGTCGTGTCCGCACGCGGCGACATGCCCGGTGAAACCATCGCTGCCGAATCTTTCAAAATCCCGCTGTGGGACTACTCGACCGCGTTGCGTGGCAGTCTCGGTTACAAGGACAACGTCCTGCTGAGTCACACCAACGCCCAGGGCAGTGCGTTCTGGATGTCCGGCGCCGAGCTGATGATTATTCGTCTGCCGACTCACGGCTGGCAGTTCGCGTTCTTCGCCGAGGCCACGGATGCTCGTTACTTCGATGCGCCGACCGTCAACAACGAGCAAATGGCGCTCGCCGTCGCGCAACTCAGCAAGGATTTTGGCGGCGGTTGGAAATCCACTCTGGGGTTCAATTACCTGTTTCAGAATCAAGTCTTCGACAACGCCACCACCTACACCAATCAGGGCAGCGTCGGTTTGATTCTGGGCCACACCGTCACGCCGCGTTGGTCGGCGCGCAAAAGTTGGGACGCGCTCTTTGCCGAGGCGGAAGTCAGCGGCACGCGGCAGTGGTTGGATGCGCCGCTCGACAGCTATTGGCAATTCGGTCCGCGCGCGGCGGTGGGCTGGACCTGGGGGCGCGGCTCCGAGCTTGCACTCGCCTATCAGTTCGGGCGGCTGAATTACGATTCGCGCGAACAACTGAACGCCACCGGTGGCGTCGTGACGAATTCCGCGTTGAGCCTGAACTCCCATGTGATCGAACTTTCGTTGACCGCCAACGGGGGTGCGCACAAGGAGTGGCAGAGTTCGACGGCGGCCGGTTTCGAAATGTCCGCCGACAACGGTTCGGGTTTCTTCGACTACAACATCTATCGGCTCGCTCAACGAGTGCGCTATCGCAACGCCCGTTGGGAAATCACGATGCAGGCGCGCGCGGCCTATTATGATTACGCGACGCAAACCGTCAGTCCCACCGACGCCAGCCGGCGGAGCAAAGTTTTGCTGAGTCTCGGTCTTCGCGCGGAACGCAAGCTCACCAAACATCTCAGTGCGCATGCCAGCTACAGTTGGGAGCGCTCCATCTCGAATCTTGATTTCGACGATTACGCAGCAGGCATCGTGATGGGCGGTTTGGCGCTGAATTTCTAAGGAGGAAACCATCGTGCAACGCAACACCACTTCCAACGAACTGCCGGTCGGAACGGTGGTCGGCCATCGCGTTCGTGCACCATCGGTGGCCGCGGCTGCGTGGCTGCTGGCTTTGATCGCTCTCGGAATCACCGTCGCTGTGGGCACGCTGCATCTGCGCGTGCATCTCCGCGATCATCTGGCGCAGCGCGACGGCGAAGTACTCACCGCAGTGGCGCTCGCGCGGCAATATGCGAACGGCAGCGGTTCGAACCTGACGCAACGCATCGGCAATCCCGCCGATCAACTGGCGCTCGCGTTGGAAATTTCACAGCTCAAGGAAGGCGTGCTGGGCGTACGGCTCTTTGATCGTGATGGCCAGTTTGAAACGGGTTTTCCCGCCACGCTCACGGCCACCAACCTCAGCGCGGCGGCGGTGAGTTCACTTCGTGAATTGCGGCCCGTGAGCCGCTTTCTGCCGGAGGCAAAACTCGCCGACTACTTTCTGGTCCCACCGGATGCCGAGTCCAACCGGTCAGGTTCGCCGCTGCTGGAAGTAACCATCCCGCTGCATGCGCGGGGACACAGCGAGCTTGCCGCCGCCGCGCAATTGGTTCTCGATGGCCGGACGCTCGCCGGCGAGTACGCGCGCGTGGACGAGCACCTTTGGTTGCTCGGCGTCGGTCTTTATCTCGGCGGCGCCGCGTTACTGTCGGGCGTGCTGTTTTGGGCGTATCGTCGTTTGCGCAAAGCTCAGGCGCTGGTTGAAGAACGCACTGCGCGGCTGCTTCGTGCGAATCACGAACTGGCGCTCGCGGCCAAGACCAGCGCGTTGGGTTCAGTCACCGCGCATCTGGTCCACGGGTTGAGCAATCCGCTCGCGAACTTGCAGGATTTCATCGCCAATCATCGCAACGGCGCCGCCGAAAGCGATGTGCAATCGCTCGCTGCGTCCACCCGCCGCATGCAGCAACTCGTCAGCGAAGCGGTGAGCGTGCTCGCGGAAGAACATGGCGGCGATCAATATCAACTCTCGCTCGCGGAACTGGTGGATGTGCTGAACGCGAAGCTCACGGCGGCGGTGCAGGAGCGCGCCACGCATTTGATCACCGTGCTCGATGCGAGCGGCGAATTGTCCAATCGCCACGCGAATCTAATTTTGCTGATTCTGGAGAATCTCCTGCACAACGCGCTCAAGTTCACTCCGCCGGGCGGGATCGTGACGCTGCGATTTCACGCCGTCGGCGACCAGGTTGATTGCGACGTCGCCGATCAAGGCACAGGCATCGCGAGCGAAAACCTGCCTCGGTTGTTCACGCCGTGTCGATCGACGCATGGCGGCAGCGGCATCGGCCTGGCCATCAGCAAACAGCTGGCGAATCAACTTGGCGCATCCCTGGAATTGAAGGCGAATTCAGCGACCGGTTGCGTTTTCACTCTGCGTCTGCCGGACCATTTGTTTGCGGAGATGGATTTGTGTGCGGCACAAATCAACGTCGCGTAGCGGGGAAGGGGAATTATGAAATCACTTGGGATCAAACGAATCGGCGTGGAGCAATGGGTTGAATCGGAGATTTCACTGCCGATCCATTTGGCGGCGCGACACGTGCCAGCGCGAGCGCCGCGGTTGACTTGGCCACGTCGAACATGGGTGCAACCGCGCGTGCCTTTCCCGACCGGGGCCGCTCTCCGGTTTCCACATGTGGGACGGCTGTCGTGGGGGATTGCGTTCCTCGTCATGATGCTGTTCGTCGGCGAATTGCCGGCCCTCAACCTGCCGCCGTTCTGGCGTTGGTCCAATCCCGCACCGCACGGCGCGAACATCGTGGACCAGACCGCGAACTCAGCGTTGACGGTTCAAGTCGGTGAGCGCGGTCAGATTTATCTGAGCGATGATTGGACGACCTGGGCGCCACGCGACAGCTATACGACGGCCGCGTTGCGCGGTGCGACCTTTTTCAACGGTCGTCTCGTTCTCTCCGGCGAAGCGGGCACGATCATGTTCGCGGATGATCCGTGGAATTTTCACGGCCTGAATCTCGGCACCGCGGACTGGCTCGAAAGCGTTGCGGCTTCCGGCATCCTGGTGGTGGCGGTCGGCGACAACGCGGCTATTTACACCAGCACTAACGCGGTGAACTGGCAACGGATCACCCCGGCCTTCACCAATTGGCTGCGCAGCGTCGCGTGCAGCGGCACGAATTTCGTCGCGGTTGGTGAACGCGGTCTAATTGCCAGCAGCCAGAACGGCAACAACTGGCAGGTGCGCACCAGCGGCACGACCACGAATCTGAACCGCGTGGCGTGGGTGGGTGATCATTACCTCGCCGTCGGTGACGGTGGCAAAGCGTTCACCAGCACAAATGGAAACCAATGGACGGCGATTACGCTGGGCGCCACAAATTTTCTCTACGCGTCCGCCGGCACCACGAATTCGCACCTTGTCGCCGGCAACTTGGAATTGCGGCTCTCCGAGAACGGCGGCGTGTGGACAAACCAGTTGGCCTCCGCATTCGCGGCGCCGGCCTGGACGTATTACTCCGCGCTCTGGAACAGCGATTATTACCTGCTCTCCGGTCGCTCCGGCATGATGGTGGAAGGCAGCCGGACCAACCTCGCGCAACCCGCGAAGTGGCTGCCACTGGCGGATTCCGTGCGCACCTGGCTTTGGTCAATTGCGCGCACGCCGACACATTACCTGGCCGTTGGCGATTACGGCACGATTCTCAGCAGCCCGAACGGCGTGGATTGGGATCTGGAACTCGTGCCGTTCGCGGCCACCAATTCCGTTTTGCTCGGCGTCGGCGGCAGTTCGAATCTGCTGCTCGCGGTCGGCAGTCAGGGCATGGTGCTGTGGGGCACGAACGTTTTCCTCTGGAATGAACTGTCTCCGAAACCGACGACCAACGATTTGCAGGGCGTGTGTTTCGATGGAACGCAATTTCTGGTCGCGGGCGGCAACGGAACAATTCTCACGAGCCCGAACGGCACTAACTGGACGCGTCGCACCACGCCAACGTCGGCTTTCCTGATGAGCGTGGCGACCTTTCCCGGCGGTCTCATCGCGGTGGGCAGTGGCGGCACGATCCTCACGAGCAGCGATCACGGGACGAATTGGGCCGCGCGCAGTTCAGGAACGACGAACTGGCTGAGTCAGGCGCGCTGGCTGAACGACCGGTTGGTTGCCGTCGGCCAAAACGGCTGCCTGCTCACGAGCTTCGACGGCGTGCTCTGGCAAACCAATGCCAGCGGCACAACCGCCTGGCTCAACGCAGCGGAATTTGTGGAGGATACCTGGTTTGTCGTTGGCAATCAGGGCGCGGTGCTCGCCAGTCCGGACACGACGAACTGGTTCAACCCCGGCACGCTCACCAAAAAATCGCTCTACGGCGTGACCAGCACCAACGGCCAGCTCATCACCGTGGGAACGGAAGGTGCCATTCTGCGCAGCCAGTTGCTTCCCGATCCGACGCCAGTTCAAATCGCGAGCTTCGCTCGCGCGTCGGGGATGAACGTATTCCTATTTACCGGCACCACCGACCAGCAGTTTCGGCTGCAAACCAGCACCAACCTTACCGACTGGACCGATGGCGCGTTGCTCGAATTCCTCGACAGCTCCGGAACCGTCCTCTACGTGGAGGATTCAGGCGGCGACAAAGCGCCAGGCACTTTTTATCGCCTGCGCCGTGTGCAGTGACTTAGGCGGTGTTGGCGCAGGTTGAAGATTCAGCCAGTCGTGGGTCTGGTTCGGGTTTCGATCAACCAAAACACCACGCCTGCAATTACACAGAGGATGCCGAACCAACCCCAGTCCGGAATGCCCGTGACCTCCGGCAAACGGAGTTTGCCGAGCGCGGCAACTTTTTGGATGTGCGCTTCGACCCAGGTGAAGCTCAACGCGTAGAGCACGCCGCCGATGAGCATGCCGATGAATCCCGTCAGTGCGTGCAAGCTGCCGGTGGCCATAGCGGCGACGCCGGTGCCGGGACAATAGCCGTAGAGCACCATACCGATGCCGAAGAGAGCCGCGCCCAGCGCCACACCGAGCATATTGGCCGGCTTGATGTGATACTGGGCATGACCCGAACTCTTCAGCAGGAGCACGCCGATGCCGCCGACGATGATTGCCGTGAACATGATTTTCAACACGGTGAAGTCGCGAAAACGAAACTGGTTCACGATCACGTTGTAGTCCGCCACGCCGCCGCGATGCAGCAGCACGCCGAATACGAGGCCCATGGGCAACACGAGCCACAGGGCGGTTTCAGGGGAGACAGGGAAGTTCATGATCGTTGCCTCACTTGGAGTTGTTGGCGCGTTTGCGGAAGAGCACAAGCGCCGTCACGATGCCGGCGGCAAACATAGTGAGGAAAAAGGTCCAACTGCTCAGCGCCAGTTGCAGCGAGCCGCTGATGCCATGTCCACTCGTGCAACCGCCGGCCATGCGCGCGCCATACATGATGATCACGCCGCCAATAAACGCGGCCACCAGCCGCTTCGCGCTGGAGCCGCCGAACTGTTCCGACCAGGCTGCCGGAACTTTCTCCCAGCGAAACGTCCGGCTCGCCAGCACGCTCAAGAGCGCGCCCAGAAACGTGCCGATGAGGAACAACATGCCGCCGTCAAGTTTGAGAGGCGTCTTGGCCCAGTAAGCATTTTGCGCCACGCCTTCGCTTCCCAGCACCGGCAACGCGCACACGCTCGAAGCGGAGGAGAGCGCCGTGGAAATGCCGAGCGGTTGATTGACGACACCAAACGCAAACCAGCTCAAGATGCCCAGGCCGATTCCGACCAGATAAGGATTCCACCGGCCCCGCGCCGACATGCCATCGCCGCCCGCGCCCTTGCCACACACACCATTGGGTTCACTCATAAATTCCCTTTTTCCACCGAGCCGCCAACGCGCGAAAGGTTACGCACCATTTTCCGCAACGGAAGTTCCATTCACGGGCGGCCGATAGAGCCACGCGGACTCAGCGGTCCGCGCTCCGAACCTGTTGCCCTTTCGGCTCGCCGGATTTCGACACCGTTCCCAATCGCTTCGCCAGTTGCGCGGCGTAGAGATTGGGCGGTGTCAATTTGCCCGGGTCAATCGCTTCGAACCAACGGCCCGTCGGGCTGGTGTCGGAGCTGCCGTTGCTCTGCACGCCGATGAAGTTCATCAGGTCCGGTCCCCAGCCTTTGGGCCAGGCCTGCGGCTGACGGGCGCGGATGTTCCAAAAGGTTTCGTACGCCGCGCTGTGCCGGCCGAGATCGGCGCCGCCACCGGATTGAAACATGCGGCTGCCCTGGCCCAGGTCGAGGTCGGTGAAGAGGTTCGCGTGCGGCGCGTATTTGTGATGATCGAAACAAAGATCCACGCCCCGTCCGGCCATCACCACATTGCCCGCCGAACCGCTCGTCATGGTGATGTCGTGCATGAAGCGGGTGCGGAAATCAAATTCGCGCAGCAAATTATCCTGTCCGCTAAGTGTGAGGCCATGATGGCCGGTGGCCTGGCGAGATTTCTCGATGGGGCGTTCCGAGGTGAGAACGATGTTCTGCAAGGTGATGTTCGCGCCGCTGATGAAGGCGCCGCTATCGCAATTGTGAATCCGCACGTTGCGCACCCAACAGTTCCGCGCGCCGCTGATGGCAATGGCGTTGAAGCCCAGTTCGGTGAAGTGGCCGCGGTACGGCGTGTTGGGAAACGAAAAGCCCAAGTTCTCGATACCGACCTCCTCGACGCTGCTGGCGGCGGCGAACAAGGTCGGCTGCCATTCCGGCTGGACATCCGTCCGCAGTGGGCGGTCGAACTCGATACGCCGGGCTGAGACATCCACTTTGGTCAACCGGCAGGCAAAGGACGCGCGTGCGCCGTTGAGCTTGTCGAGCGGGCCCGGATCGTTGGCGTAAAGGTGACGCGCGAGGGACTTGTCGGGTGTGTCGCTCAGGCGCAACACCACCTCATCGCCCACCTTGAACGTCTCGCACGCGGAGACGGTCAGCGCACGGTCGCCGCGTTTGGCCGGCGCGGACACTTTCGCCAGAGCCTGTTGTGGGAACGAACCGAGCACCTGGAGAAAACCGCCGGACCAGGAGTAATTGGACGTGCGATCACCGGTGGTCGTTGCGCCCCAATTGGGTTTGATCGTGTTGAGCGGCGTGGTGAACACCAGCACCGATTCCTCCGCGCTCGCGCCCTGCAATACCGTGCCGCTGTCGCGGATGGTCAGGAAGTCGGTGATCAGATAACGGCCGGCAGGAACGCGGATGACCTTGCCCTTCGCGGCTGCGGTGGCCTTTTGGAACGCGGCGGTATCGTCCGCCACGCCATCGCCCACCGCGCCAAAGGATTTCACATCCACGGTAGCCGGGCGGGTAGGCAGTGGCTTCTCGCCGCCATGATAACCAGCGTAAGAAAAATCCGGCAGGCGACTTTGCGGCGACCACGCCTCGCCGTCGCGGCCCCACAACGCGGAGGTTTGAGCCAAGGCGGGTGTCGTGAGCAGCAGCGCAAGTAAGAGCAAGAATTTCAGCAGCAGCTTCATGGTCATGGTTCCGTTCGTCACCGACTTGCTATACTGGAAACCGGCCGACGTCGAGCCGCAGCTGCGTGGGTCAGCCGGCGGCGCAGGCCGGTCAATTGTCGCCCGTGGATTTCGCTCCCGGGCGCAATTCGCCATCCTCCATTTCGTAAGTCCGGTCAAAGACATCCAAGGCGCGATGATCGTGCGTGACGACGATGACGGCCGAGCCGTGCTCATGTGCGACCTTGCGGAACAATTCCATGACCTGCCGGCCGCGATGGCTGTCGAGCGCGGCAGTGGGTTCATCGGCGAGGATCAAGCTCGGTTCATTCGCGAGCGCCCGGGCCACGGCCACGCGCTGTTGTTGGCCGCCGGAAAGCGCATCAGGCAAATTATCGGCACGCTCGGCCACGCCGAGGTAATCGAGCAATTGCAGCGCACGTTTGCGGGCGGCGCTCGGCGAGACGTCGTTAATCTCCATCGCCACGGCTACGTTTTCGACGGCGTTGAGAAACGGAATCAAGTTGGCCTTTTGGAAAACAAATCCCAGATGCCGGCGGCGAAAACTGCGCAAGTCCACCAGTGCCTGCGGCCCGTCGAGCACGGGCGTGCCGCCGATGACGATTCGGCCGGTAGTGGGCGGATTGATGAGGCCGACGGCGGTTAGAAAAGTGGATTTGCCAGCGCCGCTCGGCCCGAGCAGCGCCACGACCTCGCCGCGGACGAGGTGCATCGTGGCGTTCTGCATCGCCACGACTTCAGTGTTGCCGGCACCATAGATTTTCGTCAGCCCGATGGCTTCGACCGCGGGTGTGGTGTCAGACCTGGTCGCGTTCATGATGCGCGGACCCTCGCAGTTTCCCAAGCAGTGGGCCCGTAGGCGCCGGCGGCGCACGCACATTCAGTGCTCCCGCTGGCTGCCTCCCTCTCCCAGCGGGAGAGGGATTGAGGGTGAGGGAGAGTCGCCGCATCGCTGATGGGCGTTTCAAACTCAGTCAGCTTTCGGGTATTCGCACCGTTTTCCCTCACCCCGGCCCTCTCCCGCTGGGAGAGGGAGAATCGTCGCCTGGCTCCGCTGGATTCAACCGCTCGGCATGATCTCAATTTCAACATCTCGCTGCTCATGACAACACCTTGTTCGGCTCGACGCGCATGGCCTTGGCGATTCCGAGCGCGCTGGCGACAACTGAAATGCCGAGCACGATGAACGCAAGTTGCAGCAAGTCCTGCAATTCAATCACCACCAGGCGCGGAAAGTTCGGAAAGGCGTACGTGCCGAGCCAATACGCCAGCCCGTAGCCCAGCGCACCGATCAGCAGCGATTGTTGGAGAATCAGGCCGACGATCACGCGGTTGCGCGCGCCCATGAGCTTGAGCATGGCGATGTCGTGAATCTTGTCCAAGGTCAGCGTGTAGATGATTAGCGCCATGATGATCGTGGAGATGAGAATGAGCAGCACGCGAAAGAGTCCCAACTGCCGGCGCGCCTTGTCCACCATGCCCGAGAGCAACAAGTCCACCTGTTGTTGCCGCGAGTAAATCGTGACGTCCGGCCAAGTGGAAATGGTGGCGGCGATCTTTGCCGCTTCCGCGCCGGGGCTGACGGTCACCATGACGGCGCTGACTTGCGCGGGCGTCAGCACCGGGATTTGACTCGCCGAACCCACCGCGCGATCGAGCAGGAGCGGTTGCGTCTGGCCCAGGTCCACGCCCTCAACGCGCGCGCGGCGCGACTGGCGTTCCAATCGCATCGCTTCACCGGGCAAATCAAACTGAATCGCCTGCGCATCGCTCACGGTGAAAAAGCCCAGCCCATCGCCGCCCGAGCCGACCATGCCGCTCGTGAGGCCGACGACTTCGTAGGTGTCCTTGCCCAGTTTGATCTTCTCGCCGAGTTCCAATTTGAGCGAACGATCCGCGATCATTTCGTAGTGCGCCTGCCGCAACGCGCGACCCGCCGCAAGTGGAATCCAGTCGCCCCGATCCTCCGGCCACGAAAGCCCTTGCACCACGAGGCGTAGCGGCCGGCCACGATGTTCGCGTTGCACCGTGTGAGAGACGAAACGACGCGCAGTGGCCACGCCGGGCACAGCGCGCACGCGATCCTCCAGACTGGCCGGCACGCGGGAAATCTCAGCAAAGGGACCGCGCGTGCTGCCTTGCACGACCCAAAAATCCGCGCCGATGTTATCCACGAGCAGCGTGGCTTCGCGGATTAGCCCACGGTAAATGCCGCCCATGCCCATCACGATCATCAGCAGAAGGCCGATGCCGATGGTGGTCAGCGCAAACCGCCCGAAGTTGTGGCGGATGTCCTTGGCAGCGAGGTTCATTTCGGGGCGATGCGCATGCCTGATTGAAGAGCTGGTTGCTTCGGATCCGCCGGCGTCACAACTTTTTCGCCGGCGGACAAACCGTCCAGGACCTCCACGATTGCGCGACCTCGCAAACCGAGTTTCACCGCCCGCCACACGGCACGATTTCCCTCAGCCACAAATACACCCGCCCGACTCTCCCGCCACTGGATGAAATGCGGCGGCACGGCGAGCACGTCCGACTTGCGGCCGGTTTCAATGAACACTTCCGCCCGCTGGCCGACCGTCCAGTTGGCCGGCAACTCGCGCACGCGCACGTCCACGAGGAACTCGCGCGTTTCGCGATCCGTTTCACGACCGAGCCGCGCGACTTCACCCGTGAAGGTCTTCCCGGCTTCGGAACGGAAAACCACGCGCGCCTTCTGGCTGAGCGCCAAGCCGCTGCCGGCGGTTTCATCCACCCACGCAGAAATCCAAAGTTCGTTCGTGGCGATCAATTGCAGCAGGGAACTTCCCGGCATGACCACGCCACCGGGATCGCGATCGCGGCGCGTGATCAAACCGTCGTAAGGACTGGTGATCCGCGTGAAGCCGAGGCGCTCGTTTTGGTAGGCGAGATTTTTCTCGGCGGTGTTTACCTGTTGCTGCGCCTCCTGCGTAGCCGCGCGGGCGCGTTCCAGATCGGATTCGGCGACGCGTAATTGTTCGATGGCTTTGTCGAGTTCCGCCTGAGAACTGATCTTGGTGGCGACGAGATCGGCAATGCGTTTGTGCTCCTGCCGGGCCTGTTGTTCGACGGCGGCGGCGCGCGCCTCGTCCACCCGCACGCGCCCGGCGGTCGCTCGCGCGCTGGCCAGCGTAGCTTCCGCCACTTCCACCTGCCGCTTGAGTTCGCCATCGTCCAGCTGCGCCAGCAACTGACCCGCGCTGACCGGGTCGCCTTGATCCACAAGCACCGCGGCGAGGCGTTCTTGAATCCGCGGGCTGATCGTGGTTTTGATGCGGGCCTCAAGCGTGCCGGTGCCGAGGACTTCGCCGACAACCTCCGACTTCTCCACGGTGTGCGCGAGGACAGGCGTCGGCGCGAATTTCAACCGCATCACGAGTGCGACGACGATCGCCACCACCAGCATCCATTTCCAATTCTTGCGTATGAACTGCATGATTTCTTTCTGTCGGTGAACCAACTCCCGACTCCTGAATTTAGATCGGATCGAGTTGCCACCTTTTGACCAGGATCAACTGCCGGGCCGATTTGCTTTCAACTCCACGGCGAACTCGGTCCAGCCTCGGCGGCTTTCGCGCAAGGTTAACTCGCCGCCATGCGCCCGGACGATCTCGCGCGCGAGGCTGAGGCCGAGTCCGATGCCGTCCGCGCCACCTGCTGTGGCACGTTGGACGCGGAAGAAGCGGTCGAAGATTTTCGGTTGATCCTCCGCCGGGATACCCGGGCCGCTGTTCGCCACGGTCAGCAGAATCCGGTTTTCGTTCTGCTCCAACCGCAGCGAAACCTTCCCTGCCGGCTCGTTGTATTTGATGGCGTTGCCGATGAGATTGAAAATGGCGGTCTGCAACAACGTGCGGTCGGCCATGACTCGCACTTGCGACGCGAGGTGCAGATCAAAATGCAACCGCGCTTCCGCCGCCAACACGCGGGCATCTTCGATCATGGATTCCAATTCCGCGCTCAGGTCCACCGGCGCGAGCGCGAGTTTGAGTTGGCCGGCATCGGCTTGGGCCAGCAACAGCAGGCTGCGCGTGATCGTCTTCAGGCGCTGCGCCTCTTCGAGCAGGTTGGTAAAGAGCTGTTGTTCGGGCGAGCCGGGTCGGGCGGCTTGCAGAGCATTTTCGAGTTCGCCTTGCATGATGGCGAGCGGCGTTTTGAGTTCGTGCGAGGCGTCGGCGCTGAAGCGCGTGGCCTGATGAAAACTGGCTTCCAAGCGATCCATCATGCGGTTGAGCACTTGGATGACGCGCGCGATTTCCGGGTCGTCGTTGCTCGCGGGAATCCGCTGGTCGAGCCCGCTGGCAGTGACGCGCTCGGCGGTTTCAGCGATGGCGGTCATGGGTCGCAACGCCCGGCCGGCAACCAGCCAGCCACCGAGCCCCACGAGAAAAAGCGGCACCGGCAAGGCCAGCAGAAAGGCATTGCGCAGGCGGTCGAGTTCGGCCCACACACTGGCGTAATTCAATCCAATGACCAGTGTCGTGTCCGCTGTGCCCAGCATGCCGAGTCGCCAATTGCCGCTCGAGGTCGTCACGGTTTGGAACTTGGGAATCTTGGTGAACGTCACTTGCCCGCCGCCACCGCCCGGACCAAACCCGCGGCCCATGCCGCCATGACCGCGGCCTTGCCCCGCACCGACCACCACAGCCTTGGGATCGTCCGCGAGTGTGCAGTCGAGTTTGGCGAAATCAATTTCCTTTGGCCAACCCGCGGAGGTGTGCAACACCGAGCCGTCGGCATCTTTGACGAGCAGAATGATTTCGTTTTCATGCGCTTCGCCAAAGATGAACGCGAGGGCGTCGTCGAGGCGCTCGAAGTTGCCGCGGTTGGCGATCCAACCCGGATGCCGCGCACCGAGCGAACGAATCTCCGTGTCCACGCTTTCCAGTTTCTGCCGGCTGATCAACAACAAACCTGCCGCGCCGAACGCCAGCAGCACCACGCCGGAGATGCCCGCCGAGAGCAGTGCGATTTTGAGGCGGAAGGGGAGTGATTGCATGCGATCAGCGTTCAGAGCTCCAATTTTTTCGTTGCACCAGTTCCGGTTCTTTGTCGGCCTGCCGGTACATTTTCGCGAATGCCCTGGACTCCGGAGTGTTCGCAGTCAACAACCGCGCCACGGTTTCCGGCGGCACGGCTTGGTACAACAACTCCACTTCCACGGTCAACCGACCTTCGCCCTGCGGCAGGTTGATACGATAGGTCACTTCGTCCGTGCCGCTTGCGCCGGCGTGGAAGTTTTCGTCGGTTGCCGCCTCGCCCCGGATGGCGATCGAGGCAGCGTTGGTGCGGGCATGAAAGCCTCGCGGCGGGAGGCGATTGTCCTTCAAATAGGACGCACCCCGGAGCAGCGACCACGTTGCGCGCCCTTGTGGGTCCGCCATGACGGACTGATAGATTTGGACTTCGTTCTCCCGCGTGATGAGGTCGTGGTGTGGGCCGTAACCGTCGGTCACTCCGCGAAGGACGCCGTTCGCGTCCACGCCACCCGATTCAAACAGCGTCTGCCGCTTCGCGTTCGCCACGCGCACATGCAGCCAGGCGCGACGATAAGGATGGCCCGTCGGGAATTTGTGTCCGGTAAGATTTTCGACCGTCACGTGCAGCACCAAGGCGTCCGTTTCGCGATGCCCGTTGACCTCCAGGTCCGCGGCGCGCCGAAGTTGTTCGCGCGCCTTTTCGATCATTGGTTTGAACTGGCGCGGGCTCGCGTTGGCTTGGAGTTGCCTGGCGTTGTCCGCGAGCAACTGGAGCATGAACGAGTTGCCGCCAACGAACTGGTGTTTCCAGAACGGCGCCCGACCGTCGAGCCAGGGTGGACGCGCGCTGACTTTCACCGGCGCGTCCTGGCGCGGCATGTGGCAGTCCTGACAGTGTTTTCCGCGCGCGGCAAAGTCGCTCTGCTGCCATTCCAGAAATGGTGTCTGTTCGGGAAACTCGCCAAGCACCTCACCCGCGTCGCCAATGATCGGCGTGAACAAGGTGTGGCACGTGGCACAGAGGGCGGATTCTTGAGTGTGCGCGCCAAACTCGGGGGTGTAATTGACGTGATGCTGCATGGGCATGGTGAGGACGTCGTGGTAGGGACCAAAAATTTGGCGATTCGTTCCAAGTTGGAAATGACCCGAGAAACTCGGAGGTGTCCCGAGGTGCGCGGCCTGAATCTGATGGCACAATGTGCAGCCCACCCCCTCGGCAGCCAGCGGCGATTTCAGGGCGGCGGCGAAGGCCAGTTCGTTCGTGCCGTCCGCAGCCGCCTGGGCTCTGGCGAGTGGCGCGTGACAGGTTTGACATTTGTTTTCGATGAACGACCTCAATGCGGGTCGTTCCTTAATCTCGGCCTCCATAACCGCACGCCAGAGCGGGTCTTTGAAAGAATGCGCCATCATAGTGGCCCGCCAGTCCGTCGCCAGAACCGCGGCCTCGCCCGGCTGACCGGCCCGCCCGGCATTCCATGGATCGTGACAGAAGGCGCAGTTGCCCGCACCGCTGAACAACGACGTTTCAAAACTGGGCAGTTCGTCGGCTCGCGCATTGGTTCCCGCCAGCAATACCGACGTAACGAAACCCCAGACCCGCCAGCGCCAGGCCGGCTTTCGACCGACCGAGACGGTGCGGCCAACTGAAGAATGCTTTTCCATAGAGCGCCAGTTCATGTGTGGTTATCCGGCCCGGAACGGCAACGGATGACTTCCGTTGCCGTTCGCGGGATCTCAGCTCCCGCCCATCCCAGGTGCCATCAGTTCAACGCCGTGGTGAAGGCTGCGAGATGGTGATACGAACCGTTCATCAGATTGTTGAACACATTGCGGATGGGCCGCTCGCGGGTGGACTGGAGTGCCTCCTGCAAATCTGTAATGTCGGTTTCTTCAATCAATACCCCTGCCGCCAACGCTTGTTCGAGCGACGCATTGCCGAGGGTGATGAGTTCGTTGTAGAGCGATTGCAATTCAGGATAGGTGAACTTGCCGGCTTCCGCCGGCGTGGGGTCGGTCAGACGGTACCGGGCGATGAGGCCATCAATGGCGTCCATGTGGCGCTGTTCAGAAATGGCAATATTGCTGAAGGTGACGTGACGCCACTTAGCGTAGAGGGCCCGGTAAACATCACGGGCCAGCTTTTCTTCCTGTTTCATGAACAGAATGCTAGAGGCTTCCTTCGCGGTAAGCGCGAACGCCGAAGAGACGAAGCCACTCAACAGAATGGCGGTTACGAGCGCTTTGGTGATGGTCGTCGTTTTCATGCTTATCCTTTCTCAGTTGTTTGTTTTGACGCGGTATTGCGTCCTTTCACAACAGCCGACCTTTGAAAGATTAACCATGGTAATTGGCACGCATTACGGTTTCGTCATCTGGGCTTCCTCGGACTTCAATTCACGTCAGCACGGATGCGGTAGCCCACACCGCGAATTGTTTCGATGAGCTTCACCGCGAAATCGCCGTCCACCTTTTTCCGCACGCGCTGGATGTAAACCTCCACGAGGTTCGTGCCGGGATCGAAGTTGTAATCCCAAACGCGCTCGCAAATCTCGACGCGCGTCAGCACGCGGCCGGGCGAGCGCATCAGGTGTTCCAGCAGCGAGAACTCTCGTGCCGTCAGTTCGATGGCCGTGCCATTACGCGTCACGTCGCGGGTGAGCAGATTCATTTTCAAATCTGCGACGGCGAGAATGCTTTGGCTGGCTCCGGCAGCCCGGCGCGTGACGGCGTGCAGGCGGGCGATGAGTTCCTCGATGTGAAACGGTTTGGTGAGATAATCGTCCGCGCCGAGATTCAATCCTTCGAGGCGCTCGTTGAGTTCGCTGCGCGCCGTGAGCAGGATGACGGGCAGGGAAATTTTCCGTTCGCGCAGATTGCGGAGAATACTCAACCCGTCGCGGCCCGGCAGCATGATATCGAGCACGGCCGCATCGTAAGGTTGCGTCGTGGCCAACGCGTAACCTTCATCACCGTTCGCCACGTGATCCACCACGAACCCCTGCGCCTCCAGTCCCTTGCGCAGGAACGAGGCAATCTTCCGCTCGTCTTCGATGACCAGAACTTTCACAGCACCCTTTGCCCTTCGCTGCCGCTTATCCGCGGCGGTGACCGTCATTCCCCCGAGATTAGCGATGCCAATGGCATATCAACCCGCCACGCGCCGCGGAGTTCACCCAGTTTGAAGCCAGTCGCTTCGTCCCGTGGATACAAGCGCTGGATGACGGCGAGATTCTCCGGCGCAATGTCCCGGCCCGGTTCGCCGTGGCATTTCAGGCAAAGCTCGTTGTTCAAGAGGATTGGCGCGAAGAACGTGGCCGTGCCGGCGGTAAAATTGGTCACCAGCGATGGCAGCGGATTTGTGGTGCTCGCGGCGGGCAACGCGGCGGCAAATTCTTTCAAGATCAACAACTCGGCGGCGTCCGCCTGGTCGGCGGGGTTGCGGGCTTTGTGCGTGATCCGGCGGATGGTCACGCCGTGTTTGGTCGCCAGGCCCGCGGTAAGCGGCGTGGCGGCCAGCGAGCAAAACGGCAGCGCATTGCTTACGCCGCTGGTTTGTATGGCGGACTGGAGGTTGGAACTGAGCAGGCTGAAAGATTCGGCCACGATGGCTTTGCCGCGCTGGATTGCGGTCAGGCGCATTTCAGCAGACAGAGGAACAGCGACAGCGGGCGGCGGCGGAGTTTCAGGATTTCGGGAACAACCCAGCATCGCCGGCAGCATAACGAGCATGGCCGCCGCCGATTTCATTTGGCCGGATGTTTTTCCCGCCAGCATTGGCGGAGCGTGGCATGGAGCTTCGTGCGGAATTCGAGCGGCAGTTCGTGGGGCTGGCCGTTTTTGTAGAGCGTCACCGTCTTCCGGATGTTGTCCACGACCACCTGGCAGGGATTACAGCCGGCCATGTGCTTTTCGAACTCCGCGCAGATGGCCGGATCCACCGTGCCATCCACGTATTCGTTCAACATCTTCAATAGCTCTTCGCACTTCATGTCGCGTCGTTGGTAGATTTGAGCCAGGTTGCGTTCAGAAGTTACAAGGTTAATGGTGGTGGTGCTCGCGGACCACGCGACGGGCCGGATCGCCCAGCGTGCGTGTCAAGAGTTCGCGCAATTGCAACCGGGCGCGGAGCAGGCGCACTTTTACGTTCGCTTCGCTCAAGCTGAGCGCAGCGGCGGTTTCCTTGACGGACAAGCCTTCGACATCGCGCAACAGAAAAACCAGGCGGTGCTTTTCGTCGAGTTGCGCCAGCGCTTCATCCAACAGGCGCCGGGTCTCATTGCGCTCGACGAGACGCTCGGGGGATTCTTTCCAATCGGAAATATACTCCGGGTGCGGGATTGAATCATAATCCTCCTGCGGCTCGGTTGCCACCTCGAGTGAAACGGTGTCGAGCCCCTTGCGTTTGCGGATGACTTTGAGCGCGGCAAAGGTGGCGATGCGATTGAGCCAGGTCGCGAAACTGGCTTCCTCGCGAAAGCCGGCCAGATGTTCCAGCGCGTTGAGAAAGGCCTGCTGGGTTACGTCCTCGGCATCGTGCGGATTTTGGAGGAGGCGAAGCGCCAGCGAGTAAATTTGCCGTTCATGGCGGGACACCAGTTCCTCGAAGGCCGTGAGCTCACCGGCTTTGGCCCGGCGGACCAAGAAGATGTCGTTAGCGTGAGCAACCATGCAAAACCACAGGCAGCCTGCCAGCTTTGGCTCCGCTTTGGGAGGACAATCCTACAGGCGCACCGGGAGATGCGAATTCACCTGCTCGATCTTTGTGCCCCGAAGGGCACCGGCGGGATTGCCGCTCAGACTCAACTGGCGCCAGGCTTTTCCGCAGAGCCAGAATCCGCCGGCGAGTCGCTCAAGGCTTCCGCCACCGCCGCCAACAGCCGTAGTTTCTCGATTGGCTTGGGCAGGAAAGTATGCGGATGCGCGGCCGCGACCCCGGTCGCGACACTCTTGGGATCAATGCTGGAGATGACGATGATTTTGGGGCGTTTATCGTCCCCGCTCAAGCGCTTGAGCCACGCGCCAACCTTGAGGCCGTCGGTCAAGTCCGAGGGCGAGGACGCGCCCAGGACAATGTCCAGCGTTATCAAATCGGGTTGTTCCTGTCGGGCCAGACGCACGGCCGACGACGCATCGGCGGTGGGAATCACGGTGTAACCAGCGTAGGTGAGGATTTCACAGATGACCTTCCGCGTAACTGCGTCATCTTCGAGAACGAGTATTTTCTTAGGCGTCATGACGAGAAAGCGAGTCGCGCTCGCCCCGGCACATTGTTTGCCACAGATGTAAAAGTCAAGCGGAGTCCTGATTGGAAGCTCACTAACTCGCAAACAAGCACCAAGTCTCGTTTCGCGGGCGACCGGGATTATGGCCGGCCTGGACGGGCTGCACGGCCTTTTAGTGTCCCAAGTTTCGCTGCCGCAAAAAATCGCCGAGGCTGGAGGCGCCACTGCGTTCAATCATGGCCCGGTCATAGACCACGACCTGGTTGGGTCCATCTGTGATCTGACCCTGGCGGCGGTAGGATTGTTTGACGTGCGAGCCGGTGAGCGCGTCCACTTTCTCCCCGGTCGTCCGGGTTTTGCCGGCGGCGCTGGCGCGCTTGGTGGATGCGGGCTTCTCAGCGGACGGGGATTTGGAAGGTGCGGCGTGCGCCCCTGCAATGCCCGAGAGCAAGGCCAGACTGAGGATTGATGTGTGGAGTTGTTTGGCTGTCATAAACAAGGCCGTGTGGCTGGGCACAGTGTATCGCGGTCACGGTGCTTATTCAAGTCCCTCGGCAGGGCTTGACAGTCGCACCGTCTTTAAAGGGACGGCGCGGCCGGCTGGGTGACTAACCGTGCTGGCAATAGATGCAAAAAGGCCGGAATCCTGCAAAAGGATTCCGGCCGTGAATTGAAACCAGAGATTTAGAATTTCTTGGATACTTGGAAATAA
>WBZT01000297.1_pt1 | contig 32365 bp, 28 predicted proteins | sample 5204241 | NCBI WGS metagenome assembly WBZT01 (sample SAMN12344358, study PRJNA552823) | activated sludge metagenome | biome: Activated sludge suspended growth; feature: Nitrification reactor; material: Wastewater; isolation source: activated sludge from nitrification reactor of wastewater... | reverse complement strand
CGCCGTCGGCGAACTGGTGGACGACGCGGTGGTGGGCGTCGAGAACGTGCTGCGCCGGCTCAAGCAGAACCGGGGGGCGGCGGCGCCGCGACCGGTGCTGGAGGTCATCGCCGCCGCCACCCTGGAGGTGCGTTCCGCCATCGTCTACGCCACCTTCATCATCATCCTGGTGTTCGTGCCCCTGTTCGCCCTGCCGGGCATCGAGGGCCGCCTGTTCACCCCCCTGGGCGTGGCCTACATCGTTTCCATCCTGGCCAGCATGCTGGTGTCCCTAACCCTGACGCCGGTCATGGCCTATTACCTGCTGCCCGGGATGAAGCACCTACTCAACGGCGATGGCACCGCCCCCGGCTCGGAAAAAGCGCCCGAGTCGCCCCCCAAGGGGGCCAAGTTGTTCTTGGGACGGCCCGGCGAACAACTTGATAGCCCCCTGGTTGCGCGGCTCAAGGCCTGGGACACCCGCCTGCTGCGCTGGTCCTTCCGCCACGGCCGCGCCCTGCTGGCCTCGGCCCTGGTGGTGGTGACGCTGGCCGCCGCCAGCGTGCCCTTCTTCCCCCGCGCCTTCCTGCCGCCCTTCAACGAGGGCACCCTGACCATCAACCTCCTGCTCAATCCGGGCACCGCCCTGTCCGAATCCAACCGCGTCGGCGCCCTGGCCGAACGGCTGATCGCGGCGGTGCCCGAGGTGACCCAGGTGGGCCGCCGCACCGGCCGGGCGGAACTGGACGAGCACGCCGAGGGTGTGCACTACGGCGAGATCGACGTGGACCTGCGGGAATCCGAACGGGACCGGGAGGCGGTCATCCAGGACATCCGCGCCCGGCTTTCCACCCTGCCGGCGGCGGTCAGCATCGGCCAGCCCATCTCCCACCGCCTGGATCACCTGCTCTCCGGCGTGCGCGCCCAGATCGCCCTGAAGATCTACGGCGACGACCTGGCCACCCTGCGCGGCCTGGCCGGCGACCTGCGCGAGCGGCTGGCGACCATCCCCGGCCTGACGGACCTGCAGGTGGAAAAGCAGGTGCTGATTCCCCAGATCAAGATCCACCTGGATTACGAGGCCGCCGCCCGCCACGGCGTGGCCCCGGGGGCCCTGCTGCGCGCCCTGGAACAAATGATCGAGGGCGAGCGCGTCACCGAGATCGTCGAGGGCGGCGAGGGCGGCTCCCGCCGCTTCGACCTGGTGCTGCGGCTGCCTGAGGGCGAACGCGACGTCCGCGCCCTGGAAGGCCTGCTCATCGAGACCCCGCTCGGCCATGTGCCCCTGTCGCGGCTGGCCCGCGTCGAGGAGGGCGAGGGGCCGAACCAGATCGGCCGGGAAAACGCCCGCCGCCGCATCGTGATTTCCGCCAACACCGACGGCGGCGACCTGTCCCGGGTGGTCGCCGACCTGCGCGCCCTGCTCGCCGCCACGCCGCTGCCGGAGGGTTACTTCACCGCCCTGGAGGGCCAGTTCCAGGCCCAGGAACAGGCCGCCCGGCTGATCGCCGTGCTGGCCCTGGTGTCCCTCGCCATGATTTTCCTGGTGCTCTACAGCCGCTACCGCTCCGCCGTGCTCACCCTGATCATCATGGGCAACATCCCCCTGGCCCTGGTGGGCAGCGTCGTCGCCCTGTGGATTTCCGGCCAGCCCCTGTCGGTGGCGGCCCTGGTGGGCTTCATCACCCTCACCGGCATCGCCACCCGCAACGGCATCCTGAAAATCAGCCACTACATCAACCTGTGCGCCCGGGAAGGCGAACGCTTCGGCCAGGCCATGATCGTGCGCGGCTCCCTGGAACGCCTGACCCCGGTGTTGATGACCGCCCTGGTGGCCGCCTTCGCCCTGGCGCCCCTGCTGCTGTCCGCCGACGCCCCCGGCAAGGAGGTGCTGCACCCGGTGGCGGTGGTGATCTTCGGCGGCCTGATCAGCTCCACCCTGCTCGACACCCTGCTGACGCCGGTGATGTTCTGGCTGTTCGGCGAAAAACCCCTGCGCCGCCTGCTGGCCGAGAAGGCCGGCGCCGACGCTTATTGACCCCACCACCGATCCACCACGAAGGAGTCACTCCATGAAACGCGCGCTTTTCTCTCTCCCGATTTTCCCCGCGATTTTCCCCATCCTCCTCGCCGCCCTGCTGGCCCAGCCGGTGCTTGCCCACGACGCCCACGGCAAGCCCCAGTGGGGCGGCGTGGTGGCCGACGCCGGCGATTTCCAGGCCGAACTGGTGATCAAGGGCGGCCAGGCCAAGATCTACCTGAGCCTGCACGCCGACATGCTGCCCAGCCAGGGCGCCAGCGGCAAACTCACCCTGCTGGCCGGCGGCAAGAAGGAGGAACTGGCCCTGCTGCCGGTCTCCGACAGCGCCCTGGGCGCGAAAACCGCCCTCGCGTCGGGCAAGGGCGCCAAGGCGGTGGCGGTGATCCAGCTCCCCGGCAAGGCGCCCGCCACCCTGCGCTTCGCCCTCAAATAGCCGCCGGGGGCCGCTCCGCGAGATGGGCGTAGGCGGGCTCGCTGGCCAGGCGCCCGTCCACCAGGGCGCCGCCCACGGTGAAGTGGTAGACATCCTGGAAGCGGGGCGTGTCCTCGGGCCCCGTGGCGATGCCGAGGGCGTCATGGGCCACGTCGTCGAAATAGCAGCCGATGCCGGTGCCCTGGCGCCCGGCGGCCTCGGCCTCCAGGTAAAGCGCGTGGCCCAGCATGCCCGCTTCCTGGAAGCGCTGGCGATACAGCCAGGGCCGCTGCGGCGTGATGTCGCCGAAGTCGGCCAGCATGGCCAGGGAAAAGGCGGAATCGCCGGCGATGTCCTGGCGGCAGGCGACGAAGGCGGCGAACTCGCGCGTGTCCAGGGGCGCCAGCAGGTACAGGGGCAGATGTTCCGGGCAACCGGGAGGACGGACCCAGAGCCAGTCCGGGCGCATGGCGGCGGCCAGGGCCGGGCGTTGTGCCGGATCGCGGACCAGGCAGTAGACGCCCGGTTCCAGGCCCGTCACCCGGTGCGCGAACAACACCGGATGCACCCGGGGCGGGGTGGCCGACAGGGACCAGGGCGGCTGGCCGGGGCGCGGCAGCAGGGCGTCGAGCAGCCGATAGAAGGCCGCCGCCTCCAGGCCGGTGACGCCATCGAAAGCCTGGGCGGAACGCCGGCGGCGGATCAGGACGGACGCCGGTTCCTGACAAACCGGGGCCAGGGGCGGCGGCATGGCCCGCGCGTCGGCCGAGGCTTCGGTCGACACATCAAGGAGCGATTCCACGCCAGCGGGGCGAAATGTAGCCGCCGCCACCTCGGGGATGTCGGGCCAGTCCCGGTGATCCCGGCTGAGGCGGTTGGCCTGCCCGCGCCATTCGGCGCCTTGCAGCATGGCCAGCACCGCCCCGGCGGCGGGCGGGAGTCCCGGGCCCAGCCAGACCAGGGCTTCCGTCGCCTCCGCCTCGGCCCCCTGGAAATCCGCGTCCCGATCCACGCCGGCGAGGGCCGCGACCTGATCGTCCCCCCAGTCGTCCAGCAGCCGGGCCGGCCAGCCCAGGGCGGCGGCGGCGTAGGCGATGGCCGCCAGGGCATGGCCGCAATCGTGCTGGCAATAGCGGAAGGCGCGCATGCCGTACTTCCAGGCCTCGCGCCAGTGGATGCCGGTCAGGGCCAGCAGGACCCCGCCGGACCAGGCCAGGGGCGCCGCCGCCCGGCGCTCCAGGCTGTGGTCGTCGGGCCGGTAGTGATAGACCCCCGCCGCCAGCCCGGGCAGGTCCGGGCAGATCAGGTAGGCCTCGGTGGGGTGCAGGTTGCCGCTGGAAGGGTTGCAGCGCAGGGCCCAGCGGCTGCCGCCCTGGGACTTCCACGCCGCCAGGCCCAGGGACAGTTGCAGCAGCGGCCCCAGGGTATCCAGGGCGAAGCGCCGGGCCGGCACCCCGCCCGGCGTGAACAACGCGTCCCAGCGGGCGGCGGTCTCGCCCGCCAGCAGGGGCGGTTCCACCCGGGGCGCCCCGGCGAAGCGGCGGAACGGGTCGGGCTGGGAGGCCCAGTCCAGGCCCCCGGGGCCGGGCGCGTAGCGCCGGGGATGGTGCTTGGATCGCTGGTGGTAGGCGCGCACGGCGTCCATGTCGGGTCCTGAACGAAAGCTCCGGGAACGCCATGATCCCGCTTTTCCGCGCGGCTGGCTCGGCCAGGAGGCAATTCCGGGCTACCGGGGCGCGGTCGCCTGTTCCAGGGCCTGGTCGATTGCCTTCATCAGTTCGTCCCGCTTGAAGGGCTTGCTGATGAATCCATCCATGCCCGCCGCCAGGCAAATGTCGCGGTCCTCCTCGTAGGCGTTGGCGGTGAGGGCGACGATGGGCACGCGCGTGCCCGCCGCTTCCCGGGCGCGGATGGCGCGGGTGGCGCCGACGCCGTCCAGAACGGGCATCTGCATGTCCATGAGCACGACATCGAATGGGGTCGCCGACACCGCCTCCAGGGCCGCCATGCCGTCACCGACCACGTCCACCCGGTGCCCTTCCCGGCTCAGCAGGGTGACGGCGAGTTTCTGGTTGATCAGGTTGTCCTCGGCCAGGAGGATGCGCAGCGCCCGCCGCTCCGCATCGTCCCCGGGCTCCGCCTGCCCCGCGTCGCGCTCGTCCGTCCTGGGCTCGCAGATCGGCAGCAGGAAGTAGAACTCGCTGCCCGCCCCCGCCTCGCTCTCCATGCCCATGAGGCCGCCCATCAGGCGCACCAGGCGGTTGGAAATGCTCAGGCCCAGCCCGGTGCCGCCGAAGCGGCGGGTGATGGAACCGTCCGCCTGGGTGAACGCCTCGAAGACGTGGGCCTGTTTGTCCTTGGCGATGCCGATGCCGGTATCCCGCACGGCAAAGCGGATGCCGTAACCCAGGCGGCGCACGGCGAGCTGGATCCGGCCCCGGGTGGTGAACTTGAAGGCGTTGCCCAGCAGATTGGTCAGAACCTGGCGCACCCGCACCGGGTCCAGCAGCAACCGGTCGGGCAGGGCCGGATCCACCTCCACCTGGAAGTCCAGGCCCTTTTCCCGGCAGCGGGTTTCGTGGAGCCGCCCCAGTTCGTCGATCAGTTCCCGCAGGCTGATCGCTTCCGGATGGATGTCCATGCGGCCGGCCTCGATCTTGGAGAAGTCCAGGATGTCATTGATGACGTGCAGCAGGGAGTCGGCCGAGGCGCGCGCCAGATCGAGGTACTCGCGCTGCTCGGCGGACAGGGGCGTATCCAGGGTCAGGGCCAGCATGCCCAGCACGCCGTTCATGGGCGTGCGGATTTCGTGGCTCATGTTGGCCAGGAATTCCGATTTCGCCTGGCTCGCGCTTTCGGCGGCTTCCTTGGCCTTGACCAGGTCGCGTTCCACCTCCTTCATGCGGGAAATGTCGGCGCGGATGGCGATGTATTGCTCGGGCAGGCCGTCGCTGCCCAGGACCGGCGAAATGGTGGCCAGCACCCAATAGAGATGGCCGTCCCGGGCCCGGTTGCAGAGTTCGCCGACCCAGGTCTCGCCCCGGGAGATGGCGGCCCACAGTTCCCGGTACACCGACTCGTCGTGGACGCCGGACTTGAGCATGCGGTGGTTCCTGCCCAGGAGTTCCTCCCGGGAATAGCCGGAAATCTCGCAGAACCGCTGGTTGGCGTAGGTGATGTTGCCCTGGGTGTCGGTGATGCTGACGATGGCGTGTTCGTCCAGGGCGCGCTTGAACTGGGCCAGGGAGTGTTCCAGTTCCACCCGCCGGGTGATGTCGGTATGGGTGCCCACCATGCGCACCGCCCGGCCGGACGCGTCCCTCACCGCCAGGCCCCGCGACAGCACCCACAGGTAATGGCCATCGCCGTGGCGGAAGCGGAACACCGTTTCCAGGTGCGGGGTCTCGCCCCGCAGGTGGGCCTGGACCGCCGCATGGGCCGCGTCCGAGTCATCGGGATGCAGCCGGCTTGCCCATTCCTCCAGGCCGTCGCCGATCTCGCCGTGGGCGTGGCCGATCATTTCCTGCCAGCGCGGCGAGTAATACACCTTGCCGCTCGTCAGGTCGTAATCCCAAAGGCCGTCGTTGGCGCCGCGCATGGCCAGTTCGAAGCGCTCCTCGCTTTTGGCCAGGGCAACCCGGATGCGCTCCTGTTCCCGTGTCAGGGAGACGATTTTCTCGGCCATGGAAACCAGGTCGCCGGAACGGGCCTCGCCCCCGTCTTCCGCGTCCTGGCGCAGGGCGTCGAAGGTCCATTGCAGGGTGGCCAGGGCCTGGCTCATGGCCCTGGCTTCCTGGCGCAAGCGCTCGTTGGCGGTGCTCAGCTCGGTGGAGGAGAGATCCAGGCTGCGCCGGACCAGGGTGAGGTCGCGCTCGTGCTGGGCATAGCTTTCGGATACGCGTTCCAGCAGCTCGGGCAGCCCGAACAGCCCCCGCGCCAGCTCGGCGTCCTCATCGGCGGCCCGATCCGCCCAGTCCTTGAGCTTCTCGGCCAGGCGCGGCCAGTTCTCGGCATCCACGCCGAGGGCACGTTTCAGCTGGCGCTCCAGCAGGCGCTGCATGCCGGCGCCCCGCCTCAGGCCTGTTCGCCCAGGTAGGTGATGGTCATGGTCTGGTTATGCAGCTTGCATTCGGTGGTCGCCAGGAAGGGGCTGATCTCGCCGTTGGAGTAGAACCCCGTCAGCACGCAGTCCTGGCCGAGCACCTCGCCCACCGCTTCCACTTCCTCGTCCACCCGGTCCCCCATCACCAGCTTGCGCCCGATGCAGGACACCAGGATGCCCAGCCCCTGGCCGCCGCCCCGGGCCATGCGCCGGGCCGCGTCGGCCGCCGCCTCGGCGCCGTCCACCAGGGCCTCGGTGGAAGCGTGCATGAGCTTGAGGTAGCCGCCCTGGGGAATGTCGCCGGCCAGGGTGAGGCTGCCCGCCGCTTCGTCGATGCCCAGCAGGGTCCGGATCAGGCCGGTCTCCTCCCGGTCGTCGGACAGGATGGCGAAGGGAAAGAGCAGCCCCGAGGCCGGCAGGTCCCTGGCGTAATTGCCCAGGTAGCGGCGATAGATATCCAGGGCCGGCTCGCCGTCCAGTTCATACAGCACATTGCCCGCCACGCGGGTGGCGCGGCGCGCCGGCCCGAAGCTGTGCCATCCGCCGAAGGAACCGTGGGCGAAATCCAGCGCATCCCCGTAAAGGCCGATCGCCAGCATGAGCTGGTCCGACACCCGCTCGTCCAGCAGGGCCCAGGTGCCGGTGAACGCGCCATTGTCACCGGCCAGGCCCCCCGTCAGGGGGATCGACTTGCCCAGCACGGAAACCGCCCCCGCGATCAGTTCGCTGCCGTTCACCCTGACCCCCTGGGACAACAGGATGACCGCCTTGAGGTCCTGGGCCGGAAACTGGGCGGCCAGGCGCCGGCCCGCGTCGAGGGAATCCTCCATGCCGTCCACGTCGGTGGCGGCGACCCTGAAGCCGGCGCGATCGAAATGCAGGGCGGTGATCACCGCGCTATCGCTGCTCACGCCCTGGCTGGAGATTTCGCCCGCCGTGGACACCACCAGGCGCCGGGCATGGGGGAAAGCCCGCCCCAGCCAGGGCGCGAAATCGGGATCGGAAAAGAACCGGGGCGCCGCGAACCCCAATACCAGCTGGGGCTCGATTTCTTTCAGGGGAATGAGCGATGCGTCCGTCAGGGCGGTAACGACGGCTTGTCGTGCCTGCATGGGTCCTCCGCGACATGTTTTTCCAGGAGCCGTTATCGGTTCCGGGCGGCATTTCTTGAAAAGGGCGCGGAGGCGGGATGGGGGTGAAACTGGCCTGCCCGACAGGGATCGAACCTGTAACCCCCAGCTTAGAAGGCTGGTGCTCTATCCAATTGAGCTACGGGCAGATCGGGGTCCCGGTCGATCGGAAGGCCGAGGCTGGGAAGGGATCGCGGCGGTGACCAGGATCATGATCGTGGTCGGGGTGAGAGGATTCGAACCTCCGACATCTTGCTCCCAAAGCAAGCGCGCTACCGGGCTGCGCTACACCCCGACTGGGGCCGGGGAATGTAACCAGCCCCCCGTTAAAAAGCAACGCTGGAACAATGGCCTTGGCTAGAATAACCCGCTTCGCCAACGCCCCTTACGCCGCCATGACCGCACGCATCCTCGACGGAAAATCCATCGCCGACGCCCTGCTCCAGGACATCAAACGCCAGGTTGCGGAACGGGCCGCCGCCGGACTGCGCATTCCCGGCCTGGCGGTGATCCTGCTGGGCGGCGACCCGGCCTCCAGCATTTACGTGCGCAACAAGCGCCGGGCCTGCGAAACGTCCGGGGTTCTGTCCATTTCCCACGACCTGCCGGCCAGCACCACCCAGGCCGAACTGCTGGCCCTGATCGGCCAGTTGAACGACGACCCCACCGTGGATGGCATCCTGGTCCAGGCCCCCCTGCCGGCCCACATCGACGACAAGGCCGTGGTGGAAGCCATTCGCGTGGACAAGGACGTGGATGGCTTCCACCCCTGCAACATCGGCCGCCTGGCCGTGCGCGAGCCCATGCTGCGCTCCTGCACGCCCTACGGCGTGATGAAGCTGCTGGAAGCCACCGGCGAACCCCTGCGCGGCAAGCACGCCGTGGTGGTGGGCGCCTCCAACCACGTGGGCCGTCCCATGGCCCTGGAACTCCTGCTGGCCGGCTGCACCGTCACCGTCTGCCACTCCGCCACCCGCGACCTGCCCGGCCACGTGGCCCAGGCCGACCTGGTGGTGGCCGCCGTGGGCAAGCCGGAAATGGTGAAGGGCGCCTGGATCAGGGAAGGCGCCATCGTCATCGACATCGGCATCAATCGCCTGGACAGCGGCAAGCTGGCGGGCGACGTGGAATTCGCCGCGGCATCCGAGCGGGCGTCCTGGATCACCCCCGTCCCCGGCGGCGTCGGTCCCATGACCGTGGCCACGCTGCTGCAGAACACTCTGGAAGCGGCGTTGCGGCACGCGCCCTGACTCGCCGTCAATAAAAGCGCGCCACGCCATCGGCGTTCGGCGAGTCTGGCGCGACTCCGCCTCAAGTGAACGACTTGAGCGCAACGCGGACTAATCCGGTTCACCCCAGCCCGGAAAGGAACGCCTGATGCACCCCGAACAACAACAAGCCATCCTCACCATCGCCCTGCTCGCCGCCTTTGCCGACGGGGCCAATGCCGAACGGGAGCGCGAACAGATCCGCCGTCTGGCCGAATCCCTGGCTGAAACCGAAGGCGCGCCCGATCTGCCCGCCCTGTACCAGAAGGTGCTGCTGAAGCAGGCCAGCCTGGCGGACACTGCCGCCGTCCTGCCCGACCCGTCGCTGCGGCAACTGGCCTACGAGATGGCGGTGGGCGTGTGCGACGCCGACGGCCACGCCAACGAAGCGGAACGCCGCTTCCTGGCCGAACTCGCCACCGTCCTGGGGCTGGAAGCCGCCGTCACAGACCCCCTGCGCGCCGAAGCCGAGGCCATGGCCGATCTGGCGGAATCGGCCGCGCCCCGCATCTCCACCACCCTCTCCACCACCATCGACGCCACCACGTCCGGACCGGTGGTGGCCTCGGTGCCCAACGTGCCGGACAGCGCGCTGGACAAATCCATCCTCAACCACGCCATCCTCAACGGCGCCCTGGAACTGCTGCCCCAATCCTGGGCCTCCATGGCCATCATCCCGCTCCAGATCAAGATGGTGTACGGCATCGGCAAGGCCCACGGCCACGAACTGGACCAGGGCCACATCCGCGAACTGCTGGCCACCCTGGGCGTGGGCCTCACCTCCCAATACCTGGAACAGTTCGGCCGCAAGCTGCTGGGCGGCCTGCTCGGCAAGGCGGCAGGCGGATTGGCAGGTAAATGGGCCGGCAAGATCGGCGGCGGCGCCACCGGCATGGCCTTCTCCTTCGCCACCACCTACGCCCTGGGCCAGGTGGCCAAGCGCTACTACGCCGGCGGCCGCCAGATGAACGCCCAGGTTCTGCGCGACAGCTTCCAGAACCTGCTCGGCCCGGCCAAGGCCATGCAGGAGCAGTACCTGCCCCAGATTCGCCAGAAGGCCGGCAATCTGGACATGGGCCAGATCATGAACATGGTGCGCGGGGGTTGAATTTCATGTTCGGCAGAGGCGGGCAACCTCGCGGGCAGCATCGGCCTTTAACCTAGTGTCTCAACCCATAAGTTTCGCTATGTTCGACGCGCCCCGCATCGCCGATTGCTTTGTCGCTCATCCTCGCCATAGCTACGGCTATGGCTGCGGTTCGCTTCGCGCACTCGGCGCGCGGATGCGCGTCTCGGCATGCACGCAAACTTATGGGTTGAGACACTAGAAACCTCAGTTGGACGCACCCGAGTGTGCGGTTTTCGCGTTGTCTAGCAAGGCGTGACGACGCAGCGGGGCTGGCCCCGCAAGGAGGAGCAACGCCGCCAGGCGACGCGAAAACCGTGCAATCGGGTGCGTAGTGGCCCCACCCAATGGGTGAGCGCCAACGGAGGTGCAAACGACAGCCACCGTGCGACTTCACGAGGGCCAAGGAGCGGTCAACTGAGGTTTCTAGCCCGGATGTTTCATGAATTTGCCCGATGATCGCGCAGAGACTTGTTCGTAATGGGGATTTTGAGAAGGAGCGGCGTAGTGATTCATACGCCCGACTGAGCGGGATTTCCTGTACGGACAAGGGGCAAGCGAGGGCGCGTGAGGATTCATGAAACATTCGGGCTAATATGATCGAACCATGCACCTGCTGATCATCGAAGACGACCGCACCATTGCGGAGAACCTCTACGAGTACCTCGAGTCGCGTGGCCATCAGTGTGACTACGCGGACTGCCTGGCGACCGCCTCGCGGCTGCTTGACGAGCAGGTGTTCGAAGCCGCGGTGCTCGACCGCAACCTGCCTGACGGCGACGGCCTTGCCCTGGCACGCCGTCTGCGAGCCAAAGGCAATCCCCTGCCTCTGTTGATCCTGACTGCGCGCGATACCCTGGAAGACAAACTGCTTGGCTTCGATGCCGGGGGGGACGACTACCTGGTCAAGCCCTTTGCCCTGCAGGAGGTGGAAGCTCGTCTAGCGGCGCTGGCAAGACGCAGCGGCGCGCGCAAGACGGACGGCATCCTGCGCCTGGGCGCGCTGGAATATGACAGCGCGGCCAAGGCGGTGCGTTTCGCCGGTCGGGCGCTGCAACTGCCGCCGAAAGCGCTGCGGCTGGTCGCGGAACTGTTGTCGCAGCCCAACCGGGTGTTCTCGCGGCGCGAGCTGGAGATCGCGATCTGGGGCCACGAGCAGGAGTCCAACGACAATCTGCGCAGCGTCCTGTACACGCTGCGGCGTGCCATTGGCGAAGGCGTCGGCATTGAAGTGGTGAATATCCATGGCATCGGATACAAGCTCATCTGCCGTTAGAGCGGGCCTGCGCCCGGCTTCCCGTCGGTGGTTGCCATCAAGCATGCGGATGCGCATTGCCGTATCGATATCTGCCGCCTTGCTGTTGCTGATACTCGGCCAGGCCATCGCTCTCCTGATGACGTATGAAGAAATGGAGCAGGACTTCATCGACGAAATTCTCGGCGGCCAGCTTGCCTACAGCATCGAGATTTCCCGCGATTCCCCCGAACTGGCCCTTCCCAATACGCCGGCCATGAAACTTTACCGGCTGGTGTCTGGCGCACCCCTGCCCGCTGCATTACCACCTGCGCTCGCGGACTTTCCGGTCGGCAATCACGAATTTCGCGATGGCGATCGCGAATATCAGGTCGCGATCCGCGAAGCAAATGGATCGCGCTACATTCTGCTCTACGACTGGTCGGAGACTGAAGCCCGGGAAGCTGCGTTCAGCACGGTGGTGATTGTCAGCGCGCTCAGCCTGTGTGTATTGGCGGTGATTCTGATGTACGCCATTGCCGGTCGCCTGACACTGGGGCTCAAAACCCTGGCCTCCCGGGTCGTGAAGGGACGTGGTGACACGCCGTTCGTGCAGCCAGACATGGAGTCTGAACTGCTTGCCGTGGCGCAGGCGCTGGACGCCGCCGAAATGCGCCAGACCGAGTTGCTGGCGCGTGAGCGTGACTTCAGCGCCAACCTGTCGCACGAACTACGCACTCCTCTGGCCGGCATTCGCAGCGATGCCGAAATGCTCGCTACCAACGAAGCCTTGCCCGACGGCGTGCGGCGGCGCGCGGCAAGGATCATTACCGCCACCGACAATACGACGCAGTTGGCCGAAACACTATTGCTGCTGGCCCGCGAGGCGCGCCCGCAGCTGCTGGATGCGGTGAACGTGGCCGATGCGGCTCGCCGCGCCTGGGGCGTCATCCAAAGCCAGTCGACCAAACCGGTCAAGCTCGAACTTCAGATACCGGAGTCGGCGGTGTTGCAGGCAGATTCAGCGCTTTTGCAAATAGTTCTGCGCAATTTGCTGGCGAACGCGTTGCGGCACGGCGAGGGGCTGGGGGTGAGCTGCGTGCTGGAGGGCAGCCGGCTGTCCGTGCAGGATCGCGGCCCCGGCCTCCCGGAAGGCGACCCGGATCGGATTTTCCAACGCTTCCATCGTCGCGGCCAGAAGCCGGGTCACGGCCTCGGCCTCGCGCTCGTCAAGCACATCTGCGCGGCTTGTGGTTGGTCGGTGCGGGCATTCAACCGACCTGGCGGCGGCGCTTCCGTCGAAGTGGACTTCGGCGCGGCCGTCAATCCCTGACGGCCGTTTCCCGGGGCGATATTCGCGCCCCGGCATCACAATTTCCTCACTTTTCGCTCACTGATTCCTCACGGCGGCAAGCCTAGATTGCGGAGGTCATCCGCAAACAAGCACCGCAATGAAGGAATCCAGACTCGCACTGACCCCAGCCCTCGGCAACGGCACATGCTGTCAACCGCTGTCCAAAATCCTGGATTCGGTGACCACCAGACTGTGGCGGGCTTGCTGTGGCTGGCGGCCGGAGATCAGCCAGGAAGCGCTGTTGGTGGCTGTGCTGCTGTTTTTTATTTTCACCGGCAACTCCCCCTTCTGGAAAGCCCTCCTGGCCGACCGCTCCCTGGCCGATGCGACCAGCTGGGGCTATGCGCTGGCAGTGGGGGCCGGAATTGCCGCGCTGCAGTTCATCATCTTCGCCCTGTTCCTGAACCGCTGGACGGCGAAGCCGCTGCTCGGCCTGCTGATCGTGATATCCGCTTTCGCCAGCTTCTACATGGACAAATTCGGCATCTACCTCAACCCCGAGATGCTGCGCAACGTGCTGCGCACCGACGTCGCCGAAGCGCGCGAGCTACTCACCCTCGATCTCCTGCAGCATCTGCTGCTGTTCGCCGTGCTGCCGCTGGCCATCCTGCATCGCCTGCGCCTGCGCCGGCGCAGCCTCGGCCGCGGCATCTTGCTGCGCAGCGGGGCGATCCTTCTTGCGGCAATGATCGGTACCGGCGCGCTGGCGCTGGTGTTCAAAGACTTTGCCGCGCAGATGCGCAATCACAAGGAAATTCGTTACCTGATCACGCCGACCAACGCCGTATATTCGCTCGGCCGGGTACTGGTCAAGGATGCGAAGGGCGCGCCGCAGCCGCGACGCCCGATCGGCACCGATGCCGTGCTCGCACCGAACTGGCAGCAGCGAGACAAGCCGGTGCTGTTCGTGCTGGTTGTGGGCGAGAGTGTCCGCGCGGCGAACTGGGGGCTGAACGAACACAGCCCGCATCCGACCACCCCTGAACTGGCGCAGCGCGATGTGATCAACTTTGCCGATGTGGACAGTTGTGGCACCAACACTGAAGTCTCCGTCCCCTGCCTGTTCTCGATGCAAGGGCGGCGCAACTACGACGAGGACGCAATCCGGGGCAGTGAATCCCTTTTGCACGTCCTGCAGCGCGCCGGCCTGAAAGTGGTCTGGCGCGACAACCAGTCTGGCTGCAAAGGCGTATGCGACGGCCTGGAAGTACAGCGGCCCGATCCGGCGGCGAGCCCAGCCCTGTGCGATGGCGATCGCTGCCTGGACGAAGCCCTGCTGCAGGGTGCAGAAGGCTTGCTGCGCGACACCCACGGCAACCTGGTACTGGTGCTGCACCAGTTGGGCAACCATGGCCCGGCTTACTACAAGCGCTACCCGGTGGAGTTTCGCCGCTTCACCCCAACCTGCGACACTGACGATCTCAGCCGTTGCTCGCGTGAGGAAATCGCCAATAGCTACGACAACGCGGTGCTCTATACCGACCATGTGTTGGCCAGAACCATCGATATGCTGAAATCGCAGCAGGCGCATTACGACACTGCCTTGCTGTACGTCTCCGATCACGGTGAGTCGCTCGGCGAGAAGGGATTGTTTCTGCATGGCATGCCCTATGCCATCGCACCCAGCGAACAGACAAAAGTACCGATGGTGATGTGGTTCTCGCCGGGATATGCGAAAAGCTTCGGACTCGATCTCGCCTGCCTGCAACGGCGCGCCCGACAACCGGCGTCACATGACAACGTGTTCCACTCGATACTCGGCCTGCTCGACGTGCGCACCGGGGTGCGGGATCCATCCATGGATCTGTCGGCAACCTGCCGGAGCTGATCGCAAATGTCCGACACACCAGCCACCTCGGCACCTGTCCGCCCGTTTTCAACCGCGCCCTCCTGGATGGCGATGCAGGCGCTGTGGCTGCTGATGGTCGCCGGGGTTTTGCTGTGGGTGTTACCGAGGACGCCACTCACGGTGCGCGACTCCTGCACGCCGATGCGAACGGCACGTTGCGGGTTATCCACGAACATCTGCGTTCCGGGCAGACCATCCTGTCCGTAGCGCCCGGCCTGCTGCTCGTGGCCAAGCAGGGGCGCAGGCGCATCCTCGAAATCAGCCGTAATCCTTCAGGTAAGCCATGACATGTCCGCAACGCCCTTGATCCCATCCAGCCAGGTTCGCGTCGGCCTGCCGCAACACATTGCGTACACGCTTCTCGCCGCACTGCTCCTGCTGGCCATGCATGCGTTGCTGCGTCTGGCGCTGCTGCTATACAACAGCGAGCAGGTCGGGGCGACCATGGGGGCCGACCTGGCCGAGGCCTTCTTCAACGGATTGCGTTTCGACCTGCGCCTGGTCGCCTTGCTTTGCCTGCCGCTGGTTCTGGCGATGGCCAGCGCGAAGCTGATGAACGCCCGCCGCTGGATGCACGCCTGGCTCCTGGCCTGGGCCAGCCTGTCGCTCTTCCTCGGCGTCGTCGAGCTCGATTTCTATCGTGAGTTCAACCAGCGCCTCAATGGTCTGGTCTTCCAGTACATGAAAGAAGACCCGAAGACGGTACTGAGCATGCTCTGGTTCGGCTTCCCGGTGCTGCGTTACCTGTTGGCCTGGGCGCTCGCCACCTGGCTGATGGCTTATCTGCTACGGAAGCTTGACCGGATGACGTGCCGGGTGGTGCCGCTATCGGCGGCTGATAGCGCGGGGCGCCGCCCAACTGCCTGGCGTGTGCGGGGACCGGTGCTGCTGGTCTGTCTGGCATTGACCATCATGGCCGCCCGCGGCACGCTGCGGCAGGGTCCTCCCCTGCGCTGGGGCGATGCGTTCACCACTGACTCGATGTTCGCCAACCAGCTCGGGCTGAATGGCACCCTGTCATTCGCCGCCGCGGCCATGGCCCAGATGTCCAGCCACAGAGCCAACATCTGGAAATCCACCCTGCCGCAGGCCGAGGCAACCGGCCACCTGCGCCGGCTGCTCCTCACGGCTCAGGACAGCCTGGTAGATGCCGACCGTGCGGCAGTGCGCCGCGATTACGTCCCGCCCACCGACAAGGCGCTGGCGGTGCGCAACGTGGTCGTGATCCTGATGGAAAGTTTCTCCGGCCGGCATGTGGGCGCGCTGGGCGCGCCTGGGAACATCACGCCTTATTTCGACAAGCTCGCCGAGGAAGGCGTGCTGTTCAACCGCTTCTTTTCCAACGGTACCCACACCCATCAGGGCATGTTCGCCAGCTTCGCCTGTTTCCCCAACCTGCCGGGTTTCGAGTACCTGATGCAGCAGCAGGAAAGCAGCAACCATTTTTCCGGGCTGCCCCAGCTTCTTGCGGCCCGCAACTACGACAACCTGTATGTCTATAACGGCGACTTCGCCTGGGACAACCAGTCCGGTTTCTTTGGCAAGCAGGGCGTCAGGAACTTCATCGGGCGCTTCGATTATGTGAATCCGGTGGTGTCGGATCCGACCTGGGGTGTATCCGACCAGGACATGTTCGAGCGGGCGGCCGCCGAACTGGCGAAGAAACCCCGCGACAAACCGTTCTATGCCTTGCTGCAAACTCTCTCGAATCACACGCCCTATCCCTTGCCGCCGAAACTGCCGATGGAGCGGGTAACGGGTTTCGGTGCGCTCGACGAGCACCTGACCGCGATGCGCTATTCCGACTGGGCTCTCGGCCAGTTCTTCGAGAAGGCGCGGCAGTCTCCCTACTTCAAGGACACGCTGTTCGTCATCGTCGGCGACCACGGCTTCAGCAGCGGAGAACAGCACACGGAAATCAATCTGGCGCGCTTCCATATTCCGCTGCTGCTAATGGCGCCCGGCATCCGCCAGGCCTTCGGTGCGCAACGCGACACGGTGGGCACCCAGGTCGATATCGTGCCGACGATCATGGGACGGCTGGGTGGCAAGCTGCGGCATCAATGCTGGGGCCGCGACTTGCTTAACCTGCCTGCGGACGACACGGGGTTTGGCGTCATCAAGCCCTCCGGCAGCGACCAGACCGTGGCCCTGATCAAGGGCAGCCGGATTCTCGTCGCATCCAAGACCAAGGAAGTAAAACTTTACGACTACCGGCTGGGTCCCACGATGACGGCAGTCGTTACTCATGACGACGGGGTCAGCGGCGCACTCAAAGCCGAGCTGGATGCATACATCCAGACTGCGACGCGCAGCCTGATCGACAACACCGCAGGTAGCGTCGCTTCCCGCTAACAATGCATGCGTGTGGCGCCGCGTGGCTGAACCGCTCACCGCAAATGTACGGCAACGCACCATCTGCGTCGCTGTCGCTGCCTGCGTCTGCGCGCCCGGCAACCGGCGTCGCACGACAACGTGTCACTCGATACTCGGCCTGCTCGACGTGCGCACCGGGGTGCTAGCCCGGATGTTTCATGAATGCTTGCCCGCCCTCGCTTGATCCTTGCCCGTACTGGGGAGTTTTGTTCAGTCGGGCGTATGAATCACTACGCCGCTCCTTCTCAAAATCCCCATTACGAACAAGTCTCTGCGCGATCATCGGGCAAATTCATGAAACATCCGGGCTAGATCCATCCATGTATCTGTCGGCAACCTGCCGGAGCTGATCGCATATGTCCGACACACCAGCCACCTCGGCGCCTGTCCGCCCGTTTTCAACCGCGCCCTCCTGGATGGCGATGCAGGCGCTGTGGCTGCTGATGGTCGCCGGGGTTTTGCTGTGGGTGTTCCAGACAACAGACATCGACCGCCAGATCGCGCACCTGTTCTTCGACGAGCAGCAAAGGGTGTTCCCGCTGCGGCGCACCTGGCTGTTCGAGGACCTGCTGCACCACAGTGCAAAGCAGGTGACCTATCTCGCAGTGGCGGCATCTTTGTACGTCTGCTACCTCGGCTATCGCGGCGCACTCGAATGGCTGCCGCCGCGCAACGCACTGCTGGCCGCACTCGGGATGCTGCTGATTCCGCTGGGCATCACGACCCTAAAGCACTTGATCAGCCGCCACTGCCCGTGGGACATAGTGGATTTCGGCGGCTATGCGCCCTATCTCCACCTGCTCGATGCGCCGCCGCCGACAATCAAGGCGGGCGTCTGCTTTCCGGCCGGTCATGCATCGACCGGCCTCCTGTGGATCGTTTGGGGGGTGGCGTTGCGACCCGCGGGCCGTGGCATGGCGCGGCTAGGGCTGTTGGCGGGGCTGTTGCTGGGGGGCGTATTGGGTATTGCACGAATGGCCCAGGGGGCGCATTTCCTCTCGCACACTCTGTGGTCGCTCTGGTTCGCCTGGGCTATGAGTCTGGGACTGGCCCATGTCGTGGCTGCGGACCTTCGGCTGGGGACGGCCCGCGCGCGGCAAGAATGAAACACCTCAACAAACTCCATACTGAGTAGAAGAAGTGAGCGGCAGGTAAACGCCATATTGTTGACCGACACTTACCGATGTAGCCGGTTAGACCGATCAGCACGTCTTGGGTATCCGGCAAGTTTCAGAGTAGTGCAGCCGCTCGAATGTCCTTGGGAGATAGAGGCACCCTTTATTCCTCCCTTTATTCCTCTTAGAAAGATGCGCAGCACCGCCCCCTGCAGGTCGGCATCCTCTTGCAGGAAGTAGCGCAAGCGTTTGGGCACCGCCAGCACCCACTGCCGCACGGCCAGGCGCGGGCAAAGCCGTGGACGAGGATGCCGCATTCGAGATAGCTGCGGAAGCTGCGCTCGACGTAGGCCGGCGGCGACTCACCGCAAGGCCCGCTGAGGACTTCGTCGAGAAAGCCCAGGCGTAACGGCAGAGCCCGCCCCGTTTCCCGCCTGGCGGCCAGGTAGGCGGCCAGGGGAACGTAATCGGACTCGCACCACCATGCCAGCACCGCGTCGGTCTCCGCCTTTTCCGGCGGAGCCGTCCGGACTGGGCTGGAACTCGGCGATATGGAGGCGTGGCGCATGGTTTTTTCCTATGCCCCAAGCTTAGCCCGGCCGCCGCTGGACGGCGGCGCGACGCTCAGGTCTTCAACATCACCAGGCCGCCGCGAATATGCACATCGCGCTGCGGGTAGGGAATGGCAATGCCGGCCGCCTTGAACGAGCGCCAAATCGCCAGGTTGATGTCCGAGCGGACGTTGGCGAGGCCGGCCTCCGGATCCTGGATCCAGATTCGCAATTCCAGTTCGATGCCGTTGTCGCCGAAGGCCATCAGCCGGGTGGCGGGCACCGGGTCGGCGAGCACCCGCGGGTTGGCCCTGGCCGCTTCCATGAGCAGGGCGAGCGCCTGTTCCGGGTCGTTGTCATAGCTGATCGAGACCGGGATTTTCAGGCGCACGTTGCGGTCGCTGTAGCTCCAGTTGATCACTTCGTTGGTGATCAGGGTCTCGTTGGGAATCAGCCGCTCCACCCCGTCGCGGTCCTTCACCACCACGTAGCGGGCGTGCAGTTCCTGCACCCAGCCGAACTTGTCGCCGATGGTGATGACGTCGCCGGGGCGGATCGAGCGGTCGAACAGGACGATGAAGCCGCTGATGAAGTTGCTGGCGATGCGTTGCAGGCCGAAGCCGAGGCCGACACCCACCGCGCCGCCGAACACCGCCAGGGCGGTGAGGTCGATGCCGACCATGTTGAGCGCCAGCAGGAAGGCGACGACGAGCAGCACGAACTTGCTCAACTTGACCAGGGCCACCTTCATGCTGGCGTTGACGTATTCGGCCTGGCCGATGCGGCTTTCGATCAGCCGCGCCAGCCACAGCGCCAGCACCCACAAGAGGGCTACCGCCAGGATCAGCTTGCCGACGGTGAGGATCGAGACGCGGTTGTCGCCCATCTGTACGGCCATGCCGTCGAGCCCTTCCAGCACCGCGCCGAGCCAGCCGAGCAGGTGCAGGGCGACGAGGATCCAGATCGAGGTGGCGATGAGGTTTTCCCAGGCCTTCACCGCCGGCCCGGGCTGGAAGGTCTTGCGCAGGAAGTAGACGGCGATGCGGATGCTGGCCAGCGAGGTCAGCAGCGGCACGGCGAGGTTGAGCAGGCCGACCGGGTGCCCTCGTGTTCCAGCATCGCCCGTCCCGCCACGACGCCCAGCAGCATGCTGATGGGGAAGAGGATGCGCTGCACGGTCTTCAGCGCCAGGTAGCGGACGTTGGATTCCGCGTTCTGGGCCGAGAGATCGGCCAGGTTCTGGCCGAGTACCTGATGTACCAGCGCGGCGCCGGCGGCGGCCAGCAGCAGCACCCCAACCTCCCACCAGAACTGGGCATCCTGGAGGATGGCATGCCAGTTGTCGATGAGGAATTGAAGATTCTCAGGCAGCAGCCGGCCAGAAGGCGCTGGTCACTATTCGCACAAGCAATCGTTCGAGGGACCGGTCTACCGACAAAACTCCAGGACGGTCTACAGAAGCACATCGGACTCGGCAGACTTTGAGGATTACGGGCACGGACAATATGGAGCGGACCGACGCTAAGCCGGCACAGCCCATCAAGCCAGCAGCGTGAACTGCGACGCTTGAGCCGCCTTGCGGTCGAACGTGGCCGTATACCGAGCGCCCAGGCGCTGATGGGCGCGACCCAGGAGATAATCCGAGAAGTCCGCCGTGCCGTGCCGATAGTCCTGCAAGGCGAGAATGCCAAGATCGGGCGATTCGATCTGGAACTCGCGGCAGGTCAATAGGGCGCCCAAGGCATCGGCAACCTGCTCGCGGCTATAGCCGTAGGCTCGCGACAGCACCCAGCCTACTTCGCACAGGACAATATGGCCGATGATGCCCGGCTCGGCGGGGGAAAGCTGGCGCTCGATGAAGGCATTGGCCTGCGCCGATTGCACCGGATCGTCCTGCGTGAGAAAGCGCACCAGCACATTGGTGTCGAGCCCGATCATGTGCGAGCGGATGCGGCAATGGCCGCATCCATTTCTTCCAGCGAGACGGGGCGAGCCGGCTTGGGCAGCATGCCTTTCAGGCTTCCGATCGGCCGAGTTGCCGAGAGCAGAAACAAGCGCCCGTCGTCGCCGAAAACGAACTCGACCCGATCGCCGGGATGCAACTGCAAGGCATCACGCGCCTGCTTGGGGATGGTGATCTGGCCTTTGGATGTCATCGTGGCAAGCATATTCCTTACCTTTATACATTTATAAATTTGAAAGGAATGGTAGCGCTCGTAAGAATATGAGGCAATCCTTGCCTATGTCCAGGTGACTACGGTTCTCGGATTCCTGCCCTTGGGGGGGCGTGAGCAACGATACCGGTAGGGTTTGAGCATGTGGACGGTGGCACGGGATGAGGTCGAAGCGGTCACCCGGTGCGGACAGGGGATCAGGCAAGGATGCGGGAGTTGAGGGCGAAGCATGCGGTGGCACAGTCATCCACGCGGGCTCCCTCTCCCCTTGCCCCTCCCCCGGTGGGCGAGGGGGATGGTGTGGTCTTGCCGGGGTTTTACTAAGCTTTGCGAAAGTAAAACCACATTCCTCCCCCTCCCAACCTCCCCCGCATGCGGGGGAGGAGTTGGCCCCCTCCCCGCTGGCGGGGAGGGTTGGGGTGGGGAGAAGATTGCCAGCAAGACGGCATATGGCATTACTTTCGAGAAAATCAGTACTTAGCCCAGCCGTGCCCTTACCCGCGCCACCGCCGCGCGCACCTGGGCCGGGGCGGTGCCGCCGATGTGGTTGCGGGCCTGGATCGAACCTTCCAGGGTCAGCACGGCGTAGACATCCTCGGTGATCAGATCGGAGAAGGCGCGCAACGCGTCCAGGGGCAGGTCGGCCAGGTCGCAGCCCTGCTGTTCCGCCGCCCGCACGGCCCTCGCCACGGCTTCGTGGGCCTCGCGGAAGGGCAGGCCCTTCTTGACCAGGTAGTCGGCCAGGTCGGTGGCGGTGGCGAAGCCTTCCACGGCGGCCTGGCGCATGCGCTCGGCGCGCACGACGATGCCGGGCACCATCTCGGCGAAGATGGCGAGGGAATCCGCCAGGGTGTCCACGGCGTCGAACAGGGGTTCCTTGTCTTCCTGGTTGTCCTTGTTGTAGGCCAGGGGCTGGCCCTTCATCAGGGTGAGTAGGGCGATGAGGTGGCCGTTCATGCGGCCGGTCTTGCCGCGCATCAATTCCGGCACGTCCGGGTTCTTCTTCTGGGGCATGATGCTGGAGCCGGTGCAGAAGCGGTCCGGCAGGTCGATGAAGCCGAAACGCGGCGTCATCCAGATCACCAACTCTTCGGACATGCGCGACAGATGGGTCATGATCAAGGCGCCGGCGGCCAGGAATTCGATGGCGAAGTCCCGATCCGACACGGCATCCAGGGAGTTCTCGCAGACGCCGTCGAAGCCCAGTTCCCGGGCCACGAATTCCCGGTCGATGGGGTAGCTGGTGCCGGCCAGGGCCGCCGCGCCCAGGGGCAGGCGGTTGACCCGCTTGCGGCAGTCGGCCAGGCGTTCCGCGTCGCGGGTGAGCATTTCCTGCCAGGCCATGAGATGGTGGCCGAAGGTCACCGGCTGGGCCGCCTGGAGATGGGTGAAGCCGGGCATGACGGTGTCGGCATGGGCTTCGGCCTGGTTCAGCAGGGCGATGCGTGCGGCGCGGATCAACTCTTGCAGGCGGTCGATGGCGTGGCGCAGCCACAGGCGCACGTCGGTGGCCACCTGGTCGTTGCGGGAACGGCCGGTGTGCAGGCGCTTGCCGGCATCGCCGACTTTCCGGGTCAGTGCCCGCTCGATGTTGAAGTGGATGTCCTCGTCGTCCAGGTTCCAGGTGAAGCGGCCGGCCTCGAAGTCGGCCAGGATTTCCCCCAGGCCCCGGCGGATGTCGGCCAGATCCTGGTCGGTCAGCACGCCCACCTCGCGCAGCATGGCGGCATGGGCCAGGGAGCCCTGGATGTCGAAGGGGGCCAGGCGCCAGTCGAAGGGGATGGAGGCGGTATAGCGCTTCACCCGTTCGGAAACCGGCTCGGAAAAGCGGCCGGACCAGGCGGCGGAGGTGGGGGTGTCGCTTTGGCTCATGGGGGGATGGCGAGAGGCCGGGGAGTTTCGGTAAGGTGCGAATTATGACAAAGGAGAACCCGACCGCCCTGCCGGATTTCCGCAATCTCGGCATCCTGTTGCGCGTGGCCCTGGCCGCCCAGGTCATGGGCCTGGCGGCGGCGCTGGTTTCCGCCCCGGGGCTGGGGGCGGCGGTCGGCGCGTTCCTCGATCATTCCGCCCACCTGGAACCGCCCCTGCTGGCCAGCCTGCTGATCCTTTTCCTGGCGTCCCCCAGGCTGGCGGCCATGTCCCGCCCCCGGGCCATCGCCACCTGCCTGGCGGTGGCCATGCTCGCCACCGGGCTGTGGCAGGCGTTCTTCCTGAGACAGTACCCGGATCTTGCCGACGGCGGACTGCCGCGCGCCATGCTGCTGGCCGGCCTGGCCGCCGGGACCATCCTGGCCTGGCTCGACTGGCGCGCCCGCCGGCTGTCCCCCGCCCTGGCGGAGGCGCGGCTCCAGGCCCTGCAGGCGCGCATCCGGCCCCACTTCCTGTTCAACACCCTCAACAGCGTGCTGTCCCTGATGCGCTCCGACCCGGGCCGGGCGGAAGCCGCCGTGGAAAACCTGGCCGAGCTGTATCGCGGGCTCATGGCGGACAACCGCCAGCTCTCCACCCTGGGCCGGGAACTGGAGCTGGCGCGGGCCTATCTGGACCTGGAAACCCTGCGCCTGGGCGAGCGCCTGCATGTGGACTGGCGCGTGGACAACGCCCCAAGCGAGGCCAGCCTGCCCGCCCTGGTGCTGCAGCCCCTGCTGGAAAACGCCGTCTGCCACGGCATCGAGCCCCACGCCGAAAGCGGCCGCATCGGCGTGGACATCTTCGCCCGCGAGGAACGCCTGAACGTGGTGGTGCGCAACCCATGCCGGCCCGAGGCAGCCCCGCTGCAAGCTCCCAGCCGCCGGGGCAACCGCATGGCCCTGTCCAACATCCGCGAACGGCTGGCCCTGCACTTCGACGCCGAGGCCCGTCTGTCGGCCCACCGGGTCGGTGACGAATTCGTGGTGCAGATGGTCATCCCGCTGCTGCCCAAACCCGCCCGGGGCGCCGGGATGCCCCCCCGGCCATGACCCAAGCCCTGCGCGCCATTCTCGCCGACGACGAGGCCCTGGCCCGGGCGCGCCTGGCCAGCCTGCTGGCCGACATTGCCGGGGAAATCCCGGTGGAGGTGGTGGCAGAGGCCTCCAGCGGCGACGCCGCCCTGGCCCGGGCGGCGGACACGCCCGCCGACGTGATCCTGCTGGACATCCAGATGCCGGGCATGACCGGGCTGGAAGCGGCCCGCCACATCGCCAGCCTGCCCGATCCACCGGCCATCATCTTCGTTACCGCCTACGACGAGCACGCCCTGCGCGCCTTCGAATTGCGCGCCGTGGATTACCTGCTCAAGCCGGTGCGGCTGTCCCGCCTGAAGGAAGCCCTGTCCCGCGTTCGCCCCCTGTCCAGGGAGGACGCCCGGGCCCTGGCGCCCCGGCGCGACCATTTCTCGGTGCTGGAACCTGGCCGGCTGTGGCGCGTGCCGGTGGCGGACGTCCTGTATCTGCGCGCCGAACTGCGCTACGTCACCGCCCGCACGCGGGAGCGTGAATACCTGCTGGATGAATCCCTGGTGAAACTGGAGGAGGAGTTCGCCGACGCCTTCCTGCGGGTGCACCGCAATTGCCTGGTGGCGCGCCGGCACCTGGTCGGCTTCGTGCGCCAGGTCGACGAGGGCGAGGGCCACTGGCTGGCGGTGTTGCGGGATTGGCCGGAACGCCTGCCCGTGTCACGCCGCCAGGCTCACGTGGCGAAGGACTTCGTCGCCGGCGGCTGACGTTCCCGGGCCGGGATGCCGTGGCCGGTCTCAGGGAAGCATGGCCGCGCCCACGGTGGTGGCGCGCACTTTCTCCAAGCCCTGGTTGATGGCCTGATCCAGGTAATAGCCGTAGTAATCCACCGTGGTCAGGCCCACCACCGGCTTGGCCAGTTGCCGGCCCTCGCCGTCGAATACCATCACCGACGGCGTCAGGCGCACGCCGTTCTTGCCGGCGAATTTGCGATGGGAGGTCTTGCGGCCCTGGAAGTCCGTCAGTTCCTGGGCACTGCTGGTCTCCACCCTGCGGAACACGAGCTTCGACTGGTAATCCGCGTTGCGGCTCATGGGAATGAGGAATTCGTTGAGCACCCGGTCACAGTAGGAGCAGAAGCTGCCGGCAAAAATCACCAGCACGACGCCGTTCTTTTCCCGGGCGGCCTGGGCATCCTTCTGCAAATCCCGGGCATAGGGCACGCCATCCTCGGCCCAGGCCGGGCCCAGGCCCCATGCTACAATCGCCAGCGCCATCGCAACCGCTTGTTTCATCGTCGTTTTCCTCGCATCCGCCGAGCCATTGTAGAGACAGGGCGCGGCCTATAGAAATAGTTCAAACAGTTCAAACATGCCCAAGAAAATCGTCATCGCCACCCGGGAAAGCCAGCTTGCGCTCTGGCAGGCCGAACACGTCAAGGCGCGCCTGATGGCGCTGCACCCCGGCCTGGAAGTGGAACTCCTAGGCATGACCACCCAGGGCGACCAGATCCTGGACTCGCCCCTGTCCCGCATCGGCGGCAAGGGCCTGTTCGTCAAGGAGCTGGAAGTGGCCATGGCGGAGGGCCGCGCCGACCTGGCGGTGCACTCCATCAAGGATGTGCCCATGGACCTGCCGCAAGGCTTCGAGCTGACGGCCATCTCCAGGCGCGAAGATCCCCGCGACGCCTTCGTCTCCAATAAATATCCCAACCTGGAAGCCCTGCCGGCCGGCGCCCGGGTCGGCACCTCCAGCCTGCGCCGCCAGGCCCAGTTGCGCGCCCGGCTGCCGCACCTGGACGTGGACACCCTGCGCGGCAACGTCAACACCCGCCTGCGCAAGCTGGACGAGGGCCAGTACGACGCCATCCTGCTGGCCGCCGCCGGCCTCAAGCGCCTGGGCTTCGATGCGCGCATCACCGCCGTCCTGGAGCCGGAGCAAAGCCTGCCCGCCGTGGGCCAGGGCGCCCTGGGCATCGAGATCCGCTCGGGCAATCCGGAACTGGCCGCCCTGCTGGCCCCCCTCAACGACCCCCATACCGCCGCCTGCGTGCTCGCCGAGCGGGCCATGAGCCGCCGGTTGCAGGGCGGTTGCCAGGCTCCCATCGGCGGCTACGCCGTGGTGCGCGACGACAGGCTGCATCTGCGCGCCTTCGTCGCCGACCTGGAAGGCATCCGCTTCTTCCACGCCACGGCGGAAGGGCCCCTGGACGCCCCCGAGCAAGTCGGCCTGGCCGCCGCCGAGGACCTGATCAGGCAAGGCGCCGACCGACTGCTGGCGGAACTCGTCCACCGCAACCCATGAGCCCGGCCCGGCCCCTCGCGAACGTGGGGGTGCTGGTCACCCGCCCCCTCGCCCAGGCCGTCGGGTTCGCCGCCCGGCTGCGCGACCTGGGCGCGAGCCCGTTGTCCTTTCCCGCCCTGGCCATCCTGCCCACCGCCCGTCCGGACGCCTTGCGATCCGTCCTGGCCGGGCTCGAGGGCTATGACCTGGCCATCTTCATCAGCCCCTCGGCGGCGGAATGGGGGCTGGCCGGCGTCGGAGCCTGGCCCGCCGGCATGGCGGTCGCCGCCGTCGGCGGCGGCACGGCCCAGGCCCTGGCAGACCGGGGCATCGCCGGAGTAATCGTCCCCGACGCGGGTGCCGACAGCGAGCACCTGCTGGCCCTTCCGGCGCTGGAAAATGTGGCGGGCAAGCGCATCCTCATCTTCCGCGGCGAGGGCGGCCGGGAAGCGCTGGCCGATAGCCTGGGGGCGCGGGGTGCCCGGGTGGACTACGCCGAATGCTACCGGCGCGGCCGGCCCGAGGCCGACCCGGCGCCGGTGCTGGCGGCCCTGGCCGATGGCGGGCTCCAGGCCATCACCGTGTTCAGCGGCGAGACCCTGGACAACCTGCTGGACCTGATGGGCGAGGCCGCGCCGGCCCTGTTCCCCGTTCCCCTGTTCGCCCCCCATGCCCGCATCGCCGCCCATGCCCGCGCGCGGGGTTTCGCCACGGCCCGCGCCACGGCCCCCGGCGAATCCGGCCTGATCGCCGGGCTTGTGGAATACTTCGCCCATGTCTGAGACGCCCCCCCGCTCCTTCTGGTCATCGCCGGCCGTCGGCGTGACCGCCCTGATCCTGGCGCTGGCCGCCCTGGTCGCCGGCCTGGGATTCGCCTGGATCGGCTACGACCGCATGGCCCAGCTGGAGGTCCAGCTCGCCCGCCGCATCGGCGAGTTCGATGCCGCCAGCCGGGAAGCGCGCGTCGCCGCCAAGGCCGCCAACGACGCCCTGGCCGACCTGCAGAACCGCCTGGTGGCCCTGGAAAACCGCGCCCAGGAAACCCAGGACCAGCAACTGGCGCTGACCGCCATGTACCAGGACCTGGCCCGCAGCCAGGACGAGCGGGTCATCGCCGACCTGGAACAGACCCTGCTGCTGGCCCAGCAACAATTGCAACTGGCGGGCAACGTGCGCGCCGCGCTGATCGCCCTGGAGGCGGCGGAAACCCGGCTCGCCCAGCTCGGCAAGCCCCAGTTCACCGCCCTGCGCGCCGCCATCGCCAGGGACCTGGAGCGACTCAAGCTGTTGCCGGCGGCGGATGTCGAGGGCATCGGCGCCCGCCTGGAAGCCCTGATCCAGAACGTCGACCGATTGAAGCCCGAGTCGGAGGCCGAACCGCCCGCCCAGGCCGGGGCCGCGCCCAAGCCGGGGCCGGCCGACACCCTGGCGCGCCTGTCCAGGGAGTTCTGGGAAGAGTTCAAGGGCCTGGTCCGTATCCGCCGCCTGGACCATCCGGACCTGCCCCTGCTGCCCCCGTCGCAAACCTATTTCCTGCGCGAGAACCTGAAGCTGCGCCTGCTTGCCGCCCGCCTGGCCCTGCTGCAGCGGGATGAGGCCGGCTTCCGCGCCGACCTGGGCGCGGCCCGGGGCTGGACCGAACGCTACTTCAATCGCCAGGACGCCGGCAGCAAGGCCTTCGCCGCCAGCCTGGACGAGTTGCTGCGCGCGCCGGTGGCCCTGAAGGACGCAGGCATCGAAGCCAGCCTCAAGGCCCTGCGGGCGTCTAGAAAAGGGCCATGATGCGCATCGCCCTGTGGCTGCTGGCCCTGTTCGCCATCGCCGTGGCCTTTACCCTGACGGCCCGCCTGGACCAGGGCTACGTCATCGTGGTCTACCCCCCCTGGCGCCTGGAACTGTCCTTCATGCTGGCGCTGCTGCTGCTGGCGGGACTGATGGCCCTGGCCTATGCCGCGTTGCGACTGGGCGGCATCGCCCTCAACCTGTCGGGCGACCTGCGGGCCTGGCGGGAAAAGCGCCGTCGCGACAAGGCCGACGGCTTGCTGCTGGACGCCCTGCGCGCCCATCTGGACGGGGACGGGGAACGGGCCCGCCAGTTGGCCGCGAAAGCCGGCGAGCACTGCCTGGCGCCGGACCTGGCCAGGCGGCTGGCCGGGGGCGCCAGGCCCGCCGCGGCGCCCACGCCGAATTCCATGCCGAATCCCACGCCGGATTTACCGCCGGGTTCCCAGCAAAATCCCCCGCCGGATTAGCTTCCGGCCTGGAACTCGAAGGAATCGGAGAAGAAGGCGTCCTCGGGCAGACCCCGGGCGGTGAAATCCCGCTTCGCCGCGGCCACCATGGGCGGCGCGCCGCAAGCATAGACCTCGTAGCCGGACAGGTCGGCGAAGTCCGCCAGCACCGCCGTGTGCACGAAACCGGTGCGGCCCGGCCAGTGGTCCGCCGCCCCGGGCTCGGACAGCACCGGGATGAAGCTGAAGTTCTTCCGCGTCTGCTGCCACTGGCCGGGAAGCGCGGCCTGGTAGAGGTCCGCCAGGGTCTTGGCGCCCCAGTACAGCACGAACTGGCGGTCGATCTCGTGATGGAAGGCGTGGCCCAGTATGCTCTTGATGGGCGCGAAACCCGTGCCGCCGGCCACGAAGATGGCCGGCTTGTCCGACTCCCGCAGGAAGAAGCTGCCGTAGGGGCCGGAGATGCGCATGATGTCCTTCACCTTCATGGCGCCGAACACGTGGTCGGTGAACTGGCCGCCGGGCACGTGGCGGATGTGCAGTTCCAGCAGGGCGTCCTCCTCTGGCGAGTTGGCCAGGGAGAAGCTGCGGCGCTTGCCGTCCTTGAGCAGGAAATCGATGTACTGGCCGGGCAGGAACTGGAGCCGCTCGTTGGAGGGCAGCTTGAGCCAGAGGGCCATCACGTCCTCGGCCAGCTTCTCCATCTTCTCGATGCGGCAGGGCAGGGTCTTGATGGGGATGTCCTTGGCCGCCCCCACCTCCTTCACTTCGATGACCAGGTCGGTCTCGGCCTTGGCGCAGCAGAACAGGGCCAGTCCTTGGGCCTTGTCCTCCTGGCTCAGGGCGCCTTCCTGGAACACGCCGTAGTCCACGGCGCCGGCCAGGATCTTGCCCTTGCAGGCGCCGCAGGCGCCGTTGCGACAGCCGTAGGGCAGGGAAAAGCCCGCGTTCAGGGCGGCGGACAGCAGGGTTTCGCCGGGCTTGACGGTAAACTGGTGGCCGCTGGGCTGGATGGTGACCTGGTGAGACACGATCAATTCCTCTTGGATGAATATGCGGATTCTAATTGTCGGATGCGGTGACGTGGGCCTGCGCGTGGCCCGCATGTTTTCGGGGCGCGCCCGGCTCTATGCCTTGAGCCACTCGCCGGAACGCCACGCCGCGCTGCGCGCGGCCGGCGTCACCCCCATTCCCGGCGATCTGGATGACCGGGCCAGCCTGAAACGCCTGGCCGGCCTGGCCGACGCCATCCTGCACTTCGCCCCGCCCCCCGGCGAGGGGGAGCGCGACCCCCGCACCCGCAACCTGCTGGCCGCCCTGTCCCGGCGTTCCTCCTCTTCCCATAAGCCTCGCTCCGCGCTGGTCTACATCAGCACCAGCGGCGTCTATGGCGACTGCGCCGGCGCGGTGGTGGCGGAAACCCGGCCGGCCCGGCCCAACAACACCCGCGCCAGGCGCCGCGCCGACGCCGAGGCCCGGCTGCGCGCCTGGGGCCGGCGCGGCAACCGGGTGGGCATCCTGCGCGCCCCCGGCATCTACGCCCAGGACCGCATGCCGGCCGAGCGGGTGAGGAAGGGCCTGCCCGCCATCGTCGCCGGGGACGACGTGCACACCAACCACATCCACGCCGAGGACCTGGCCCGCCTGGCCCTGGCCGTGCTGTTCCGGGGCGGCCCCAACCGGGTCTACAACGCCGTGGACGACAGCGGCCTGAAGATGGGCGACTGGTTCGACGTGGTGGCCGACCACCTGGGCCTGCCCCGGCCACCGCGCCTGTCGCGGGCGGAAGTCATCGCGGCGGTGACGCCGGCCATGCGCACCTTCCTCACCGAGTCCCGCCGGCTGTCCAACGCGCGGGCGAAACGGGAACTGGGATTCCGCCTCAGGTATCCGACGGTGCGCCAGGGATTGCTGCCCTGAGCGGGGCTAATTCAGCCGCGACGGCAGCCGCATCGTCCCGCCGGCCAGCATGAACCCGCCGCGGCCCCGCAGGCGCGGGGCGCGCGGCGCCCGGCGGGCGGGGTCGGCCCAGGCCCGCGTACTTTCACTCAGCCCAGGTTCCGCAGGGCGAATTCCCAGTTGATGAGCTTGTCCAGCACGGCGTTGACGTAATCCCCGCGCCGGTTCTGGTAATCCAGGTAATAGGCGTGCTCCCAGACGTCGAGGGTGAGCAGCGGCTTCATGCCCGAGGTCAGGGGCAGGTCGGCGTTGCCGGTCTTGACCACCCTGAGCCTGTCGCCATCCAGCGCCAGCCAGGCCCAGCCGCTGCCGAACTGGCCCATGGCGGCGGCGGCCAGTTCCTTCTTGCAGGCTTCCACCGAACCGAAGGCCGCCTCGATGCGCTGCTTCAGGGCGGCCGGCGGCACCCCGCCGCCGTTGGGGCGCAGGCTGTTCCAGTAGAAGGTGTGGTTCCAGGTCTGGGCGGCATTGTTGAACAGGCCGGCCTTGTCGGCGCGACCGGCGGTGGCGGCGATGACCTTCTCCAGGGGCAGGTCGGCATACTCCGTGCCCGCGGCCAGCTTGTTGAGGTTGTCGACGTAGGCCTTGTGGTGCTTGCCGTAATGGAAGCCCAGGGTCTGGGCGGAAATGACCGGAGCCAGGGCGGTATCGGCGTAGGGCAGGGCCGGCAGGGCGTGGGGAGCCGCCTGGGCGCCGCGGGAGAGGCCGCCCAGGATCAAGGTGGCGGCGACGCCGGCGGAAGCGGCAAGGAACTCGCGGCGGCCGGAATTGCTCGTGTCTTCAGGATGGCTGTTCATGTTGTCTCCTTGAGGATGGATATGGCTGATCGGCGAAATGTCACGTCCCTTCGCCATGGGCCGGATCATCCGCCGGCGCCGCAACCCGGTAAAGCGCCAGCGTCAGCGTCCGGGCCTGGGCGTGGTCCACCAGCGGCGGCGGGTAGTCGCGGCCGATGACCACGCCGCAGGCCGACCGCTGGGCCGCGTTCATCTTCCAGGGCGCGTGGATGAAGCGGTCCGGCACGGCCGCCAGTTCTGGCAGGTAGCGGCGGATGAAGTTCCCTTCCGGATCGAATTTCTCCGACTGGGTGACCGGGTTGAAGATGCGGAACCAAGGCTGGGCGTCCGTTCCCACCCCGGCCGACCATTGCCAGCCGCCCACGTTGGCGGCCTGGTCGTAGTCGATGAGCTTGCGGGCGAAGTGGCGCTCGCCCAGGCGCCAGTCCACATGCAGGTCCTTCACCAGGAAGGAGGCGGCGATCATGCGCAGGCGGTTGTGCATGTAGCCGCTTTGCTCCAGCTGGCGCATGGCCGCGTCGACGATGGGATAGCCGGTGCGGGCCTCGGCCCAGGCCTGGAAATGCCCCGGCGGATCGGGCCAGGCGATGGTCTCGTATTTGCGCTGGAAGGCGTGATCCACGGTCTCCGGGTAGTGCCACAGCAGCATCTGGTAGAACTCGCGCCAGATCAGTTCCGACAGCCAGGTTTCCGCGCCCTCGCCGCCCGTCTCCAGGGCGGCCCGCACCGCTTCCCGGATGGAGAGGGTGCCGAAGCGCAGATGCACGGACAGGTAGGAGGGCCCCTTGACGGCGGGAAAGTCGCGCCGGGCACGGTAAAGCCCCATGCGCGCCCGGAAATCGTCCAGCGCGGCCCGGGCCCCCGCCGCGCCGGGGACGAGCTTCAGGCCCGCGAGATCGGTGGCCCGGAAGCCCAGCGCCTCGAGGCCGGGCAGCGCCGCCGGCGGCTCGCTGGCCAGGCGCCCCGGCCCGTCCTCCACCGGCCAGGCGGCGACGTCGCCGCGTTGCAGCCGCGCCAGCCAGGCCCGCTTGTAGGGGGTGAAGACGTGGAAGGGCCGGCCGGCGGCGGTGAGCACCTCGTCGGCGTCGAAGACGACCTGGTCCTTGACCAGCACCAGGCCGCGCCCGTCCACCGCCAGCGCCGCCGCCACGGCGTCGTCGCGGGCCCTGGCGAAGGGCTCGTGGTCCCGCGCCGCGAACACCGCCCCGGCGCCGCAGGCGGCGGCGAAGGCCGGGATGCGTTCCCGGGCGGAACCATGCAGGACATGCAGGGTGCCGCCGCGACCCTCCAGGGCGGCTTTCAATTCGGCCACGGCGCGCCAGATGAATTCCACCCGCCGGTCGGCCCGGTCTTCCAGGCCGTCGAGGATGTCCGTGTCGAACACGAAGGCCGCCCGCACCCGCCGGGCGGCCTGCAGCGCCTGGTGGAAGGCGGCGTTGTCGTGC
>WBZT01000479.1_pt1 | contig 32400 bp, 26 predicted proteins | sample 5204241 | NCBI WGS metagenome assembly WBZT01 (sample SAMN12344358, study PRJNA552823) | activated sludge metagenome | biome: Activated sludge suspended growth; feature: Nitrification reactor; material: Wastewater; isolation source: activated sludge from nitrification reactor of wastewater... | reverse complement strand
AGTCGCCTCCGACCGAACGACCGTGCTGATGCCTCGCAACTTCAACCCGTCGAGGATTGACGAAGTCATCCGGCAGTACGGCGTCACGCACGTTCTCTGGGGCTCGTTCGAACACCCCGACTTCCCCGAGAGCGAGAAGGGCCGCGCCGACGGCGCGGGCACGACGTTCCCGCTCGCGTCGGAGGAGGGCGGCGTCACGAACGGACTGATCGACGCGACGCTGAGCGGCGAGCCGTACCCGATCAAGGCGTGGATCGTCTACGGGCAGAACCTGCTCGAGAGCATTCCGCAGCCGATGCGGACGCGGCAGGCACTCGAGAAGCTCGATCTGTTCGTCGTGGTCGACGTGATGCCGATGGAGCAGATCCGCTACGCCGACCTCGTGCTGCCCGAGGCCACGTACCTCGAGCGCTACGACCCGCCGGTGTTCGCGTCGACGGCGAAGACGCCGTTCGTCGCCCTGCGCCAGCCGGCGATCCCGCCGCGCTACGAATCGAAGCCCGGCTGGTGGATCGCGAAGGAACTCGCGCACCGCCTCGACCTCGACGACTTCTTCCCGTGGGCGACGCCCGACGAGCACCTGGCGAGGGTGGTCGAGCCGCTCGGGATCAACCTGCTCGAACTGCGCAACAAGGGCGCGATCGCGCTGCCGGGCCGGCCGTACCTCGACGACCGCATCGCCGCGGGCGACACGCTGTTCGACACCGAGAGCGGCAAGATCGAGCTCGTGTCCGAGACGCTGCGCGGCCTCGGCGCCGATCCGATGCCGCGCTACACGCCGCCGGCCGAGCCGCCGAAGGGCTACTTCCGCCTGTTGTACGGCCGCGCTCCCGTGCACTCGTTCGCGCGCACGGAGAACAACCGGCTGCTGAACGGCCTCATGTCCGAGAACGCGGTCTGGATGCACACGGCCCCGGCGAAGGCGCTCGGGCTGAAGGACGGCGAGAAGATCGTGCTCGAGAACACCGACGGCCATCGCAGCTCGCCCATTCGCGTGCACGTCACCGAGGGCATCCGCACCGACTGCGTGTACATGGCGCACGGCTTCGGCAATCGCTCGAAGGCCATGCGCCGTGCGTACGGACGCGGCGCTTCCGACACGTCGCTCATGAGCAAGGTCGCGGTCGATCCGCTGATGGGCGGAACCGGCATGCGCGTCAATTTCGTCCGGCCCGTGAAGCCGGCGACGAGCTAGGAGGACCGGTGCCCCGCTACGCGATGGTGACCGACCTCAGGAAATGCGTGGCCTGCGAAGCCTGCACGGCCGCGTGCAACGCCGAGTGGAACGTGCCGGCGGGCTTCGCGCGCACCCACGTGAAGCGAACCGGTGTAGCCGGCACGTTCCCGCAGCTCACCTCCGCGGCGTACGTCGCGCAGTGCAACCACTGCGATCGTCCGCCGTGCATCGACGTCTGCCCCTCGGGTGCGACGTTCCGCAGCGACGACGGCATCGTGAAGGTCGACCGCGAGCTGTGCATCGGCTGCGGCTACTGCGTGGCCGCGTGCCCGTACGACGCCCGCTTCGTCGATCCGGAGAAGAAGAAGGTCGACAAGTGCGATTTCTGCGCGGAACGCCTCGCGCGCGGGCAGCTGCCGGCGTGCGTGACCACCTGCACGGCCAATGCGAAGCACTTCGGCGACCTCGAGGACCCGAACAGCGACGTGCACCGCATGGTCTACCTCGAAGGGGCGCGGCGCATCGAGACCGCGGACGTCGCGGTCGGACCGAACGTCTACTACCTCGGCCGCCCGGAGCACCTCGACCTGGTCGCGGCGAAGTTCCCGCCGCACGAGCCGCGCTTCCTCGCCGCCGGCGAAGCGTGGCGCCGGCTGGCGAAGCCGCTGGTGATCGCCGCCGTGTCGGCGACGTTCGCGGGCCAGGCGATCGCGTTCTTCACCCAGCTGCGGAAGGGAGAAGAGGACTTTGAGGACTGACGCGATTCCCGACGCCCCCGTCCGCATCTCGGCCGAACGGGCCGATGCGATGCTGCAGCTGCGGCTCAAGAAGCACCACGTCGCGATCATGCTGCTGCACTGGTTCAACGCCACGACGTGGCTGTTCGAGCTCACGACCGGCGCGGCGCTGATCGTCTCGCGCCACTTCAAGATCGCGCCGCAGTGGTACCTGCTGCTGGTCGAAGGCGTGTTCGGCTCGCGCGCGAACATGCTGCGCTTCCACATCGCGCTCGGCCTGCTGTGGATCTTCGTGTTCCTCGTCTACGGAATCTTCGGCTGGCACACCTATCTGCGCACCGAGGTCCTGCACAAGGAAATGGGCCTCGACCGCGACGACTGGCGCTGGCTGAACGTGCGCGCGGCGCTGCTGTTCGGCCGCGCGAAGGAACCGCTCCCGCCGCAGGGCAGCTACAACGCCGGACAGAAGATGTTCGGCTGGCTCGTCTACACGATGGTGCCGCTCATCATGCTCACGGGCGTGGTGATGTCGTTCCACCTCTTCGGCACCGCGCTGGTCGGCTGGGCCGTCGTGCTGCATTTCGCCACCGTCGGCGCCGTCGTCGCCGGGCTCATGGTGCACGTGTACATGGGCGCGGTCTTCCCCGAGGAGAAGTCGGCGTTCTTCTCGATGCTCACCGGCAGCGTCGACGAGCTGTACGCCTACAACCACCACTTCAAGTGGTGGCGCGAGATGAAGCTCAAGGAGCAGGAGTGGATGCGCCGCCACGACGCCGCGATCGCGGTCGAAGACGCACCGCGCGCGAGCGCGTCGCGCCCTGACGCGACGACGAAGCACACCGAAGGGCCGACGGCTCCGGGCTCCGGCGCCGGACACTGACAACGAAACGCGTACCGGGCGCGGAGCGTGACTTCGCGACCGGCGATCGAGAGCGGATTCCGATGACCTCGTCGCTTCAGTCCTCCACACCGAACACCACCTCGTCGGCTCCCACACCGGCGCCCTTCTCCAATCCCTACCTCGCCGGCGCCGCACTCGGCGTCGTGCTGCTGGTCACCTACGTCGTCATGGGACGCGGCCTCGGCGCTTCGGGTGCGATCGCGTCGCTCGTCTCGTGGGCGGTGAGCCTCGTGGCGCCCGATCACGCGAACGCCAACGAGTACTTCGCCGGCTACCTCGAGGGCGGTGCCGGGCACCCGCTCCTCGCGTGGCTGGTCTTCGAGGCGATCGGCGTCCTCGCCGGCGGCCTGCTGTCGGGCTGGCTCGCGCATCGTCTCGTGCGCCGGGTCGAGAAGGGGCCGCGCACCGGCTCGCGTGCGCGCCTCGCGCTCGCGCTCGGCGGCGGGGCGCTCACGGCCTTCGGCGCGCGGCTCGGCCGCGGCTGCACGAGCGGCCAGGCGCTCAGCGGCGGTGCGCTGCTCAACGCCGGCTCGTGGGTCTTCATGCTGATGGTCTTCGCGGGCGGCTACGCGACCGCGGCGTTCGCGAGGAGGCAGTGGCGATGAACGCACCCTTCTTCCCCAACGGCGCCTTCGGCGACCTCGCGTCTCTCGGCGTGGCGTTCGTGATCGGCATCGCGTTCGGCTTCGTGCTCGAGCGCGCCGGCTTCGGCAGCGCGCGCAAGCTCGTCTCGCAGTTCTACCTCGACGACATGGCGGTGCTGAAGGTCATGTTCACCGCGATCGTCGTGGCCATGCTGGGCATCTGGGGCCTGTCGGCCGCGGGCGCACTGGACCTGTCGCTCGTCTACTTCGTGCCCACGCACGTCGTTCCCGAAGCGGTCGGTGGACTGCTGCTCGGCGCGGGCTTCGTGCTCGGCGGCTGGTGCCCGGGCACCTCGCTCGTCGGCGTCGTCACGGGCAGCCTCGATGCGCTCGCGTTCGTCGGCGGACTGATCGTCGGCACGCTGCTCGTCGGCGAACTCGATTCCGTGCTGCGCCCGTTCGTCGACTCCGGCGATCTCGGCACGCTGACACTGCCCGAGGCGCTGCACCTGCCGCAGGCGGTCGTCGTGTTCGCGATCGTCGCGATCGCGCTCGGCGCCTTCGCCGCGGCGGGCTGGCTCGAACGTCGCGCCGCGGCGGCGAGGGCGCGGGCATGAGCACGGCCGGCTCCCCTCGGCGCCCCGGAAGCAGCGGAGCCTCGCACGGCGGGAGACGGCGCACGGCCGACTGGACGCCCGACGACGCGCCGCGGATCGCGCGCGAAGCGGGCCTCGAATCGTTGGGAGACCATCACTGGAAGGTCATCACGTCGTGCCGGGAGGAAGCCGCCCGTACGGGGCGCGTTCCCGGTCTGCGCCGGCTGGCCGTCCTCACCGGTTTCGACGTTCCGGAGCTGCACCGGCTCTTCCCCGGGAACGCCGAAGCCATCGTTTCTCGAATCGCGGGACTCCGGAGCCAACCCGCGGGCCACGACGCCCGCGGCGACCGCGAGTCCGCGGAGGGCTGAACCATGAATCTCGTCCGGGCCGCGTCGGGCCGCCTCGCGGTCGTCGCCCTGTTGTCGCTGTTCGCCACCGTCGCTCACGCCACCAACGGCATGTACCTCGCCGGCTACGGCAGCGCCGCCGCCGGTCGCGCGGGCACGAGCCTCGCCGTCGCCGACTGTCCGCTCGAGCTGCAGGCCAACCCGGCCGGCATCGCGCTGCTGAACGGCGGCCAGTTCGGCTTCGACGCGCAGGTGCTGGCGCCTTCGCTCACCTACGACGGCGATCCGATGCACAACAGCATGGACGCGAAGAGCCGCTACTTCACGATGCCGTCGCTGGCGTACGCGCACGCGGGCCAGACGTGGTCGTGGGGACTCGGACTGATCAGCCAGGGCGGCATGGGCGCGACGTTCAGCGACTACGCGACGCCGTTCGGCACGCACGACGAGACCTCGAGCGAAGTGCGCTTCCTGACGGTGACGCCGACCGTCGCGTACACGGTGAACGAGAAGCTCGCGCTCGGCGCGTCGGTCAACGCCGGCTACTCGGACGTCACCTTCCGCTTCTATCCGAACACCTCCTACTACAACGACATGGGCACGCCGCTCGATCCGAGCGACGACATGGGCTTCTTCGGCGCGAACCTCACGAAGCGCGCGCGGGCGATCAACTTCAGCGGCCGCGTCGGTGCGATGTGGACCGTGTCGCCGCAGGTGCGCCTCGGCGCCGTCTACCAGACCGAGACGAGCGGCAAGTACGAGAGCGGCACGCTGCAGCTCAACCAGACGTCGATCGGCCTCGGCAACGTGAAGTACGACGGCACCGTCGACGGCTTCACGTGGCCGCAGATGTTCGGCGCCGGCGTGCTGGTCAAGCCGTCGGAGCGCTGGCGCGTCGCGCTCGACGTGCGCGACTACCTGTGGAGCGGCGCGATGAAGACCATCACCGTGACCGGCGAGAACCCCGACAAGGCGTCGCCGATGACGAAGCCGGTGATGAAGTTCGTGTTCGACTGGAAGGACGCCGTCGTGGTGAGCGCCGGCACCGAGGTCGACGTGAACCCCGCACTCACGCTGCGCGGCGGCTTCAACTACGGCGCGAACCCGGTTCCCGACAACACGCTCAACCCGCTGTTCCCCGCCATCACCCAGTCGCACGCGACGCTGGGCTGCGGCTGGCATCTCGGGCGGCACACGATCAACGCGGCCGTCGAGCGCGCGTTCGAATCGAAGGTCACGAACGACAACACGAACCAGAACGTGAACCCGTTCGGTCCCGGCGCCACGGTCGCGCACTCGCAGTGGACGTTCTCGCTCGGCGTCAGCCACGCGCTGCCGCGCTGACGCGCGATCCTCGAGGCACCACGACACCGTTCACGCCGGGGGCGCACCGATGCGCCCCCGGCTTTCCTTTTCGCGGAGGACCCTCCATGCGACGCCTGATTCCCCTCCTCGCCGCTCTCGTGCTCGCGGCCCACGCCCCGGCCGCGACGGCCGCGCCGGCGTCCGACGCGCGGCACGCCGTCTACGTCAACCTCGCGGACTCGCTGCAGGGCTCGTTCGACGAGCTGACGCAATCGCTCCAGGGCGGCTTCCGCGGCGCGGGCTGGACCGTGCTCGCCACGCACGACGTCGCCGTCGAGCGCGGTGCGTGCACGTATCACGCGCGCGTGCTCGTGCTCGAGGATCCGCAGTGGAGCGACGCGCTGCTCGCGCGCGGCCCGCTCGCGGCGTTCGCGCTGCCGGTGCGCGTGCTGCTCTACGAGGACGAGGCCGGCACACACCTCGCCACCGTCAATCCGCACTCGATCGCACGCACGATCGTCGCCGAGTCCGGATTCGAGGGTCCGTGCGACGCGCTGCTCCGCGACATCGTCCGCGTCGCGTCGGGCGCGGTACACGGCCGCTTCGCCTCGCGCGGCTACGGGCAGGTGCGCGATCGCGGGCTGATCGGGCGCACGATGGGCGTGATGGCGGGCGGACCGTTCCCGGAGAAGGTGAAGACGATCTGGACTTCGCCCGCGGGGGCATCGTTCGCGACCGTCGCGAACCAGGTCTGGAGCGGACTGCAGCGGGGGGGCAACGGCCGCTGGCAGGTGCGCGCTCTCTGCCGCTACGACGACGCAGCGCGAGGCATCACGGTGTTCGGCGTCACCGGCGCCGCCATGGAGGCGAAGTCGTTCGCCATCGTCGGCGCGGGCGCCGACGACCGGCGCTCGCACTTCCGCTGTCCCGGCATCGCGCACGCCGCCGCGTACCCGATCGAAGTCGTCGTCCATCGCGACGGCAACACGGTCCGGGTCCTCGCGGTCGACGGCATGTATCGCATGAAGATGTTCTTCGAGGACGCCGGCAAGATGAAGTTCGCCGCCAACATGGGCATGCCCGGCTCGATCGAGGACGAGATCCGCGGCCTCGTGCTGTCGGGCGTCGGCGCGAAGCCCTGAGCCGGTCCCCGCGGGACCGCACGCCACGGCGGGCGCCGCCACACCGAACGAGACGACCCGGCGGATCGCTCCGCCGGGTCGTCTCGCGTTTCGAATCGGGTCACTCGGCCGGCTGTTCGATCGGATAGCCGTGTGCGATCCAGTCCGTCTCGAGGTTCTTGGGCGTGTAGAGCGCCCGCACGTCCTGGAATCCCATCGCGACGAGCGCCTGGTACGCGGGCCGCATGTTCGGGCAGTGGTCCCACGGGCAGCAGCCGCAGTAGATGACGATCGCGCGGTCCTTGGGCACGTCCTTCACCGCAGCGCGCACCGCGGCGATCCCGTCGCGCGAGTTGCCCGGGCCCACGTACTTCGAGCCGGGGATCGCGCCGCCGCGGTACAGCACCTTGAAGCCGACGTGCAGCAGCAGCGGCTTCTCGCCGGTACCCGCGAGCACCGCCGCGAGGTCGGCCGGCTTCACGAACGCGGTCGCGGCGCGCGGATCCGCGTCGCTCATCGGCAGGCCGGTGCCCGAACGCGTCGAGGACTGCGCGCAGCCCGCGCCGAGCACGAGCATCGCGACCATGGAGAGCGCGCGCAGCCGAGCGGCGGAGCGCGAGGCGCGCGGGAACGAAAGCGACATGGACGGAACTCCTCCGTGGGGCTCGTGGTGACGGCGAGGCCGGACGGCCGGAACGCGACGCGTCGACAGGGTACGCGATCCGTGAGAGGCGCGAGGAGCGGATTGGATCCGCAGCGCGGGGGCCGGCACCCGCACACCCCGCCCGACACGCGGCGTGGCGCGCCGGCCGGCACTGCCCGGCCGCGTGCCGGCTCGCTCGCCCGCAGCTACGATTCGCGCAGGCGGTAGCCGACGCCGGGCTCGGTCAGCAGCCAGCGCGGCACGGACGGATCGGGTTCGAGCTTGTGGCGCAATTGCGCCATGTAGACGCGCACGTAGTGGTGCTGCGTCACGTAGCCCGGCCCCCACACCTCGCGCAGCAGCTGCGCGTGCGTGAGCACGCGGCCCGCGTGGCGCGCGAGCAGCGCGAGCAGCCGGAACTCGATCGGCGTGAGCGCCCGCTCCTCGCCCGCCACCGTCACGCGCCGGCGCACGAGGTCGACGCACAGCTCGTCCACCTGCACGACGCCGACGTCCTCGCCCGCGGCGTTGCGCGCGGCGTGGCGCAGCGCGACGCGCGCGCGCGCGAGCAGCTCGCCCATGGCGAACGGCTTCGTGACGTAGTCGTCGGCGCCGGCGTCCAGCGCGAGGATCTTGTCGCGCTCCTGCCCGCGCGCCGAGATCACGATCACCGGCACCGCGCTCCACTCGCGCAGGCGCTTCACGACCTCGAGGCCGTCGAGATCGGGCAGCCCGAGATCGAGCAGCACCAGATCCGGCGCGCGCGTCGCCGCCTGCGCGAGACCGTCCGCCGCCGTCGCCGACTCGATCAGCCGGTAGCCCTGGCTCGCCAGCCCGGCGCGCAGGAAGCGCACGATCGCGGGGTCGTCCTCGATCGCGAGGACGGTGGGCGCGTTGGCTTCGCTCACGCGGGACCTCCGTCGTTCGCGGGCGCGTCGGCTTCGCGCTCGATGGACGGCGGCGTGCCGCCGAGCGGCAGCTCGAGGGTGAGCGCCGCGCCGCCGCCCGCGCGGCGCTCGGCTCGCACGGTGCCGCCGTGCGCCTCGACGAGACCGCGGCAGATGGCGAGCCCGAGCCCGCTCCCGCGCCGGCCAGCGCCGCCGGCACCGCGATAGAACTTCTCGAACACGCGCTCCTCCTCGCCCACGGCGAACCCGGGGCCGCGATCCGCGACCGCCACGCGCAACCGCTCGCCGTCGCGCACCGCGCTCACCTCGACCGTGCTGCCGGCGGGAGCGTACTGCACCGCGTTCTCGAGCAGGTGCGTCACGGCCTGCGCGAACAGCACGTCGTCGAGCGCCACCAGCGGCAGGTCGGGCGCGCAGTCGAAGCGCAGCACGTGCTGCGGCGCCGTGCGCCGCATGCGCGCGATCGCGCCGCCGACCACCTCTTCCACCGAGTGCCACTCGCGCTTCGGCGTCATCGCGCCCGCTTCGAGCCGGGTCATGTCGAGAAGGTCGCCGACGAGGCGGTTCAGCCGCTCGCCCTCGTCGGCGATCGTCTCGGCGAGCTCGCGCCGTGTCGCCTCGCTCATCGTGCTGCCGGCGTCGCGCAGGCCCGTCGCCGCGCCGGTGATCACGGCGAGCGGCGTGCGCAGGTCGTGCGAGACCGACGAGAGCAGCGCGCTGCGTGCGCGCTCGGCCTGCGCGTCGACGCGAGCGTGCTCCGCCTGCTCGGCCAGCTGCGCGCGTTCGAGCGCGACCGCCGTCTGGTCCGCGAACGCCTGCAGCAGCCGCAGCCGGTCGGGCTCCGTGATGCGCTCGGCCTCCGACGGTTCGACGGTGAGCACGCCCAACGTCGCGCCCGACGCCTGCAGCGGCAGGTGCAGCGCGCGCGAAGCGGGCAGCGTGTCGGTGCCGAGTCCGGCGGGCTGCGCGTGATCGAACGCCCACTGCGCGACGCCCATCTCGTGATCGTCGCCTTCGAGCGCCGCCACGTCGCCCACCGTCCGCACGAGCCGGCCGTGCTCGGCCGGGCGCAGGAACGCGGCGCGTGCGCCGAACACGTCGTGGATGCGCGCGGCCGATTCGAGCAGCAGCGTCACGGTGCGTCCGGCGCTCAGCTCGCGGCTCAGGTGGAAGAGCGCGGCCGTGCGCTTTTCCCTCGCCCGCGCCGCGAGCGCCTGTTCGCGCAGGCGCGCCGCGAGCGTGCCGATCAGGATCGCGACCGCGGTCATGACCGCGAACGTGACGAGGTACTGCGTGTCGGTGACCGAGAACCGGAAACGAGGCGGCACGAAGCACCAGTCGAAGAGCGCGACGCTCAGCAGCGACGCGAGGATCGCCGGGCCGCGCCCGAAGGCGACGGCGGTCACCACGACGCCGAGCAGGTAGATCATCGCGAGGTTCGACGGATCGAGCCGGTCGTTCATCACCCACGAGACCGCCGTGGCCAGCGCCACCACCGGCAGCGAGCCGAGGTACCCGCGCCACGACGCGGGCACCGCGGGAGGCGCGGGCCGCGCAGGCGCGGGGGCATCGTCGCCGCCCACCACGTGCACCTCGAGGTCGTCGCCCGCGGCGAGAACGCGGGGGACCAGCGCACCGGGCCAGGCGTTCAGCCACGCGCGCCGCGGCCGGCCGAGCAGCACGCGCGAGACGTGCCGCTCGCGCGCGAAGTGCAGCAGCTCGTCGGCGACGCGCAGGCCCGACAGCATCGCGGTCTCGGCGCCGAGGTCCTCGGCGAGCCCGAACAGGTCGACGAGCGCGTCGCGTTCGGCGCGCGACTCGCGCACCTGCCCGGGTGTCTCGACGTGCGCCACGATCCACTCCGCCTTGAGCGACGTGGCCAGCCGCCGCGCCGCGCGCACGAGACGCAGGCCGCGCTCGGCCTCGCCCACGCATACGAGCAGGCGCTCGCGCACCGCCCACGGCTCGGCGATGCCCTCCGCGCGACGGTACGACTCCATCTGCGCGTCGACGCGCTGCGCCGTGACGCGCAGCGCCATCTCGCGCAGCGCGATCAGGTTGCCCTTGCGGAAGAAGTGCTTCGCTGCGCGACCCGCGGCCTCGGGCAGGTAGACCTTGCCCTCGTGCAGGCGTTGCAGCAGGTCGTCCGGCGGCAGGTCGACCAGCTCGACCTCGTCGGCGCGTTCGAGCACCGAGTCCGGAACCGTCTCGCGCACCTCGACGCCGGTGACCTGCGTGACGACGTCGATCATGCTCTCGACGTGCTGCACGTTGAGTGTCGTGTAGACGTCGATGCCGGCGTCGAGCAGCTCGAGCACGTCCTGCCAGCGCTTGCGGTGCCGCGAGCCGGGCACGTTGGTGTGCGCGAGTTCGTCGACGAGCACGAGGCCGGGACGGCGCGCGAGCGCCGCGTCGATGTCGAACTCGGCGAGCGACGTGCCGCGGTACTCGACCGTGCGCCGCGGCAGCGCTTCGAGCCCCTCGAGCAGCGCGCCGGTCTCGCGCCGGCCGTGCGTCTCGACGAGGCCGACCACGACATCGGCGCCCTCGCGCCGACGCTCATGGGCCTCGACCAGCATCGCGTAGGTCTTGCCCACACCCGCCGTGGCGCCGAAGAAGATCTTGAGCCGCGCACGCCGCGACGACTCGTCCTCGCGGCGGACGCGCTCGAGCAGGGCGTCGGGATCGGGGCGCTGGTTCGTGGTCATGGTGGCGTCGATCGCGGAATCGATCGCGCGGATTAGAGCACGGGCCGCGGCGCGCCGCGAGCGCGGCCCGCGGCCGTGCGCGCCGTCGCCGCGTCGAGCACGCGATTCAACGCGAGCACGTTCACGCGCGGCTCGCCCAGCACGCCGAGCGTCCGCCCTTCGGTCTCCCGGGCGACGAACTCCCGCACGAGCGCCGGATCGAGGCCGCGCACGCGCGCGACGCGCGCGACCTGGTACTCGGCCGCCTCGACCGAGATATGCGGGTCGAGGCCGCTCGCCGATGCGGTGACGAGGTCGGCGGGCACCGGCCCGGACTCGCAGGGGTTCGCCGAGCGCAGCGCCGCGACGCGAGACGCGACCGCCTGCGCGAGCGCGTCGCTGAGCGGTCCCTGGTTCGAACCCGACGACGCGCTGGCGTCGTACGGGACCGCCGTCGCCGACGGACGGCCCCAGAAGTGTCCCGAGTCGGCGAACGCCTGCCCGATCAGCGCCGAGCCCACGACGCGGCCGTGCTCGGTGACGAGGCTGCCGAGCGCCTGGTGCGGGAACGCGACGCGGGCGATGCCGGTGACGAGCAGCGGATACGCGACACCGGTGACGATCGTGAGCACCAGCAGCATCCGGAACGAGGCGCGCAGTTCGCGAAGCATGGCGGCTCCTTTCAGGTGAGGTGCAGCGCGACGAGCGCCAGGTCGATGAGCTTGATGCCCGCGAACGGCACGACGAGCCCGCCGAGGCCGTAGACGAGCAGGTGCTGACGCAGCACCACCGCCGCCCCGAGCGGCCGGTAGCGCACGCCGCGCAGCGCGAGCGGGATGAGCGCGATGATCACGAGCGCGTTGAAGATCACGGCGGAGAGGATCGCGCTTTGCGGCGTCGCGAGGTGCATGACGTCGAGCGCCTTGAGCGCCGGATAGGTGCCGGCGAATGCGGCCGGGATGATCGCGAAGTACTTGGCGACGTCGTTCGTCACGCTGAACGTGGTGAGCGCGCCGCGGGTCATCAGCAGCTGCTTGCCGGTCTCGACGATCTCGATGAGCTTGGTCGGGTTGGAGTCGAGGTCGACCATGTTGCCCGCCTCCTTCGCCGCCTGCGTACCCGAGTTCATCGCCACCGCGACATCGGCCTGCGCGAGCGCGGGCGCGTCGTTGGTGCCGTCGCCGGTCATCGCCACCAGACGGCCGCCCGCCTGCTTCTGGCGGATGAGCGTGAGCTTCGCCTCGGGCGTCGCCTCGGCGAGGAAGTCGTCGACGCCCGCCTCGGCCGCGATCGCGGCGGCGGTGAGCGGGTTGTCACCGGTGATCATCACCGTCTGGATGCCCATCGCGCGCAGCTGCTGGAAGCGCTCGCGGATGCCCCCCTTGACGATGTCCTTCAGCTGCACGACGCCGAGCACCTGCGCTCCGTCCGCCACGACGAGCGGCGTGCCGCCCGCACGCGCGACCCTTTCCACGTCGGCCCGCACGCCGTCGGGAAACGTGGTGCCCTGCGTCCTCACGAACGCTTCGATCGCGTCGGCGGCGCCCTTGCGGATCCGGCGGCCGTCGAGGTCGGCGCCGCTCATGCGCGTCTGCGCCGAGAACGGCACGAAGTGCGCGCCGAGCGCCTGCACGTCGCGCTCGCGCAGCCCGTGCCGCTCCTTGGCGAGCACGACGATGCTGCGGCCCTCGGGCGTCTCGTCGGCGAGCGAGGCGAGCTGCGCCGCGTCGGCGAGCTGGGCCTCGGTCACGCCGGGCGCAGGCAGGAACGCAGTCGCCTGGCGGTTGCCGAGCGTGATCGTGCCCGTCTTGTCGAGCAGCAGCACGTCCACGTCGCCCGCCGCCTCGACCGCGCGGCCCGACATCGCGACCACGTTCGCCTGCGTCATGCGGTCCATGCCCGCGATGCCGATCGCCGAGAGCAGCGCACCGATGGTGGTCGGGATCAGGCACACCAGCAGCGCGCAGCACACCGTGATCGTGATCGGCGTTCCGGCGTGCGCCGCACGCACCGCGTAGGCCGAGAAGGGCAGCAGTGTCGTGGTGGCGAGCAGGAACACGAGCGTCAGCGCCGCGAGCAGGATGGCGAGCGCGATCTCGTTCGGCGTCTTCTGCCGCTTCGCGCCCTCGACCATGGCGATCATGCGGTCGAGGAACGTCTCGCCGGGATCCGCCGTGACGCGCACGACGAGCCAGTCGGAGAGCACGCGCGTGCCGCCGGTGACGGCGCTGCGGTCGCCACCGCTCTCGCGGATCACCGGAGCGCTCTCGCCCGTGATCGCGCTCTCGTCCACGGACGCGACGCCCTCGACGACCTCGCCGTCGCACGGGATCAGGTCGCCCGCCTTCACGTGCACCACCTGACCTCGGCGCAGCGCATGCGACGGCACCACGCTGATCGAGAGCGGATCGGCCGGATCGAGCAGCACGCGCGCCATCACGTCGCCGCGCGCGCGCCGCAGTGCCGCGGCCTGCGCCTTGCCGCGACCCTCGGCCATCGCCTCGGCGAAGTTCGCGAACAGCACCGTGAACCACAGCCACACGGCGACCGCGAGCACGAATCCCGCGTCGGCCTCGCCGCGCCCGCCGAGTGCCTGCAGGCCGAGCGCGGTGGTGAGGATCGAGGCCACGAACACGACGAACATGACCGGGTTGCGGAGCTGATGCCGCGGGTCGAGCTTGAGCAACGCGTCGACGAACGCACGTCGGACGATGGGCGGATCGAACAGCGGGCGCGCCTTGCCGTGAACGGACATGGGATCTCCTCGTCAGTGCGCGAGCGCGGCCGGCGCGTGGTGGAGGACCAGATGCTCGACGATCGGCCCCAGCGCGAGCGCGGGCACGAACGTGAGCGCGCCCACGATGAGCACGACGCCCGCGAGCATCGCGACGAACAGCGGCGTGTGCGTGGGCAGCGTGCCCGGCCCCGCCACGAGGCGCTTCTTGCGCGCGAGCGAGCCGGCGATCGCGAGCACGGCGATCGCCAGCGCGTAGCGGCCGAAGAACATCGCGATGCCGAGCATCGTGTCGTAGAACGGGTTCATCGCGCCGAGACCCGCGAAGGCGCTGCCGTTGTTGTTGGCCGCGGAGGAGAACGCGTACAGCACCTCGCTGAAGCCGTGCGCGCCGGGATTGCCGAGCGTGGCGAGTCCCGCGGGCACGCTCACCGCGACCGCGGTGCCGAGCAGCACCAGCGCCGGCGGCACGAGCACGACCAGCGAGGCCATCTTCATCTCGAACGCCTCGATCTTCTTGCCGAGGTACTCGGGCGTGCGGCCCACCATGAGTCCGGCCATGAACACGGTCAGGATCGCGAACACGAGCATGCCGTAGAGGCCCGAGCCGACGCCGCCGTACACCACCTCGCCGAGTTGGATCAGCGCCAGCGGCACGAGTCCGCCGAGCGGCGAGAGCGAATCGTGCATCGCATTCACCGAACCGTTGGACGCGCACGTGGTCGCCGTCGCCCACAGCACCGAGCTCACGACGCCGAAGCGCACCTCCTTGCCCTCCATCGCGCCGCCGGCGGGCCCCGCCGCCGCGTTCACGTCGACGCCCGCCGCCGCGAACCGCGGGTTCGGCCGCGTCTCGGCCCACGTGCCCAGCGCGAGGAACGCGACGAACAGCACGGTCATCGCCGCCCACACGGCCCAGCCCTGGCGCGCGTCTCCGACCATGCGGCCGAACGTGAAGCAGAGCGCCGCCGGGATCGCGAGGATGGCGAGCAGCTCGAGCGCGTTCGTGAGCGGTGTCGGGTTCTCGAACGGGTGGGCCGAGTTGGCGTTGTAGTAGCCACCGCCGTTGGTGCCGAGCTGCTTGATCGCAACCTGCGACGCGACCGGCCCGAGCACGAGCCGCTGTTCCGTGACGCGCTCGCCGCCGGGTCCCGCAACGGGCTCGAGGCGTTGCGCGTGCACCGGCGGCGCGAACGTCTGCGGCACGCCCTGCTGCACGAGCGCGAGCGCCAGCACGAGCGAGAGCGGCAGCAGCACGTAGAGCGTCGTGCGCACGAGGTCCGCCCAGAAATTGCCGACCGCGTCCGACGCGTGCCGCGCGAGCCCGCGCAGCAGCGCGGCCATCACCGCGATGCCGGTCGCCGCCGAGACGAAGTTCTGCACTGCGAGCCCGAGCATCTGCGTGAGCGTGCTCATCGTCGACTCGCCGCCGTAACCCTGCCAGTTCGTGTTGCTCGCGAAGCTCACGGCGGTGTCGAAGGCCGAGTGTCCCGGCACCGGAGCGAGGTGCGCGGGGTTCAGCGGCAGCACGTGCTGCAGTCGCTGCAGCGCGTACACCGCGACGAGACCGGCGGAGTTGAACGCGAGCATCGCGAGTGCGTAGCGCTTCCAGCTCATGTCCACGTCCGGGTCGACGCCGGCGAGCCGGTAGCACACGCGCTCCAACCCGCCGAGCAGCGGCGTGAGCCACGTGCGCCGGCCTTCGAGCACGTCGGCCACGAATCCACCGAGCGGCACCGCGATCGCGGTCAGTACGACGAGGTACAGCGCGAGCAGGATTCCATCGTTCGGGGTCATTCGAATCGCTCCGGGAAGAGCAGGGCCGCGACCAGGTAGAGGAAGATCGCGACGACGACGAGCGCGGTCACCACGTGCAGGGCGTGCACGGGCCGCTCACATGAGCCGCTCGCACAGGCGCACGAGCGCACGGGCGAGCGTGAGGAGAAGCGCGACGACGACGAGCCAGCCGATGTCCTGCATGGAGTCCTCCCGCGCCACCACGGGCGCCAGTCCATTGGACGGCAGGTCCGCGTCAGGTGCGTGCAGGAAGGCCGGCTTGTGGTATCAAGAGCGCATCAAGATCCGGCCGACGCCTTCGCTCCACCCGGGAGATCCCATGCGCCTCGCCCTTCTCGCCGTGTTCGCGGCCCTCGTCCTTTCCGCGGCCGCCGCATCGACGGCGCGTGCCGTGACACCGCCGGACACCACGTACGCCGCGGCGTTCCCGTCGGGCGCCACGTTCTGGGCGCTGCGTCTGAAGCCGGGACAGGACGTGCGCGTCGAGCTGGCGCGATTCGCGAAGGCCAAGCGCCTGCGCGCGGCGTTCGTCGCCTCGTGCGCCGGCTCGTGCACGCGCACGTCGGTCCGTTACGCGAACCAGCCGGACGCGAGCGTGCGCGAGGGGCACTTCGAGATCGTCTCGCTCACGGGCACGCTCGCCGCGGACGGCATGCACGTGCACGCGAGCTTCGCCGACTCGACCGGCGCGACGTTCGGCGGCCACCTGATGGACGGCTCGCTCGTCTACACGACCGCGGAGATCGTGATCGGCGAGATGACGCGCGCCGCGTACGGCCGCGAGGCCGACTCGACGTACGGCTACCGCGAGCTGGTGGTGAAGCGGCGCTGACCGGCGCGGGCGCGCAGCTCGCGCTCCTGGCCGCGCGCACCGCGCGCCGGCACGCCACGCGTCACGCCGTCGCGTCGCGCGCGAAACACGAACGCCCGGCCGGATCGCTCCGGCCGGGCGCTCGCTGGAGCGACGCGCGTCAGCTCTTGTGCATCGACTTGATCATGTTCTCGAACTCGGGCTTCGCGGCGTCGACGGTCTTCTTCGGGCCGGTGAGCTTGAAGAACACGTTGCCGTTCGGCCCCTCGACGATCGCGCCGAGCAGCGCGTAGCCGTTCTTGGTGCCGGTCGACTGCATCATCGGGCCCGAGGGCGCGAGGTAGTCGCCGAGCACGTGCACGCGCCAGAGCTTCATGCCCGCGACCTCGCCCTGCGAGCGCTCGGGCTGGCTCGGGTGCTCGAACTGGCCGACCCAGCGATCGAGGTTCTCCTCGACGCCGCCGCCCTGGCTGGGGCCGAAGTAGAACACCGCGCACTCCGCACCCTCGGAGTCGCCCCCGCGTGCCGGGATGCCGTACGTCGCGACGCGCATCGAGCGCGCGTCGAGCGTCGTCCAGTTGGACGGCACCTTCCACTCGAGGCCGGGCGACGCATCCGCGGGCGGCGGTGCGATCTGCTGGCCCATCATCTGGCCACCACCACCACCGGGCGCGCCGGGCATGGCCTGCTCCGTGGCGGCCGAGGGTGCAGGGGCCTGCTGCGTCTTCTGCATCTGCGACTGCCAGACAATGCCGCCGAGGAACGCCATGACGACGATCACGACGACGACGATGGTCCGCATGGACATCGGGACGACTCCTTCTCAGAACGTGCGACGGGGATGGCGACCGTGAAAACGTGGGGCGGCCGGGCGGATGGAGGCCGACGGGCCGGGCGATTCGAGCGCGCGCAGCTTAGGGCCTCGCGCCCGGCGCGGCAACGGCGGGCGGGGTTGGGTGAGCGGGCCGGGCCGACGGCCCCCGGAACCATCACCGAACGACGAGGAATCGCCGCGCCACGGTCTCGCCGTCGTCGGTGCGCAGCCGGCACAGGTAGAGCCCGGGCGCCCAGCGCCGCGCCGAGAACGCGACGTCGTGGGTTCCGGCGGCGAGCGTCGCGCGATCGAGCAGACGCGCGACGAACCGGCCCTGCACGTCGTAGATCGCGAGCGTCACGCGCCGCGGCGTGGGCAGCGCGAACCGCACGCGCGCACCGGCGCGCACCGGATCGGGGCTCGGCGTCGCGAGCGTCGGGCGCGGCGGCGCAGACCCGACGCCGGACTCGACGCCCGTCGCGCCCACGTCGTCGATCGTGACGCCCGCGAGCGCGTGGTGCGTTTCGCCCGCCACGGTCGTGAACGCGCCGCCCACGACCACCTGGTCCGCGCGCGGCACGAGCGCAAACACGTCGGCATCGGCGTCGGCGCACCACGGCATCGCGTGGCCGCTCGACGAGAAGAGAGCGGCGAGCGAGCGGCGCGGGGCGCCGCCGATGTTGCGGAACGCGCCGCCGGCGAAGACCGCCTTGCCGCTCGCGCCCAGCGCGAGCACGGCGCCGTCGGGCTGCGCGTCGAACGGCAGGGCCGCGCCCGTGCGTTCGTCGAGCGCGGCGAGGTACGGCGTCCCCCGGCCTGCGATGGCCGCGAACTCACCGCCGACGAAGAGCGCGTCGCGCGCCGGCAACAGCGCGCGCACGGCGCCGTCGGGGTCGGGACGCCAGTCGAGTGCCGCGCCGGTCTCGACGTCCAGCTTCGCGAGGTTGTGCCGTGCCGCACCGCCGACCTGCGTGAACGCGCCGCCGACCACGACGCCGTCGCCGGTGATCGCAATCGCGCCGACCGGTCCGTCGGTGGACGGATCCCACGCGTCGAGCGGCCGGCCCTCCTCGCGTGTGCGCACGGCGGCGAGGCGCCTGCGCGGCGCGAGCGAATCGCCCAGCGCGGCGAACGAACCGCCGACGTAGAGCCGCTCGCCGTCGCACGCGAGCGCGTCCACTTCGCCGTCCGCGGACGGGCACGGGAGCGCGACGCCGTGCACGAGGTCGTAGGCCGCCAGGTTCGTATTGCCCGGATACACGCCCGGCCCGAACGCACCGCCGGCGAAGAGCACGCGGTGGACGGGATCGAACGCAAGCGCGTGCACGACGCCGGAGAGGGACGGCTTCCACGGGGTCGGCATGCCGGTCTTGAGATCGAATGCCGCGAGCCCGTTGCGCCACTGCTGTATGCGGTGGAACGCGCCGCCCACGAACAGTTGGCCGTTGGCGATCGAGACGGTGCCGACACCGAGGTAGGTGCCGACGTTCCAGCCCACGGGCTGCGCGGTGCGCGCCTCGACGACGAGCAGATCGGTGGTCGCGTCGTCCACGAAGAAGTCGCCGCCCAGCGCGACGCGCCCGTTGGCCGCGGCGATTGCGTACACGCCAGGATTTGAGCACATGCCCGGGTACTGCCACAGTCCCGCGTTCCATGTCGCCACGACGCGGCCGCTCGTCGCGCTCACGGCGGCCACGCCGCGGCGTGGCAGGCCGTCGACGGCGACGAAGTCACCGCCGAGGTAGACCGTCGTGTCGTCGATCGCGATGACGCCGACGTAGATGTGTCCGCAGGCCATCTCGTACGGCGGCGGCGTGACGTCGGGATTCCAGCCCGTGCACGCGCCGGTGGCCACATCGACCGCGGCCGCGTAATGGCGGATCTGTCCGCCGACCGCGGTGAAGTAGCCGCCGAAGAACACGGAGCTCCCGCGCACCGCGACGCAGTTGACGCAGTAGCTCACCGCGGGCGACCACGAGGTCGCGCTACCGGAGACGGGATCGAGCGCCGCGAGGTACGCCTGCGCGCGTCCGCCGATCGAGCCGAACCAGCCGCCCGCGACAACCACGCCGTTGCCGAACGCGAGCGCGTTGACCGGCCCGTCGGGCGCCGGATTCCATGGCAGCAACTCGGCCGTCTTCGCGTCGAACGCGGCGACGAAACGACGCGTCACGCCATTCACCGTGCCGAACTGGCCCGCGACGTACAGCACGCCGTTCGCGACGATCAGCGCGCGCACGTCGCCGTCGAGGCTCGGCGCCCAACTCGACACGCTGCCGTCGGCGAGCACGTGCAGCAGGCGCCCGTGCGGCTGTCCGCCGACGCTCAGCTCGGTGCCTCCGACGAACCAGCCACCGGCGCCGTCCGGCCCCGAGGCGTACGGGAGCTCGTTGGTGCCGCCGATCCCGGCGAGCGGCTGGCGGATCGTGCCGGTGGCGAGATCGAACTGCACCGTGTTGCCCGTGTTCACGTACATCCATCCCGGCTGGCCGCCGACGTAGAGCGTGTCGCCCACCGTCAGCGTGGCGTACACGCGTCCGTCGAGCTGCCACGCCGTCCCGCCCGGTCCGAGACCCGGCATCTTGAGCGTCCCGCCCGTGGACCCGGCGCGCACCGGCGCCGCGGCTGAAGCAGACAGCGCGATCACGATCGACGTCGTGGCGAACAGTGCGAGGAATCGGGTGCCGGCGGCCGTGCGACTCATGCGATGGGCTCCTCATCGCACGAAATGATATTCCCGGGCCGCACGGCGCCGGCATCGCATTTCCCTGCGAGGTGGACTGTATCCTCCGGCGTCGCGCCCGGCGCGATCGGCGGACGTGACGCCGATGCCGCTCTCGTCAGCTCCGCGGGCCCATCCGCTCGGCGTTGTACGCGGTCGATCCGCCGCGCGGGACGCTGAGCGTGCTCCAGCGCTCGCCGGCCATGTGCTTCGCGAGGAAGACGATCTGGCCCGCGTGGTGCGCGTAGTGCGCGACCTGCCGGTTGATCGCCTCGACGACCGAGTGCGGCTGCGCGCGGATCAGCACCGTGCGATCGAGGTCGGCTTCGGTGAGCCCGCCGATCGCGTCGAACAGGCAGGCCCAGCCGCGCTCCCAGAGCGCGAGCAGCTCCTCGTGCGTCATCGGCGCGTCCTCGAACTCGGCGTCGCGCTGGCGCGTCGGTTTCTCGCCGTCGCTCGTGAGGAAGTCGCTCCAGCGCGAGAGCATGTTGCCCGCGAGGTGCAGCATGATCGTGACGAGGCTGTTCGAGCCCGGATCGAGCCGGTGGCTCCAGCGTTCGAACGGCACCTGCGCGAGCGCTCGGTCGCACTGTGCCTTCGATTCGCGGAAGCGCTTCGCGACGTCGGCGAGGTAGGCCGCCCCGTTCATCGTGCGCCGCCCACGGCGCGTGCCGGGGTGCCGAAGCGCGCGAACGCGAACGCGAAGCCCAGCGCGACGAGCGTGCCGACGAGCCACACGACCACGACGCTGCCGAGCGCGACGCGCCACGCGAAGCCGGGAGTGGTGTAGATCGTGGGCCCCAGCCCCGCGACCGCGATGCCGTAGAGCACCGCCGCGATCGCCGACACCACGCTGGCGAACGAGACGCCGCGCACGACGCGCGATTCGTCCGCTGGCCGGTTCTGCAGCGACTGGCGCACGCACGCCGCGATCGCGAGCACGAACGCCGCGAGCACGAGCGGGCTCGGGAACAGACTGATCGTGTGACCGCCCGGCGTCGTGTGATCGGTCCCGACCAGCGGCGCGAAGAGGATCGCGAACAGGATCGCGGCGTACGCGAACGTGGAACGGGACACGAGTCCGGTCATGGGTCCTCCGAGGCGATGCACGCGCGCACGCGCGGCGAACGCGCGCACGATAGCACGCGCCCGTGGCGCCACGACCACGGCTCGCGAGGGGTCGTCAGCTCGACGCCGCGGCGGCCGCCCCGGCCGAGTCCTGGCGCATCAGGATCGCGAGGTAGCAGCCGAACGGCACGAGCCACGGCAGCTCGGCCAGCCCGCGCGCCGCCTCGTGCACCTCGACCGAAGCCGACAGGTGCAGGATGCCGGCGAAGTCGCGATAGGTCACCAGCGGCGTGCCCTGCGCGTCGCGGAACTCGTAGCGCGTCTCCCAGAAGTTGGTGTTCGCGGCGAGCACGCGCCCGTCGGGCAACTCGAGCGTGCCGCCGTGCTGCCACGAGTGGTTGTGGAACGCCGCGAGGTCCGTCTCAGCGCCTTCGACGCGCACGGTGGCCCGCGGCCTCCAGAAACCCGTGCGCTTGAACGTCCACGCGCCGTCACCGGTGCGTGCGGTCGCGAACGAGCCGAGCGAACTGCGGAACTCGAGCGTCGCCGCCACGTCGCCGTCCACGATCAGCTCGTAGCGACGGGACAACGCGGCGGGCTGCGTCCACTTCGCTTCGCGTCCGGTCAACTCCGTCATCATTCGCATGCGGCGTCCTCCCGCTCCGCGCTCAGCCCTTCAGCGCGGCGCTCATCAGGTCGAGGTACGTCGGCGGGAACACGCCGCCCGCCTCGAGCATCGTCCGCGCGTGCGCGAGCGCGGTCGCGATCTCGTGGCGCTCGCGCGGAATCGGCGGCGCGTCGCCCGGGTTGTCGCGCACGTGCGCCGCCGCGGTGCGGGCGAGCATCGCGTCGAGCTCCGTGTTCGCCTGCCCCGCCGCCAGTGCCTGCGCGACTCCCGCGAGCAGCAGGTGCGGGTGCGCCGAGCCGTCGGGCAGCCGGAACTCGATCGTCGGCGCGGACACGAGCCGCCCGTCGGGCGCCTTGGCGACGATGGGCAGCCGGATGAGCGCGTGGCGGTCGAACTCGCCCCACGCGACCGACGTCGGCGCTTCCTTGCCCTGGCGCAGGCGCACGAACGAGCCCTCGACGCGGTTGCCGAACGCCATCAGCGCGCCGCCGTGCTGCACGAGCCCCGCGATCAGCCAGCGGCCCTGCGGCGAGAGTTCGCCCTTCGCGTTGCGGCCGCCCATGTGGTGGCCGTTCACGACCGGCGAGAAATGGAAGTGCAGCCCCGAGCCCGCGTGGCCCTTGCGCATGATCGGGTCGAACGAGACGCGCATGCCGGCGGCGAACGCGAGGTTGCGCAGCACCCACTGCGTGAGCACGACGCCTTCGGCCGCGTCGGGCAGCGGGCTCAGCGACATCTCGATCTCGTGCTGTTCCCAGATCGAACCGTCGGTCTCCGACGCCGGGATGTAGCCGACCTCGCTGTGGCCGTACTTGATCGGCACGCCGATCTCGGCGAGCAGCGTGAGCGCGGTGCGGCGCAGCTTCTCGCCGAAGACGAACGGCGAGCTGGCGTGGTAGCCGCGATCGTCGGCGCCGTAGAAGTCCTCCTCGCTCGTGCGCTTGCCGAGGAAGTACTCGACCTCGCCGAGCGCGTGCAGCTCGATGCCGAGGTCGCGCTTCGCGCGCTCGAACGCGGTGCGCACGATCGTGTCGGGCGACTCGGGCAGCGGCGCGCCGTCGCGCCCGGCGTGCGAGCACAGCAGCACGAGCGCGGGCACGCGCGAGAACGGATCGAGGAACGCGGTGTCGAGGCGCGGACGCAGCAGGATGTCCGACGCGCCGGCGCGGATGCCGGTGCCGGCGAAGATGGACGAGCCGTCCGCGCGCTCGCCGCCCTCGATCACGTCGCGCAGGTGCGATTCGCTGCGCGGCACGAAGTCGAGCGTCTTGAGCCAGCCGTCGCTGCCGACGTGCATCAGGCTCACGATGCGGATGCCCTGCTCCTTCACGAGGGCGACGAGGTCGTCCACCGTCCAATCGGTCGCGGGCCGCGCGAACACGCGCTCGAGCCTCCGCGCCGGCAACACCGGCTCCGCGGCGTCGTCGGAGCGGCGATTGAAGATCGTCGTCGAATCGCTCATCGGGCTCACCTCGTCCGGTCCGTGGGTTCGGTCGCGCCGAGGGTCGCGGCGCACGCGAGCGCACACTATCACCCGCGCGCGCGAACGCGAGCCGCCGCGCGCCCCCGGCGGGAAACCGCGCGGCGCGCTTCGCGGGCCCGCGCTTCGCGAGACGCCGCGCGCACCTCGCGCCGGTGCGGACGCGGCAGACGGTCGCATGCGCGCGACACGATGACGCGCACGACGCCCGCGCGAACGGCGCGCACGCGATGTCGTGCGCAAACGCGCGACGCAAGCGACGCATTCGCGGGGTGCGCGTTCGCGCGAATGCGATGCGCCTCGCGTGGCACGCGCATTGCCGATGCGGCGGTGGCCTCGCCCTCACCTCATCGCTGTCGCGCACGTGCCCGGGAGGACGCGTCGCGATCCACCTCTTCGCGCCACCCGTTGCGAGGCCGCAGCAGGGCATGCGCACGTCCTTCGAGACGTGCGTGGCAGGGACGCATCATGCTCGCTCCAACTCGCACCGCCCTCGCTGCGGTCCTCGCTTCCTTCCTCGTCCGCTTCCTCGTGATCGTTCCCGTCGCGTCCGCCGGCGCCGTGCTGCACTGGACCGCGCCGGGCGACGACGGCTCGACCGGCACCGCGACGCGCTACGAAGTGCGCCGCTCCACACAGCCGATCGGCGAATCGACCTTCGCGCTCGCCGACACGGTCGCCGGTGTGCCGCGGCCGTCCTCCGCGGGCCGGGCCGAGTCGTGCGCCGTAGCGCTGCCTGTCGTGGGCGTGCGCTACTGGTTCGCGATCAAGACGGTTGACGACGCGGGCAACTGGTCCGACATCTCCAACAGCGCCAGCTACGTCCAGCAGTCGGCGACCGACGTCGCGCCGTCGGCGATCGAGGCGAGCGTGTCGGCGCCGTGGCCCAACCCGGCCGCGAGCGTCACGCGCGTGCGGCTCGAGCTGCCCTCGCCGGGCGCGGTCGTGCTCGAGGTCTTCGACGTCGCGGGCCGGCACGTGCGCACGCTGCGGCGCGGCGAGCTGCCGGCGGGCACGCACGAGGTCGAGTGGGACCTGCGCGACGATCGCGGCGCCCGCGCCGCGGCCGGGCTCTATTTCGTGCGCACGCGCCTCGGCCGCCACACGACGACGCGCCGCATCGTGATCGCGTCGTAGCCGCGCGGCGGCGGGCCGCGCCCCACGCCGTGACGAGCGGAGACGTTCGTCGGCGGGCGGCCCGCCTCGTTGCGCGCGGTGCGAGCGCCGGGGCAGACTCGCGCGTCCATGTCCCCCACGACCGAACCCGCCACGCCCGCACGGCCGTCGTCCGACGAGGCCCGCCGCAGCTTCCGCCTCGGCGTGCTGAACGGCTCGATCTACATGATGGGCGAAGGCTTCGTCGACGCCGGCTCGGTCGTGCCCGTGTTCCTCGCCCAGCTCACCACCTCGGGCGCGCTCATCGGCTTCGGCTCGTCGCTCTCGGACCTCGGCTGGTTCCTGCCGCAAGTCGTCGCGGTGCCGCTCTCGGCGCACTTCCGGCGCCAGATGCCCGTCTACAAGGTGGCGGCGTTCCTGCGCAGCGGCGCGCTCGCGGCGATGGCCGTGTGCGTGATTGCGCTCGCAGCGCACCCGGCCGCGCTGCTCGCGGCGTTCTTCCTCCTCTACGGGACGTTCGCCTTCGGCGCCGGCGGTGCGGGCATCTCGTTCATGGAGGTGGTGGGCAAGACCGTGCCCGCGAACCAGGCCGGCCGCTTCTTCGCGCAGCGGCTCTTCTGGGGTGGCGTGCTGGTCGCGCTGGCGGGCTTGCTCGTGCGCGAACTGCTGCGCGGCACGCCGGGCCCGCGCGCGTTCGCGACGCTGTTCGGCCTCGCGTCGGTGCTCACCGCGATCGCGTTCGCCTTCTTCATCGCCATCCGCGAGCCCGACGCCGAAGTGCACGGCGAAGCGCGCGCGTTGCGGGACGTCGCGCGCGACGCGCTCGCGCGCGTGCGGCGCGAGCCGGTGTACCGCGACCTGCTGCTCTCGCGCGCGGCGCTCACGCTGTGGATGTCCTGCTTCCCGTTCGTCGTGCTGATCGCCGTGCGCGACCTGGGCGGCGGCGCGAAGGCCGCGGGCACGTTCCTGCTCGCACGCATGCTCGGGCAGGTCGTCTCGAACCTCGGCTGGCAGGCGCTGGCGAAGCGCTCGGGCACGACCGCGGTGATGCGCGGCGCCACGCTCGTCGCCGGCCTGTGCGCGATCGGCGCCGCGCTCGTCGCGATCGCATCGCCGCGCGGCGCGGGACTCGTCGGCGCCGACGCCGCGATCACGCTGCTCGTGCTGATCGCCGCCGTGGGCGGCGCCTCGCAGAGCGGCACGGTCATGAGCTACAGCAGCCTCATGCTCGAACTGGCGCCGAAGGACGACCGGCCCATGTTCATCGGCCTGCTCAACACGGTGCTCGCGCTCTCGCTCGTGGTGCCGCCGATCGTCGGCGCGATGGTCGACCGCTTCGGCGCGCCGCTCGTCTTCGCGCTCTGCGCCCTCGCGGCCGTGCCGTGCCATCTCGCTGCTCGCCGACTGCCGCGGCCGGCGCACGCGGCAGCCGACGCGCCCGCGTGACGCAGCGGCGTGACGCAGCGGCGTGACGGCGTCGCGGCGCGCGACGCCGGCACGCGTTGCGTCCGCGCTGGACGCTCTACGGCGTCAGCACGATCCGGCGCGTCAGCGAGGCCCCGGTCCGCGTCACGATGCGCGCGAAGTAGACGCCCGCGGGCAGCGGCGCGCCGCGCCCGCCCTCGCCGCTCCACACGACGTCGCCGCGCTCACCGTCCAGCGCGCGCGACCAGCGCCGCTGACCCGCGACGTCGTAGACCGTGAGCATCGCGCCACCGCCCGGCACGGCCCACGCGAGGCGCACCGCGCCCGCCGAGGGTGACGGGCCCGCGTCGAGCGCGAGCATGCGCACCGCCTCGATCGGCGGCGCGCCGGTGTACGCGCACGTCACGCCGAGCGCGCCGATGCGCCCGCAGCCGGGATACGCCGCGAGCGGCGAGGCGGCCTGCAGGCCGACGTCGTCCGCCGCCGGGTTGCAGAAGAGCGGGTTCAGCACCACGTCGGTCGGCGACATCGCGACGCCGGTCGTCGCGCCGCCGGTGTTGCCGTACCAGTCGTTGCAACCCATCACCGGCGCCGGGCCCGACCAGGCGAGCCCTGCGCCACCGTTCACGTACGCGATGTCGTGGTCGACCGAGTCGCCCGATGCGCCCGTGAGCGCGAGGCCCGCGCCGCCGTTCATCGACGCCGTGTTGCCTCGCACCGTCATCGGGCCCGAGAGCACGAACCCCGCGCCGGCCGCGTGGCCGACGACGTTGTCGAGCACGACCAGCCGGTGTTCGTACTGCTGCGACGCCACGATCCCCTGCCCCCCGGCGACGAGCGCGAGGTTGCCGCGAATCGTGTGGAAGGACCCGCCGGCGTCGATGGCGGTCCCGCCGGAGTTGCGGACCGTGTTGTTCAGGAGCGATCCGGTGACGAGCGTGGCGCGCGCGTAGATCCCCTCGGCGGCCGAGTCCTCGATCCGGTTGTCGTGGACCGGCGCGCCGCCTCCCTGCCCGTCGAGGTCGAGGCCGCGGCCACAGCGGCGGACGACGTTGCCGGCGATCTCGTACGAACCGAAGTTTCGATGCACCCGGATCCCCGCGATCGGGCAGTCCTCGACGACGTTGTTCGCGGCCCCGTTGCCTTCGCTCTGCGAGACGATGCCCACCGAGCAGCCGCGAACGTAGTTCCGCACCGGATAGGCATCGGAGTACGCGTTGATGCCGGCGGCGGCCGGGCCGACGACGACGTTGTCGTGCACCTGCGAAGCGCTGGCCGGGTTGTAGGAGATCGCGCCGCCGACCACCGTGTTCATGGCGATGTCGATCATGGAACCGCCCGCGGCCGAGACGTCGCCGAAGACGACGCAGTTCCGGATATGGCCGGACGAAAGGACGTCCGCGGAGAGCCCGCCGCCGAACCAGCAACCGTCCAGCGCCAGACCGCCGGCGCCGGCGATCGTCACCGCATCGCTGAAGCGAAAGCCGCGCACGGCCCGCTGGCCGTCGGACCACGACCAGCTCAGCGACTGCACGCGCGGCATGCCGGTCCGGGGCGTGCCCCAGAGCACCGTGTCGAGCGGCATCAGCGCGAACGACCGTGCGAGCGTGAGCGCCTCGGGGTAGTCGCCGTCGCGGACGTAGACCGTGTCGCCGTCGGCGCCGGCGTCGATGGCGGATTGGATCGTGGCGAACTGGTCGGGAACGATGGAGTGATTCGCGCGAGGCGCGGTCGGCACGAGCAGGCCGAGCACGGTCGCGAATACGAGGAGGGTGCGCATGATTCTGCCCCCTGCGCTCCGCGAGCCCTCATGCCCTCGGCCGCCGCGGAGCCGTAGCGCCGGGGGCATCCGAGGCCGGTTGGAGTCCGGACGCGCGGAGTGTAGTCCCCTTCCGGCAGCGAAGCGCCGACGATTCGGTCTCCGCTCGCCCGCCGCGTGGTTCGCTCGTTCCGATGCCCGCTTCACGCCCGCGCCACAACTGGCCGCGGCTCCTTGACCCACCGCGCGGGCCCACGCTAGCGTGCGTCCTTCGCCGCCTGCCGGGCGTGTGCTTCCACCACTTCCGTGCTCCGGCCGCGGCACGGAGGAACGACTTGCCCCCTATCGCACGCACCCCCGTCCGGCCGGGACCGGCCCGCACGTGGCTCGCGACGCTCGTCCTGCTGGCGCTGCCGTTCTCGCTCGCATCGTGCTCGATCCAGAAGTTCGCCGTCGGCCAGGTCGCCAACTCGCTGACGAAGGGCCCCGACGTCTACGGCACCGACAACGATCCCGAGCTGGTGCGCGACGCGCTGCCGTTCGGCCTCAAGACGATGGAGTCGCTGCTCGCGGCGCTGCCGAAGCACGAAGGGCTGCTGCTCACGCTCTGCCGCGGCTTCACGACCTACGCGTACGCGTTCGTGCAGTCCGAGGGCGACCTGCTCGTCAACACCGACTACGCGAAGTCGACCGCGCTGCACGAGCGCGCGCTCGCGCTCGACCTGCGCGCACGCGCCTACGGCCTGCGCGGCCTCGAGGTGCGCTACCCCGGCATCACGCAGCAGCTGCAGACCGATCCCGCGAAGGCGGTCGCGCGGCTGCAGAAGCGCGACGTGCCGATGCTCTACTGGACGAGCGCCGCGTGGGGCTCGGCGATCTCGCTCGGCAAGGACCATCCGGACCTGCTCGCCGACCTGCCCGCGATCCACGCGCTCGTGCTGCGCGGCCTCGAGCTCGACGAGACGTACGAGGCGGGCGCGTTCCACGAGGCGGCGATCCTGCTCGACGCGCTGCCGGAGGCGATGGGCGGATCGATCACGCGCGCGCGCGAGCACTTCCGCCGCGCCGTCGAGATCGGCCGCGACGCGCGGCCCGGCCCTTACGTCACGCTCGCCACATCCGTGTCCGTTCTGCAACAGGACCGCAAGGAGTTCACGTCGCTGCTGGAAAAGTCGCTGACGTTCGATCCCGAGAAGGATCCCGCCAATCGGCTCGCGACCATCGTCCTGCAGCGCAAGGCCCGCGCCTTGCTGGATCGGCAGGACGAGTTCTTCCTCGACGGCGGCGACGAAAGTGCCGCTCCCGACACCACGCAGACCCAGGAGAACAAATGAGCCTCACCCGGATGCTTCGCCGCACGGCCGCGGCTTCGCTCCTCACCGGCGTCGCGCTGACGCTGGCGCTCGCCTTCGTCGCGCCCGCGCCCGCCGCGGCGCAGTCGCAGGTCGTCAAGCTCGCGACCCTCGTGCCCGAGGGCTCGGTGTGGGACAAGAGCATGCGCGAGATGGGCGCCGAATGGGCGGCCAGCACGGGCAACCGCGTCTCGCTGCGGGTCTACCCCGGCGGCGTCGCGGGCGACGAGCCCGATCTCGTGCGCAAGATGCGCATCGGCCAGCTGCAGGCCGCGGCCGTGACCACCGCGGGCCTCGCGAACATCGATCCGGCGTTCAACGTCTTCAACATCCCGATGTTCTTCACGTCGTACCCCGAGCTCTACGCGACGCTGAACAAGCTCGAGCCGATGCTCAAGCAGCGCCTCGACGCGAAGGGCTTCGTGCTGCTCTCGTGGGGCCACGGCGGCTGGGTCTACTTCTTCACCAAGACGCCGGTGTCGACCGTCGACGGCCTGCGCAAGACGAAGATGTTCATGTGGGCCGGTGACGACCAGATGGTGACGCTGTGGAAGTCGCTCGGCTTCAACCCCGTCCCGCTCGCGGCCACCGACATCATGACGGGCCTGCAGACGGGCATGATCGACTCGTACCCGACCACGCCGCTGCTCGGCCTGACGCTGCAGTGGTACCGCACGACGCCGAACATGGTCGGCATGGGCATGGCGCCGCTCGTCGGCGGGCTGGTGATGACGAAGTCGTCGTGGGCCAAGATCGCGCCCGCCGACCAGGTGAAGATCATGGCGGCGTGTACGAAGCTCGGGAAACGCCTCGAGGTCGAAGTGCCGAAGCAGGACACGACGGCGATCGCAGAGATGAGCAAGCGCGGCCTGCACGTGATCCCGGTCACCGGCGCCAACGCGGCGCAGTTCCGCACGACGGCCGAGCAGTTCGCGGCGGGCATGAAGGGCATCCGCGTTCCGCCCGAGGTGCTCGACCTGGCGCGGCGCGAGCGTGACGCGTTCCGCGCGCGCAGCGGAGGCGCGCGCTGAGCGAAGCCGTCGTCCCTCGGCCGAATCCGGTTTCGCGCGTCCTGCACCGGATCGAAGGCGGCGTCCTCGTGGCCGCCTTCCTCGTCTCCATGGTGCTGCCGCTCGTGGACGGCCTCGGCCGTCACTTCGGCGGCATCTCGATCCCCGGCTCGGCGACCTACCGCGCGCAGCTCACGCTGTGGCTCGCGTTCCTCGGCGGGCTCATCGCCACGCGCGAGCGCCGCCACCTGACACTCTCGACCGCCGAGGCGATCGGGCACGCGAAGGTGCAGAACCTCGCGCGGCTCGCGGCCTCGTCCGTGGCCGCGGCCGTGTGCGCCGTGCTCGCGTACTCGGCGATCGGCGTCGTGATGGCCGACCGCACGCAGGGCACCGTGCTCGCGATCGGCATTCCGGAGTGGATCAGCGAGCTCGTGATGCCGGTCGCGCTCGCGCTGATCGCCGTGCGGCTCGCGTGGGGCGCGGGTGAATCGTGGAAGGGTCGCGCGGTCGCGTTCGGCGCCATCGGACTGGCATTCGCTCTCGGCCTCGTGCCCACGATCGGCGCCGCGGCGTGGGTGCCGTTGCTCGCGCTCATCCTGCTCGCCACGCTCGTCGGCTCGCCCGTGTTCGTCGCGATGGGCGGCGTCGCGCTCGTGCTCTTCTTCCGCGACGGCACGCCCGTCTCCGCCGTCACCGCCGAGATCTACCGGCTCATGGTGTCGCCGACGCTGCCCGCGATCCCGCTGCTCACCGCGTGCGGCTACGTGCTCGCGGAGTCGAACGCGTCGCACCGGCTCGTGCGCTTCTTCCGCGCCCTCTTCGGCTGGATGCCCGGCGGCGTCGCCGTGCTCGTCGTCGCGGTGTGCGCGCTCTTCACCACGTTCACGGGCGGCTCGGGCATCACGATCATGGCCCTGGGCGGCCTGCTGCTGCCGATCCTCGTGAAGGACAAGTACCCCGAGGGTTTCTCGCTCGGCCTCGTGACCGCGTCGGGCTCGCTCGGCCTGCTCTTCCCGCCCAGCCTGCCCGTGATCCTTTACGCGATCGTCGCAAACGTCCCCGCGGACTCGCTCTATCTCGCAGGGCTCGTGCCGGGCACGCTGCTCGTCGTGATCGTCGGCCTCTACGGCGTCCACATGGGCCGCAAGGTGAAGTCGCCGACGCAGCCCTTCTCGCTGCGCGAGGCGCTCGTCTCCGGCTGGTCGGCCAAGTGGGAACTGACCGTGCCGGTGCTCGTCGTCGTGCTGTTCGCGACGGGCCTCGCGACGATGGTCGAGGCGGCGGCCGTCGCGTTCGCGTACGCGATCGTGGTCGAGTGCTTCGTCACGCGCGACATCCATCCCGTGAAAATGCTGCCCGGGGTGCTGCTCAAGGCGGGTGTGCTCTGCGGCTCGGTGCTCATCCTGCTCGCGAGCGCGCTCGGGCTCACGAGCTGGCTCGTCGACGCACAGATCCCCGACGCGCTGCTGGGCGCGGTGAAGGCGCACATCCACTCGCCGCACCTGTTCCTGCTCGTGCTCAACGTCGTGTTGCTCGTCCTGGGCAGCGTGCTCGAGATCTACTCGGCGATCGTCATCCTCGCGCCGCTGGTGGCGCCGATCGGCGCCGCGTTCGGCATCGATCCCGTGCACCTCGGCGTCGTGTTCCTCGCCAATCTCGAGCTCGGGTTCCTCTTCCCGCCCGTGGGCCTGAACCTCTTCCTCGCCTCGTCGCGGTTCGACAAGCCGCTGCCGGAGCTGTACCGGCACGTGCTGCCGTTCCTGCTGATCATCGCTATCGGTGTGCTGATGATCACCTACATGCCGTGGATGACGACCGGCATCCTGAGGCTGCTGGGCAAGTGACGGGTTGTGCTCGGAAGATTGCAGTCGCCGCCTGCGGTTGATGACCAGCCGCAGGTGGCTACGCCACCTCAAGCGACGAACCGCCGCCGCACCGGATCGCCGCGGGGGATCTCGCGTGTTGGCACGTCACGGTCGTAGTAGCCCGCCCAGCGCGCGGGCAGCGCCGAGCGCGAACGGAACAGCCGCTCGCCCAGCACCTCGCCGATCCCCAGCGGCCGCACCTGCACCCCGACCCGCATCGCCGGGGTGCCGTCGCGCCGTCGCTCGGAGAAGTGCTTGCAGTGGTTCCGCCACACCAGGAACCACCACAGCCGCTCCGCCGCGGCCTGCCGGCGCTTGGAGAACGCGATCGTCTCGCGCCGGTGGTTGGCCCCGCAGTGGCGCACGAGCAGGTCGAGCAGGTTGACCTCGAAGAGCGGGTTGCGGCTCGTGCGCGCGGCTCGCGACGAGATGGTGCGGTGCTCGATCGCGAGGTGGCGCACGCGCCGCAGCGCGCGCGGGTAGTCGGCGTGCTCGTCGGTGTGGAGCTGGAGCGATTGCTCCACCGGCGCGACGAGCCCCAGCACCGCGGCCACCTCGCGCTCGATGCTGCGTGGATCGGGCCGGCCCAGGCGCAGCTCGAGCTGGGCGCGCCGGCGCCGCTGGCGAGCGGTCATGCGGCCGCTGCGGCGCAGCTCGGAGTCGGTGAAGCCGTAGAAGAAGTGGCTCGTGCGACCGGCGACGAGGTGGAAGAGCGTCGGGTGGTACTGGCTGAACTCGAAGCTCTGGAAGGAGTCGAGCGCCAGCGGCTCGTGGATCGGGCCATCGGGCCGGTGCGCGAGGTGGTAG
>WBZT01000478.1_pt1 | contig 32404 bp, 28 predicted proteins | sample 5204241 | NCBI WGS metagenome assembly WBZT01 (sample SAMN12344358, study PRJNA552823) | activated sludge metagenome | biome: Activated sludge suspended growth; feature: Nitrification reactor; material: Wastewater; isolation source: activated sludge from nitrification reactor of wastewater... | reverse complement strand
AAGGCAGCATGAAGACGGCCACTGAAATCGCCGCCAGACTTGGCCTTGATCCCGCCTACCTGATCCCCTACGGCCACTACAAGGCCAAAATCAATTTCGAGGCGTTGCCCGAGCTACGCGAACGGCCACTGGGCAAGCTGGTGCTGGTCACCGCCATTTCCCCCACCCCTGCCGGGGAGGGCAAAACCACCACCACGGTAGGATTGGGTGACGCGCTGAATGTGATCGGCAAAAAAGCGGCCATTTGCCTGCGTGAACCCTCACTCGGCCCGGTTTTTGGCATGAAGGGCGGCGCGGCGGGCGGCGGTTATGCGCAGGTGGTGCCGATGGAAGACATCAACCTGCATTTCACCGGCGACTTTGCTGCCATTGCGCTAGCACACAACCTGCTGGCGGCACTGATAGACAACCATATCCACCAGGGCAATGCGCTGGGCATAGATCCGCGCCAGGTGACCTGGAAGCGCGTGATGGACATGAATGACCGTGCGCTGCGCCAGATCGTGGTGGGATTGGGTGGCAAGGTCAACGGCCAGACGCGAGAGGATGGCTTCGACATCGTGGTGGCCTCCGAGGTGATGGCGATTTTCTGCCTGGCCAAATCCCTGAAAGACCTGAAGCAGCGCCTGGGCAATATTGTCATCGGCTATACCTTCAGCGGGGCTCCCGTCCATGCGCGCGACCTCAAGGCGCATGGCGCGATGGCGGTGCTGCTCAAGGATGCGATAAAACCCAATCTCGTTCAAAGCCTGGAAAACACCCCGGCCTTCATCCACGGCGGGCCGTTCGCCAACATCGCACACGGCTGCAACTCGGTGATCGCCACCAAGCTGGCGCTGCGCCTTGCGGATTATGTGGTGACCGAGGCGGGCTTCGGCGCCGATCTGGGCGCGGAGAAGTTCATTGACATCAAATGCCGCAAATCCGGCTTGCAGCCAGCCGCCTGCGTGATTGTGGCTACCATGCGCGCCCTCAAGTACCACGGTGGCATTGAGGTGCCGCAGCTTAATACCGAAAATTTGATCGCGCTGGAAGCCGGGCTGATCAACCTGCAAAAACATGTCGAAAACATCACCCGGCATTACGGCCTGCCCTGCGTGGTCGCCATTAACCGGTTCACCCACGATACTCCGGCAGAAATCGCCCTGTTGAGTGAACGCATGGCGGCGCTGGGAGTGAAGGTGGTGCTGGCCGAACACTGGGCCCAGGGTGGCAAAGGCGCGCAGGAACTGGCGCATGAAGTGGTGCGACTGGCGGAAGGCGGCCACCATGCCATGCAGTTTGTCTATGAAGATGGCGATTCGCTGTGGGAGAAAATGCGCAAACTCGCCACGAAGATCTATGGGGCGGCCGACATTGCGGCTTCGCGCCGTATTCGTGCGCAGATTGAGGGGTTGCAGAAGGACTACGGCCACTACCCCATTTGTGTGGCCAAGACGCAGTATTCCTTTTCCACCGATGCCTCACAGCGCGGCGCCCCGCAGGGGCATATCGTGACGATTAGAGAAGTGCGGCTGGCCGCCGGGGCAGAATTTATCGTGATGCTGTGTGATGACATCATGACCATGCCCGGCCTGCCCAAGGAGCCTTGCGCTGCGCGGATTGATATTACCGATGATGGTGTTGTGACGGGATTGTTCTGATGGCGCTGCCCGCGCAATTCCTGAGCGCTTTGCGCCATCTGCTTCCGCGCGATTCCCTGCTGACCCAGCCGGAGCAACTCGCCCCCTACGAGTGTGACGCCCTGTCTGCCTATCGCCAACGCCCGCCTGCCGTGGCGCTGCCGGAAAACGAGCAACAGGTGGCCGCCATCCTACGGCTATGCCATGAGCACCACATTCCGGTGGTGGCGCGTGGCCACGGCACAGGACTCTCAGGAGGCGCGCTGCCGGTGGAAAATGCCTTGCTGTTGTCGCTGGCGAAGTTGAACAAAATTCTCCAGATTGACCCTTTGGCCCGCATTGCCAGGGTGCAACCCGGCGTGCGCAACCTCGCCATTTCCCAGGCCGTGTCGCAGCACGGCCTGTATTACGCTCCTGACCCTTCTTCGCAGATTGCTTGCAGCATAGGCGGCAACGTGGCGGAAAATTCAGGCGGCATCCACTGCCTGAAATACGGCCTGACTGTGCACAATGTTCTGGAGGTTCGGCTGATTACGGTGGATGGCGAAATGCTGACCCTGGGCGGCCACTCACTGGATGTGCCGGGTTATGACCTGCTGGCGCTGATTCACGGTTCCGAGGGCATGCTGGGCGTCATCGTGGGAATCACCGTGCGCCTGTTGCCGAAACCTGAGCGCGCACAGGTGATGCTGGTGGCATTTGATAGCGTGGAAAAGGCCGGGGTGGCGGTGGGCGAAATCATCGCCGCCGGCATCATCCCTGCCGGGCTGGAGATGATGGACAAGCTCGCCATCCTCGCGGCGGAAGACTATATCCACGCAGGGTACCCAGCCAATGCCGAGGCGATTTTGCTGGTCGAGCTGGATGGCGTGAACGAGGAGGTCTCGCACGGCATCCGCGTGGTACACGATGTAGTCAAGCGTTGCGGCGCCATCGAAATGCACACTGCCACGGATGATGCCGAGCGCGTCAAGCTGTGGGCCGGACGCAAGGCGGCTTTTCCCGCCGTGGGGCGCATTTCTCCCGATTATTACTGCATGGATGGCACCATCCCGCGTAGCCGCCTGCCGGAAGTGCTGCGCCGGATAGGTGAGTTGTCGCAGGAGTATGGCCTGCCGGTTGCCAATGTCTTCCACGCCGGGGATGGCAACCTGCACCCCTTGATCCTGTACGACGCCAATGTGCCCGGCGAGCTGCAAAAGACCGAGGAAATGGGCGGCAAAATCCTGGAGCTGTGCGTGGCGGTGGGCGGTACCATTACCGGCGAACACGGCGTAGGTGTGGAAAAAATCAACCAGATGTGCACCCAGTTTGCCTCGCCTGAACTGGAAATTTTCCATGCGCTGAAACAGGCGTTTGATCCGCAGGCCCTGCTCAATCCCGGCAAGGCCGTGCCCAGCCTGCACCGCTGTGCCGAACTCGGGGCGATGCATGTGCATGGTGGCCAGTTGCCGCATCCGGACTTGCCGAGGTTTTGATGGAACACTGGCTGGAACAAACCTCCGAGCACATCCGCCAGGCCGCGGCGCAAAATCGCGTCCTTAGCATCCAAGGCGGCAACAGCAAATCCTTTTACGGCAACAGCCCACGCGGTGAGCCACTGGAAACCGGGGGCTACTCCGGGATTATTGAATACCAGCCACGCGAACTCACCCTGACCGCACGGGCGGGAACCCCCTTGCACGAGATTGAGGCGCTGCTGGCGGAAAACAACCAGATGCTGCCCTTCGAGCCGCCGCACTTTGGCGCTAATGCCACTTTGGGGGGATGTCTGGCAGCGGGCTTGTCCGGGCCTCGCCGACCTTATGCCGGGGCGGTGCGGGATGCCGTGCTGGGTGTGCATCTGCTGGATGGTCGTGGTCAACACCTGAAATTTGGTGGCCAGGTGATCAAGAACGTGGCGGGTTACGATGTTTCGCGCCTGCTGGCAGGTTCGCTGGGTACGCTGGGGGTGATCTGCCAGGCCAGTTTCAAGGTGCTGCCGCGCCCTGAATGCGAGCGCACGCTACTGCTGGCAATGGCTCAGGAAGAGGCGATAGTCAGCATGAACCGGTTGGCGGCGCAGCCTCTGCCGCTCTCTGCCAGTGCGTGGGATAAGGAGCACCTGCTGGTCAGGATTTCCGGCGCGGAGAGCGCGGTGGAGGCCGCCACACGCAAGCTGGGCGGCGACGTGGTGAAGCATGGTCCGGAATTCTGGCAGGCATTGAAGGAACACAGCTTGCCCGAGTTCCTGCACATGCAGACCTTGTGGCGGGTGAGCCTGCCTTCAACAGCGCCGGTGCTGGCAAGCGGCGAGACAGTATTGGTGGAATGGGGCGGCGCGTTGCGCTGGGTGGTTGCCGAGGCTGGGGCGATCCGGGCGGAGGCCGCGCACCTGGGTGGTCACGCCACCTTGTTCCGCACGCAACAGGAACCCCGGCAGCAGGTGTTTACACCTTTATCCTTGCCTATGGCCGCCTTGCAGCAGCGTATTCGTGCGGTGTTCGACCCACATGGCGCGTTTGATACGGGGCGGATGTAATGCAGACAAAGTTGCATAAAGACATCAAAGACACCGCGCAAGGCATTGCGGCAGACGCCATCCTGCGCAAATGTGTGCATTGCGGGTTTTGCAACGCCACCTGCCCAACCTACCAGGTGCAAGGGGACGAGCTGGATGGCCCGCGCGGGCGCATTTACCTGATGAAGCAGATGCTGGAAGGCGAAACGGTTGGCGCCAGCACACTCACCCACCTGGACCGTTGCCTGACCTGCCGCAGTTGCGAAACCACTTGTCCATCCGGCGTGGAATACGGCCGCTTGCTCGATATCGGGCGGGAGGTGGCGGAAACACGCATCAGCCGCCCAAAACTTCAGAATTTCACCCGCACGCTGCTGCGCTTTGTGCTGATCCGGCCCCGCCTGTTCGGAATGTTGCTGGGGCTGGGGCGCATGCTGCGGCCCTTGCTGCCGTATCGTCTCAAGGCAAAAATTCCGGTTGCACAGGCAAGCCCGGCTTGGCCAGAGCCGCGCCATGCCCGCCGCATGCTGGTGCTGGAAGGCTGTGTGCAACCTGCACTGTCGCCCATCATCAACGTCAAGGCGGCACAGGTGCTGGATAAACTGGGCATCAGCCTGATCCGCGCTGCGGGAGCCGGGTGCTGTGGCGCCATCAGCCAGCATTTATCCGCACCGGAACAGGCCAAAGCGGACATGTGGCGCAACATAGACGCCTGGTGGCCGCACATCGAAGCGGGCATTGAGGCCATCGTCATCACCGCCAGCGGCTGCGGGGTGCAGGTCAAGGATTACGGCCACTACCTGAGCGACGATCCGGCCTATGCCGAAAAAGCCGCGCGCGTTTCCGCCTTGGCGCGCGACATTGCCGAAGTCGTGGCGCAGGAAGACACCAGCAAGCTAAGCATCCGGCCGCGCAAGCTGGCCTACCACGCCCCGTGCAGCCTGCAACACGGGCAGAAACTGCCTGGCCTGGTAGAAGGCTTGCTGGAAAGGCTGGGGTTCCAGTTGCTGCCGGTAGCGGATGCCCATCTCTGCTGTGGCTCGGCGGGCACCTACTCCTTGTTGCAGACCGAGCTTGCCACTACCTTGCGCGACAACAAGTTGCAAGCCTTGCGGGCGGGTGGTGCGGAGATCATTGCCAGTGCAAATATCGGCTGCCTCAATCACCTGCAAAGTGGAACCAGCAAGCCTGTCGTGCATTGGCTGGAGTTGCTGGAATAAAAGTACGCGCAATGTAGCATTAGGATACAATGCGCGCCTGCGGCCACCGTTTCAGTCTGCGCGCCGCTTGCCAAATCTGGTTTTTTCACACCATCCCGTTTGCCTGAGACTGGCGCTTAACCAAGCGACAGGCCACGTTTGATTCTAGGAATTTTATGACTTTCGCAGCTCTCGGCTTGTCCGAGGAAATTGTTCGCGCCGTATCCGAGCGCGGTTATACCGAACCCACCCCGATTCAAGCCCAAGCCATTCCCGCTGTTTTATCGGGTGGCGACCTGCTGGCTGGTGCACAAACAGGAACAGGAAAAACTGCTGGTTTCACCCTGCCCATCCTGCACCGGCTCTCTGACAAATCCGTCAAAGGCCCTTCCAGTGGACGTCCGCCGATCCGCGCGCTGATCCTCACCCCCACCCGCGAATTGGCGGCACAGGTGGAAGAAAGCGTGCGCGAGTACGGTAAATATTTGAAGCTTTCCAGCATGGTGATGTTTGGCGGGGTCAGCATCAACCCGCAAATCCAGCGTCTGCGCAGCCGCGTGGACATCCTGGTGGCCACGCCTGGCCGCTTGCTGGATCACGTTGGGCAAGGCACGCTGGACCTCTCGAAAGTGGAAATCCTGGTGCTGGACGAAGCCGACCGCATGCTGGACATGGGTTTTATCCGCGACATCAAGAAAATTCTTGCCCTGCTGCCCAAACAACGGCAGAACCTGCTGTTCTCCGCCACTTTCTCGGATGAAATCAAGGAACTGGCCGACGGTTTGCTCAACAATCCGGCGCTGATCGAAGTGGCGCGCCGCAATGCCACCGCCGAGTTGATCAAGCAGAAAATCTACCTGGTGGATCGTGAGCGCAAGAAGGAACTGCTGGCGCACCTCATCCAGGAAAACAACTGGTTCCAGGTGCTGGTGTTTACCCGCACCAAGCACGGCGCCAACCGTCTGGCCGAGCAGCTTGAAAAGAGCGGCATTCCGGCGCTCGCCATCCACGGCAACAAGAGCCAGGGTGCGCGCACCCGGGCGCTGGCGGAATTCAAGGAAGGCACGCTACAGGTGCTGGTGGCCACCGACATTGCCGCGCGCGGCATTGATATCAGCGAGTTGCCGCATGTGGTGAACTATGAACTGCCCAACGTGCCGGAAGACTACGTGCACCGCATCGGCCGCACCGGTCGTGCGGGCAGCGAGGGCGAAGCGACCTCACTGGTCTGCGTGGATGAACACAAGCTGCTGAAAGACATTGAGCGCGTTACCAAGCGCGAACTGCCCAAGGATATCCTGCCCGGCTTTGAGCCCGACCTGAACGCCAAGCCAGAACCCATCCAGAACGGCCAGAATCGCGGTGGTCAGCGGCAGGGGCATGGCCGTAGCAAGCCACCCCGTCAGGGTGGCAACACCGCTGCACCCAAGTCCAAGCCTGCGCAAGCCCAACAGCGTCCGGGTGGTAACACCGGCACCCCCAAAAGCAGGCCGGGTCAGCCTCAGCAACGACCGGCATCAGGCAATCGTGGTGCGGTGCATCGGTCGGGGGGAAGGCACCGCTAGGGCGAGGGAGGTCTCCATCAATGACGGCGTGGGCAACTTGTTGCCCGCGCCTCAGGAGTTGTTTGTCAGTTTCGTGGGTTGGCCAAACAGCCAGCCTTGTCCGTATTCGCAGCCGAGTTCTATCAAGGCATCACGTGTTGCTTCGGTTTCAATGCCCTCTGCCACGACATCCAGGTTAAGGGAATGCGCCAGGTCTATGGTGGAACGCACAATTTGCTGGCTCTGCTCCGATTCCAGCAAGGGCGTGATAAAAGCCTTGTCAATTTTGAGCGTACCGATCGGGTAACGTTGCAAATACTCCATCCCGGAATAACCAGTACCAAAATCATCCAGCGCCAGGCGCATGCCCAGTTGCACCAATTGGCCGAGTATCTGCGAGGCAATTTCAGGGCGACCGATAATGACGGTTTCCGTCAGCTCCAGTTTCAGGCTGGTAATGTCCATCTGATGTCGGTGCAAGATGGCTTTCATATCCTCGACAATCAGTGGGCTGGTCAACTGGTTGGCGGAAAGGTTGACGCTGACAAACGCGTCTTCCGACTCCACCATTTTTTGCAGTTGCCCCCAGTCGCGACAGGCATGCTCCAGCGTCCACAAACCAATGCCGCGAATCTGGCCGGTTTGCTCTGCGAGCCCCAAAAACTCCATCGGGGATAACATGCCGAACTGCGGGTGCTGCCAGCGAATGAGTGCTTCAAAGCCAACCACTTTTTTATCAGCAAGTTTGCATATGGGTTGGTAATGCATTTCAAACTGGTTGGAAATCAGTGCATACGCGATGTCTTGCGACAGGGTAAGACTATGGGCCGCGGATTCGTACAGCTTGCCCTGGGGCTGCTGGTATTCAAACTGGATAGATAGACGATCCACCAAATCTGGTGTCAGGCTGGTTTGAGTGGTACGGAATCGCTCAAGCACAACCCGCAGCAAATGACGAATTACCGGGTCGGTCTTGTCCAGTAGCTCCTCCAACAGCGCCCGACGAATCGGCACCAATGTGGTCTCTTGCATGGCGCGTACTGTTGCCGTGCGAGGCTGGCGGTCGATCAAACTGATTTCGCCAATCAGTTCACCAGCCTGTAGCGTACTGACGCGACGTTCGCCTTCCCCGGTGCCGACACATACCTCAACGCACCCTTGCTCAATCAGGTAGGCGCAATCACCCGGTTCCCCAATATGGAAAATGACTTGGCCCACCGAGAATGTTTCGCGATCAAGATTCAGGTTATCAAACATGTCGAAGTAGGCTTCTTAATCAGTTTTGTGCATGCTAACACCAGCAAGATGTCAAACGATTGATTGTTTCCAGTTTCTTTCCGAAAAAAGAAAATTTTTCGCGCTTAAGTTAAACCAATCAATGCCCCCTTTATTTCACCACCACCGACTCAATCACAATCACCTGTGTCGGCACATCCCCCGGCCAGGTGGGGGACTTGGCGATTTTGTTCACCACGTCCATGCCCTGCACCACCTTGCCGAATACGGCGTAGCCCCAGCCTGCTTCATCCTTGGAGCGGTGATTGAGGAAGCCGTTGTTGTTGACGTTGATGAAGAACTGCGCGCCGGCGGAGTGCGGATCGTTGGTACGGGCCATGGCGATGGTGCCGACGTCATTGGTCAGACCATTGTCGGCCTCGTTCATGATGGGCGCGCGGGTGGGTTTTTCTTTCATATCCTTGGTGAGGCCGCCACCCTGGATCATGAAATTGCGGATAACGCGGTGGAAGATGGTGCCGGAGTAAAAGCCGCTTTTAACGTATTCCAGGAAGTTGGCGACGGTCTTGGGGGCTTTTTCACTGTCGAGCTCCACCACAATAGGCCCCACATTGGTGTTGATCTGCACCGTGGGTTGGGCAAGGGCGGACGCGCTGAACAGGCAGGCGCAGAGTAGGGCGGCGATTTTGAGTTTCATGGTTTTTTCCGTTGGGTTGATTTACTTGTGCGTCCAGGCTTCATCCAGGGCTTTTTGCTGTTTATCCAGATTCGCCTTGGCTTTGTTGTGTTCTTGTTTGGCGGCTTCCTGCTGCTTTTGCAAATCCCTGAGGATGGCCTGTTCCTGGGCAATGCGCTGCTTCTGCAGTTTGACCTTTTCGTTGGCGGCATCCAGGTCGGCCTGGGTTTTGTTCAGGCTTTCCTGTGCGACGCTAACGTTGTATTGCTGGGTTTCCACATCGCGGGCCAGGGCGCTTGTGTTCAGGGTGAATAGCGTTAGCAGGAGGAGTATTAGATGTTTCATGGCAAGCCGAGGTTGTAGAGTTGCCGTGTATTTTAACTGGGATGAGGCGAGGTTAGAAAAGTTCGAGTTCTCCGGTAGTGGTTTCATTGATCCGGGGTGGATTAATCCTGAAATCGAGTGGTTTTTTGCCAGAAACGCATACACACATGGTGAGGTTGAGCCGGGCGAGTTCGCCGGAGTCCAGGCTAAGGGTTTTGACGGCAGTGGGAGCCAGCATCGAAAGGTAATCGGTGCAGGCGGTGTCAATAAAGCTGGGCGTGGACATGCCAACATGACGGAAGGTGGAGGACAGGTTGCGGTTAACCGAGCCAGAGATCATGTTGACAATTTCGGTATAGGCATCGAGCAATAACTGCCCATCCATTTCCCTTTCGGGACGCCGCATCATTCTCGCCATATGCTTGATGGTGCGTGCGTCTTCGGCGAATTCTGTCAGGATGACGATGCGAAAGTGGTAAGAGGCGATATTTTGCACGACCAGCCTACGGCTCCCGCCGATTTGCGGCGCCGTCTCGTGCAGGGTAATTTTTGCATTTTGATTATCTTCGATCAGGCAGTTATCCAACACAGATTGCTCAAACAACTGTTCCAGCGAGGCCAGGGCAGCGGCTGAAATCATGGTGTGTTCTCCAAAGTGGCCTGTATCCTGTCGGCAGTGGTTTTCAGGCCAAATACCACAGTGCGTATCATGTTGCTGCTGGCCTGCATGTCCTGGAAGGTGGTGGTAGTCACCAGGTCACTTTTGAATACGTTGTCCTTGAAGGTTTTAAGTACCCCATCGGCGGTGGTCGCCAACTCCCTGACGCCATCCGCCACCACGGCAAAGCCGCGCCCCTGCTCACCTGCGCGGGCGGCTTCAATGGAGGCATTCAACGCCAGCATGACTACGCTTTTGACGATTTGCGAGAAATTCTCGTTGTGCGAGCGTAAATCGGCGTTGTTTTCCACGATGGATTGCATTTCGGCATGCCAGCGTTCGATGGTAGTGATGATGCCGAGCAGTTCTTCAATATCCTGTCTGAGCAACTGGTGATCGGTTGCCAGTTCGCCTCTTAGATCCTGGATGACGGTTTCGTATTCCGTGCGCATTTTGGCAAGCGCAGCGCCTTGCCCGATTGATGCTTGTCTGGCAGTTTCCGCCAAGGCGGCCTGGTGTTTTGATTCCTGCTGGCTGATTTGCTGGCGCAAAGCCTGTATTTCCGCATGCAGCGGTGCTTGCCTGGCTTGGCATTCTTCCGGGGTAATGCGCTCAGACAGCTGGCTGATGTTCGATGCTTGTTCGCGCACCTGCTGTTGCAAATTTTTGTATCCGGGCGACAGCTTGAGGTATAGCGCAAATGCACCAAGCGCCGCTCCTGCGAGGAAGGCGGCAAATAAAATCAGCGTTGGACTCATGCTTTGTGTTGTGTCTTCAAGCCACGAGCTTTTGTACCGACCCCAGCACCGCTGGGCCGTTAAAGGGCTTAACAATCCAGCCCTTGATGCCTGCGGCCTTGCCGCGTTCCTTCATCGCCGGGCTGTTTTCGGTGGTGAGCATGATGATGTTGACGGCGGCATTCCGGAGTTCGCTGCGCACTTTTTCCACCATGGTCAGGCCATCCATGTTGGGCATGTTCACGTCACAGATCACCAGCTTGATGGCATTGTCTGCCCGCAGCTTGTCCAGGCCGTCCTTGCCATCCACCGCCGCGTTGACGGTCAAGCCATTGGCCTTGAAAAAATCGCAAACCTCGTTGCGTACCGTGCTTGAATCATCCACTACCAGTATTTGCGCCATATCGTGATCTCCTTGTGGTGAGGTGTTTCTAAAACAGTTCCAGCTCGCCGGTATTCACCAGTGACTCCACCGTGGTGTTTTCCTTGAAGTCTTGCGGTGACCAGCTCAGGTTAAAAATAAAGCGCTGGAAAACCGGCACCGGCAGCGTTGCGCCATTGCGGTCGCGCAACAGGTATTTGAAGCAAAGCTGCGGGTCTTCCGAGCCGAATGAAATAAAGCGCCGGTGGTGGTTCACAATAATCGGCACCTGGGTTTGCAGCAGGGTGGTTCGGGCATCATCTGTGCCAACATAGCGGTTCTTGAATGAGCCCCAGATCAGATTGGTGGCTTCCCCCAGCACGTTGTTCAGGTCGCGGAAATTGGTTTCCTCGCCATTGTTGGTGCGGTTGCCGCGAATCAATTCCAGCACGGATTCCTCTTCGGCCTGGAGCATCATGTAACCGCGGCACCAGTTGCTTTCTATGGCGATGATGGTGAACACCTCGCCATAGATAATGCGGTCTTTCACGATGTACGGCGTTTCCATTTCCACATCGCAGTCCCTGAACAGGCTTTCCAGCGAGATACGCGTCATTTCGCTGATACCGCGCACCAGCTCATTGGGGTAGATGCGGTTGAAGATGGAGGCCTCCAGTGATGTACGCAGGATTTCCAATGCGTTGTGCACATAGGCACAGCGGAACATGGCAGCGTCTTTTTCACTTAACCCGGCTAGGTTGGCGCTCAGGTCGCGCCTTAGGAAAATCGGCAACTCAGGACGGGAGCGGTGGATTTCGCGCGCCAGGACGATACCAGAAGCGGCTTGGCCACCATAGTTTTCATACAGCAGGATACCGCCCAGATCTACGTTGGATTTCAATATACCCAGCACGGCCTCTGTGCTTTTTTGCTGCGGGCGTATGCCAACCAGGCCGCATTCTTCACACAGGTTTTTCAGGCTCTCGAGGTGGTTGATACCGTCATCCAGTACCAGCACCTTGCTGACGAGGTGGTTTTGATTGTTATCCATCGGGGGAGTCCGCTTTCAACAGTTGAAGGTTACGCCCGGTTCGCCAACAGCCCTGAATCGGCATTTTGGTGCAGGTCGGCCAGAGTGGATGGCGATTTGGACGAGATATCCCTGCCGTCAGTGCTTTCGGCAAGACTGGCCGGAAACGAAATCACGGTTTCAAACTGGCGGAAGTCGGCGCCGCTATAGCTATCGGTGAAGCGCAGCTCGATTTTTCCGCCTTCCCGCTTGGCGAGGTTGAGAACTGCATCCATCCCCACGCCGCGCCCGGAAATTTCCGTCACTGCTTCTGCTGTTGAGAATCCGGGACGGAAAACCAGGTTGGCAATCTCCTCATCGGTCGGGTGTACCCCCTCCGCCACCAGGCCTTTTTCCAGCGCAGTTTTGCGGATTTTAGCCAGATTAAGGCCGCGGCCATCGTCGGAGAGCACCAACTTGATTTCGCCATCCTTTAGCTGCATTACCAGCCGCAGTATGCCTGCGGGTGGCTTGCCTGCCGCCTTGCGCTCATCGGGTGTTTCGATGCCGTGGTCAATGGCGTTCCGTACGAGATGCATGAAAATATTCTTGAGTGTGCCGCCCAACTGTGTGCGCAGCACATAGCCGTTGTCCTGAACGTCAATGGCGGGCGGTACTTTGTGCAGCTCTTTCGCCAGGGATGGCGCAGAATCAAACACGCCTTCCAGCATTTCAATAATCCGCTCGGTACCCAACAGACGCAGGGCATGGCGCACCTCATCGCGTGCTGCAATGAGTTCATGGATGTTGCTGGTGTTGATGTTTTCCAGGTGGTTCAGCGTTTCCTGAATTTGCTGTTTATCCACCATCAGGTAGTGCTCCACGCCTGTGCGGCGCCCCGGCCCTCTGCGCCCCAGGCTCACTTCATTGGTTCTGGCGTAATGTTCTATCATGTCGCGGACCCGGAGAAGCCCGTCCAGCAGCGTAGCGTGATCCCAGGCGGCTGACGGCACTGGCTTGCGGAGTTCTTCGTAATATTGCTCGGCTTCGTGGACGATGTTGGTCAGGTGGTGCAGGCCGTAGGTGCGCGCATTGCCCTTGATCGTATGCATGTTCCGGAACATCTGGTGGATGGCTGTGGCATTGTGGTCCGGGTTGCCGCGGATCAGCAGTTCGTTTTCATCCAGGAACTTGATGGAAGAAGAAATAAAATCGTGGAATTTCTCCTGTGTCACCGACAGGATTTCCCCAATGATTTCCAGCTCGCGCTTTTGCTCATGGGCTTCCGCCGCCAGTATTTTGAGTTCAGTCACGTCACGTACACACAGCATGAGCCTGATGATGACGTCCCGGTCATCGGTAATGGCTGACCAGTTCAAGTCGAGCACTTTGATGCGGCCATCACTCATGGTTTTCTCGATTTCGCCCACCAGCAGGTGTTGGTTGAACTCGAAATTCATGTAATCCTCACCTATACAAGCGCCTGCCACGGCTTGCAGTTGCGACAAGGCATCCGCACCAAGGTTGGTGTTGGAGAACACCAACCCCAGCAGGTTGTTGCCCGCGATATTGCGGGTTTCCAGTATGGTTTCCAGATATGCGGAGTATTCCGGGTGGATGACCCCACCCTCCACCACGGTCAGGATGCCTTGGGGCATGTGTTGCAGCATGGTCTGCATATCGGTGGTTTTTTGTTTCAGCAGCGCGGAGCTTTCCTGGATTTTGGCGATCATGGCGTTAAACGCCACAATGGAACGGCCGATTTCATCCTCGCGTTCCACCGGCACTTGGCGGGAAAAGTCCTGGCTGGAGGCAATTTCACTCATGGCTTCCTGCATCTTGGCGATGGGGGAAGCAATGCGGCGGTAGAGCAGCATGCCCACGATACTGAGCAGAAGAATGGCGACACAAGTGATCACCAGTGTGCCGATTGCAGTTTGTGACAGGTTGCTGTTCAGGGCTGTCACGGCGGCATCCTTGGTGCGGCTTTTTTCAATCCGAATGGTTTCTACAATGGCTTCCAGTTCGGTCTGGTATTGCGCGACGTTGGCGTACAGGTTGGCTTCGGCAATCTCGCGCTGGCCATCCAGCTTGAACTGTACGGACTCATCAATTGAATTGAAATAATTCACCAGGCTTTCCCTGGCCTGTTGTACCAGGCCGCGCTGGGCATCACTGGTGGCGTATTTGAGCTGCAGATCCAGGCCTTCCTGCAAGGCTTTTTTCTTGGCTGCCAGTTTTTCCTTGGAAACGGCCACGGCACCTTCATTTGGCGAATACACCAGAGTCATGACTGCCAGTTGTGCCTGCTTGAGTTCCGATACCAGGTCAGAAGAAGCCATTGCGCTCGGTACCACACCCTCGGTGACGGATTTCACTTCCGCGGCATTACCTTGGGCCTGGAAAACAGCGTAACCGCCGATGGCGAGGATGACAGCAAAAGTTAATGAGATCAGCAGGATAATCTGGTGGCGTATGCTCATGGAAACGCTCCTGTGTGGTTGGCTACATGGATTAGGAACAACTTCAAGCCGACGGATTCTCACAGGCAAACATGAATTTTTTATGAAGTTAGTAGCCTTTGTGGTAAATAAGGGTTCCTGTTCGATTTTGGTTTGGTGATGCATTTTTCCCCTTTGCGTAATCGCGCGTTTTTCCATTTGCTGGCCTTCCGCCTGCTGATTGTCCTGTCCTACCAGATTGTGGCGGTGGTGGTGGGCTGGCATTTGTATGAGTTGACGCATGACCCGCTGGCGCTTGGGTTGGTGGGGCTGGCAGAGGCGCTGCCGTATTTTTGCTGTGCGCTGTTTGCCGGTTATGCGGTGGATCACCATTCGCGCCGCCTGTTCGGTGTGGCGGCCAGCTTGTTGCTGACTTTCAATGCCCTGGTGCTGATGGCCCTTGCGGCGGGTTGGATACATGCCAATCCGCAGGGCTGGATCTACAGTTCGATTGCCCTGGCCGGTGTGGCGCGCGCTTTTATCGGGCCGACTTACGGCGCGTTGTTCGCAGTCATCATCTCGCGTGAAAACTACGTACGCGCTACCGGCATCGGCAGCACCGTATTCCATTTTTGCCTGGTGGCCGGGCCTGCATTGGGCGGCCTGCTGGTGGGCTGGGCGGATAAAACTACCGCTTATGCCGTGGCAACCGTGCTGGCTTTCCTGGCGTCGATTGCGCTGTTTGTCATGCGTGTCAAAGAGCCGCCGTCCGCCGAGAGCGCGCCTGTCTTTACCAGCATCGCCGAAGGGCTGCGTTTTGTGTTCGGCAACCGGATTATGCTGGCGGCCATGTCGGTGGATATGTTTGCCGTGCTGTTTGGCGGTGCGGTAGCCATGCTGCCAGCATTTATCAGGGATATTTATTTGGCCGGGCCGGAAGCGCTGGGCATCCTGCGGGCTTCACCCGCGGTGGGTGCGGTACTGACCGGCATTGTGCTGTCGCGCTTTCCCATCAACCACCATGCCGGGCGCTGGTTGCTGGGTTCGGTGGCAGGCTTTGGGATGAGCATCATTGCCTTTGGTTTGTGCCGCGATTTCTGGCTGGCGGCATTTATCCTGCTGCTTTCCGGGGTTTGTGACGGCATCTCCGTGGTGATGCGTCACACCATTTACCAGCTGATCACTCCCGATGCCATGCGTGGTCGGGTATCCGCCATCAACGGCATTTTTATCGGTTCATCGAACGAGCTCGGCGCGTTTGAGTCGGGTGTGGCGGCACGCCTGCTAGGGCTGGTGCCCTCCGTGGTGTTTGGCGGGGTGATGACGCTGGTGGTGGTGGGCGTCACCGCCAGGTTGTCTCCCGGCTTGCGGCGCCTGGAGTTGCATCACCTGAAATGAAATTTGTTTTTCATCAATTTTTGCAACAATTTACCTTGTCTGCCGGAACCCGCCCGCAAAGCAGCGTTCTTACTGTGTACTTGATAACAACCCAATAATGACCGTGCCGTTTGCCTCCCTACGATTTCCGTTCTATTTATGCATCATGGCCCTTGCGGGCTGTGCAGCGGTGGGGCCGGATTACGCCAAAACCGCGCCCAAGGCACCGGATACCTGGAGCAGCGCCTCTGCCAGCAACCTGGTGGCAACCACGCCCGATATTGCCGAGTGGTGGCGCCAGCTTAACGATCCACTGCTGGAAAACCTGATCCAGCAAGGGCTGGCCAACAGCCCGGATATTCACGCCGCCCAGGCCAAACTCAAAGAGTCGCGTGCGCGGCGGGATTTGGCGTCCGGCAATCGCTTTCCTACCCTGAGCGCTTCTTTGTCCGGCAGCCGTAGCCGCGGCAGCCGCGCACTGGGCGGCGGCGAAACCAGCAACCTGTTCAGCGCCGGGTTTGATGCCAGTTGGGAGCCGGATATTTTTGGCGGCCAGTCGCGTGCGCTGCAAGCCTCTGAGGCTGATCTGGAAGGGGTTGCCGCCAGCCTACAGAATGTCCGGGTGACGCTGGCGGCCGAAATTGCCCTGAATTATGTTGAACTGCGCTCGGCACAGACCCGCTTGGCCATTGCGCAGCAAAATCTCGCCACGCAGACTGAAACGCTGCAAATTACTGACTGGCGCGCGCAGGCTGGCCTGGCGACCTCGCTGGATGTTGAGCAGGCGCGCGCCAACCGGGAGCAGACACTGGCTTCCATCCCCAATTTGCAAATCGCCATGAACGAAGCCGAAAACCGGCTGGCAATCCTGCTGGGGCAGTTCCCCGGCGCCTTGCATGCCGAGCTGGACAAGGCCGCGCCTTTGCCTGCAATTCCGGCGTCGGTCGCGGTGGGCATTCCCGCTGATACGCTGCGCCAGCGCCCGGATGTACGGGTGGCCGAGCGCACCCTGGCGGCGGAAACCGCCCGCATCGGCGAACAGACCGCCGCGCTGTATCCGGGATTCAGCCTGAGCGGCAATTTTGGCTGGAAGGCGCTGACACTGGGCGCGCTGGGCAATGCCGGTACGGTGGCCAGTTCGTTGGCAGCCAGCATGGCGCAAACCTTGTTTGACGCCGGGCGCATCCGCAGCCGCATCAATATCCAGACCGCGGTGCAGGAGCAGGCGCTGGTGAATTACGAAAAAACTGTTTTAACGGCGCTGGAAGAGGTGGAAAACGCCCTGACCGCTTATGCCCGCAACCAGGAGCGCGAGGCGGCCCTTTACAACGCGCAGGAAGCCTCGCGCAATGCCGCCACACTGGCCCGCCAGCAATATGAGAGCGGGCTGGTGGATTTCCAGAAGGTGCTGGATACGCAGCGCACACTGCTCAGTAATGAAGACAGCCTGGCCAGCACAGAGGCCGAGGCGCTGTCTGCCCTGATTACGCTTTACAAGGCACTGGGCGGCGGATGGGCCGATCAGGAAACGCAACCGGAAAACCTACAACCATGAGTCAGCAAAACACGACACAGGATGAGCAACTGCTCAATATCGTCAAATCCGGCAAGAGTGGCAAAGGCAAGGTGTTGCGCTGGTTGCTGCTGGTAGTTGCCATAGTCGCGGCAGTCTGGGGGTGGATGTTGTGGTCGGCCAACCAGAATGGCAACGGCGTAAGTTACCTGACCGAGGAAGTGAAACGTGGCAAGCTGGATGTGACGGTTTCCGCCACTGGCAACCTGCAACCCACCAACCAGGTGGATGTTGGCAGTGAGCTTTCTGGCACGGTGGAAAAAGTGCTGGTGGATGACAATGACCGTGTCAAACGCGGGCAGATACTGGCGCAACTGGATTTATCCAAGCTGAATGACCAGGTGGCGCGTTCGCGTGCCGCGGTAGCCTCGGCCGAGGCACAGGTGGCGCAGGCCAGGGCAACGGTGGCGGAGACAGCGGCCAGCCTGTCGCGCATGCGCAAGGTGTCGGAATTGTCCGGCGGCAAGGTGCCCTCGCGTACCGAAATGGAAAGCGCCGAAGCGGCGCTGCTACGCGCCGAGGCCAACGAAGCCAGCGCCAAAGCCGCCGTTGCCCAGGCCCAGGCCACGCTGAAATCCGACCTCACCAACATTGCCAAGGCCACCACCCGCTCGCCGGTGGATGGCATTGTGCTGGCGCGCAAGGTGGAGCCGGGGCAGACCGTGGCAGCCTCGCTACAGGCGCCGGTGATGTTTACGCTGGCGGAAGACCTGACCCAGATGGAATTGCAGGTCAACGTGGATGAAGCTGATGTGAGCCAGGTCAAGATCGGCCAGGCCGCGCAGTTCACCGTGGATGCCTCGCCGGGGCGCAAGTACCCGGCTGAAGTGACGCGCGTGGGTTTTGGTTCCCAGACTACCGATGGGGTGGTGTCTTACAAGACCATACTCCGGGTGAACAACGACGACCTGACCCTGCGCCCCGGCATGACCGCCACGGCCGAGATTATGACGGCGACGCGGGAAGATGCCTTGCTGATTCCCAATGCGGCGTTGCGCTTCAGCCCCGAAGCTAACGGCCAGAAAAAGAGCAGTGGTGGACTGGTGAGCACCCTGCTGCCGCGCCCGCCATCCCCGCCCAAGCAGAAAAAGGCCAAAAATGGCGCATCCCCGCAAGTCTGGATACTGCGCGACAACTTACCTGTCGCGGTGCAAATCAAGCCTGGGCTGACCGACGGGCGCTTTACCGAAGTGCTGGAAGGTGAACTGCAAGCGGGGATGCAGGTGATTACCGAAACCCAGAAAATGCAAAAATGAGCGCCGAGTCTGTTGCGGGGGATGTTCCCCTGATTTCCCTGGCAGGCATCACCAAAACCTATGGGCAGGGTCTGGCCGCTTTCCAGGCACTGCGCGGGGTTGACCTCGACATCACGCACGGGGAGTTTGTCGCCATCATGGGCCCCAGCGGTTCGGGCAAATCCACTGCCATGAATATCCTGGGCTGTCTGGATAGCCCAACTTCCGGCGCTTATGTATTCAACGGCGTGCATGTGGAAAATTTATCCCGCAACCAGCGCGCCTTGTTGCGGCGGCATTATCTGGGCTTTGTGTTCCAGGGCTTTAACCTGCTGGCGCGCACTTCGGCGCAGGAGAATGTGGAGCTGCCCCTGCTTTACCGTGGCGAATCGGCTGCCCAGCGCCATACAAAAGCGCGCTCCGCATTGAAATCCGTGGGGCTGGAAGGCTGGGAGCACCACACCCCGGCGGAGCTTTCCGGCGGACAGCAGCAGCGCGTGGCGATTGCACGCGCCATCGCCACCAACCCCACCGTGCTGCTGGCCGACGAACCCACCGGCAATCTGGATAGCGAGCGCAGCAGGGAAATCATGGAGTTGCTGGTGGCCATGAACCGGGATTACGGCATTACCGTGCTGATGGTGACCCACGAGCCGGAAATGGCGGCTTATGCGAGGCGTGTGGTGCATTTCCGCGATGGGCGCATTGATCGTGATCTTCAGAACGGGGGGCATCATGGGGGGTAATACCTTGTTGCTGGCTTTGCGCGAGATACGGCGCAACCTGATGCGCTCCTTCCTCACCATACTCGGCATTGTGATCGGCGTGGCGGCGGTGATAACCATGGTGACGCTGGGTAACGGCGCCACCAAGGTGGTGTCGGACCAGATTTCCAGCCTGGGCAGTAACCTGGTCACTATTCGACCGGGCCAGCGCCTGGGGCCGGGGCGCGATAGCGCGGGGGCGCCCAACTTCAAGGTGGAAGATGCCGAGGCAATCAAGGCGCAGGTTGGCGCGCTCAATGCCGTGGCGCCGGGCGTGGCGCGCAATGTCACGCTGGTGGCGGGGGCCGAGAACTGGTCTTCTACCGTCACCGGGTCAACGGCCGCCTATTTTGTTGTGGGCAACTGGAAACTGGCCGAGGGGCGCATTTTCAACGAGACCGAAGAACGTGCCGGCAAGGCCGTGTGTGTGATCGGCGACACGGTGAGAAAGCAGTTGTTCGGCAACCAGAATGCCACCGGCGCTGAATTGCGGGTGAAGCAATTTTCCTGCGAAATCATCGGCGTGCTTGCCGCCAAGGGGCAAGCTGCCATGGGGCGCGACCAGGACGATGTGGTGGTGATGCCGCTACGCACCGTACAGCGCCGCCTGAGCGGCAACCAGGATGTCAGCTCAATCATGGTATCGGTGAAAGAGGGCGCGTCATCGGAAAGGGTGATTGAACAGATCAAACTGCTGCTGCGCGAACGCCGCAAGATTTCCGCCAATGAATATGACAATTTTGATGTGCGTGATACGCGAGAAATTGCCCAGGCGCTTTCCGGCACTATAGGCACCATGACCGGTCTTCTGGGCGCGGTGGCGGCGGTCAGCCTGCTGGTGGGTGGCATCGGCATCATGAATATCATGCTGGTGTCCGTCACCGAGCGCACCCGCGAAATCGGCATCCGCCTCGCCATCGGCGCGCTGGAAAAAGAAGTGCTGATGCAGTTTTTAACCGAGGCGGTCGCCCTGTCGGCGCTGGGCGGGCTGGTCGGCATTGCGCTGGCCGCTGTGGCTTGTTACGCCATCTCTGGCCCCATGCAGGTGCCCTATATTTTCGACCCCGGCATCAACCTGCTGGCGTTTGCCTTTTCTGCGGCGATTGGGGTGATTTTTGGTTATGTGCCGGCTAGGCGCGCGGCGCAGTTGGACCCGATTGAGGCGTTGCGGCATGAGTAGGAATGGCTGCTTACGACCCATTCCTGCCGTTGGCCAAGGTTTGCCTTAGGGATAGCTGTTTAGAACAGCCAATTTGGCCCTGTAAATAATTATGAGACCGGTAACACCCTGACAATCAGGACTTGCGTATAGTTAGCAAGCTAATTATAATGGCGCTAATCATGCTGATTCTCAAAGACCTGCCAGACTCTAAAGTGTTGGAAAAATTCTCGGCACGCTATCCGGATGCAGACCCGGCTGCTGTGCTGACTTTCCTGAAGTTGCTACGCGTTAGTTCCGATCTGTCGATGGCATTGGACAACTTTCTAGATGGCTATGGTTTGTTACAAGGTAGATGGTGGGTGCTGATCTTGTTGATGCGGGAACAGAATCTGACCTCCACCCCATCGGAATTGGCCGAGAAAGCCGGCGTCAGTCGCGCAACCATGACTGGCCTGATTGACGGCCTGCAGCGTGAGGGCTTGGTTCAGCGCCTAGAAGATGGTGAGGACAGGCGGAAATATACGATCAAATTGACTTCAGCCGGCCAAGCAAAATTGGATGCAGTTATGCCGGATTATTACCGACGCGTAAGCCAACTGATGAAGCCTGTCAGTGGAAGGCAACGCGAAGTTCTGGTCACATGCCTTAGATTGCTGGAACAGCAATCTGATACTTTGAGGTAACCAACTGTTCTATTTCGTACTTATTTAAACTGTTATTAACAAGGATGCTACAGATGTACAACAATTTCCGTAATTCGATCCTGGCCCTAAGTCTGGCCTTGGGTGTAAGTAGCCTGTCTCATGCCAGCGAGACCGACCTCAAGACAGCTATCACCGAACTAAACATGCAATGGAATAATGCCCTGAATAGCGGCAACGCCAAGAACCTCGCCGTACTGTATGCAGAAGATGCCACGCTGTCGCCAGGTGATGGCAAAGTCCTAGTGGGCCGTGCTGCAATCGAACAGCTATTCCAGAGCTTTATTGAGAATGGGGTTCACAACCACAGCCTGGAAATTGTTCAGGTCAGCGGCGATGAGCACAGCATTACGCAAGTGGCAAAGTGGAGTGCCAATGGCCCCGAAAAAGATGGCAAAAAACCGGCATTCGGCGGCATTACGATGAATATATTGTTCAAGGACGGACAAGGCAAGTGGAAAACCCGCGCCCATGTCTGGAACGTTGCAAATTAACAAAGTCAGCAGGAGATATCCCATGCCTCTCGTCAACATCTCAATACTTAAGGGCAAGCCGCCAGAATACATTATGGCAGTAGCCGATGGCATCAATTCTGCCGTGATCGAAACTATGGGATTTCCAGACGATGACCGTTATCAGATCATCCATCAACTGGATTCAGATTGCCTCCAACTACAGATGCGTGAAGGCGACCGGGTGATGATGCACTTGGTCATGCGTGCCGGCCGATCCAACAAATCGAAGCAAGCCTTCTACAAGAAGGTCGTGGAAAATCTGGCGCAGAATCCCGGTATCCCGCCGGCGAATGTGCTGATCACCATTACGGAAAATCACGACATCGACTGGTCATTCCATGACGGGATAGCCCAGTTCGTGGTGTAACTAATCCTGGTGAATTTATTTACGCTGCGTTGTCGAATCATTCAAGATTTATCTACTGCCAAGACAAATCAGGCACCTTTGGGTGCCTTTTTTGTTTTTTCTGAACGACTGCTTCTGGCCGAATTCAGACCTTCGCAGTATTGCAATAAAATATGAAATAAAAAAGGGCGGCACCAAGGCCGCCCAGTGAGGAGATGCTTAAAACGCCACAAAAATCAGTTGATGGTGAGCCGTTTTGAGGCGGTTGCCGCCTTCTTGGGTAGCACCAGTTCCAGCACGCCATCGTTGTACTTGGCCTGCGATGCGGATTCGTCAATATCGCTGGCCACGGAGAAACTGCGGGATACCTTGCCGTAGTAGCGCTCTGAACGCAGTACCTTTTCGCCTTCCTTCACTTCCTTTTCCTGCTTGGTTTCCGCACTGATGGAAACCTGGTTGCCGTCTATGGTGACGTGGATGTCTTCCTTCTTCACGCCGGGGATTTCGGCATGTACGGTGTAGCTCTTGTCGTCTTCCTTCACGTCCATCTTGATCTGGACTTCTGGCGCGCCTTCCACGCGCACTGGGCGGAAGAAGCCCCTGAACACATCATCAAATGGTTCAAGGCTGGAAATCTGGAATGGGTCAAAACGGGTCAGGTTAGCCATGTTAAGTTTCCTTTCTCTAAGTTGTTAAATGCGAGCCGTTACCGGCTGTTAGTTACAAGATAGGGGCTGTTGCCGCTTTTTCAAGGGGTGGATGTAAATTTCCTGCCTGCCCCTGTTGATGCTTAAATAGGGGCGCGGCATAAAATTCCAAGAGGGGGTTACAGCTTTTTGATGAATACCTTGGAGCGGCGCTGGAAGTTGTAGAGCTTTTGCCGCGCGTCGGGCAGGGCGGAAATATCCGCCTCGATGAAGCCGCGTTCAATAAACCAGTGCGCGGTGCGCGTGGTGAGCACGAACAGGGTTTTGATGCCGCGCTGCAATGCCTGTTCCTCGCAGTAATGCAGCAGCCGTTCGCCCCGGCCGCCGCCGCGATAGGAGGGGTGTATCGCCATGCAGGCCAGTTCGGCCTTGCGGTCGTCTTCAAACGGGTAAAGGGCGGCGCAGCCGATGGTACGCCCGTCGTGCTCCATGACAAAGAAATGGCCGATTTCCATTTCCAGCCGTTCACGCCCGCGCCTGACCAGCGTACCGTCGGCTTCCAGCGGCTCGATCAGTTGCAGCAGCCCGCCTACATCGCTGATTTCCGCCTGGCGCAGGGTTTCCAGCGGCATTTCGGTGACCATGGTGCCGATGCCGTCATGGGTGAACAGTTCCTGCAGAATCGCACCGTCGGTGTGGCGGCAGATCAGGTGGGTACGCGCTACGCCGTGGTCGCAGGCCTTGATGGCGGCGGGCAGGTAGTAGCCTTCATCTTCGCTGATAGCGTTTTCGCCATTGTTTTGCGCGTGGCGCAGCAGGTTACGCGCTTTTTCGGCGGTCATTTCGCGCAGCAGCTCGCCACGCAGGTTGTGCACCCCGCTGGAATCCATCAGAAAAATCAGCTTGTCGGCGTCCAGCGCAATGGCGGTGTTGACGGCGACATCTTCCAGTGTGAGGTTGAATGCCTCGCCGGTGGGCGAGTAGCCGAGCGGGGAGAGCAGTACCATCTCGCCGTCGTCCAGCCGTTTCTGGATGCCGACGGCGTCAATCTTGCGGACCTCGCCGGTGTGCTGCAAATCCACGCCCTCACGCACACCCAGCGGCCGCGCCGTGACGAAGTTGCCGCTGGCAATGCGGATGTCCGAGCCCGCCATGGGTGAGTTGACCAGGCCCATGGAAAGCAGCGATTCAATTTCCACGCGAATGGCGCCGCTGGCTTCCTTGACGGCTTCCATGGCCTCGTCATCGGTGACACGCAGGCCGCTGACAAAGCGCGGCGTGATGCGCGCCCGCTTGAGCCGTGATTCGATCTGCGGGCGTGAACCATGCACCAGCACCAGCCGCACTTCCAGGCTGGCCAGCAGGTTGAGGTCGTGCGATAGCGCGACAAACTGGCCGTCTTCTACCACCTCGCCGCCGAAGGCGATGACGAAGGTGCGTCCGCCAAAAGCGTGGATGTAAGGGGCGACTGAGCGGAACCAGTGCACAAACTCCTGCGGCTGCAAATGTGATGAGCTGGTGTTTTGTGCGGAAGGCGCTTCGCTTTGGGCGTAAAGGGAGGCGGGGGAGCAGTCCAGCGCCGCGCACAGTCGGCGCAGCATGGCTTCCGAAATGCCCTGTGCGCCACGTTCAATGCGTGACAGGTTGCCGCTATCGGTGCCAATGCGTTTGGCCAGTTCCTGCAAGGTCAGGTTGAGGAACTTGCGGCGTTTTCTGATGGATGCGCCTAGTTTCATGAGGGGCTGATTATGTGATTTTTGCAAAATATAAAACTATTGTGCAAAAAACGCAATCAATAATCTCCCCAAAGCGTTTGTAAAGCGGCAACTGCCGCCAGTGCAGCGGTTTCTGTGCGCAATACCCGTTGCCCCAGGCGCACCGGTGTAAAGCCGCAGAGCAGGGCGTTTTCCTGCTCCGTGGCGGAAAAGCCACCTTCACAACCAATGAGCAGGCATATGTCGCCAGCGGGTTTTTGCAGGTCGTGCAAGGTATGTTCACCGTCCGGCGACAACATCAGTTTCAAGGCGAAGTCCTGGCGTTGGCCCAGCCATTCAGCAAAACCGAGAATGGGAGCCACCTGGGGGATGAAGGCGCGGCCGGATTGTTTGCAGGCGGCGATCACCACGTTTTGCCAGTGTTCGCGCCGTTTATCGGAGCGTTCGCCGGAGAGTTTGACCACACTGCGCTCCGCGGCGATGGGCTGGATGGCGTTCACGCCCATTTCCACTGCTTTTTGCAGGGTGAATTCCATACGTTCCCCGCTGGAAATGGCTTGCGCCAGGGTGATAGTGAGCGGTGATTCGCGTTCCAGCGTGAGCCGCTCCAGGATTTTGGCGGTGACTTCCTGCTTACTGATACGCAGGATTTCGGCGCTGTAGTCGTAACCATCCCCATTAAACAGGAACAACAATTCCCCGGCTTTCATCCTGAGCGCCTTGGAGGCATGCAGTGCATCGTTTTCCGGCAGGCTGACAACAGCGCCGGTGGCGAGTTTGGCGGGGCAGAAAAAGCGTGGTCTGGACATGGTTTTTTGCAGTGGTGCGGATGATAAAATCGGACGAATTGTAACGGCTTATGGAGAAAAAAATGGCAAGTATCAATCCCCCGGTCTGTGATTTTGGCTGGAAGGCCCCTGATTTCAGGCTGCCGGGTGTGGATGGAAAGACGTGGAGTTTGGCCGACACATTGGGCCCCAATGGCACACTGGTGATGTTTCTTTGTAACCACTGTCCGTATGTGAAGGCGATTCGTCCGCGCCTGGTCAACGACCTCCGTGAGTTGAAGGCACTAGGTGTGCATGCGGTTGCCATTATGTCCAACGATCCCGCTGACTATCCTGAAGACTCGTTCGACAACATGAGGAAGGTTGCCCGGGAATTTGATTTCCCCTTTCCCTATCTGCTGGATGAGACACAGCAGGTCGCCAAGGACTACGGCGCGGTGTGCACCCCAGACTTTTTCGGCTTTAACAACAAGCTGGAATTGCAGTATCGCGGGCGATTTGATGAATCACGCAAGGAAACCGCCGAATCCTCCACACGGGATTTATTCCACGCCATGAAGCAGATTGCTGAAACCGGTCTGGGGCCGCGTGAGCAGATTTCCAGCATCGGCTGTTCCATCAAGTGGAGAACCGATAATGCTTGAAGCCCTGCAGGTGGCAGTGCGCCAGGTTGGTGATAAGGTGGTGATGCCGTTTTTCCATAAGGCGGCGCGCTTGCCCAAGGCGGATGGCAGCACGCTGACGGAAGCTGATATTGCCGCGCAGGCGGCGCTGGAACCGGCGTTGAGGGCGATTCTGGATGTGCCGCTGCTGGGCGAGGAAATGACCCGGGAAGAGCAGCAGGCGAGTTGGGATTGCGGCGCGGAGGGTGTATGGGTGGTGGATCCCATCGATGGCACTGCCAACTTTGCCAACGGTATGCCGTATTTCGCATTGGCGGTGGCGCTGGTGAAGCAGGGCAGGCCGGTGCTGGCTGCAGTCTATGCCCCGATGCTGGGGGAGATGTTTGCAGCGGAGTTGGGCAAGGGTGCCTGGCGCAACGGTGAGCGCCTGCCGCTCAACCCGGTTGTGCCGGAGTTGAAAGAGGCGCTGGCAGGGGTGGACTTCAAGCGACTGCCAACCGGTTTTGGCCAGATTATCGCTCGCGAGCACCCGTTTTACTCACAGCGCAATTTGGGCTCGGCCGCTTTGGAAATTTGTTACGTAGCGTCCGGTTGCCTGGATATTTACCTGCACGGCGGTTTGATGTTGTGGGATTTTGCTGCGCCCTCGCTGATACTTTCCGAGGCAGGAGGGTATGCCGGACGGCTGGAAATGCCCGCGGATGCCGATTTCTGGTCAGGGGAGGTGTTCAGGAAATCGGTGGTTGCTGCCAAAACACCGGAGCTTTTTCAAACCTGGCATGCCTGGTTGGCTGCAAAGCTTTAAGGGACGGGCTTTCCGCTATTGCACAAAACAATGAAGTGAGCAATAATTGATGCAAGACGTCCTAAAAAGACCATGAAATAGCGTCGGCAAGATTCTGATTAAAAAGGATTTTCCAATAATTCCTGGCAATGGCGTGAGCCGCGTTTCAACCGCGGCTCAAATTGTTTTTCGATTTCACCGAGGAGACTCAAATTATGGCAACACGTACCGATCTGGCAAATGCTATCCGCGCCCTGTCGATGGATGCAGTGCAAAAGGCCAATTCCGGCCACCCCGGCGCCCCCATGGGCATGGCTGAAATTGCTGAAACCTTGTGGAATCACAACATGAGCCACAATCCGGCAAATCCGCAATGGGCCAACCGCGACCGTTTCATCCTGTCCAATGGTCACGGTTCCATGTTGATTTACTCCCTGCTGCACCTGACCGGTTACGACGTGACCATGGATGACATTAAGTCCTTCCGCCAACTGCACTCCCGTTGCGCCGGCCACCCCGAATACGGTTATGCCCCCGGTGTTGAAACCACCACCGGCCCGCTGGGTCAGGGCATCAGCAACGCTGTCGGCTTTGCCATGGCGGAAAAGCTGCTGGCCAACCAGTTCAACAAGCCCGGTCACGAAATCGTTGACCACTACACCTACTGCTTCCTTGGCGATGGCTGCATGATGGAAGGCGTTTCCCACGAGGCTTGCGCGCTGGCTGGCACCTGGGGCTTGGGCAAGCTGATCGCTTTCTGGGACGACAACGGCATCACCATTGATGGCCATACCGAAGGCTGGTTCACCGAAGACATCGCTGGTCGCTACACTGCTTATGGCTGGCACGTGCAGAAGGTGGATGGGCACGATGTCAACGCCATTGACGCAGCCATCAAGGCTGCCAAGAAGGTGACCGACAAACCTTCCCTGATTTGCTGCAAGACCATCATCGGCAAGGGTTCCCCCAACAAGGCCGGTACCCACGATTGCCACGGCGCAGCACTGGGCGAAGCCGAAGTGGCCGCCACCCGTAAGGAAATTGGCTGGCCGCATGAGCCGTTCGTGGTTCCTGCTGACGTGTATGCCGGTTGGGATCAAAAAGCCAAGGGCGCTGAGCGCGAGGCTGCATGGAACGCCAAGTTCGACGCTTATGCCAAGGCATTCCCGGCTGAGGCTGCCGAGTTCAAGCGCCGCATGGCTGGTGATCTGCCCGCCAACTGGAAGCAAGCAGCTGATGCTTTCATCGCAGCGACCAACGAAAAGGCTGAAGGCGTGGCTTCCCGTAAGGCTTCGCAAAATGCCATCGCTGCGCTGGCACCTGTGCTGCCTGAATTCCTGGGCGGCTCTGCTGACCTGACCGGTTCCAACCTGACCTCTTGCGGCAGCTTCAAGCATGTCAGTGGCAAGGAGCCCGGCAACTATATTTCCTATGGTGTACGCGAGTTCGGTATGGCCGCCATCATGAACGGTATGGCCCTGCACGGCGGTCTGTTGCCATTCGGTGGCACCTTCCACATGTTCTCCGACTACATGAAGAACGGCATGCGTATGTCCGCGCTGATGCATCAACGAGTGATCTACGTGCTGACCCACGACTCCATCGGTCAGGGCGAAGACGGCCCGACCCACCAACCGGTCGAAAACACCTCCGGCCTGCGCTATATCCCGCGCATGGACGTGTGGCGTCCGGCCGATGCTACCGAAACTGCGGTGGCCTGGGTGGCTGCCGTTGAGCGCAAGGAAGGCCCGACCAGCCTGGTGCTGTCTCGTCAGAACCTGCCTGGCATCAAGCACGATGCCGCGCATTTCGACCTGATCCGCAAGGGTGGTTACGTGTTCTCCGACTGCGCCGGCAAGGCCGACGTGATCTTCATTTCCAACGGTTCCGAACTGGATCTGGCCAACAAGGCGGCTGCCGAGTTGACTGCTGCCGGCAAGAAGGTGCGCGTGGTTTCCATGCCATCCACCAACGTGTTCGACCGTCAGGATCAAGCCTATAAGGACAGCGTGCTGACCCCGGGTGTGAAGCGTGTGGCGATCGAAGCGGCTCATCCCGACTTCTGGCGCAAGTATGTAGGCCTGGAAGGTGCTGTAGTAGGTATCGACACCTTCGGTGAGTCTGCTCCTGGCGGCGCATTGTTCAAGCACTTCGGCTTCACGGTTGAGAATGTCGTGAATGCAGCGAAGTCTGTGATGTAAGCCTATGCAGTAAGTTTGGGAAGGGGGCCTGTGCGAGTCGTAGGCCCCCTTTTAGTTTTTTAGACGGGAGTTTTAATCATGGCAATCAAGGTTGGTATCAATGGATTTGGCCGTATTGGCCGTATGGTGTTGCGCGCCGCTGTTCAGGATTTCCCGGACATTGAGGTGGTGGCGATCAATGACCTGTTGGAGCCTGAATATCTGGCGTACATGCTCAAGTATGACTCCGTGCACGGTCGTTTTAAAGGTGACGTGTCAGTGAGCGGCAACAACCTGATTGTCAACGGCAAGACCATACGCTTGACCGCCGAGAAAGACCCCGCCAACCTGAAGTGGAATGAGGTGGGTGTGGATGTGGTGGCTGAGTGCACGGGCTTTTTCCTGACCAAGGAAACCTGCCAGAAACATATAGATGCAGGTGCCAAAAAAGTTGTGCAGTCTGCACCGAGTAAGGATGACACCCCGATGTATGTGTATGGTGTCAACCATGATGTTTATGCGGGTGAGGCGATTGTTTCCGCTGCATCTTGCACTACCAACGGCCTGGCGCCGGTCGCCAAGGTGTTGCATGACAGTTTTGGGATCAAACGCGGCCTGATGACCACGGTGCATGCCGCCACCGCCACACAAAAGACCGTAGATGGCCCGTCCAACAAGGATTGGCGCGGTGGGCGTGGCATACTTGAAAATATCATTCCATCTTCCACCGGCGCGGCCAAAGCAGTGGGTAAGGTGATTCCGTCGCTCAACAAGAAGCTGACGGGTATGGCTTTCCGCATCCCGACTTCTGATGTCTCCGTGGTGGATTTGACCTGTGAATTAAGCAAGGAAGCCAGCTATGAAGATATCTGCAAGGCCATGAAGGCTGCGTCTGAAGGCTCGCTGAAAGGCGTGCTGGGCTATACCGATGAAAAAGTGGTTTCCACTGATTTTGTTGGGCACGCCTGTCCTTCGGTGTTTGATGCGGATGCCGGCATCATGCTCGACCCCACCTTTGTCAAGGTGGTGGCTTGGTATGACAACGAATATGGCTATACCTGCAATATGATGCGATTGGTGCGCCATATCGCCTAAAACGGTTTTGGGTTGGCTGATGCAGCACACAACAACATAAAAATAGTACGGACAAATTTAGGCCAATCCGCATTTGTGTGCAAAGAGGAGTTGAAAATGGCTGTAATCAAGATGACTGATCTGGACCTCAAGGGGAAGCGAGTGCTGATCCGTGAGGATCTGAATGTGCCGCAAAATGAAGATGGCAGTGTGGCGGATGACACTCGCATCCGAGCGTCCCTGCCCACTATAGAGCACGCAATGAAAGCGGGTGCCAAGGTGATGCTGATGTCGCACCTTGGGCGTCCCAAGGAAGGGCCGACCGAAGGTCGCTACACAGACCGAGACAGTTTGCGCCCGGTTGCTCTGCACCTAGCTAAACTGCTGGGGCGCGAGGTGCGTCTTTATCAGGACTGGCTCGGTAACGGCATCTCTTATGTGCAGCAGATGTGGGATGGTGAAGTGGCCGTGCTGGAAAACGTGCGTTTCAATATTGGCGAGAATAACAACGAAGACCGCCTGTCTTGGGAAATGTCGCAGATTTGCGATATTTACGTGATGGATGCGTTTGGTACCGCACACCGCGCACAAGCCTCTACCCACGGTGTTGCCAAATTTGCCCCGGTGGCCTGTGCCGGCCCTTTGCTGGTTGCGGAACTGGACGCACTGGGTAAGGCGCTGGAAAGCCCGGTACGCCCGCTGGTGGCAATTGTGGGAGGCAGCAAGGTTTCCACCAAGCTGACTGTGCTGGAATCGTTGTCCCAAAAGGTTGATCAATTGATTGTGGGTGGCGGTATCGCGAATACTTTCATCAAGGCCGCCGGGTACAATGTTGGCAAGTCTCTTTATGAAGCTGATTTGGTTAATGAGGCCAAGCGTCTGATGGCTGCCGCCAAGGCGGAAGGGCGTGAAATTCCTGTGCCTGTAGATGTTGTTGTGGGCAAGAATTTTGATGTGAATGAGCCTGCCGTGGTAAAGAAGGTAGATCAGGTGGCTGACGATGAAATGATTTTTGACATTGGTCCGCAAACGGCCAAGCTGTACGCTGAATATCTCAAAAAGGCTGGCACTATTGTCTGGAACGGCCCGGTTGGCGTATTTGAATTTGATCAGTTTGGCGAAGGCACCAAGGCTTTGGGCCAAGCGATTGCTGACAGCCCCGCATTCTCCATCGCGGGGGGCGGCGACACCTTGGCGGCCATCGCCAAATATGGTCTCAGTGAGCGTATTTCCTATATTTCCACGGGTGGCGGAGCTTTCCTTGAGTTCCTTGAGGGTAAAAAATTGCCTGCAGTGGAAATTCTGGAGAAGCGCGCCAATTCCTGATCTTTTTAAGCTGGATTAATCTGGGGCGCGGCAATGGAAGGTAGAATGTGAACCTTCCATCCGCGCTTTTTTATTGATATGACTGCACAAAAAATTCGACGCAAGACCAAAATTGTGGCCACACTCGGCCCTGCATCCTCAAGCCGTGAAGTACTGGAGCGGATGATAGCTGCCGGGGTGGATTTGGTCAGGCTTAACTTTTCGCACGGTACGGCGCAAGACCACATCAACCGTGCTGATCTGGTCAGGGATATTGCGGCGGGCTTACGGCGGCCTATCGGTGTGTTGTGTGATCTGCAAGGCCCCAAGATTCGTGTCGGCAAATTTGAGAACGGCAAGATCAGCCTTTCAGTAGGTGATAAATTCATTCTGGATGCCGATTGCAAGTTGGGCAATCAGGAGCGTGTCGGCCTTGATTACAAGCAACTGCCGGATGACGTGGAGCCTGGTGCCGTGCTGCTGCTGGATGATGGGCGGATGGTGATGACTGTGGATGATGTGCGTGGCTCCGAAATCATCTGTACCGTCAACCAGAATGGTGTGCTATCCAACAATAAAGGCATTAACCGCCAGGGTGGCGGGCTTTCTGCTGCGGCACTGACCGACAAGGATAGAGATGACATCAAGACGGCTGCTGCCATGGAGGCGGACTACCTGGCCATTTCCTTCCCGCGCAGTGCAGCGGACGTTGAACTGGCTAGGCGCTTAATTCGCAAGGCCGGAGGCTATGCCAGTATTGTCGCCAAAATAGAGCGTGCTGAGGCTGTGGTTGCTCTGGATGAAATTATCGAGGCTTCAGATGCCATTATGGTGGCACGAGGTGACCTCGGTGTGGAAGTGGGGGATGCCGCTGTGCCTGGCTTGCAGAAGCGCATGATTCGCGAGGCACGCCTGAGAAACAAGCTGGTGATTACTGCCACGCAGATGATGGAGTCCATGATTACCAACCCCATCCCGACCCGTGCAGAAGTTTCCGATGTGGCGAATGCCGTTCTGGATGGCACGGATGCCGTTATGTTATCTGCTGAATCAGCCGCGGGTGCTTACCCGGTAGAGTCGGTGGCCGCTGTACATCGTGTTTGTATGGAGGCTGAAAAAACCTTTGATAATCAGTTGCTCAGACATAAAGAGCGAGAAGTCATTGAACATGTGGACGAGGCTATCGCCATGGCAACCATCTACACTGCGGGGCGACTGAAAGTGAAAGCCATCGCTTCCCTGACCCAGTCCGGCTCAACCGTTAAGCTGATGTCGCGCGCCAATACCATTCCCCCCATTTATGCCTTG
>WBZT01000477.1_pt1 | contig 32470 bp, 29 predicted proteins | sample 5204241 | NCBI WGS metagenome assembly WBZT01 (sample SAMN12344358, study PRJNA552823) | activated sludge metagenome | biome: Activated sludge suspended growth; feature: Nitrification reactor; material: Wastewater; isolation source: activated sludge from nitrification reactor of wastewater... | reverse complement strand
GAAGGGGGCGGTTTTACCCTTCCCCCTTGAGCGCCCGAGGCGCGGACCCTTCCCCCTTCACCGAATTTACAACAGCAGCCGGCGCACGTCCGACAGCATCAGGCGCAGGTGGCTGGTGAAGCGGGCGCCGTCGGCGCCGTCGATGACCCGGTGGTCGTAGGACAGGGACAGGGGCAGCACCAGGCGCGGCTCGAAGGCCTTGGTGGCCTTGTTCCACACGGGTTTCATCTCCGCCCGGGACAGGCCCAGGATGGCGACCTCCGGGCAATTGATGATGGGCGTGAACTTGGTGCCGCCGATGCCGCCCAGGCTGGTGATGGTGAAGCAGCCGCCCTGCATGGCGTCCACCTTGAGCTTGCGCTCCCGGGCCAGCTCGGCCAGTTCGCCCAGTTCCCGGGCGATCTCCATGACGTCCTTCTTGTTCACGTCCCGGACCACGGGTACCACCAGGCCGTCCGGGGTGTCGCAGGCGAAGCCCACGTGGAAGTACTTCTTCAGGATCAGGTTCTCGCCGTCGGCGGCCAGGGAGGCGTTGAACTGGGGATAGGCGCGCAGGGCGTTGACCACGGCCTTCATCAGGAAGGCCAGCAGGGTGAGCTTGACGCCCCGTTTCGCCGCTTCCTCCAGCATGGACTTGCGGAAGTCCTCCAGGTCGGTGATGTCCGCCTCGTCGAACTGGGTGACGTGGGGGGCGCTGACCCAGTTGCGGTGCAGGTTGGCGCCGGAGAGCTTCCTGATGCGGGACAGGGGCTGGCCTTCGATCTCGCCGAACTGGCTGAAGTCGATGACCGGGGCGGGCGGGAAACCCAGGCCGATGGCTTCGCCGGTGGGCTTGGCCAGTTCCGCCTTGACCCATTCCCGCACGTCTTCCTTGAGGATGCGGCCGCGCGGGCCGCTGCCCTTGATGCGGGCCAGGTCCGCGCCCAGTTCCCGCGCGAAGCGGCGCACCGAGGGGCTGGCGTGGGCGGGCTTGCCGGTTTCGAATTCGACATGGGCGCCGACCGGGTCGGGCCGGTGCCTGGGCGGGATGTGGGCGGGGACTTCGGGGGCCGGGTGGGTCGGCGGGGGAACCGCGGCGACGGGGCTGGTTCCCTCAGTCCCGGCAGGGGAGGGGGGTGGGAGGAAGGACTTCACCACCGGCGCGGCGGTCTTGGGCGTGGTGTCGCTGGCGGTGTCCAGCATCAGCACCAGGGATCCGGCGGAAACCTTGTCGCCCACCTTGATTCTCAGTTCCTTGACGGTGCCGCCGAAAGGCGCGGGGATGTCCATGGCGGCCTTGTCGGACTCCACGGTCATGATGGAGTCGTCGGCGGCCAGGCTGTCGCCGGGCTTCACCATGATCTCGATGACTTCGACGTCCTTGAAGCTGCCGATATCGGGGACGAGGACTTCCTTGATGCTCATCGTCTCGTCTCCTGTCAAACGTTGACCGGGTTGGCCCGGTCGGCGTCGATGCCGTACTTCTTGATGGCTTCCGCGGCCTTGCCCGCGGGGATCACGCCGTCGTCGGCCAGGGCCTTGAGGGCGGCCAGGACGACGTAATGGCGGTCCACCTCGAAGAAGCGGCGCAGGGCTTCGCGGGAATCCGAGCGGCCGAAGCCGTCGGTGCCCAGGGTGACGAAGCGGCGGTGCACATAGGGCCGGATCTGGTCCGGGAAGGCGCGCATGTAGTCGGTGGCGGCGACGATGGGGCCCTCGCTGGCGTCCAGGCACTGCTCCACGTAGGAAAGCTTCTGCTTCTTGTCCGGATGCAGCAGGTTCCAGCGATGGACCTCCTGGGCTTCACGGCGGAGTTCGTTGAAGCTGGTGGCGCTCCACACGTCGGCGGCCACGCCCCAGTCGCTTTCCAGCAACTCGGCGGCGGCCATGACCTCGCGCAGGATGGTGCCGGAGCCCAGCAGCTGCACCCGGGGGTTCTTCTTACCCTTCCCCCTTCCCCCTTCCCCCTTCACCAAGGGGTAAAGCCCCTTCAGGATACCCTTCTCGGCGCCCTTGGGCATGGCCGGGTGGCTGTAGTTCTCGTTCATCACCGTCAGGTAATAGAACACGTCCTCCTGTTCCTGGACCATGCGGCGCATGCCGTCCTGGACGATGACCGCCAGTTCGTAGTGGAAGGTGGGGTCGTAGGTGACGCAGTTGGGGATCATGGCGGCCTGGAGGTGGCTGTGGCCGTCCTCGTGCTGCAGTCCCTCGCCGTTCAGGGTCGTGCGGCCGGCGGTGCCGCCCAGCAGGAAGCCCCGGGCGCGGGAGTCGCCGGCGGCCCAGGCCAGGTCGCCGATGCGCTGGAAGCCGAACATGGAGTAGTAGATGTAGAAGGGAATCATCTGCACGCCGTTGGTGCTGTAGGACGTGCCGGCGGCGAGCCAGGACGAGAAGGCGCCGGCTTCGTTGATGCCTTCCTCCAGGATCTGCCCGCCCTTGTCCTCCCGGTAGTACATGACCTGGTCGGAATCCACCGGCTCGTAGAGCTGGCCCACCGAGGAGTAGATGCCCACCTGGCGGAACAGGCCTTCCATGCCGAAGGTGCGGGCCTCGTCCGGAATGATGGGGACGATGTGGCGGCCCAGGGTCTTGTCGCGCAGCAGGCTGGTGAGGATGCGCACGAAGGCCATGGTGGTGGAGATCTCCCGCTCGCCGGTGGCTTCCAGCAAGGCCTGGAAGGCGGACAGGGGCGGCGCCGCCAGGGCCTCGGCTCGGGTGCGGCGGGTGGGCACGTAGCCGCCCAGGGCGGCACGCCGGGCCTGGAGGTATTTCATTTCCGGGCTATCCTCGGCCGGCCGGTAGAACGGCAGTTTTTCCAGCTGATCGTCCGGGATGGGGATCTGGAAGCGGTCGCGGAAGGCGCGCAGATCCTCCAGGGCCATCTTCTTGGCCTGGTGCGTCGGGTTCTGGGCTTCGCCGGAGGCGCCCATGCCGTAACCCTTGACGGTCTTGGCCAGGATCACCGTGGGCTGGCCGGTGTGCTTCACCGCGGCCGCATAGGCCGCGTAGACCTTGTGGGGATCATGGCCGCCCCGGTTCAGGCGCCAGATGTCCTCATCGGACATGGCGGCCACCATTTCCTTCAGTTCCGGGTATTTGCCGAAGAAGGCCTCGCGGGTGTAGGCGCCGCCCTTGGCCTTGAAGTTCTGGTACTCGCCGTCCACGCACTCCTCCATGCGCTGGCGCAGGACGCCCTTGGAATCCATGGCCAGCAGCGGATCCCAGTAGGAACCCCAGAGCACCTTGAGCACGTTCCAGCCGGCGCCGCGGAAGGCCGCTTCCAGTTCCTGGATGATCTTGCCGTTGCCGCGCACCGGGCCGTCCAGGCGCTGCAGGTTGCAGTTGATGACAAAGATGAGGTTGTCCAGCTTCTCCCGGGAGGCCAGGGTGATGGCGCCCAGGGATTCCGGCTCGTCGGTCTCGCCGTCGCCGAGGAAGGCCCAGACCTTGCGCCCGGAAGTGTCGGCGATGCCCCGGTCGTGCAGGTACTTGAGGAAGCGGGCCTGGTAGATGGCCTGGAGCGGGCCCAGGCCCATGGATACGGTGGGGAACTGCCAGAACTCGGGCATGAGCCAGGGGTGGGGATAGGAGGGGATGCCGTCGCCGCCGGCCTCCTGGCGGAAGTTGGCGAACTGTTCTTCCGTGATGCGGCCTTCCAGGAAGGCGCGGGCATAGATGCCGGGGGCGGAGTGGCCCTGGAAGAACACCAGGTCGCCGCCCCGGGAGGCCTCGATGCCATGGAAGAAATGGTTGAAGCCCACCTCGTAGAGGGTGGCGGCGGACTGGAAGCTGGCGATGTGGCCGCCCACGCCGGGCGCCTTCTCGTTGGCGCGCATGACGCAGGCCACCGCGTTCCAGCGGATCAGGGCCTTGATGCGGGATTCCATGGCGATGTCGCCGGGATGCTTGTCCTGGAGATGCACCGGGATGGTGTTCACGTAGGCCGTGGTGGCGTTGTAGGGCAGATAGGCGCCGGAGCGGCGGGCCTTGTCCACCAGGCGCTCCAGCAGGTAGTGGGCGCGCTCGGCGCCTTCCTCCTCGATGACGGCGGCCAGGGCGTCCAGCCACTCGCGCGTTTCCTGGGGGTCGATGTCGGGCTTGGAATTCGGCATGAAAAAGGTCTCCGAACACGGGTCGGGGTGAGGGGCCGGGTCGTTCGCGCGCGGCGCGCGCCCCTGGGCCCGATCCGGGAATGTTCTGGGGTTTTCGTGGAACAATCGGGGTGGATGAAAGCGGGCGGATTATCCCGGCAGAGGGTTTGCCCGTCAATTCTTCAATACTAAGTATTCACATTTTTAATATTAAAGGTGGCTAATGGATAACGCCTCGAAGGAACCCGGTTTGCTTGCCGCGCCCCTGGCACGTCTGCGGCAGAAGGAGGCTGCCCTGACATCCCGGGACGGCAAGGCTCGACATCTGCTGCATGTGCTGCCGGCCGGGTCGGAATGGCATGATGCCCCGGATCACGAGGTGGCGCTCGCCGCCCTCGGACGCCGCGGCAAGGAGGCGGGAGACCTGGGCAGGCAGCCCCTGGCCCTGGAGTTGCCGGGCGGCTGTCTTTCCTCCTGGGTGCGGCTGGATGAGAAGAAGTCGGCTTTCGATTGGCATGGCGCCTTGCGCCTCGCCCTCAAGCCCCTGCTGGACGAGCATCCCGGGGAAATCCGCATCGCCCTCCACGGCGCCGACGCTTTTCGCGCCCGGGCCGGCGGGACCGCGGCCTATGTGGCCTGGCTGAATGGCGCGATCCTGCCGAACTGGAAAAGCGGCAAGGCGCCGCCTGCCCTGGAGCGCATCGTGCTGCACGGCATCGGCGGGCTGGACCTGAAGCGGGAACAGGCCCTGGCGGAAGGCAATATCCTGTGCCGGACGCTGACCCTGCTGCCGCCCAACGTGCTGACGCCGGCGACCTACCGGCGGCGCATCCGCGCCCTGGCCAGGGATGCGGGCTGGGGCATCGAGGAATACGACCTCAAGCGCCTGAGGAAGCTGAAGGCGGGCGCCTTCCTGGCCGTGGCCCGGGGCAGCGGCCACGAGGATGCGGCCATCGTGAAACTCAGCTACAAGGGAAAAGGGGCAAGGGGCAAAGGAAAAACCGTTGCCCTGGTGGGCAAGGGCATCTGCTTCGATACCGGCGGCCACAACCTGAAGCCGGCGCGCTACATGAACAACATGCACGACGACATGAACGGTTCCGCCGTGGCCCTGGGCATCCTGCTGGCGGCGACCCGGCTGGACCTGCCGATGAACCTGGAGGTGTGGCTGGCCATCGCCCAGAACCACCTGTCGCCCGAGGCCTACACCCAGAACGAGGTGGTGACGGCCGTGAACGGCACCACCATCGAGATCGTCCACACCGACGCGGAAGGCCGCATGGTGCTGGCGGATACCCTGGCCCTGGCGGCCAGGGAGAAACCGGAGGCCATCATCGACTTCGCCACCCTCACCGGCAGCATGGCCGTGGCCCTGGGCGAGCGCATGAGCGGCGTCATCAGCAATCGCGACGAGCTGGCGGCCAGCGCCGTGGCGGCGGGCCGGGCCAGCGGCGAGCGGGTGGTGGCCTTCCCCATGCCCGAGGATTACGACGAGGCCCTGGATTCCACCGTGGCGGACGTGAAGCAGTGCACCCTGGATTCCGAGGCCGACCATATCCTGGCCGCCCGCTTCCTCAACCGTTTCGTTGGTGACACGCCCTGGCTGCACGTGGATTTGTCCGCCAGCCGTTGCAAGGGCGGGCTGGGGGCGGCGGGCTCGGACATCACCGGGTTCGGGGTGGGGTTGGGGCTGGAGCTGTTGTCGGCCCTGGCCTCGAACCCCGGCAATGGCGGCGGCCCGGCCCGGCCGACCGACGGGGACTGAGGCGCCCATGGCCGCCCCTGTCGGCAAGAAAGAGATCAGGCGGATGCCGGTTCGCTCCTATGAGACGGTCCGCGACGAACTGCGCTCCGGCGACCTGCTGTTCTGCTCGGGGTCCTACCTGTTCTCCGGCCTGATTCAGCGCTTCACCGGCTCGGTCTGGAGCCATGTGGGCGTGGTCTATCGGGACGAGGCCCTGCGGCGCGTGTTCGTCCTGGAGAGCGAGACCGGCATCGGCGTGCGCCTGGTACCCCTGTCCAAATACCTGCGCGACTACCACGGCCGCAACCGTCCCTATCGCGGTCAGATCGTGGTGGGCCGCATCACTCCGGGCCTGGACGAGGAGCAGGTGCGCAAGGCGGTCGGCTATGGCATGGACTCGCTGACGCGGCCCTACGACAACGCCGAGATCCTGCGCATCGCGGTGCGCATCCTGTTCCGCATCGGTCGCGGCAGCCGGGACCGGAAATACATCTGCTCGGAGTTGGTCGACGAATGCTTCCGTTCCGCCGGGGTGCGCTTCAGCCGTCCCGACAACTACATCAGTCCCGACGACATCTGGCGCAACCCGAGCGTGGAGGACGGAGGCCGCATATTGTGACCGGCGCCATCGGGCTGGCGACCGCCGGTCATGCCATAATCGCGGCATTCGCTTACTCCTGAACGACATGTCCGGCAATACTCTCGGCCTCAATTTCACCGTCACCTCCTTCGGCGAATCCCACGGGCCGGCCATCGGTTGCGTGGTGGACGGCTGCCCCCCGGGTCTGGCCCTGACCGAGGCGGATATCCAGGTCGACCTGGACCGGCGCAAGCCGGGCACCTCGCGCCATGTCACCCAGCGGCGCGAGTCCGACACGGTGGAAATCCTCTCCGGCGTCTTCCAGGGCAGGACCACCGGCACGCCCATCGCCCTATTGATCCGCAACGAGGACCAGCGCAGCAAGGACTACGGCAACATCGCCGTGACCTTCCGCCCCGGCCATGCCGATTACACCTACGACCAGAAATACGGCTTCCGCGACTATCGCGGCGGCGGCCGTTCCTCGGCGCGGGAGACGGCGGTGCGGGTGGCGGCGGGAGCCATCGCCAGGAAATGGCTGCACGGGAAGTTCGGCACGGTGATCCGCGGCTACCTGGCCCAGCTCGGGCCCATCCTGGTGCCCTTCAAGGCCTGGCGCGAGCTGGACGTGGAGGGCAACAGCTTCTTCGCCGCCGACGCCAGCTACCTGCCGCAACTGGAAGCCTACATGGACGACCTGCGCAAGGAAGGCAATTCGGTGGGCGCCCGCATCAACGTGGTGGCGGAGAATGTGCCCGTGGGCCTGGGCGAGCCGGTCTACGACCGCCTGGACGCGGACCTGGCCCATGCCCTCATGAGCATCAACGCGGTGAAGGGCGTGGAGATCGGCGACGGCTTCGCCTGCGTGGCCCAGAAAGGCACCGAGCACCGGGACGAGATGACGCCCCAGGGCTTCCTCTCCAACCACGCCGGCGGCATCCTGGGCGGCATTTCCAGCGGCCAGGACATCACCGCGTCCATCGCCATCAAGCCCACCTCCAGCATCCGCATTCCCGGCCGGACCATCGACACGGAGGGCAACCCGACGGAGGTGGTGACCCACGGCCGCCACGACCCCTGCGTCGGTATCCGCGCCACGCCCATCGCCGAGGCCATGCTGGCCATCGTGCTCATGGACCATGCCCTGCGCCAGCGCGGGCAGAACGCCGACGTGGCTTGCCCGACCCCGAAGATTCCAGGCAAGACCGATTAATCAGCTCGTTTCAACCAGGAGAATCCCATGATCGAAAGCCACGATCTGTTCCACGAATTTCCCGAGCATCAGGACACCATCCGCAAGCTGATGCTCAGCAACGATCAGTTCGTCGCCCTGATGAAGGACTACGACGACGTCGACCACAAGATCGCCCGCATCGAGCAGCGGGTGGACCCCGCTTCCGATCTGTATGCCGAGGAAATGAAGTATCTGCGCGTGCGCCTGAAAGACCGCCTCTACAGCATGCTGGTCCAGGCCAAGGGCTGAGCTTCCATGCCCGCGTGATCGGCCCGGAGCCATGTCTCCGGGCCGATTTCATTTACACGCCCGCCTTTTCGCGCATGAAGAATTCCCCGGCCAGCCGCTCGGCGCTGCCGTACTGGCGCCTGTCCGGCTTCTATTTCTTCTATTTCGCCTTCGTCGGCGCCATGGCCCCGTTCTGGGGCCTGTACCTGCGCTCCCTGGAGTTCAACGCCTTCCAGATCGGCGTGCTCATGTCCCTGCTCCAGGTCATGCGCATCTTCGCGCCCAACATCTGGGGCCATATCGCCGACCATACCGGCAGGCGGGTGGCCATCGTCCAGCTGGCGGCCCTGGTCTGTCTGGTGGCCTTCGTCGGCGTGTTCTGGGCCACCTCGTTCTGGGCGCTGTTCGCGGTCATGAGCCTGATCAGCTTCTTCTGGAGCGCCTCCCTGCCGCTGGTGGAAGCCACCACCCTGTCCCACCTGGGCGACCGTACCGACCGTTACGGCCGCATCCGCTTGTGGGGCTCCGTGGGCTTCATCCTGGTGGTGGTGGGTCTGGGGGCGGCCCTGGACCATGCCTCCATCCGGCTGGTGCCCTGGGTGGTGCTGGGTTTGCTGGCGGGCATCGTGCTCACCGCCCGCTTCATTCCGGAGGCGGAGATCGCCACCCGGGACCATGCCCACATCCCGCTGCGCGATGTGTTGTGCCGGCCCCAGGTGCTGGCCCTGTTCATCGCAGCCTTGCTGATGGCGGCGGCCCATGGGCCCTATTACACCTTCTTCACCATCCACCTGGTGGAAACCGGCTACAGCAAATCGGTGGCCGGCTGGCTCTGGGCACTCGGGGTGGTGTGCGAGATCGGCATCTTCCTGGTCATGCCCCGGGTGTTCGCCCGGGTACGGCCGGAGACCGTGCTGCTGGCCACCCTGGTCATCGCCGCCATCCGTTTTCTGCTCATCGGCTGGCAGGCGGACAACCTGCCCGTGCTGCTGCTAGCCCAGCTGATGCACGCCTTCACCTTCGGCGCCTACCACGCCTCCGCCCTGGCCCTGGTGCACCGCCATTTCACCGGCAGGAACCAGGCCCGGGGCCAGGCCCTGTACAACAGCCTGGCCTTCGGCATCGGCGGGACGCTGGGCAGTCTCTCTTCCGGCGCGGCCTGGGACGGTCTGGGCGCCGGCATGACCTTCAGCCTGGCGGCCGGATTCGCGCTGTTGGCCAGCCTCGTTTTCGCCTGGCGAGGCCGACCGGGCCGAATCTGAGCAACGGGAACGCCGGCGGATGGCGTTCCGGTCGCGCCCCCGGCCTGCAACCGGGGGCGCTGTGTAATAATTCACAACTTTCCGATTGACTGTTGGTCGCGCACTCATGCAGCCCCGCACGCTTTACGACAAACTCTGGGACGCCCACGTGGTCCATGTGGAGCCCGACGGCACCGCCCTGATCTATATCGACCGGCAACTGGTGCACGAAGTCACCAGCCCCCAGGCCTTCGAGGGCCTGAAGATCAACGGCCGCAAGCCCTGGCGCCTGGCTTCCCTGCTGGCCACGCCGGACCACAACATTCCCACCGCCGACCGGGGCAAGGGCATCGCCGACCCGGTGTCCCGCACCCAGGTGGAGACCCTGGACGCCAATTGCGCCGAATTCGGCATCACCGAGTTCGGCATGAACGACCCGCGCCAGGGCATCGTCCACGTCATCGGCCCGGAGCAGGGTTTCACCCAGCCGGGCATGACCCTGGTGTGCGGCGATTCCCACACCAGCACCCACGGCGCCTTCGGCGCCCTGGCCTTCGGCATCGGCACTTCCGAGGTGGAGCATGTGCTGGCCACCCAGTGCCTGTGGCAGAAGAAGGCCCGCGCCATGCAGGTGCGGGTGGAAGGCGAACTGAAATTCGGCGTCACCGCCAAGGACATCGCCCTGGCGGTCATCGGCCGCATCGGTACCGCCGGCGGCACCGGTTACGCCGTGGAGTTCGCCGGGGCCGCCATCCGCGGCCTGTCCATGGAAGGGCGCATGACCCTGTGCAACATGGCCATCGAGGCCGGCGCCCGGGCCGGCATGGTGGCGGTGGACGGGAAGACCATCGATTACATGCGTGGCCGGCCCTATTCGCCCAAGGGCGAACAATTCGAGCAGGCCGCCGCCTATTGGCGCACCCTGGTTTCCGATCCGGGCGCCGGCTTCGACGCGGTCGTGGAGCTGGATGCGGCCGCCATCAAGCCCCAGGTCACCTGGGGCACCTCGCCCGAGATGGTGGTGCCGGTGGATGGCCGGGTGCCGGACCCCGCCGATGCGCCCAACGCCGTGAAGAAGTCCGACTGGGAACGCGCCCTGGCCTACATGGGCCTGTCCGCCAACACGCCCATCGACCAGATCAACGTGGACAAGGTGTTCATCGGCTCCTGCACCAATTCCCGCATCGAGGACCTGCGCCAGGCGGCCAGGGTGGCGAGTTGGGCCCTGGGCCAGAACCGCAGGGTGGCCGGCAACGTCAAACTGGCCATGGTGGTGCCCGGCTCCGGTCTGGTGAAGGCCCAGGCCGAGGCCGAGGGGCTGGACAAGGTGTTCACCGCCGCCGGTTTCGAGTGGCGCGATCCGGGCTGTTCCATGTGCCTGGCCATGAACGCTGACCGGCTGGAGCCGGGCGAACGTTGCGCCTCCACCTCCAACCGGAATTTCGAGGGCCGGCAGGGACAGGGCGGACGCACCCATCTGGTCAGCCCCGCCATGGCGGCGGCCGCGGCCGTATTCGGGCATTTCGTGGATATTCGAGTGTTGGCAAACGAGGTGATGCAATGACGACTCCGCAAAGATGGATCGTGTTCGGCGTGGTGAAGGTGGCTCTGCTGGCGGTGGCCGTGGGCGTGGTGTTCAGCATGTATGGTTGCAATACCGTGCGCGGCGTCGGCCAGGACATCGAGAAGGCCGGCGAGGCTATCCAGAGGTCCAGCAACAAATGAGGCCATTTACCCGCGTCGACGGCCTGGTGGCGCCCCTGGACCGGGCCAACGTGGATACCGACGCCATCATCCCCAAGCAATTCCTGAAATCCATCAAGCGCAGCGGATTCGGCCCCCACGCTTTCGACGAATGGCGTTACCTGGACCACGGCGAACCGGGCATGGACTGCTCCACCCGCCCGCTGAATCCGGATTTCGTGCTGAATCAGGCCCGCTACCAGGGTGCCTCCGTGCTGCTGGCGCGGGAGAACTTCGGTTGCGGCTCGTCCCGGGAACACGCCCCATGGGCGCTGGAAGACTATGGCTTTCGCGCCATCATCGCGCCGTCCTTCGCCGACATCTTCTTCAACAACTGCTTCAAGAACGGCGTGCTGCCCATCGTGCTGGCGGCCGACATCGTCGACAAGCTGTTCAGGGAGACCATAGCCAGCGAGGGCTACACGCTCACCGTGGACCTGGCGGCCCAGACCGTCACCACGCCTTCCGGCCAGTCCTTTGCCTTCGACGTGGATCCGGAGCGCAAGCATCGCCTGTTGAACGGCCTGGACGACATCAGCCTGACCCTCAAGTTCACCGACCAGATCCACGCCTACGAAGCCCGCCGCAAGGGCGAGGCGCCCTGGTTGTTCGCCTGAAAGGAAGTTGCATGAAGATCGCGGTATTGCCGGGTGACGGCATCGGAACGGAAATCGTCGCCCAGGCCATGAAGGTGCTGGACGTCCTGAAAAAGGACGGCATGAAGATCGAGACCGAGGAGGCCGCCATTGGCGGCGCCGGCTACGACACCGCGGGCGATCCGCTGCCGGAGTCCACCCTGAAGCTGGCCAGGGCCGCCGACGCGGTGCTGCTGGGTGCCGTGGGCGGCCCCCAGTACGACAAGCTGGATCGGCCCCTGCGCCCGGAGCGGGGCCTGTTGCGCATCCGCAAGGAACTGAACCTGTTCGCCAACCTGCGTCCGGCCCTGCTGTATCCGGAACTGGCTTCCGCCTCCACCCTGAAGCCGGAAGTGGTGGCCGGCCTGGACATCATGATCGTGCGGGAACTGACCGGCGACGTGTACTTCGGCCAGCCGCGCGGCATCGAGGTGCGAGTTGACGAAAACGGCAAGGGCGAGCGCGTCGGCTTCAACACCATGGTTTATTCCGAGAGCGAAGTGCGTCGCGTGGCCCACGTGGGCTTCGGCATCGCCATGAAGCGCGGCAGGAAACTGTGCTCGGTGGAAAAGGCCAACGTGCTGGAGTGTTCCGAACTGTGGCGCGACGTGGTGGCCGAGGTGGCGAAGGACTATCCCGAGGTGGAACTCTCCACCATGTACGTGGACAACGCCGCCATGCAGCTGGTGCGCAATCCCAAGCAGTTCGACGTGATCGTCACCGGCAACATCTTCGGCGACATCCTGTCCGACGAGGCCTCCATGCTGTCCGGCTCCATCGGCATGCTGCCCTCGGCCTCCCTGGACGAGCACAACAAGGGCATGTACGAGCCCATCCACGGCTCCGCCCCGGACATCGCCGGCAAGAACCTGGCCAACCCCCTGGCCACCATCCTGTCCGTGTCCATGATGTTCAAGTACACCTTCGGCGACCAGGCCACGGCCGACCGCATCGACAACGCGGTGAAGAAGGTGATCGCCCGGGGTTACCGCACCGGCGACATCTGGACGGAAGGCTGTCAGCGGGTGTCGTGCAGCCAGATGGGCGATGCCGTCGTGGCGGCGATGTGATTGATTCTGGGAAAAGGGAAACGGGAAAAGGGAAACGTAAAGTCAGAACCGCAGCCCGAGTGGCGGTTTTCGCATTTCCCTTTTCCCGTTTCCCTTTTCCCGCCTTTCCAAGGACATAAAAAATGAAACGAGTAGGTCTGGTCGGTTGGCGCGGCATGGTGGGCTCGGTGCTCATGGGCCGCATGAAGGAAGAGCGGGATTTCGATCACATCGATCCGGTGTTCTTCACCACCTCCAACGTGGGGGGAAAGGGTCCTGACATCGGCAAGGACGTCCCGCCCCTCAAGGATGCCAACAGCATCGACGAGCTGAAGGCCATGGAGGTGATCATCACCGCCCAGGGCGGCGATTACACCAAGGAGGTGTACCCGAAGCTGCGCGCCACCGGCTGGAACGGCTACTGGATCGACGCCGCCTCCGCCCTGCGCATGAAGGACGAGGCCATCATCATCCTTGACCCGGTCAACAAGGACGTGATCAAGAACGGCCTGGCCTCCGGCGTGAAGACCTACGTGGGCGGCAACTGCACGGTGTCCCTCATGCTCATGGCCATCGGCGGCCTGTTCGACGCCGGCCTGATCGAGTGGATCTCCCCCATGACCTACCAGGCCGCCTCGGGCGCAGGCGCCCGCAACATGCGCGAGCTGATCAAGCAGATGGGCGCCGTCCACGGCGAGGTGGCCGATCTGGTGGCCGATCCGGCCTCCGCCATCCTGGAAATCGACAGGAAGGTGGCCGATTACATCCGCTCCGACCGCTATCCCCTGGAGGCCTGGCCCGTGCCCCTGGCCGGCAACCTGATCCCCTGGATCGACGTGGCCCTGGAGTCCGGCCAGTCCAAGGAAGAGTGGAAGGCCCAGGTGGAAGCCAACAAGATCCTCGGCCGTAGCGACAACCCGGTCCCCATCGACGGTCTCTGTGTCCGGGTGGGCGCCATGCGTTGCCATTCCCAGGCCTTGACCATCAAGATGACCAAGGACGTGCCCCTGGACGAAATCCACGGCCTCATCGCCGCCCATAACGACTGGGTCAAGGTGGTGCCCAACGACCGCCAGATCACCATGGAGCAGCTCACCCCCGCCGCCGTCACCGGTACCCTGACCGTGCCGGTGGGCCGCATGCGCAAGCTCAACATGGGACCCCAATACCTCACCGCCTTCACCGTGGGCGACCAGTTGCTGTGGGGCGCCGCCGAGCCCTTGCGCCGCATGCTGCGCATCCTGCTGGAAGCCTGAGTTTGGCTTCCGGCAAGGCTCCCAATCTGAACTCCAGCGCCGCCTCCCGGTTCGACCTGGCCGTCCTGGGGGGGGACGATCCCCTCGGCGGGGCTGTCCTGCAACTTCTCGACGAACGCGAAATTCCCGTGGGACGCCTTTATCCGCTGACCCTGCGGGATTCCGACGCAAACGTTGCCTTTCGCGGCCAGGATTGGCCCTGCGAGCAGGCGGCCGAGTTCGATTACAGCCGGGTTGATGCCTTGCTGGTGACGAGCCATTCTCCCGCCGCGTCGCGGCTGTCGCGGGAGATGCGCGCCCGACGCCCCACCATGCCGGTGCTGACCCTGGACGACATCGATCCCGCTCCCGCCGTGGCCGTGTCACGCGTGCTGAAAACCCTGGCCGCCCTGGGCGACGGACTCGACTCCGTCAACGCATTCGTTGCTCTGCCCGCCGCGATTGCCGGCCAGGATGGCGTGGAAGAATTGGCCAATCAGTCCCGGGGGCTGTTCAACATGGAAAGCGCGGAACCGGAAGTCTTTCCGCTGCAGATCGCTTTCAACCTGGTTCCCCACGGCGCCGTGGGAGATGCGCCGTCCTACGAGAGTCTTTTGGCCGATGCGACCGCCAGGCTGACGGGCGGCGCCGAGGCCGCCTACAGCGTGGTCTGGGCGCCGGTATTCTTCGGCTCGGCCATCGCCTTGCACGCGCGCACGGAAACTTCCCTGGATATCCGGGCCCTGCGCGGCGCCCTCGCGCATCGGGACGGCATCACCCTGATGGAGGCGGAATTGCCCGCCGCCACACCCACGCCCGCCACCGATGCCCAGGGCAGCGAAGCGGTTTTCGTGAGCCGTATCCGGGTCGACGGCAAGCTTGCCCGACTCTGGCTGGTTTTCGATCCGATCCAGATGGAGGCCGCGCAAATGGTGGCCGCCGTGGAAAATTGGATTGATAAGCCCGCAAATTCAATGCTAACGTGAGACGACTTCAGGATATGCGCCTAAGCTTATGACCTTTTTAAGGAAAAAGGACATATTGCCGATAATGGGTGGTGACATTTAAGTGTTCCTCGGCGGATTTCAGTCAATAAGGGCGAAGAGATGAAAAAATCCATGAAAATCAGTGGGTTGGTGTGGGCAATGCTATTTGCTTCGGGCGCCGCCAGCGCCGCCGGGCTCGGCAAGCTCACGGTTCAATCCGCCTTGGGGCAGCCCCTCAGGGCGGAGATCGAACTGCTCTCCGTCACCAAGGAGGAACTGGCGGACATCTCGGCCAGGATCGCCGGCCAGGACGCCTATAAACAGGCACGCATGGATCGTGTCGAGGCCTTGAGCAACTTGCGCCTCGCCGTGGATCAGCGCGCCAACGGCCAGCCCGTCATCCGCATCACGTCCATCTCGGGCGTGGCCGACCCCTTCCTGGATCTGTTGATCGAACTCAACTGGAGTTCCGGTCGGGTCATTCGTGAATACACCATCCTGCTGGATCCGGTCGCCGACGCGAAGCCCGTGGAAACCGCCAAACCGATGGCCATTCCCGAGGCTGGCCGCAATGGCGAACCGCGGCAGGCCGCCAGCGCCGAGGTGCAAAAGGCGAAGACGCTGGCCCCGGCCCCGGCTCCGGCCGCCGCCGGACCGCGGCGCTATGGTCCGGTCAGATCGGGTGAAACCCTGCGCGCCATCGCCGGCAAGGTGAAGCCGGCGGAAGTGAGCCTGGAACAGATGATGGTGGGCCTCTATCAGGCCAACAAGGGCGCCTTCTCCAACGACAACATGAACTGGCTGAAACGCGGCCAGGTCCTCAATGTGCCCGAATCCGGCAAGGTGATGGCCACCGCGCCCAGGGAGGCCGCGCGCACCGTGCGCGGCCATGCCGTCGAATGGCATGCCTATCGCAGGAAACTGGCCGAAATGGCGGGGGCGGTGCCCCAGGCGGAAGAAAAACCCGCCGCCGGCAAGATCACGCCCCTGGCCGAGGAAAAGGCCGCGCCCGCGCCGGCCGCGCCCAAGGATGTGCTCAAGCTGTCCAAGGGGGAGCCGGGAACCGGCGCCGGCAAGGCGGACGCGAAGACCCAGGAACGACTGCAGACCCTGGAGGAGGAGGTGGCGGCCAAGAGCCGTGCCTTGCAGGAAGCCCAGGATCGTGTCGGCCAGCTCGAACGCACCGTCCGCGATATGCAGAAACTCCTGGAACTCAAGGCCCAGGAGGCGGCCAAGGTGCCGGCGCCCGCGCCGGCGCAAGCCGTGGTTCCGCCGGAACCACCCAAGGTCGAGACGCCCGCCCCGGCGCCGGTCCCGCCCGCCCCCGTCGCCCAGCAACAGCCCGCGCCGGCCCCCACGCCGGCTCCCGCGCCTTTGCCGGCCGCGGCCGATTCCAGTTCCAGCTGGATCTCCACGTTCATCAGCAACCCGCTGTATATCGGTGGACTGGTTGCCGCCCTGCTGCTGTCGGCGCTGCTCTGGATGATGATGGTCGGGAGCCGTCGTCGTCAGGGGCTGACCAAGTTCGAAGACAGCATCATGACCGGCGGCGAGTTCAAGAACAACGTCGTCTTCAATCCCCCGGCGGGTGCCGCGCCGGTGGCCGGCGCGGCCACGGAAGGCAGCATGCTGCTGACCGACTTCAGCAAGCTGGGCATGGGGGCCATTGACAGCCACGAGGTGGATCCCATCGCCGAGGCCGAGGTGTACATGGCCTATGGCCGGGACTCCCAGGCCGAGGAAATCCTCAGGGAAGCCCTCGGCAAGGACCCCGGCCGCCACGAGATTGCCCTGAAGCTGCTGGAAATCTACGCCTCCCGCAAGGACACGACCGCCTACGAGACCACGGCCAGCGAGCTCTACGCGGGCCTGGGCGGCCAGAACACTCCGGTTTGGCAGCGCGCCGCTGAAATGGGGCGTTCCATCGATTCGGAAAACCCCCTATACCGGGTGCCTTCCGGGGCCGCGACGGGGGCCCACGTCCTCGCTGGCGCGGCCGCCGCCGCCGCGGCCGGCCTGGCCGCAAGCGTCGCCCAGGCGGCGCCCCAGGCAGCCCCCGCTTCCGTCCCGGAAAGCATCGAGGATTCGGGAATGGCCGGAGAGTGGCCCGAAAGCCCGGCTGTCGATACGGAACCCCAGGCCGTGATGTCCGCGCCGGATCTGGTCTGGGAAACCGAGACACTCGCCGTTCCCGAGGAAATCCAGGCGGTCGAGCCCCAGGCCGCTATTCCGGAACCCCTGGAGGAGATGGGCGCCCTGGCGGAGGACATCCTCGAGCCGCAAGCGTCCGCCGAGGCGTTCGCGCCTGAAAGCGACATGTCACTGTTCGAGGCCGGCCCCGAAGCCGCCCCCGAGCCGATGGCGGAAGTGACCGCGGAGTTCCCCCGGGAAGCTCCCATCGAGGAGGCATTCCCGGAGATTTCCGCCCAGGACCTCGACCTGTCCGTGGCCGCGGTGGAACCCGAGCCCGGACCCGTGCCGGAACTGGATCTGTCTGGCATCGACCTGGATCTGGAAACCCCGGAATTTCCTGCCATGGCGGAGGCGCCCGGCGAGATCGCCGAAGCCATCGAGACCTCCCTGGATTTCGAGCCGGCCGGCCTGACGGTTGCCGAAGCGGCCACGCCGGAACCCGCCGCCGCGGTCGAGGCCGAAGCCGCGGAATCGGCCATGGACACGGAATTGCGCGAGGAGGTGAACACCAAGCTGGACCTCGCCCGGGCCTACCTGGAGATGGGCGACCGGGAAGGCGCCCGGGAAATCCTCCAGGAAGTGCTCAACGAGGGGGATACCGGCCAGAAGGCCGAGGCCGGCAAGCTGATGGCTGAGGCGGGCTGATTGCACCCGGCAAGCCGGATACTGACCTACCTCCTGGCAGCCCTGGTGATCCCAGGGCTGCCTTTTTTCATGCTGGCGATCCCGCTGCTCGGCGCGCTTCCCATCCTCGCCGCCCAGCGGCGCGCACCCACTCGCCTGCTGTGGCGCACCCGCTGGCTGCTCGTGGTGCTCAGCCTGGGGTATGCCTACGGACTGCCGGGCCAGGCGCTCGCCCCGGGACTGGGGGATTTTTCCCCCACACGGGAAGGACTGTTGTACGGCGGCGAACAGGCCCTGCGCCTTGTGGCCCTTCTGCTCTGGCTGGATATCCTGGTGCTGGCCCAGCCCGCCGACCGGCTGCTGGGGGGGCTTTATCGTCTCCTTCTGCCCTTCGCCAGGCTCGGCCTGGATAGCCCTCGCGCGGCCCTGAGGCTGGGTTTGACGCTCAAGGCGATCGAGAGCATGGAGCGGGGACGGGGCAACCTGTCCCGCATGCTGGATCCGGATGGCGGTCCGGCATTGCCGACCAGGTTTCAAATCCTGAGCCGCCCCATGGCGCCCGTGGATTTTCTCCCTCCCCTGGCCGTGCTGGCCGCCATGGTGAGCCTGTGGCTGAGCGCATAGCCCTGGGGATCGAGTATGACGGGCGGGGGTTTTGTGGCTGGCAGACCCAGCCCGGCGGCTGCGCCATCCAGGATCATGTGGAGCGGGCCCTGGCGGAAATTCATGGCGCGCCCGTCCACACCGTCACGGCGGGGCGCACGGACGCCGGGGTGCACGCCCTGGGCCAGGTGGTTCATTTCGATGCCCGCAACGCCCGGCCGGAGTCGGCCTGGGTGAAAGGCGTGAATGCCCATCTTCCCGCCGGCATATCGGTGTTGTGGGCCAAGGCCGTGCCCTCCGCCTTCGATGCCCGCCGTTGCGCGCTGGAACGCGCCTATCGCTACGTCCTGCTCAATCGCCCTGTCCGACCGGCCATGCTCGCGGGGCGGGTGGGCTGGGTGCATGGCGTCCTGGACGACGGGGCCATGGCCGAGGCCGCGTCATGCTTGCTGGGCGTGCACGACTTTTCCGCTTTCCGCGCCGCCGAATGCCAGGCCAGGAGCCCCGTCAGGGAACTGCGCCGGGCCAGCCTGGCGCGTCTGGGCGAGTTCCTGTGCTTCGAGTTTCGCGCCAACGCCTTCCTGCACCACCAGATCCGCAACATGGTCGGCGCCCTGGTCTGGGTGGGACTCGGGCGTCGCCCGGCCGCATGGGTGGGCGAGGTGCTGGAGTCACGGGATCGTTCCCTCGGCGCGGCCACCTTCGCGCCGGACGGCCTTTACCTGGCGGAGGTGCGCTACGATGGGAACTTCGCGCTGCCGGGACCGTCCGCCATGACGTTCTTCCCATTCCAATCGCCAGAACCGGCTTGAATCCATCATGACCCGAGCCAAGATCTGCGGCATCACCCGCATCGAGGATGGCCTGGCGGCGGCCCGCCATGGCGCGGACGCCATCGGCCTGGTGTTCCACGCCCGCAGCCCGCGCAATGTCGAACCGGACCGGGCGGCGGCCATCGTGCGCGCCTTGCCGCCCTTCGTGTCCAGCGTCGCCCTGTTCGTGAACCCCTCCGCCGGCGAGGTGGAACGGGTGGCGCGCCAGGTTCGCCCGGACATCCTGCAATTCCACGGCGAGGAAACGCCCGAATTCTGCCGTTCCTTCGGCATGCCTTATCTCAAGGCCGCGCGGGTGAGGCCGGGGGTCGATTTGCTACAATTCGCGGCCTTGTACGCGGACGCCAGCGGCCTGTTGCTGGATGCCTGGAGCGAGGGTGCCCATGGCGGCACCGGTGCGCGCTTCGACTGGTCCCTGATTCCCGCGGGCCTGGCCAGGCCGGTGATTCTGGCGGGCGGGCTCCATGCCGGGAACGTGGCCGAGGCCATCCGCGCGGTGCGACCCTGGGCGGTGGACGTGAGCAGCGGGGTGGAAGCCGAGGCCGCCGGCAAGGCCCTGAAAGGCATCAAGGACGCGGACAAGATCGCCGTCTTCATGAAGGAAGTGAGCAATGCAGATGCATGATTTGCCGGATGCCCGCGGGCATTTCGGCCCCTACGGCGGCGTCTTCGTCGCCGAGACCCTGATGGCCGCCCTGGACGAATTGCGCCGGGAATACGAAGCCGCCCGCCAGGATCCGGATTTCCAGGAGGAATTCCGCCACGAGCTGCGCCACTACGTGGGCCGGCCCAGTCCCATCTACCACGCCAAACGCTGGTCGGAAAAACTTGGCGGTGCCCAGATCTACCTGAAGCGGGAAGACCTGAATCACACTGGCGCCCACAAGATCAACAACACCATCGGCCAGGCCCTGCTGGCCCGGCGCATGGGCAAGAAGCGGGTGATCGCCGAGACCGGCGCCGGCCAGCATGGCGTGGCCTCCGCCACCGTGGCCGCCCGCTACGGCATGGAATGCGTGGTGTACATGGGCGCCGAGGACATCAAGCGGCAATCCCCCAACGTCTACCGCATGAAGCTGCTGGGCGCCACCGTGGTGGGCGTCGAATCCGGCTCCAAGACCCTGAAGGACGCGCTGAACGAGGCCATGCGCGACTGGGTCACCAACGTGGAATCCACCTTCTACATCCTGGGCACCGCCGCCGGCCCCCATCCGTATCCCATGCTGGTGCGGGACTTCCAGTGCGTCATCGGCGAGGAATGCAAGGCGCAGATGGCCGAGATGCTGGGCCGCCAGCCCGACGCGGTCATCGCCTGCGTGGGCGGCGGCTCCAATGCCATCGGCATCTTCCATCCCTACATCCCCGTCGAGGGCGTGCGCCTGATCGGCGTGGAGGCGGGCGGCGACGGCATCGCCAGCGGCCGCCATGCCGCGCCCCTGTCCGCCGGCACCCCCGGCGTGCTGCACGGCTTCCGCTCTTACCTGATGCAGGATGCCAACGGCCAGATCATCGAAACCCATTCCGTCTCCGCCGGCCTGGACTACCCCGGCGTCGGCCCGGAACACAGCTGGCTGAAGGACATCGGCCGCGCCGAATACGTCGCCATCAACGACGACGAGGCCCTGGCCGCCTTCCACAACCTGTGCCGCTACGAGGGCATCATCCCCGCCCTGGAATCCAGCCACGCCCTGGCCCACGCCGCCAAGATCGCCCCCACCATGGACAAGGACAGGATCCTGCTGGTGAACCTTTCCGGCCGGGGTGACAAGGACATCAATACGGTGGCGAGGTTGAGTGGGATCGAGTTGTAGAGTGACCATGTATCGCTATGAAATCCTTCTTTTCTGGAGCGACGAAGACAACTCTTTTGTCGCGGAAGTGCCTGAACTGCCCGGATGCATGGCCCATGGCGATACCCAGGACGAGGCGTTGCGCAACATTCAGGATGCCATGGCCGGCTGGATTGAAGTGGCTCGGGAGTTGCGGCGCACTATCCCGGAACCGCGTGGCCGACTGATATTCGCCTGAAGCGTGATGCCCATTCCCGATTTTCAGACGCTCATGCTCCCCCTGCTGCGCTTCTGCGCGGACGGTCGTGAGCACGACAGGCACGATGCCTTGCCGGTTTTGGCGCGGGAGTTTGCCTTGTCGGATACCGAGTTGGCTGAATTACTGCCATCTGGTAAGCAGGCGCGGTTCATCAATCGGGTGGCTTGGGCAAAAAGTTACCTCAAGCAGGCAGGCTTGCTGGAAACAACCGCGCGTGGGATTTTCCGCATTACTGCTCGAGGCAAGGCAGCCTTGGCCGAGAATCCGGAGCGTATCGACATGCGTTTCCTGGAGCGTTACCCCGAATACCAGGCCTTTCGTTCCTTGCGGCGGCAAGAGGACAAGCCCGGTCTTGAAGAAGAGGACATCTTCCAGAAGGCGACCCCGGAGGAACTGATGGAATCCGGTTATCGCCAGCTTCGCACGGCATTGGCGGCAGATGTCTTATCCCAGGTGAAAAGTGCTTCGCCCGCGTTCTTCGAGCGCATGGTTGTCGACTTGTTGCTGCGGATGGGCTACGGCGGAACACGCGAGGACGCCGGCCAGGTCGTTGGCAAGAGCGGTGATGGCGGCATTGACGGCATCATCAAGGAAGATCGCCTCGGCCTGGACGTCATCTACATTCAGGCCAAACGTTGGGAGAGTGATGTCGGAAGTGGCGAGATACGCAACTTCATCGGCGCGCTATCCGTCCACAAGGCTGAAAAGGGTGTTTTTATTACAACTTCCGGCTTCAACAGGAATGCCCGTGACACAGCCAGCAAGGTAAACAGCAAGATTGTTCTTATTGATGGGCCTACCCTGGCAGAACTCATGATTGATTTTGGCCTGGGTGTGTCGCCGATCAATACCTACGAAATCAAACGCATTGATTCCGATTTTTTTGCAGAAGACTGATTTATGAGCCGCATTGGCCAAACTTTCGCGCAACTGAAAACCCAGGGCCGCAAAGCCCTGATTCCTTTCGTCACCGCCGGTGATCCCGATCCGGCCGCCACCGTGCCCCTCATGCATGCCCTGGTGGCGGGAGGCGCCGATATCCTGGAACTGGGCGTGCCCTTTTCCGACCCCATGGCGGATGGCCCCACCATCCAGCGCGCCAGCGAGCGGGCATTGAAGCACGGTGTCGGCCTGAAGGACGTGCTGGCCATGGTGGCCGAGTTCCGCCAGACCAATGGCGACACGCCGGTGGTGTTGATGGGCTACGCCAATCCCATCGAGGCCATGGGCTGGGACGGTTTTTGCGCCGCGGCCAAGGCCGCCGGGGTGGATGGCGTACTCACCGTGGATTACCCCCCTGAGGAATCCGGCGAGTTCGCCGCGAAATGCGCGACAGCAGGCCTGGACAACATCTACCTGCTGGCGCCCACCACGCCGGCCGAACGGGTCGACGCCGTGGCCCGGCATGCGCGCGGCTTCATCTATTACGTCTCCCTGAAAGGCGTCACCGGCGCGGCCACCCTGGACCTGGGCGAAGTGGCGGCGCGGCTGCCGGCCATTCGCGCCGCCACCGGCCTGCCGGTAGGTGTCGGCTTCGGCATCCGCGACGCGGACACCGCCCGCCAGGTCGGTGCCATCGCCGACGCCGTGGTGATCGGTTCCCGCATCGTCCAGGAGATCGAGCAATCGGACCCGGCGGCGCGGCTCGACAATGTCAGGAATTTCGTTGCCGGCGTGCGCGCCGCCCTCGACCGCTGATAAAGGATTCGACCATGAGCTGGTTCCAGAAAATCATTCCTCCCAAGATCAAGCGCCGTGAATCCGCCAAGAAGGTGGTGCCCGAGGGGCTGTGGAGCAAATGTCCCAGCTGCGAGGCGGTGCTCTACGCCGCCGACCTGGACAGCAACCAGCATGTCTGCCCCCAGTGCGGCCACCACCATCGCATCGGCGCCCGCAAGCGGCTGGACTACCTGCTCGACGAGGAAGGGCGCAACGAGCTGGGCGCCAATGTGCTGCCGGTGGATTCGCTCAAGTTCAAGGACAGCCGGCGCTATACGGAACGGCTCTCCGAGGCGGCCAAGGAGACCGAGGAACTGGACGCCCTGGTGGTCATGGAGGGAAGGATGCATGGTTTGCCGGTCACCGCCGCCGCCTTCGAATTCCGCTTCATGGGCGGTTCCATGGGCTCCGTGGTGGGGGAGCGCTTCGTGCGCGGCGCGGAGGCCTCGGTACGCGGCAAGAAACCCTTCGTCTGCGTGGCCGCCAGTGGCGGCGCCCGCATGCAGGAAGGCCTGAATTCCCTGATGCAGATGGCCAAGACTTCCGCCGCCCTGACCCAGCTTTCCGCCAACCGCATTCCCTTCATCTCGGTGCTCACCGATCCCACCATGGGCGGGGTATCCGCCAGCTTCGCCATGCTGGGCGACATCATCGTTGCCGAACCCAACGCGCTGATCGGTTTCGCCGGCCCCCGGGTGATCGAGCAGACCGTGCGGGAGACTTTGCCGGAAGGTTTCCAGCGCGCCGAATTCCTGGTGGCTCATGGCGCCGTCGACCTGATCGTCGACCGCCGCGAGATGAAGAAGACCCTGGCCCGCCTTTGCGCCCAGCTCACCCGCAAGGCGAGCCCGGTCTGACGCGCCGGCCGTCATCGCCGGACCGGCTCCCCACGGCCGATGGCCGCCGGGGCCGGAATCTTTCCTTCCTGATGTGACCACGCCCGACACCTTATCCGCCTGGCTCGATCGCCTGGAACACCGCAATCGGCGGGCCATCGTTCTCGGGCTGGACCGGGTGCGCGCCGTACGAGCGCGTCTGGCGCTGGATCCGGTCTTTCCCCTGATCACGGTGGGCGGCACCAACGGCAAGGGATCCACCTGCGCCTACCTGGAGGCCATGCTGGGCGCCGCCGGCTATCGGACGGGGTGCTACACCTCCCCCCATCTGCTGCGCTACAACGAGCGGGTGCGCATCGCCGGCGTGGCGGCGTCCGACACCGAGCTGTGCGAGGCCTTCGCGGCGGTGGAGGCGGCCCGGGGCGAGATCCCCCTGACCTATTTCGAACAGGGCACCCTGGCGGCCATGTGGCTGTTTCAGCGCGCCAATCCGGATGCGGTCGTGCTGGAAGTGGGCATGGGCGGCCGCCTCGACGCGGTCAATGCCTGGGATGCGGATTGCGCCGTGGTGACCAGCGTCGACATCGACCATCAGCAATTCCTCGGCGACACGCGGGAAGCCATCGGCTTCGAGAAGGCGGGCATTTTCCGCCGCGGGCGACCCGCCATCTGTGGCGATGCCCAGCCGCCGATCAGTCTGCTGAAGCACGCGCGGGACATCGGCGCCGACCTGCTGCGCATCGGTGATGGCGTGCATGTCGAATTCGGGGATGCCGGCTGGACCTGCCGAGTGGAAGACGCGGTGTTTCCCGCGCTGCCGCGACTGGCGATGCCGGGGCGACATCAATACGCCAACGCCGCCTGCGCGATCGCCGCCCTGGCATGCGCGCGGCGGCGCCTGCCCGTCCCCGTGAACGCCATGCGCGCGGGCCTGGGAGACGCGCGCCAGCCCGGACGCTTCCAGATTGTCGGCCAGCACCCCCTGCGCATCCTCGATGTGGCCCACAATCCCCATGCCGCCCAGGCGCTGGCGGGGAACCTGGCGGACTTGCCGCCCACGGGCAGGATCATCGCGGTGTTCGCCATGTTGGCGGACAAGGATATCGAGGGCGTGATCGCGCCCCTCGCGGCGCGGGTTTCCCATTGGCACGCGGCCGGTCTCGAACCCCCGCGCGGTCTGCCCGGGCCCGATCTGGCGCGACGCCTGGGCGCCATGGGCTGTGACGCAACATGCCACGGACGCGTCTCGGAAGCCTGGCAAGCCGCCTGCCGACAGTCCGGGCCGGCTGATACAATCATCGCTTTCGGCTCCTTCCATACCGTGGCCGAAGCAATGGTGGCAATGGTGGAAATGACCGGCGGAAACGATACCCATGGCTGACTCCAAGCTCTTGACCCAGGATGAAATGGCGCTGCGCCGCCGCGCGCGCCGCCGCCTGGTGGGCGCCGTGGCTATCGCCCTGACGGCCGTGGTGGTGCTGCCCATGGTGTTCGATCCCGAGCCGAAGCCCCTGGGCCCCGAGGTGGATATCCGCATCCCCTCCAGAGATACGCCTTTCGTGGCCGCGCCCGCCGCGCCCGCCGCGCCCGCCTCGCCGGTTGTGCCGGTTGTGCCGCCGGCCCCCGTCGACAACGAGCCGACACCCCGGGCGGCGGAACCGACTTCGCCGCCCGCCAAGCCTGTCGCCGAGCCCACGGACAAGTTGCCCCCCGACGAAGCGAAGCCACGGCAGGGCGCGCCGGCGGAAGATAAGCCGGTGGCAGCGAAGGCCGCCAAACAGGAAAATCCCGGCGTGGACGGAAAGGTCGAAAAGAAGCGGCCCGAAACCGCCAAGCCATCGGCCAAGGTCGACGCGGCGTTCGCCAGCAAGGGCTACTACCTCCAACTGGGGGCCTTCGCCAGCGAAGGCAATGCCAAACAGCTCCTGGACAAGACCCGCGCGGCGGGATTCAAGGCATCCCTGTCCAGCGCGAATGGCCAGTATCGTGTGCGGGTAGGGCCCATGGCCGAGCATGACAAGGCCCTGGATATTCAGGCGAAACTCAAGGCCAAGGGCTTCAGTCCCGTGCTGCTGGGGCCTTGAAGCCATCATGACCCCGCCGTTCTCCCCACCCGCGCATTCGCTCTCCCTGGCCCGGCGCACGGTCCGCCGCAAGAGTTCTCCCGCCCGGCGGCCCCGCGCTTCGATCATCCTGATTCGCTCCTGACATAGGCATCACGCGAGGTACGGCAACATGTGCGGCATCGTCGGCATCTTTTCCCACCAGTCCGTGAACCAGCTGCTTTACGACGGCCTGCAACTGCTCCAGCACCGGGGACAGGATGCCGCCGGCATCGTCACCATGGACGGCAGCATGTTCCACATGCACAAGCAACTGGGCATGGTGCGCGACGTCTTCCGCACCCGCGACATGCGCAATCTGGTCGGCAATAGCGGCATCGCCCATGTGCGCTATCCCACCGCGGGATCTGTCGCCAGCCCGGCCGAGGCGCAGCCGTTCTACGTGAATTCGCCGTTCGGCATCGTGCTGGCCCACAACGGCAACCTGACGAATACCGATACCCTGCAGCAGGAACTGTTCCTGGACGACCTGCGCCATGTGAATACCGGATCGGATTCCGAGGTGTTGCTCAACGTCCTGGCCCATGAGTTGCAAGAGGCGGTCCATGGCCACCGACTCACCGCCAGCGACGTTTTCGCGGCGGTATCCGGGGTGCATCGGCGTTGCAAGGGCGCCTACGCCGTGCTCGCCATGATCGCTGGCTTCGGCTTGCTGGCCTTCCGCGATCCCAACGGCATCCGCCCCCTGGTGGTCGGGCGGATGGAGACGGAAAACGGCCCGGAATTCGTCATCGCGTCCGAAAGCGTGGCCGTGGAGGCCCTCGGCTTCCAGGTGCTGCGCGACGTGGCGCCGGGGGAGGCGATCCTGGTGACCATGGGCGGCGAGTTGCTCAGCCAGCAATGCGCGACCCATACCAGCTTCACGCCCTGCATTTTCGAGTATGTCTATTTCGCCCGCCCGGATTCGGTGATGGACGGTACCTCGATCTACGAAAGCCGCCTGCGCATGGGCGAGTTCCTGGCGGAGAAAATCCGGCGCCAGTGCGCCGGACTGAGGATCGACGTGGTCATCCCCATTCCCGACACCAGCCGGCCTTCCGCGCTGCAACTCGCCTTCAAGCTCGGCTTGCCCTACCGGGAAGGTTTCATCAAGAACCGCTATATCGGCCGCACCTTCATCATGCCCGGGCAAAACGTGCGCAAGAAGTCCGTGCGCCAGAAACTCAATGCCATGCCCCTGGAGTTCAAGGGCAAGAACGTGCTGCTGGTGGACGACTCCATCGTGCGCGGCACCACCAGCCGGGAAATCATCCAGATGGCGCGGGACGCGGGCGCCAGCGCGGTCTATTTCGCCTCCGCCAGCCCTCCCGTGCGCTACCCCAACGTGTATGGCATCGATATGCCCACCCGCCGCGAGTTGCTGGCCAACGGCCGCACCGATGAGGAGATCGCGCGGGAGATCGGCGCCGATGCGGTGGTCTACCAGGACCTGGGCGACCTGATCGCGGCGGTGAAGTCGGTGAATCCCGCAATCGGCCGATTCGACGCGTCTTGCTTCGATGGCTGCTATGTCACCGGCGATGTCACCGAGGATTACCTCGCCCGCCTGGAAGGCCAGCGCGGAGGCGCCTCTTCCACCGCCCCCGCCACGCCTCAGATGGACCTGAACCTGGCCACGACATGATCCAGAACGATTTGCATCCCGATACCCTGGCGGTGCGCGCGGGCACCCGGCGCACGGCATTCCAGGAACATTCGGAGGCCATGTTCCTGACCTCCAGTTTCGTTTTCGACAGCGCCGCCGAGGCCGCCGCGCGCTTTTCCGGCGCCGAGGCGGGGCCCATCTACGCCCGCTTCACCAACCCCGGCGTGAGCATGTTCGAGGAGCGCCTGGCCAGGCTGGAAGGCGCCGAACGCTGCGTGGCCTTCGCCTCCGGCATGGCCGCCATCCTGGCCACGGTCATGGGGCTGATGAAGGCCGGTGAGCATGTGGTGGCATCCCGCTCGATCTTCGGTTCCACCGTGCAACTGTTCCAGAACATCCTGGGCCGATTCGGGGTTGAGACCACCTTTGTTTCTCCCACCGATCCCGCCGAATGGCGGGCGGCGGTGCAGCGCAATACCTGCCTGTTCTTCGTCGAGTCGCCTTCCAACCCGCTCACCGAGGTCAGCGATATTCGGGCCCTGGCCGGCATCGCCCATGAGCACGGCATATGGCTGGCGGTGGACAACTGTTTCTGCACGCCCATCCTGCAGAGGCCCCTGGAACTCGGCGCCGATATCGTCATCCATTCCGCCACCAAGTACCTGGACGGGCAGGGCAGGGTGTTGGGTGGCGCGGTGCTGGGCAAGAAAGATCTGATGGAAGGCGTGTTCACCTTCCTGCGCACGGCGGGCCCGACCCTTTCCGCCTTCAACGCCTGGGTCCTGTTGAAGGGTCTGGAAACCCTTCCCCTGCGCATGCGCGCCCATTCCGCCAATGCCCTGGCGCTGGCCGAGTGGTTGCAGGAGCAGCCCGGCGTCAGGCGGGTGCTCTATCCAGGCCTGGCTTCCCATCCCCAGCACGCGCTGGCCATGTCCCAGCAGGCTGGCGGGGGCGGCATCGTGGCCTTCGAGCTTGATGGCGGCCGGGAAGCCGCCTGGCGGGTCATCGATGCCACCCGGGTGATGTCCATCACGGCGAACCTGGGGGACACCCGCACCACCATCACCCATCCCGCCACCACCACCCATAGCCGCCTGACGCCCGAACAGCGGGAAGTCGCCGGCATCGGCGACGGCCTGATCCGCATCGCGGCGGGACTGGAGGACGTCGCTGACCTTCGCGACGACCTGGCGCGCGGCCTGGCGATCTGAACTATCAGGCCGAATAGTTGACCAGGTTCTGACGATCCAGAACCGTGATCACGCGACCCCTGACCTGGATCAGGCCGGCTTCCGTGAGTTGCCCCAGCACGCGGGAGAAGGTTTCCGGCGCCAGATTGAGATGGGATGCGATGGTCTGCTTGCTGGAAGGCAGGTTGATCTCGTAGGCGCCCTTGTCGCCACTGGTCGCCGACTGGACGAGAAAGCAGATCACCCGCTGCAGGCTGCTGCGCAGCATGCAGGTTTCCATGTCGCCCAGCAGTTCATGCAAGCGTTGGGACAGGCTGGCCATCATCTTGCGGCACAGCGCGGGGCTGGCGTCCATGGCGTCCAGGAGAACACGCTTGGATAGCAGCAGCAACAGGCTTTCCGCCGTCGCCTGGGCGCTCACCGGATAGGGCTTGTCGAGAAAGACCACCGCTTCTCCAAAGGTGTTGCCCGGCCCGCATACATGCACCACCTTTTCCATGCCCTGGGCCGAGGGCAGGGCCAGTTTGATCTGGCCCATGACCACCACATGCATGCCCTCGGATGCATCCCCCTTGTGGAAGATCATTTCGTTTTTCTTCACCCGGAATTCCCGGGTGCCGGCAGAAATCTGCGCCAGTTCGCTTTCGGACAGTCCCCGGAACAGGGGTTGGCGGGAAAGGATCTCATGAATGGAGTGGCGTGTTTCCAGGATCAAGGCGGGACCTCGGCGATCAAATTATGGGCGGCGCGGCATTAGTACATTATATGCGTGACTGAAACTTGATCATCGTCAAAGTATTGTCAGGACACGATTGTCAGGATTTGAGCGCTGTCTAACCCAGGAGGAAGACCGTGAATTTGTCAGGTATTTTGGTAATGGCCAAGCCCGAATGGCAAGCGCAGGTGGTGGAGGCGCTCAATGCCCTGGAAGGGGTTGAAGTCCACCAGGTGGACGCGGCAACCGGCCGTATCGTCGCGGTCCAGGAGGCCTCTGATATCCACGCCGAGATTGAAGGCGTCAAGCGCATCAAGGCGGTCCCCCATGTGATCATGGCCGAGATGGTCTACCACTATCTCGCCGAGGATGAACGCATTTACGAAGCCATGCCGCCGGAGTTGATTGAGCAGCAGGATGGGTTCGAAACCTGTGCCGTGCCGGCATATTTGAACAGTTGATCGAGCAAGGAGGCTGAGATGGGACTTTCGCGTCGTGATTTTCTGAAGACCAGTGTTGCCGGAGCCACCGCCGCCACGGTGGGGATGCCCCTTTCCAAACAGGCCGAGGCCGCCGTCAAGGCTGGCGAGGCGGGCTGGCAGTGGGACAAGGGCGTGTGTCGTTTTTGCGGTACCGGCTGCGGCATCATGGTGGCCACCAAGGGTGGCCGCATCGTCGCCACCAAGGGTGATCCGGACGCCCCGGTCAACAAGGGCCTGAACTGCGTCAAGGGCTACTTCAACGGCAAGATCAACTACGGCCAGGACCGTCTGACCCAGCCGCTGCTGCGCATGACCAACGGCAAGTTCGACAAGAAGGGCAAGTTCACGCCCGTCTCCTGGGAACAGGCCCTGGATATCATGGAAGAGAAGATCCGCTGGGCTCTGAAGGAGAAGGGCCCCACCGGTATCGGCATCTTCGGTTCCGGCCAGTACACCATCCATGAGGGCTATACCGCCGCCAAGCTGATGAAGGCCGGCTTCCGCTCCAACAACCTGGACCCCAACGCCCGCCACTGCATGGCATCCGCCGTGGTGGCCTTCATGCAGACCTTCGGCATTGACGAGCCCCAGGGCAACTATGACGATATCGAACACACCGATACCGCCGTGCTGTGGGGCGCCAACATGGCCGAGATGCACCCCATCCTGTGGTCGCGCATCACCGACCGCCGCCTGACCCATTCCAAGATGAAGGTGGTCAACCTGTCCACCTACGGCAACATGTCTTCCGACATCGCCGACCTGGAAATCATCTTCTCCCCCAGCGGTGACCTGGCGATCCAGAACTACATCGCCCGGGAAATCGTCAAGCGCGACGCAGTTGATCACGATTTCGTCAAGAAGCACACCCAGTTCGCCACCGGCCCCTACGATATCGGCTACGGCTTCCGCCCGAAGAATGCCGACAAGTTTGCCTCCGCCGCCGAGATGGAGGTCTACAAGAACGAAAAAGCCCACGTCATCGACAAGTGGGAAGCCATCGCCCAGCGCAAGAAGGAGGGCGAGGTGGTGGAGCAGAAGAACGCCGCCACCCCCATGAAGGACTGGGCCATCAGCTTCGAGGACTTCAAGGCTGCCGTGGAGCCCTACACGCTTGACTTCACCGCCGCCGTTGCCAAGGGCGACCCGGATGAACCGATGGACGCCTTCAAGGCCAAGTTGCAAAAACTGGCTGACCTCTACTGCGAGAAGGGTCGCAAGATCGTGTCCTACTGGACCATGGGCTTCAACCAGCACCAGCGTGGTTCGTGGGTGAACGAGCAGGCCTACATGAACCACCTGCTCACCGGTCGCCAGTCCAAACCGGGTGATGGCGCCTTCTCCCTCACCGGTCAGCCGTCCGCCTGCGGCACCGCTCGGGAAGTGGGTACCTTCGCCCATCGTCTGCCCGCCGACATGGTAGTGATGAATCCGAAGCACCGGGCCATCTCGGAGAAGATCTGGAAATTGCCCGCCGGCACCATCAACCCGGTCATGGGCAGCCACTTCGTCAAGCAGATGCGCGATCTGGAAGACGGCAGCATGCTGTTCTCCTGGACCCAGGTGAACAACCCCTGGCAGAACACCGCCAACGTCAACCACTGGATCAAGGCCGCTCGCGACATGAACAACTTCATCGTCGTCGCCGACGCCTACCCCGGCGTCTCCGCCAAGGTGGCCGATCTGATTCTGCCCGCCGCCATGATCAACGAGAAGTGGGGCGCCTACGGCAACGCCGAACGCCGCACCCAGGTCTGGCGCCAGCAGATCCTGCCACCCGGCCAGGCCCGCGCCGACATCTGGATGATGCTGGAGTTGTCCAAGCGCTTCAAACTCAAGGACGTCTGGGGAGCACAGAAAATCCCGGGCCTCGATGGAGGCTTGCCCGACGTGTTGCCCGCCGCCCAGGCCATGGGTTACACCCCGGAATCGACCCTCTACGAAGTGTTGTTCGCCACTCCGGAGAACAAGAAGGTCAAGTGGCCCGATCCCATCGCCAAGGGCCATGGCAACCATGTCGCCGATCTGCTCAAGGATGGCTGGTTCCCAGAGAAGGCGCTGTTCGAGGAATACCGCCAGTTCGGCTCCGGTCATGGTCACGACCTTGCTCCCTTCGACGTCTATCACGGCGACCAGGTGCGTGGCCTGCGCTGGCCCGTGGTAGAGAAGGATGGCAAGTGGGTGGAAACTCCGTGGCGCAACAACGAGAAATACGACCCCTACGTCAAGAAGGGCTCCGGCTTCGACTTCTACGGCAACAATGGCGCCGCGCTGGTGATGGGTGATCTGGACAAGCCTGGCGATCCCGCCAAGAAGGTGGATATCTCCGGCAAGGCCAAGATCTATTTCCGCCCCTACGCCTCGCCGGTCGAGAAGCCCGATGCCAACTACGACCTCTGGCTGTGCACCGGCCGCGTGCTGGAACACTGGCACTCCGGCACCATGACCCGCCGCGTGCCCGAGCTGCACCGCGCCGTGCCGTCCGCCGTGTGTTGGATCAATACCAAGGATGCCGAAGCCAAGGGTCTCAAGCGCAACGATCTGGTCTGGGTGGAATCGCGTCGCGGCAAGGTCAAGGTGCGTCTGGAAACCGGCGGCCGTAACCGCGTACCGCGTGGTCTGGTTTACGTGCCCTGGTTCGACGAAGGCGTGTTGATCAACAAGGTCACGCTCGACACGACTTGTCCGCTCTCGAAAGAGACCGATTACAAGAAGTGCGCGGTGAAGATCTACAAGGCATAAACCTTGATGGCCCACTTCCGGTTCAGGG
>WBZT01000476.1_pt1 | contig 32578 bp, 31 predicted proteins | sample 5204241 | NCBI WGS metagenome assembly WBZT01 (sample SAMN12344358, study PRJNA552823) | activated sludge metagenome | biome: Activated sludge suspended growth; feature: Nitrification reactor; material: Wastewater; isolation source: activated sludge from nitrification reactor of wastewater... | reverse complement strand
TGCAGGAACCACGCCTCGCCGCCCAGGTCCATCTGCACCAAGCGCAAGTTCTGCCGGGCCGGATGGTCGGGTCGCCCGGCGTACCCCTCGTTCTCGCGGCACAACAGACAGGCCGGATACGTCGATACGTGCGCGCCCACCGCCGCTGCGATGTCCCGCGGGTCCTTCTCCGGCTTGGACAGGTTGATGGTCATGTCGAGGTCGCCGTAGCGACTCGGATGCAGCCAGGTGACGTTGCGGTCGGTGCGGGTCACGCGGATGTAGTTGCTGGCCACCGCAGCGGCGTGGAAGCGCTGCGTGGCGCGTTCCGGCGAGATGGCGTAGTCCTCCCAGAACTTGTGCTGGGTCTCTGAGGGCCGCTGGACGAAACAGCCCATGATCGCGGTGTCCCAGAGGTCGCGTTGGGTCGTGGTGTCGGGGTCGATCAGGCCGCGGGCCGCAGCATCATCAAGCAGGGGCCGAAGCAGCTCGTCGATCGTGCCCCGCGCCCCTGACCGTTCAGCGGTGAGGTCGTAGTCATCGATGCGCAGCACCTCCAGCACGCGGTTGCGCACGTAGGGCACGTCGCCGGCCTCGATCAGCCCGGTCTCAATCCCGTACGCCAGCAAATCGCCCAGCGGTCCCTCGATCACGCGGTCACCTCCCGCGCGCCGTCGGCAGGGTGCACCTCGTAGAAGTCAGGCCGCAGACCGCTGCGGCACTGGTAGGCCGGACCGACCGCGGCGATGAACTCCGCCACTCGCTCGGGCTCGACGAGGTTCACGGTGCAACCGCCGAAACCGGCACCAGTCATGCGGGCGCCGATCACCCCGGGCGCATCCCAGGCCGCCTCGACCATCGCATCCAGCGCCGGGCCGGTCACCTCGAAGTCGTCGCGCAAGGATTCGTGCGAGGCCCGCATCAAAGTGCCGAGTTGGTCCCGGTCGTCCTCCCGCAGCGCGTGCGCGAAGGCCAGTACCCGCGCTTGTTCGCCGATCACGTGCCGGGCCCGCGGGGCAAGGTCCTCGGGCAATGTGGCTACATCGGCGGACGAGGCCTCGATAAGCCGTCGCCCCAGCAGCTCCTCAGCCTTCTCGCACGCAGCCCGCCGAGCGTTGTACGCCGAGTCAGCCAGTTCCCGCCGCTGGTTGGTGTTCGCCACGACCACCGCGATGCCGGCTGGGAACGGCACGGGGGTGACGGCAAGCGTCCCGCAGTCGATGGCCAGAGCTTGGCCCGAAACCCCCGCCGCGACGGCGAGCTGGTCCATGATCCCGCAGGCAACCCCGATGAACTCGTTTTCAGCCTGCTGGCCGATCAGCGCCAGTTCAGCCGCGCTCAAACCGGAGTCGGTGAGGGCGTCGAACGCCACCGCCATCGCCAGTTCCAGGGACGCGGACGAGGACAGCCCGGCGCCGTTCGGGATCCTGCCGTGCACGCGCACATCGACGCCAGGGACCTCAATGCCGCGCTTGCCGAACGCGAATGCGACGGCCACGAGGTAGTTGACCCAGTCCCACTGCGACTCAGGCCGCTGAGCCTCACGGTCGGCCGTCACCGTTCCCACTTCGGGGAAGTTGTCCGAGGCGGCCACGATCAGGCCGTCATCGCGTGGCGTTACCCACACGTCGGTGCCGTAGTCGATGGCCATCGGCAGCACGGTCCCGCCCATGTAGTCGATGTGATCCCCGATCAGGTTCACCCGGCCAGGCGCGTGGAAGTGCCGCATGCTTCTTTCATAGCCGAACTCACCCTGCTGGGTGGCCATGTGTGAAGCTACGGGTCAAACGTGAATGCTCGTCGCCCGCTGGGCTTTCACGTTTGACCTGAGGCTTCACGTTTGGCCTGAGACTTCACGGCTAGGCCGGCGGCACAACCGTGGTCACCGCGACCAGCGTGCCTGGTTCCGGCTGCTCGTAGGCCACTCGAACCTCGCCGAGCTCACGCAGGGACGTGACGTGGGTGCCGCCACACGCAATGCGATAGCTGCCGTCGGGCACGTCGCAGCACCAGAACCGCAGATCCGTCAGCGTGGGCCCTTCGGTCTCGATGGCAACTCGGCCGTCAGCTTCGATCCAGCCCCGCACCCGGTCGTTCACCCGGGCTGCAACTGCATCGGCATCATCGAGCAGAACCGCGGTGTCGAACCCCTTCTTGCGCAGCGACTTGCCCAGCCGGTACTGGTCACGGGCTTCGTCCTGCGTCATGCGCGACGAGGTGAGCGCGATCCGGTCGAAGTCCGGGTTGCCGGCCCCGTCTGTCGCCACGTCCTTGCGCCAAGCACCTGCGACCTCCGCGTTGAGCGCGAGAGCAACCACGTGACAGGCCGTGTGAGCGCGGCTCAAGGCCTGCCGCCGCTCGGCGTCCACGTGCAGATCGACCTCATCACCGACGTTCGGCGCCGGACCGTCGACCACGTGCACCACCACCCAGCTGAACCCCGCGTCACCCCGTCGGGCCTGGATATGTTCACCCACGGCGATGCCGCTCTCGGACACGGCCCCCACGAGGCAGTCGGTGACCGGCGATCCGTTCAGCATCCCGGTGTCGGCGGGCTGATCGGGCCAGGCTGGGTCGACCGGGTGGAAGGGCGTGCGATCGGTCACTACTCCGACACCCCCTGGCAGGTCCAGCACCTGGACAACGCGACCAGTGCCGCGTACCGCGCCGGCGGGGAAGTCCACGACGGTCCCGCTCATAGGCCCGACTCCGGAGTGCGGATCATGATCGCGCCACACTCTTCGCAGCGCACGACATCATCCGGTGCGGCGCCGCGAATCCGGTCGAGGTCCGAGGAACTCAACTGCAGTTGGCACGATCCGCAGCGGCCATGCCGCAGGAGTCCGGCACCTTGGCCCGATCGCGCCCGGACTTTCTCGTACAGCGCCACCAGTTCCTCGGGCAGGCCGGCTGTGACCTCACCACGGCGCGCCTCCAGGTCCACGATCTCAGCCGCTATCTCATCCGCGCGCCGGTCCCAGGCACCCGCCGCTTCGTCCGCAGCGGTCCGCGCAGCCGTCATCGCCTGCTCGGCGTCCTGCAGCGACCCGGTGACCTCCTCCACCTTCTCCAGCAGTTCCAGTTCCACGTCCTCGAGTTCGGCCTGCCGGCGGGCCAGGCTCTCGAGTTCATGCTGCAAGTCCTGCAACTGCTTGGGGGAAACCGTTCCGGCATCCAAGGTCTGCTGGTCGCGAGCGATGCGGTTGCGCACGGTCTCGACGTCCTGCTCGGCCCGGGTCACCTCCCGTTCGAGGTCCTTGATCCGGGTACGGGTGTCGATCAGCTGCTCCTCGGCCCTCACGACGCCGGCCGCAGTGCTGGTGACGTTCGCGCGCAACGGCGACGACGCCTGCTCCTTTGCCAGCTGCGCCAGGCGCTGATCGACGATGGGCAGTTCGAGCAGACGTTCCTGCACGAAGGGGTCGACCTTCATTCTCGGATACCTCCGGTCCACGGATCGGTGACAAGTTCGCTGGCCCGGGCAGGCACGCCGGCCTCGGACAGGCGGCGCGCGGTGAGCGGGCACCACGGCCACTCGCTGGCCCAGTGTGCGACATCGATGACCGCACAGCCACCCGCCGCGAGATGCTCGTCTACGACGTGGTGCTTCAGGTCGCTGGTGACCAGGACGTCGGCGACAGCGCTGGCTGCGGACAGTTCGGATCCACCGGAGCCTCCCACGACAGCCACCGTGCGGATCGGCTGCTGCGGGTCACCGGCAAAACGCAACCCACCGGCCGTCATCGGCAGAGCGTGCACAACATGCTGCGCGAAAGCGGCCAGTGTCGTCGGGGCGACGTCACCCACCCGCCCCAGCCCGGTGTCCCGGCGCACCTGCGCGATCTGGGTGAAGTCGTAGGCAGGCTCCTCGTAGGGGTGGGCGGCCAGCAAAGCCTGCGCCACTGCCCTAAGCCGCCCGGCCGGCAGCACCATCTCCAGGCGATCCTCGGCCACGACCTCGACGCGGCCCGGGGTCCCGATGTGCGGGGCGGCGCCGGCCAGTGGCCGGAACGTCCCCTCCCCCTGCGTCGTGTAGGCGCAGCGCTCGTAGGCGCCGATATGTCCGGCCCCGGCCGCGGCCAGCGCATCGATCAGCAGGTTGCGATGGGACTGCGGCACATAGACCGTCAGCCGCAGCAGGTCTGACTCGACCGTTTCCAGCGGCCGGACGGCCTGCAGACCCAACGCGTCAGCCAGGGCATCGTTGACTCCGTGCGGCGCGCGATCTGCATTCGTGTGGGCGTTGTAGAGCGCGACCCCGCCGCGGATCAGATCCTGCGCCAGGCGGCCCTTGGAGCCGGTCAAGTGCGTGACACCGGACAGCCACAACGGGTGGTGGGTCACGAGCAGATCGACCCCGGATTCCAGCGCTTCGGTCACGACGGCCTGGACCGGATCGACCGCGACCAGCACGGACTCCACGTCCGCCCCGGGATCCCCGCAGACCAGACCCACCGCGTCCCAGGGTTCGGCAAGATCAGGCGGGAACCAGGCATCGAGCATCGCTACCACGTCGCTGAGCCGCACGTGGGCCCGGCCGGACTCGAACCGACGACCTTCCCGGTGTAAGCGGGGCGCGCTACCAGCTGCGCTACGGGCCCAGTTGCAGGGTATCGGGCGGTGGCGGGCAGGTGGTGCGTCCCCGTCCGGGCCTGGCGGCAACGCACCACCTTGGCTCATCCTGATCCCGATCGGCCGGGGCCGCATCCGGACCAATCGGCGTAATGGACTTGCAACCGCGACTCAGGTTGTGTGGACTACTCGTTGTGTGCGCACGTGAGGCACGGCCATGAATACCCAAGCCCCCGGCCAGTTGCCGCTGGGACTCACCACCGGCCAAGCAGTCCTCGAGATCGGGTTCGACAGCGACTGCGATGAGGAGATCCGCGGTGCCTTCGTGGCGGCCGTCGGCCAGGAGTTGCTCGACGAGGACTCCGACGAGATCGTCGAGGCCGTGTTGCTGTGGTGGCGCGACGACGACGGCGACCTGTTCGACGGTTTGATGGATGCCCTCGGGCCCCTGGCCGACAACGGCGTCGTCTGGCTTCTCACCCCCAAGCCCGGCCGCGACGGACACCTCGACCCGTCGGACATCGCCGAAGCCGCGCCGACCGCCGGCCTGCAACCGACCCGCACGATCAGCGCGGGACCCGACTGGCAGGGCACCCGACTGGTGGCGCGCAAGTCCAGCCGCAAGTAGCAGCGGATTGCGTTCGAAACCTGGCCGCATCACCACGCTTCGCCACGTTCTGACAGGTTTGGCCCCGACGGATCGGATCACTGGGATACCAAGGCGTTCAAACCTGGCCGGAACTACTGGGCGAGGCCACGTTTCGAACGTCAGTCGCAGGACTGTCGTTCAGCGTGAATGCGCCATAGGGTCGAACAAGTCAGGAGAAAGGCGGACCAGACCGTGCTGAAGCCAGGCGGCATCCCCACGCAGTACGTGGATTCCGACCCCGAGGAGAGCCAAGAGTGGATCGAGTCGCTCGATGCCACGATCGAGAAGGCGGGGCCGACTCGCGCGCGCTTCCTCGTACGCGAACTCCTGCGGCGCGCCGCCGAGCGCAACATCGGTATCGCGGACTTGCGGCAGACGGACTACATCAACACCATCCCGCCGGAGGATGAACCGGCCTTCCCCGGTGACGAGGAGATCGAGCACCGGATCCGCGCTTACTGCCGCTGGAACGCCGCGATCATGGTGCACCGCGCACAGCGCCCGGGAATCTCCGTGGGCGGCCACATCAGTTCCTACGCCTCGTCGGCATCGCTGTACGAGGTGGGCTTCAACCACTTCTTCAACGGCCCCGAGACCGACGGCGGCGACCAGATCTACTACCAGGGCCACGCCAGCCCGGGGATCTATGCGCGCGCCTTCATGGAAGGCCGCATCTCCGAGGACCGGATGGACGGCTTCCGGCAGGAGCTGTCCCACGGTGGGCTCGGCCGGGGGCTCCCCTCCTACCCGCATCCGCGTCTCATGCCCGACTTCTGGCAGTTCCCGACCGTGTCGATGGGACTGGGTCCGGAGGCTGCGATCTACCAGGCTCGGTTCAACCGCTACCTGCATGACCGCGGCATCAAGGACACCTCCCGCCAGCACGTGTGGGCGTTCCTCGGGGACGGCGAGACCGACGAACCCGAGGCGCTGGGTCACCTCGGCATGGCCGCGCGCGAGGGCTTGGACAACCTCACGTTCGTCATCAACTGCAACCTGCAGCGCCTCGACGGCCCGGTCCGCGGCAACGGCAAGATCATCCAGGAACTCGAGAGTGTGTTCCGGGGTGCCGGCTGGAACGTCATCAAGGTCGTGTGGGGCCGGGAGTGGGACGGACTGCTCGCCAAGGACACCGAGGGCGCGCTGGTCCACCTGATGAACGAGACCGTGGACGGCGACTACCAGACGTTCAAGGCCGAATCCGGGGCGTTCGTCCGGGAGAACTTCTTCAACAAAGACCCACGAACCGCCGCACTGGTCGCCGACTACACCGACGACCAGATCTGGAAACTCAAGCGAGGTGGCCACGACTACCTGAAGCTCTACGCCGCGTACAAGGCGGCGATGGAACACAAGGGTCAGCCCACCGTCATCCTGGCCAAGACCATCAAGGGCTGGACACTGGGCTCGCACTTCGAAGGCCGCAACTCCACCCACCAGATGAAGAAGCTGACGCTGGACGACATCAAGGCGTTCCGGGACCGGCTACAGATCCCGATTCCCGACGACCAGCTCGACGCGAAACTGCCGCCCTACTACCACCCGGGACCCGACGACGAGAGCATCCAGTACATGCTCGAACGCCGCCGCGGGCTGGGCGGTTCGCTGCCCGCGCGACGGCAGAAGTCGCGGCCGCTGGCACTGCCCGGCGACAAGCCCTACGAGGTCATCCAGCGCGGCTCCGGAGCGCAGTCGGTAGCCACCACGATGGCCTTTGTGCGGCTGTTCAAAGAACTGCTCAAGGACCCCGAACTCGGCAAGCGGTTCGTGCCGATCATCCCGGACGAGGCCCGCACGTTCGGCATGGATGCGATGTTCCCGGTGCAGAAGATCTACAACCCGTTCGGCCAGACCTACCAGTCGGTGGACCGAGAGTTGTTCCTGTCCTACAAGGAGAGTCAGCAGGGCCAGATCCTGCACGAGGGCATCAACGAAGCCGGGTCGGCAGCCTCGTTCCAGGCGGTCGGCACGTCGTACTCCACCCACGACGAACCGATGATCCCGGTCTACATCTTCTACTCGATGTTCGGCTTCCAGCGCACCGGCGACCAGTTCTGGGCCGCGATGGACTCCAAGACCCGCGGCTTCCTGCTCGGTGCCACAGCCGGCCGGACCACGCTCAATGGCGAGGGCTTGCAGCACGAGGACGGTCACTCCCCACTGCTGGCCTCGACCAACCCTGCCGTCGTCGCCTACGACCCGGCGTTCGCGTTCGAAGTGGCGCACATCGTCAAGGACGGCCTGCGCCGGATGTACGGCGAGGATTCCGAGGACATCTACTACTACCTCACCGTCTACAACGAGCCGATCCAGCAGCCCGCGCAACCCGACGGGGTCGACGTGGAGGGCATCGTCAAGGGCCTGCACTTGTGGTCTCGTGGCGACGGTGAGGGTCCGCGCGTGCAGTTGCTGGCCAGCGGCATCGCGATGACCTGGGCCTTGAAGGCGCAAGAGCGGCTGCGCGAGGAATGGGGTGTGGTGGCCGACGTCTGGTCGGTGACGTCGTGGTCGGAGTTGCGCCGGGACGCGCTGGCTGCCGAACGCGCGGCGCTGCTCGACCCCAGCGCGCCGGTCCGCACACCGTACGTGACGCAGAAACTGGCGGGTGCGCAGGGTCCGTTCGTCGCGGTCTCGGACTACCTGCGCGCGGTGCAGGACCAGATCGGCGCCTACGTGCCTGGCGACTTCACATCTTTGGGCACCGATGGCTGGGGGCTGTCCGATACCCGCGGGGCACTGCGTCGGCACTTCCTGGTCGACGCCGAGTCGATCACCACCTCAGCCCTGGCCATGCTCGCCAAGCAGGGCGCGGTTGATCCCGGGGCACCGGCGGCCGCCGCTGTCAAGTACCGGTTGGACGACCCCGGTGCTGCCGAGGCAGGCAGCACGGAGGGCGGCGACGCCTGACCTTTTGTCGCGTTGTCGTCGCTAATCCCGGCGTGTCGCGTACGACTTCGCGACAAAAGCAAGCGCCGTCAGCCGCGGCCTTGCGCCTTGGCCGCCTCCCACAACTCCGAGCGCGCCCTGGGGTGGGCAGCGTGCTCAATGAGTTGCCGAACCTGCTCGCGTTCCTCGTTGCCGAAGACCTGCGCCAGCCCGTTCTCGGTCACGACCGAGGAGTGCTGGAACGAGGTCACCGGGCCTTGGATCAGCGGCACGATCGTGGACACATCGGCCTTCGGGTGCCAGGACGGCAGCGCGATGAAGGCATGGCCGCCCGGTGAGTGCAGAGCGCCCACGATGAAGTCGGTGGAACCGCCGAAGCCCGAGTAGATGCGGCCTTTGATGCGCGAGGCGTTGGCCTGACCGTAGAGATCCACCTGCAGCGCACTGTTCACGCTGATCATGGCCGGGGTGCGGCTGATCCGGCCCGGGGCGTTGGTCGTCTCGGTGCGGCGCATGCGCACCCGGCGGTTACCGTCCAACCAGTCGTACAGGCGTTGGCTACCGAACGCGAACGATGCGGTCAGTGGCACCTCGGAGTCGAATGCGCCCAGTTCGTGTAAGGGCAGGACGCCGTCGGAGAACATCTCCGACCAGATCCGCAAGCCCCGCCGGCTGGTCAGGGACCCGAGCACCGCGTCGGGCACTGCGCCGATGCCCAGCTGGAGGGTGGCCCCGTCCGGGATCTTGCGCAGGATATGGTCGGCGATCGCCTTCGAGATGTCGTCCGGCTCCCCCGGCTCGTGGGTCATCAACGGCTCGCCGACCTCGATGGCATAGTCGATGTCGTCGACGTGCACGACACCGTCGCCGAACGTGTGCGGCATCTGCTTGTTCACCTGCGCGATGACCACACCACCGCGATCCCGCACAGCTTCCAGGACCGCGGGCAGGATGTTCACCTCCACACCCATCGACACCAGGCCATCCCGCGGGGTCGAGGTGTGCAGCAGTAGGACGTCGACGGGCAGCTGGTAGCGCAGAATCACCGGCGTGAGGCTCAGCCGGCACGGGTAGTACATCAGCGCCGGGCTCTTGCGCATGGCTGGTCCGACGAACGTCGTCTCGTGGGTGACGCCTGGGCGGTCCGGGATCTCCCCCTGCGCGTTGAGCATGTGCAGGGTGAACGTCTCGACGTTGCCGTCGACCAGTTCCAGCAGACGGTGTGGGGTCGCGAAGTTGCCTGCCGCCACGACCCGCGGGTGCGGAGCCAACCCCTCCAGTCGCTTGACCAACTTCTCAGGTGTCAGCGTCTTCACAGGGTGGGCTCCATTTCCCCGCCGCCTTCCAGCACGCGGTCGATCCAGTCAAGTAAGGCCCCCGGGTCGAAGGGCTTGGGCAGAAACACATTGGCACCGGCGCTCCACCCAGCCCAGGTCGTGGCGTCATCGGCCATCGCCGTGAGCAGGATGATGGGCAGTTCCTTCGTCGCGGGTTGCTGGCGCAGTTCGGTGAGCACGTCCAGGCCACTGATGCCAGGCATCATGATGTCCAGCACCACGCAGTCGGGAAGGTCGGACCCGGACAGTGCCTCCAGCGCGCTAGGGCCGTCGACGGCCTCGACGACCTCATGGTCCTCGAGCTCCAGGGTGTCGCGGATGAGAGCCCGCACGCTCGGCTCGTCGTCCACGATCAGGATGGTGGCCATGATTACCCTTCTGCTTCTGCTTCGCGAAGCCGCAGCACGAACGTGGAACCGTCTCCGGGACTTGATCTCAGCGTAACGTCCCCGCCCATGGCCCTCGCGAGTTGGCGCGAGATATGCAGCCCGAGTCCGCTGCCGCCGGTCCGCATCGTCAGCGGGTCCTCGATCCGATAGAACCTCTCGAACACCCGCTCCTGCTCGTCGGCGGCGATACCCGGACCTGCGTCCACCACGGACACGTCGACGGCGCCGTCCGCAGCGGAGAACTGCACGCGGATAGGCGCATCCTGCGGCGTGTACTTCACCGCGTTGCCCACCAGGTTGCCCACGATCTGCATGACCCGGGTCCGGTCGGCCGTCACCCACCGCGGCGGGCTCGGGTCGATGTGCAGGCGCCCGTCCACCTCTGGGAATGCGGTCGCGGCGTCGACGACGGCAGACACCAGCTCCATGGGCGCGCTTTCCACCCGCAACGACGTCTCGCTGTCGGCCCGCGCAGCAATCAACAGATCGTCGACCAGTCGGGCCAGGTGTTCCGCGCGCTCCTCGATGGTGTCCAGCACCGAAGCCCGCTTCTCTTCGCTCATCCGGTCCCAGCGCCGGCGCAACAAATCGGCGTAGCCCCGGATCGGGGTGATGGGTGTGCGCAGTTCATGGGAGATCGTGGCGATGAAGTCCGACTTCAGCCGTTCCGCGCGACGCTCGCGGGTCATGTCCCGGATCGTGAGCACGCTGGTGGCCAAGGATCCCCAGACCTCGACCCGGGTCACCTGCAACGACACGTCCTGCCCGTCGGCGCGGACGAACTCCAGGCTGTGGCCACGGCCGTCGGCCGGCACCGCCGTGATGTCCCGCACGATCTGTGGCAGCGGGTCCAGCGCCGACGTCCCGGTGATGGCCTCGGCCGCCGGGCTCCACAGCAACACTCGCCCTCGCCCGTCGACGACGCAGATACCGTCGGTGGCGTGGTCGACCACCGCCTGCAGCTTTGCTGTTTCCGCGGTCAGCGCGGACAGGGTCTGACCGGCCCGCAGTGCGCTACTCATCGCGGAGGTCAGCGCAACGAGGCCGGGCAGATCGGTTTCGGAAACCGACCAGGAGCGCGCCCAGGGCAGCGGTGAGGTCACGAAGTTCTCCTGCAGCACCCCGATCGCCAGACACCCGCTGCCGCTCTCGTCGTCGAACCGCACGGCGACGCCAGACCCCCAGTCGGTCGGTAGTTGTCCGGCATCCAGGGTGATAGCTTCGCGGTCCTGCACGTGCACCGGCGCCCAGTCCGCACCGAAACTACTGCCGTCGCCCCGGACGATGGCGTAGGCGTCGGCTCCGTACGCCCTGCGCAGGGCATCGGCCGCCGGCGGCAGGAGTTCTTCGGCAGGTGCCGGCGACGACACGGCCTGGCCGAAGGCGACCAGCCAGCGACTGCGTTCGCGGGATTCGGCATGCGAGGCACTGGCCCGATAGGCGTACCACATGGCGGCCGCCGGCAGAGCGGCGAACGGCAGGAGAACCGGGGTGTTGTCCAGAATCGCCAGCGCGACCGTGGCGATTCCCACCGAGCCGACGGCCATTCCCAGACTCAGCACCCATTGCTCGGCGATGAACTCCCGCGGCGGGACGTCATCGGCCGCCAACAGGACCAGGGACAGTGCGATCAGGTTCATCGCCGTGTAGGCCAGCGTTGCGGCGATCAGCGCGAGCATCGATCGCCAGGAGAACGGGCTTGCCTGCCCGACGACCAGCAAGTACACCGCGATCATCACAGCGGCCCCGACCGCGAACGACGAGACGTTGAAGACCGTCTTGATCCACTGTCGCCGGGCCAGCACCTCAGCCAGCGTGAAGCCGGCCAGCGCCGTCAGCAGTGCCAGCGCGGGCGGCAACAGGATGATGCCGCACACCAGCGCCACCTCGACGAAGGTCAGCTCTTCCCAGGCGTCGGCGTGACGGACCGGGACGTAGACGATGTCGGACAGTGCGGCCAGCAAAACGAACAGCACGAGCAGCCAGGTGGGTGTGGGGTCTACCAGCGGCAGGGGCGGCGAGGCCTGCGGGGCCAGCCAGAGCAACGCCGTGACTGCCGCAACCGCCGCGGAGGCGACGAGCACGACGACGCGGTTAACGGACAGCCACGTGGGCCTGTGAGGACGCAGGCCCTCTTGGACCTGCGTCATTCACAACTCCTTCGGACTAGTGGAAACCTACCAGTCGCGTACTGCCCAATTCCTTCCGTTCCAGGTGCGGGTCGCCCAGTTCCTGCCTTCGAAGACGAAGTCCGCCCAGTTACGTCCGCTCCAGTCGTCCTGCGCCCAGTTCCGGCCGTCCCAGGCGTAGTCCGCCCAGTTACGTCCAGTCCAGGCATCCTCGGCCCAGTTCCTGCCCACCCAAGCTACCGTGGCCCAGTTGCGGCCCGCCCAATTCCGACCGGCCCAGTTGCGGCCCGCCCAATTCCGACCGGCCCAGTTGCGTCCTGCCCAGTTGCGGCCAGCCCACTCGTCGTAGAGGTCGGTGATGGTGTCATCCGTCGCGGACATGCGCAGGGTCCATGCGAAGGCGAGCCAGTCGACTTCTGCCCAGTTGCGTCCGGCCCAGTTGCGTCCGGCCCAGTTGCGCCCTGCCCAGTTACGGCCGGCCCAGTTACGGCCGGCCCAGTTGCGCCCGACCCATTCGTCCTCGGCCCAGTTGCGGCCCTTCCAGCCCTGCGTGATCCACCGCAGGCCGGCCCAGTTGCGGCCTGCGAACGTGCCGTCGTCGGACTGCAGGGCCCGCATCACGGCAGCCAGCGACCAGGCGTTGGCGGCCCACTTGCGAGTCCGCGGACTCATGGCCACCCAGGCCTGCGCCACGGCTTGGAGGTCACCGTCGGCCCATCCCTGGGCGAAGTCGGCCCACGCCTGGGCATCGTCCTCGTTCGGCCCGAAGTTCGGCGACGACGGAACGCTGGCTGTCAGCGGCGGAACGGCCGAGACCGCGGTGGCCATCGCCTTGCCCAGGTCGAGGCCGCCTTTGCCGGCACCGTTGGCTGTAGTCAGTGCGGAGGTGCGGTACGCGGTTCCGACCAGCAGGCGTTTGGCGTCGTCGGGAGTCAGAGCCGGACGCTGCGCGACCAGGGCGGCCACAGCGCCTGCGGCAACGGCCGCCGACATCGAGGTTCCGGTGCCCTTGAGGAAGCCGGTGCCGACCTGCGATGCGGGGTTCTGCTGGTAGGCGGTGCTGTCAACCGGAGAAGTCGAGATCAGCGAGACACCTGGTGCCACGACATCCGGGCGCACGAAGCCGAAGGCCTTGCCGTAGGCCGAGAAGTCAGCGACCTCGTCATCGCTGCGGACAGCGGTGTCGTTCTCGTCCTGAGCACCCACGACCAGCAACTGCGGGTCACTGGCGGGCGAGGACAGCGCGTCGGCGCCGTCATTGCCGGCCGCGACGACCACCGTTACGCCACGCGCCCACAGGCGGTTCAGCGCCACGGACAGCGGGTCGAGGTAAGGCGGCAGCGGGCTCTGCGTACTCAGGGCCAGCATCACGACCTCGAGGGAGGAATCGGTGGCCCGCTGGTCCGCGACGGCCTGCAGTCCGGCCAGCACACGACGCAGATCCGTGCTGCCATCGGTGGCGGCGACCTGCACGTCCACGACGGAGGCCTTGGGAGCCACGCCACCGAATTCGTCATCGGTACCGGCCACCAGTCCGGCCATGAACGTGCCGTGTCCGTAGCCGTCGCCGGCCGGGCCGCCTGAGACGTTCACGCGGTCGGAGACGGTGACGGCGGCGTTGGGGTCCACACCCGTGTCGACAACCGCGACCTTGACACCGTTGCCGGCGTTGTCGGGGGCGTTGATGGTCTGTGTGAACGTGTTGACCGCATCACTGGCTGTGGTGGCCGAGGGAAGCGCGTTGAACGTCATGCCCACGTTGGGGATCACGTAGGCGCCGGGGGGCGCGCTGACCGTCTCGGGCAGCTGGGCCACGAGCGCGCGGGCGATGCCAAAGGTCTGCACCACGCGGCCGCCGGCAGCGGTCACGCCCTGCGCTACCTCGGTCAGGCTGCCGGTGGTCCCGAGCAGCACCTCGTGAGTGGGAGCAGCAGTCGAGGGGGCGCCAAAACCAAGCGGGATGGCCAGCGCAGTCGCCACGGATAGCGCTAGCAGCCCGGTAACCGGCCGCCGTGTGACGGTGACGTCACTCATGGGACACCTCCTGAAGGTTCCCTGTGACCATCGCCATCACCGTGTCCGATCTGATCACCCGAATAGGTGATCAACTAGATGTTTCCAGTTCAGAGCGGCTGATGGGCGATTATGTCAGCCAAACGGGTGACAGCAGGGGTCTTGACTCGCTGCTGAAGGACCCTTGACTAGGCCAAACGGGTGTCACCCATTCACAGATGCCGGGACCTCGATCGTCACTCAGATTCCCCAAGCCGGGTCTTTCACGGCGGGCTTTGGCGGTGAAATCGCAATCCGTGAGCAGTCTGGGCATCGGTGAGCACGCCGGACGCCGAAAACCCGCCCGCGACGCTAACGCATGCCCGCGATGCTCACGGATGAGCCGTTTCGCCGGCCAGGCCCGCGTCACCCCACCCGGGTCAGCCATCGCACCCTGTCGTCGGCGGCCATCCGGAATGGCTCCAATTCATCGTCCCAGGGCTCGCCCAGAACGTCTCGCAGGGCCTGCACCGGATCCGGCTGTCCCATCGCGGCGCGAAGCCGGTCCTCGGCCACCAGCAGGTCGCCGGTCGGGGAGGTCGCGGCGCGGAACATTCCGAGCGTAGGAGTGAAGCAGAACCGTTCGCCCAAGCCGCCGACGGCGTCCTCGGTGACTTCGAAGCGCAGGTTCGGGAAGCCGCGCAGGGCGCTGGCGATCCGGGCACCGGCCCCCCGCGGACCGGTCCAGGTGATCTCGCAGCGCGACATCCCGCTCTGGATGGGCTGGGCCGACCACTGCACGGCCCGCTGCGGTTTAACCTCGCGCTGGACCGCCCACTCGACATGCGAAAGCAGAGCCCTCGGGCAGGAGTGGATGAACACCACTCCCCGGGCCGCGGCCTCGGTGCTGGGCATAGCGCCCTCCTCGTGTCTCGGTGCGCCTTCCCCAGCGTCGTGACTCGAGGTGGCTTCAGGATAGGTCAGGCCGGGCAGATCGCCAAGCGCCGGCGGCTCCGGCGCGGCGGCTCACCCATCCGGCGGCCTCGCACCGGGGCTTTTCACCCTGCCGGGTGCGTGATGCACCAGCGGGCTAACCCGGCCACCCACCGGCGGCCGATGCTGGTTTGTGGAGGCAGCCATGCTCACACCGGAACCGCGACCCCCCGCCATGGGCGCGCTCGCCGCACTCGACCTGGACAGCGAGGCCGACGTCACAGAGGTCATCCGGCCCGCCGCCATCGTTCCGGAAGAGGCGGCCCGCTCGATTCTGGTCGAGCTGGCCTTGCGCGACACCACCAACGGCGGCCTGTGGTCTGCCGACCCGGCTCGCTGGGCGCGCTACGACATGCCGTGGCGCACCCATGAGGATCCCGGTGGAGCACGTCTGCTCGGCACCGTCCAGATTGCCTACGGCACGCCCACCCGCTACGAGATCACGCTCTACCGGGCCACCATCACTGCGCACGCCTCGCGGTTGGGCTGGACGGTCGTCTCCCTGTGCGATGCCGCGCTGTCGTTGGGTGGCTTGACGCTTGCGACTTGCCCGCGGGCAGCGTTGAAGGCTCCCCCGCAGCCGTTCCGGTTCCCGGGCTAGGTGCCTTTTGTTGCGTTGTCTTCGTCAAACCTCGGCGTGTCGTGACGACTTCGCAACAAAACCCCCGCGCGGTCAACCGGTCCATCCGCGGTACGCGGCCAGGTCGGCAGGCGTTGTGCTCGCCGCCTCCAGGACGGCCTTCGCGCGATCGTTCGGCAAGTCTGCGAGGGCCACGACGTCGGTGCGGATCGTGAAGGCCACCACATCCCCGACTGGCACCAGGCATTGCCGTTCCACTCGCAGGTAAGAATCCGGACCAGGCTGGTGCCCACCGGCGGGAGCAGCGGGCTGGAAGAGAGCGGGGTCATCCAGCAGGGTCCAGTTGAGGCGCCAGCGTGGCGTGAGCGCATCGAACACCTTCGTGGTCGGCGCACCGAGACCGCTGCGGTAGCCGGGCACCGGATCGTGGATAGCCAGCACATCCCGGCCCATCTTGTCGGCCAGCCGCCAGCGCGACGGAAAGCACACCACCGCCGCCACGAGCCGCCAGGTTCCCTCTGTACGCGCAAGCACACACAGGTCGTCCCGCACCAGCAGTGCTGCGTCGACCAATGGGTCCTGCGACTGCGGCAGTACAAGCCCGAGCTGCTCGGCCACCCGCTGCGCCACCAGCCGGGCGGGCTCGCGGCCTTCGGGTAGCACCGCATACACATCTGATCGGCGTTGCGTCAGCAGCGTTGCGCGCTGGGCCCGCTGTGGGTGGTGAGGATCAGGGTCCAGCCAGCTGTCGAGGTCCAGCGAGCGCAGTCCCATCGTGAGCCGGTGCGGCCGCCCCGAGAACACCTCGTCGGGAATCGCCGTCATACCAGGGAAGGTAACGCGATCAGCCGTTCGCGTAGGCGTGCAGGTAGCCGATGTGGCGCAACGATCCATAGCCGGCCAGCTTGCCGAGCGGACCCATCTTCAAATGCCAGGTGCCTGTCCGGCTGGCGTTCTGTTCCACGAACGTCACCAGGCCGTCGGCGACTGCGGACACTACAGCTACATGGCCGTAGCCCGTGCTGCCGCCGGTCCAGACGATGATGTCGCCGGGCACCGGCAGGTAGCCGTCGCCCGCCTCGTGCTTCGCGAAGGCCTCAGCCGGTGCCTTGTCGAGGATCTGGCCGGCGTTGCCCATGATGTTCGAGGGCACCCACCCCTGCGTGCGGACGAACCTGTTGACCAGTTCCACGCACTGGTACTTGGTGCCATAGGCGCCCCGGATCGCGCATCCGTAAGCGCAGCCGTTCGTGCCGTTGCTGCGGACGTCGACGCCGCGGCCGTTGAACCAGTCGGTGCCCTTGATCAGTGTCGTGCCGAAGGTCGACCAGCCGGTGCTCGACGCCAAGCGCGACACTGACGCGGAATACGGCTTGCCGGCCACCGGCGCCGCGCCTTGGGATGAGGCCGAGGTGACCGTGAACGACGACCATGTCGACTTCCATCGCATGGCGGTGTTGCGGCACTTGACCCGCACTCGCCACGCGCCAGCATTGCTGCCGGCGGGCTGCGTCCAGGGGAACTGCGCGAAGCTGGTCCTAGCTTTGCTGCTCGGACCTTTCCAGACGCCCGCGCCGGCATCTCGGAGGACGACCCGGCAAGAGGTGCCCCGCGGGACGAATGCCGCGACCGATGCCTCGGTGCCCGCCGGTACGACGGAAGGCACGTCGATGACGGTCAGTCGGGTGGGGTTGAGCTCGAGGGCATGAGCGGGTGCACTGAGCAAGCCCGTGGTGCTGAACAGCACCAGAGCGGCCACAGCGATGCGCTTCACGCACACTCCTAAGTGAAGTCGTCGTTCGCGTGAAGTTATCGGCGTGTAAAGACGTGAAGCAAGCGAAAACCCGTCCAAAACTGGCACATGGGGCATAGCCGTCCGGTTTGCGGAGGTTGTGCGGGTTGTCTACTTATTCAGTCGACAATCCCACTCCGTTGTGGTGGTTTGCGCGGTTGACCGCCTATCTAGTGGCGCGGCGCTCATCTGATGTTGCCAATTCTGAAATCCTTACACCGATAATCGAACACCACTGCCGGGCCGAAATGGCGCACGCAGCGAACCCGCGACGTTCTGCTCTACGTTCGCGCCATGACGTTCTTCCTACTGCCCTGGATCATCACGTTCCTCGGCTGGGGCGTGCATGTGGCCGTGGACCGGTCTCCACAACGGCGCACCGGTCGCCGCATGGTGGAACTGCTGCTGCTCTGGGTGCTGGTCTTCGGTGGTATCTGGTCGCTGATCGGCGCCCTCGGACATCTCGGGCCCAACAGCACCGAGATCGCAGAGGGCATCGGATACGCCCCTTCGATGTTCCAGTGGGAGGTCGGCTGGGCCGATGTTGCGGTCGGCGTGCTCGGCATCGGCTGTGTTTGGCGCCGCGACGGGTGGCTGACCGCATCTGTGGTGGTACTGGCGGTCTGTTACCTCGGCGATGCGATCGGGCACATCATGCAGTACACGGTCCACGACAACACCGCGCCGGACAATGTCTGGGCAATCCCCAGCGACATCCTCGGCCCGGTGCTGGCGATTGTGCTGCTGGTCGCCTACCGGCGGATGACACCGACGCAGCGCCTGACTGTGTAGCGGCCGATCCTCGCCGCTTGCAGGTGGCAAGGATCGCTATAGGTGGCGAAGACGTGCGTCCGGCGTTGTGGGGCGACCGGGGCTTGAACCCGGAACCGACGGATTATGAGTCCGGTGCTCTGACCGATTGAGCTATCGCCCCTGGACCCACACTAATGGGCTGTGATAAAGGTCACGATCTCGCATCTCGCGGAACCGGTCTCACATTCGAGGTGTCAGACCCTTGATTCTCGCGTAAGTTCGAAGCGCGTTGAATCGTGAACCCAAAGGAGGAAATTCAATGCTTCGTACTCGCGTTGTGGCCGGTGTGGCCGCCACGGCTCTCGTCGGCACCATGGGCTTTGCCGCCGCTGCGCCGGCCATGGCCAAGGGCAAGGAGACCACGGTGACCTTCACCAGTGCCTCGGCCAAGGGTCTGAAGATCACCCCCGTCAAGCCGGCCACCGGCAAGGGCAAGAAGTTCACTTTCCCGGCCAAGGTCAAGGGCAGCATGGTGACCCACAAGGGCGGCCTGCTTCTTGTGAACACGGCCACTAACCAGCAGCTGAAGGTCACGAACATCAAGCTCGATCTGACGAACAAGACCGCGACTGTCGATGCTCCTGACATCGGCGCTGGCCTCAAGAACTTCAGTGCCTTCACCCTCGGAAAGGTCAAGACCAAGAAGGGTGTGACCACCGCGCAGCTCAAGATCGCCAAAGGCGTCTCGACCACGCTGAACGGCCTGCTGGGCACCAGCTACAAGGATGGCCAGGTTCTGGCCAACACCTCGACCAAGTAGTCGAGCCGCACCACGCGACAAAGGCGTGGGCACCCGCCTCGGGTGTCCACGCCTTTTCGTGTTTCGCCAAGTGCGCTAATGCGACCTCGACGTGAGAGGTTCGGTCATGGCGGGAGGGGTTGAACGTACGCACCTCTCATTACCCGACCAAGACCCCAGGGGGCCGTGACCATACGGCGGCCGGCAACGGTATTCTGGTGAGGATTCCCGCGTAGCTCAATTGGCAGAGCTCCCGACTGTTAATCGGGCGGTTATTGGTTCGAGTCCAATCGCGGGAGCACGCGAAACCCCTGCCACGGCAGGGGTTTCTGCTTTAGCGCGGGTACACGAACCGCGCGAACCGCATGCCGTCGCTGAAGACGTAGGTGTCGAACTGCTCGTTGAGCACAGACGCCGTCCCCGGAGCGATCAGCAGGATGCCGCGCACCTTCTTCTTGGTGACCTTGGTCTTCACCACGTCGAAGGCCGGAATCCGGGTGCCGGGCGAGGAGGCCACCACCGATGCCTGCTGTGCCCGCAGGTTGACGCGCAGGTTGGTCAGGTCCAGGGAAACGGGCTGGCCAGCGATGGTGAGGCCGCCCGCCATACGAATGGCCTTGACGCCGCCGCCGCGGTTGAACGTGACGTTCGTGACCGGCATGACAAACGACGCCGGCGCGACCTCGTCAGCCGCTCCCGCCGCCTGCACGCTCAGTTCAGCGTTGTCCAAGGAGGCCAGCGCGTCCGGAGTGATGGTCAAGCCCGCGTCATCGGCCACAGCCGGACCCATTCCGAGCAGCGCGAAGCCGGCCACGAAGGCGAGCAGACGCGTACGCATGGGGCCTGTCCTGGGTAGGGGCTTGGTAGATCAACGCTAATCCACCGCGGACCCCGGATACGAGGCTCGTATCCGAATTGCAACCGACTACCCTGCGCAGGTGGACACTGCACTCCCCCGTCGTTGGTACGGCGTGGAGATCGTGCTGGTGCTCGGCCTGTCGTTGGGTCGCTCCGGTGTCTTCGCCGTCGTGGACTTCCTGGCATCGCTGACTGCCGGCGTGCCGTTGGCAGACCAGACGGTCACGCTGAACCCGAGCGCCTCGCCGCGCCCGCTGCTTGATCTGACCCTGCAACTGCTGCGGATCGGGTTCGGCCTGGTCGTGGTGGCTCTGGTCTGGTACCTGCTGAGGCGCTCCGGGGAGGGCCTGCGCACGTTGGGCGTGGACGGCTCGCAACCGGCGCGCGACCTGCGCCGAGGTGCGGTACTGGCCGCCGTCATCGGTGGCACGGGAATCCTGTGGTACCTCGCGGCACACGCTCTGGGCATCAACCTCAGCGTCGCGGCCCAAGGCTTGCCAGATCAATGGTGGCGGACTCCGGTCCTCGTCCTGGGTGCGCTGGAGAACGCCATCGTCGAAGAGGTTGTCGTACTCGGCTTCGTCCTGCACCGGCTGCGGCAGATGGGTTGGGGCTGGCCGGGCGCTATCTGGGTGAGCGCCCTCATCCGCGGTTCCTACCACCTGTATCAAGGGGTCGGAGGATTTGTCGGCAATGTCGTCATGGGTCTGGTGTTCGGCTGGCTCTTCAAGCGCTGGGGCCGGGTGATGCCCATGATCGTGGCGCACGCGCTGATCGACACAGTCGCCTTCATCGGCTACGCCCTGCTGGCAGGGCGCGTCAGCTGGTTGCCATAAAAAGCTGCGCCGATTCTTGACGCGGCGCTGGCTGCGCGCTTACACGGGTGCGGTCCATGGTTTTCGCATGAGCATTCACACCTCACGCACCGCATCCACCGCTTCCCTAGCCACCGCCGCGCTACTCGCGGGCACCGGCCTGGCCGCCGTCGCCGCTCCGGCACAGGCGGCAGCCCCGAGCACTACCGCAACGCGGGCCACAACCGCCGGCGTCCCTCGCACCGTCCGGGCCGCGGCGCCAGTCATCGTGCACCGCAGCGCGGGAGTTTCGGCGACGGCCTCGATCAGGGCGGCCGCCAAAGCCTCAGTCGCCACGAAGAAGGCGAAGAAACGGCACCGCTCGCGTCGCTCCTGAACACTGTTCGCGAAGCCGCCCCGGTCATCCGGCCGGGGCGGCTTCGTGTGTCCCCCGCCAAGACGTCAAGCCAATGTCAAGCCCGACCTGCCGGATTCTTGACGTCGCAGCCCGTCGAGCCTTGAGGACGGTTCCGGGCACCGTAAAGACATGAGTTCAACACCACGCGTGATCGCTGCCACGGCCAGTACCGCACTGCTCGCCGGAGCCGGTGCCGCAGGTGCCGTTGTGGCCGTCGACGTCATCACCAGCACCCAGCCGGCCGTCGCCGAGAGCACCCAGTCCGGCAACTCCTCGCTGACCACGCCAACCGACGACAGCACCACGGTCTACCGGCAGCCCAGCAGCAAGAGTTCGGGCAGCCTGCAACCGGCTCCCCCGAGCACGTCGTACAAGTCGGGTTCCAGCAGTTCCGGCAAGAGCAGCACGTCGCACTCGTCATGATCACCGCCCAGCTGGCCACATGGCGCACGGAGCTGTTCCTCACCGTGCGCGCTACCGCCTCGTCCGCTCTGGAACGCGAGCTGTCGCGTCTGCTGGGCAGCGAGGTGGCGCGGCTGGACCGGCTGGCCAGCCGCTTCCGCCCGGACTCCGAACTGAGCGCCGTCAACGCTGCCGCCGGTGCCTGGGTCGAGGTCTCGTGGGACTTCGTCGCCGTGCTGGATGGCTGCCTGCGGGCAGCCGACTACACCGACGGTCTGGTGGACCCGACCCTGGGCCGTGCCGTCGTGGCTGCCGGCTATGACGAGTGGGCCGGGGAGACTCCGCTGATCGAGCCGGCCGCCCAGACTGGACGCTGGCAGGAGGTCGGGATCCGTCCCGGTCGCCGCGAGGCGCAGGTGCTGATACCGGCCGACAGTGCCCTCGACCTCGGTTCCATCGCCAAGTCCTGGCTCGCCGATCGCCTGGCGCGGGCCGTCGCCGCGAGCGGCTACGAGGTCTGCGCCAACATGGGCGGCGACCTGCGCGTGATCGCTGACGAACCGTGGACGGTGTGGACGGATCCGGAACTGCCCGGTGAGGACCCGGCCTCTGTCACTATCAACGACGGCGGCGTCGCGACCAGCGGCATTGGCCGCCGGCGCTGGACCGGCGGGCACCACCTGATCGACCCCCGCACCGGGACTCCCGCGGCCACGCGCTGGCACAGCGTCAGCGTGGTCGCCGCCACCGCCACCGATGCCAACGCCGCCGCCACTGCCGCGGTGATCCTCGGCGACGACGGCCCGGCGTGGCTGGCGGACACAGGACTGGACGGCCGGTTCGTGGCACCCGATCGGGTGGCCTGCGTCGGCCGCTGGACACACGAGGAGGACGTCGCATGACCTGGGAACTGATCCGTGTCACCGGAATCGTGGCACTGGCCCTGCTGACCGTCGCGGTGTCATTGGGCATCGCCGGCCCGGTCATCCGCCGCCCGGCTTGGCGCCTCACCTCGATCACGATGCACCTCACTGCGGCCGTGGGCGGGATCCTGCTGGTGGTCGCGCACATCGCCTTCGCGGTACTCGATGCCTGGGTGCAAGTGCCGCTGCTCGCGGCCGTTGTGCCCGGCGCGTCCCCGTGGAGCACGTTGGGTGTCGCCCTGGGCACGGTGGCCTTCGACCTGCTGCTCGTCATCGCCGTCACCTCGGCGCTGAGACAACGGGCGCCGAAGTTGTGGTGGCGTGCCCATGTCCTGGCGTTCCCGGTATGGGCGCTGGTCTGGATCCACACGCTGACCGTGGGCACCGATCGCGGGACCGGCCTCATGGTGGCGCTGGCAGCCATCAGCGCCGCCTCGGTCGCCGGCGCTCTTGCACTGCGTCTCACAGCCCGACGCGGCCCGGTGGCCGTCAAGCCCATCACCCTCGAGGAGATTTCAGCATGAGCGTCATCACTCGTCACGCCCCCTTACTGCCAGGCATTCCCGTCGCCGGCGCACCTGCCGCCCCGCGGCCGGATCAACTGCTCGCACCCGGTTCGTTGCTGCTTGCGCATGCCCGGCCGGGATGGGCCATCGACCTGCCCCGGCATCAAGCGATCTGGGGCCCGTTGCCCGAACCGGACCTCCACGCCTTGTCGACGACCGCCGAGCAGATGGGACTGGTCGGCCACGGGGGGGCAGGCTTCCCCACATGGCGCAAACTGCGCTCGATGGCCGGCGACGAGGCCGGCCCAGTGATCGTCAACGGGTCCGAGGGCGAGACCGCCAGCGGCAAGGACACGGTGCTGCTCACCCACGTTCCGCATCTCGTGCTGGATGGTGCCGTCGCCGCGGCCCGTGCCCTGGGCAGTCGGCAGGTCATCGTGCGGGTGCCGGAGGTCCGGACCCGGGTGATCGGTGCGCTGCGGGCAGCCATCGCCGAACGCGGCTGCGAGTCCGTGCGCATCGACGTCGCGCCCGGCCCCGAGACGTTCATCGCGGGCGAGGCCACGGCGGTGATCTCGGCGCTGGAGGGTAAGCAAGCCCTGCCCGCTCCGCAGACCAAACCCCCCACGATGCGCGCCGGCGTGCGGCGCCGACCGGTGCTGCTCAGCAACGTCGAGACGTTCGCTCGGCTGGCCCTCGCGGCCCGCGGTTGCCGGCTGACCAGCACGCTGGTCACGGTTTCCGGCGCGGTGGGAACACCCGGCGTGATGGAGGTGCCCACCGGGACCACGATCGGTGAGCTGCTCGAGATGGCCGGTGCCGATCCCTACCTGGCCGCGGTCATCACCGGTGGCTGGCACGGCAGCTGGCTGGCTGCCGGCAGCGCGACCTACGGGCTGCCGTTCTCCCGTTCGGCGCTCAAGGCCCACGGCGCGCACTTCGGCGCCGGTGCCCTCATCGCGATCCCGGCCGATCCCTGCCCCGCGCTGGCGCTGGAAGCCATCGCCGACTACCTGCTGGGTGCCGGAGCCGGCCAGTGCGCGCCCTGCGTCCTCGGCCTGGCCGCCGCCCGGCAGGACCTGCAAAGGGGCGAACCGGTGCGCGACCGCGTGCAAGGTCGGGGGCTGTGCGCCCACCCGACCGCCACGCTGGCGGCTCTGCAATCAGGTCAGCGGCTACTGGCAGGCGAACTGGCCGCTCACGCCCACGGACGATGCGAGGTGACCCCATGACGAACACCACGAACGCGACGGTCGCGATCGACTGGCGCCGGTGCCGCGGCCACGGTGTGTGTTCGGCGGCCCTCCCTGAGCTGATCGAGCTCGACGACTGGGGTTTTCCGGTGCTCGACGCCGAGGTGCCGCAGCATCTGGTCACGGCGGCCCGGCTGGCGCAAGCCACATGCCCGGCAGCGGCCTTGCGGCTTCGGACCTGAAGCTCGCCAAGCAATCGGAGAGCATTCCGGGCATCGGTGAGCATGCTGGGCGCCGAAAACCCGCCCGTGGCGCTAACGGATGCCCGGCATGCTCACCGATCGAACCTCGGAGGGCGAACGGCGCCCGGCGGCGAGAGAAGATGCCCGGCGGCCCGGGCTTCGGGCTCAGTCGTCAGAGTCCGTCGAGTCGTGACGGGTGACCGAACCGCCGCCCGAGCCACTCGCCGCCGTGTACTGCGGCTGGGCGACCACTGGCGCCGGAGCGACTGTCTGAGGGACGTAGACGACGCGGGTCTTGCCGGGCGTGCGCACGATCTTGGTCTTGGTCTTCACGACCGTCGACGTCGGCCCGGGAGTGAAAGGCGCCTCCTGGTAGCCGGTCGTCGAGCCGGCCAGGCTGGTCGTGTACAGCGCCAGTCCGAGGCCGATACTGACCATCGCTGTCAGGACCCACGCGAAGAACGCCCGCATACCGCAAGTATCCCTGCGCGTCGCGTGGGTCTTCGCCAAGTGCATGTCAAATTCTCGGCAAGCCGGGCTGCGCGTGATCTTGACCGCCGGCATTCCTCGCCTTGGCTGATGCCCCGGGCACGCTGAAGTTGTGACGGACGAGATCGCGATCACCCGCGCGGCATGGAAGACGGATTTGACGCTCTCGGTGCGGGCTGAGCCTTCGCTGGCGGCACAGCGCTGGGTGGCCGAACTGCTGGACAGCGAGGTCCTGGCCCTAGAACTGCTGGCCAGCCGCTTCCGCTCCGACTCCCAGGTGTCGCACGTCAATCGCAATGCCGGCGAGTGGGTGGAAGTGAGTTGGGACTTCGTCACTGTCCTGACCGCGGCGCTGGACGCCGCCTGCGCCACCGAGGGCCTGTGCGATCCCTTGCTGGGTACCCAGGTGGTCGCCGCCGGCTACGACCGGTGGGCCCAACAGTCTTCCAGCGCCGAAGGACCGTTGACAGACGCGCGCTACGACGCGATCGAGATTGCCGGCGGTCGCAGTCAGGGGAAGGTCCGGATCCCAGCGGGCACTGCACTGGACCTTGGAGCCGTTGCGAAGGGGTGGCTGGCTGACCGGCTGGCGAGCACCGTCCGGGCCTCGACCGGCTGGGACTGCGTGGCCAACATGGGCGGGGATCTGCGGGTCGTGAGTCCCGCCGCGCCGTGGGTGGTGGCCGCCGAGGCGTTCGACGGCCGTATCCAGGACCTGGAACTGGAGGATGCAGGCCTTGCCACCAGCGGACTGGGACACCGGCGCTGGGCCGGTGGACACCACATCATCGACCCCCGCACTGGCCTGCCGGCCCAAACCTGCTGGGACAGCGTGAGCGTCCTTGCCGCCGACGCCGCCGGGGCCAACGCCGCAGCCACCGCGGCCATGGTCCTCGGTGACGCGGCCCCCGAGTGGCTGGCCGCGCGCGGGCTGGATGCGTGGTGCACCGGCCCGGACGCCCACGCCCGGGTGGGACGCTGGCGCGACTGGTGCGAACCTGCCCCGGCCGGCGCGTAGGTTAGGACGCATGGTGCACGTCCTACTCATCGAGGACGATCCGGGCATCCGCTCCGCCGTCACTCGCAATCTGCTCAGTCGCGGGCACGCGGTCGACAGTGCTGCGGACGGTCTCAGCGGCCTGCAGGCGATGCTCACCCAGGACCCGGAGGCCGTCATTCTCGACCTCGGGCTGCCGGACATCAGCGGCGAGCGGCTGCTCAGCATGATCCGGGCGGCCAGCCAGGTGCCTGTCATCGTCGCCACCGCGCGCGACGATGAGGGCCTGATCGTCAAGCTGTTGGATGCCGGCGCCGACGACTACGTCGTCAAGCCCTACGACCCGGCCCACCTCGAGGCCCGCATCCGCGCGGTGCTGCGGCGGGCAGGCGGGGAAGAGGAGTTGGGCCGTTCACCGCTGAAGGTGGGCGACCTGCGGGTGGACCCGGCCCGGCGCACGGCGGAGATCGACGGCCGGCCGCTGGACCTCACCCGCCTGGAGTTCGACGTCCTGGCCTACCTCGCCGCCAACCCGGGCCGGGTCATCAGCCGCAAGGAGTTGCTGAGGGAGGTGTGGCAACGCACCGACAGCGCACGCACCGTGGACGTCCACCTGTCGTGGCTGCGCCGCAAACTCGGTGACGACGTCGACAACCCGCGCTTCCTCCACGTGCATCGGGGCGTGGGAGTCCTGCTCGAGGACGCGACCGTCAGCAGCGTCCCCGAGGCCTGATGTACCGACGACTCATCATGTTCGGCCTGGCCGTCTGCGCGGCGGCCCTGCTCGCCCTGCTGATCCCGCTGGGCCTGGCCGCCCGCGACATCGTGCAGTCCCAGCAACTGTCGGCGGCCGCCGGAACAGCCCGAGCCGTCGCTGACCAATGGCAGCAAGCGGGCCGCAGTCACGGGGAACCGATCATCGCGATCCCAGACACCCAGCAACCCGGGGCCATCACGCTGTACAGCCCGCGCGGCCAGATCGAAGGCCCTAACCCGCCGGCCGCGCAGCACGCCGTGGCGGCGGCAAAGCGCGGCGGATCCGTCACCGACGTCGTCGATGGCCGCGGCTACGTGACGACCCCTGCCTACTTCGATGACGAACTGGGCGTCGTCCTCGTGGAGTTGACCCCCCAGGAGCTCAATCACGGCCTCGGGCCGCGGCTGGCGGGGCTGGCGGCGGTATCTGGGCTCATGCTCGGATTGGCGGCAGCGGCCGCCTGGTTACTCGCCCGGCGCACCGTGGCGCCTCTGCGGGAACTCGAACAGACAGCCAACTCTGTGGCCGGCGGGGATCTCGCCGCTCGCGCCCCGGCTTCGACCATCACCGAGATCGACCACGTCGGACTGGCATTGAACCGCGTCACCGAGCGGGTGCAGGAACTGCTCAAAGAAGAACGGGATTTCACGGCCGCCCTGGCGCACCAGCTGCGCACCCCGCTGACGGCGCTGTCCGTGGACGTTGACGGCGTGCCCGACCCGGTCGTTCGGGAGCAACTACAGGACGACGTAACGGCCGTGAACCGCATGGTGGACGAGATCATCACTACCGCCCGGCGATCGTCGCGTGAGGGCTTGCGGGCCGGCTGCGACGCGGCCGAGGTGGTGCGGGCGCGGGCCTTGTTCTGGAATGTCCTGGCCGAGGACCAGCGCCGGGAGTTCACGCGGGAGATCCCGGACGGTGATTTCCCCGTGCGTTTGATGGCCGACGACCTGGCGACGGCCCTGGACATCTTGTTCCAGAACGTCTTCCTGCACACGCCGGAGGGCAACGCTTTTGGGGTCAGGGTGAGCCCCAACGACGGCCTCGTCGACGTGACCGTGTGGGATCACGGCACGGGCTTCGACATGGTCCGTGACCGCGACAAGGTCGGTTCGACGCAGTTGGGGCTGTCCATCGCCCAAGGGCTGGCGCAAGCCTCGGGCGGCGAGTTGCTGATGAGCAATGCGGCCGACGGCGGCGCGATCGTGACGCTGCGGCTGGGCCCACCCGCTCGGTGAAATCAGGGAGGTGACACCACGAGAAGTCGCAATCGGTGAGCACCTAACGGACCTGCCCTCGCACGAGCTTCTCAGGACTTGGCGACCAGCCGCGTCGCCCACCCGGCGAATGACCGCACCACGCGGTCGGGCCGGCGATTGGCCAGGTCCGCCAGCGCGTCGACCATGCCTAGGGAGACCTTGCCTTGCGAGAACAGTGCCATCCCCCGCATCGGCATCTCCTCGACGGCCCGCTTGATCATGACCTGGGTGGCCGGGTCGGAGTCACGGTAGTTGGCCACGCGCAGCGCGATCTGCCGCAGGATCTTGCCGATGGGGTTGCCGGACAGTTCCCCGATGGTGCTCACTCGGGAGTAGGGGCGCACCGGCCGCGGCGTCGGTGCCACAAAATCCCGCTCTGTAACGGTGCCCGTGAAGCCGCCGGGGATGGTCACCGCCACCGTCTGCCGGATGTCGGCGCTGGACCAGCCGATCTCCAGAGCATGTTCGCCCTGCGGGATCTGCCAGCCGTCATGCCAGAACGCAAAGCCCCGCGCCGGCACTGTGATGGACACATCGCGGCTCTCCCCCGCCGCCAGTCGCACCTTGGCGAAAGCCACGAGTTCCCGGCGTGGGCGCGGAACCCGGCCGGTGCGATCGTGGCGGTAGACCTGCAACACCGTGCTGCCATCACGGGTTCCGGTGTTGCTGACCGGAACCACGATCTGTGCGTCCTCCCCCGCAGCGACCTCCGCCTCCGCGGCGACGGCGCCAACGTCGAACGTCGAGTAGCCGAGCCCGTGGCCGAAGGCGAACAGCGGCGCACCTTCCTGCCGGTAGCCGACCGCCAACCCCTCGCGGTACTCCACCTGGTGCGGTGCACCCGGGAAGTACGCGTCGCTGGCCACATCGGATGCCTCCAACGGGAAGGTTTCGGCCAGCCGCCCGCCGGGCTCGACATCGCCGAACAACACGTCCGCGACCGCAGCGCCCGACGCCTGCCCGCCGAGGTAGGGCTCGAGGATGGCTGCCGGGGCGTCCACCCAAGGCATCAGCACCGGCGAGCCGTTCGACAGCACCACGACCGTGCGTGGGTTGACCGCCGACACTGCGGTGATGAGCGTGTCCTGCTCGGCCGGCAGATGCAGGTGGTCGCGATCGAAGCCCTCACTCTCGTAAGTGCCCGGCAGTCCAGCCATGACCACGACCACGTCGGCATCCTCGGCGGCGGTGACGGCTTCTGCGAGCAACCGCGGGTCCGGCGCCGAGCCGTCGGCGTTGTACCCCGGGGCATAGGTGACCTCGACACCCCGCTCATGCAACGCATCCCGCAACGTCGTGACCTTCACCGCGTTCACTAGTGAACTGCCCGAACCCTGGAAACGCGGCTGCTCGGCAAATGCGCCGATGAGCGCGAGCTTCATCCCGGGTTCGAGCGGCAGCGTGCCGTCGTTGGTCAGCAGCACGCTGGACTCCGCCGCGGCTCGTCGCGCCAGGGCATCGTGGGCCTCGAAGTCGGCAGCGGGTCCGAGCTGCGCGGGGCTGCGTTCCACCAGTGCAACCAGGCGTTCGGCGCAGCGCTGCAGGTCCTGCCTGGTGAGCCGGCCGTCGGCCAGAGCGGCGCGCAGTTCCGGGTCGAAGGCGCCGGCACTACCGGGCATCTCGAGGTCCATCCCGGCCAGCACGCCAGCAACCCTGTCGTTGGTTGCGCCCCAGTCACTCATGACCAGTCCGTCGAAACCCCACTCGTCGCGCAGGATCTCGGTCAGCAGCCGGTGGTTGTCGCAAGCGTAGGTTCCGTTGACCAAGTTGTAGGACGCCATGACCGTGCGCGGCGCACTGTGCGTGACCGCGTACTCGAATCCTGCAAGGTAGATCTCGCGCAGCGTCCGCTCGTCCAGCACCGCGTCCACGACGAACCGATGCGACTCCTGGTTGTTCACCGCGAAGTGCTTGAGACACGCACCGACCCCGGTCGACTGGATGCCGTTGACCATCGCGGCAGCGAACCGCCCGGCGAGCAGCGGGTCCTCGGAGAAGTACTCGAAGTTGCGGCCGCAGCGAGGATGCCGCTTGATGTTAAGCCCAGGACCGAGAACGACAGCCACCCCGGCGGCCAAAGCCTCTGCCCCAACTGCAGCCCCAACCTCGCTGAGCAACTCCTCGTCCCAGGAACTGGCCAGCGTGACCGCCGGCGGGAAACACGTGGCCGGCGCACTGTCCAGGATGCCCAGATGCTCCCCGGCCGTGTCCTGCACGCGCAGACCGTGCGGACCGTCGCTGACCAGCACACTGCGAAGACCTGGAACGGATTGCGTGTGCCAGAAGTCGGCGCCCGAAAGCAGGCTGATCAACTCGTCGTCGGTGAGCGCGGCCAGATCCATGTGTTCATCCTGTCACCCGGATCTTCGCCAGTTCGCCAAATCCTCGCCACTCAGAACTGGCGAGAATTGCCGGAAGTGGCGAGGATTCATTCCAACTGCAATTGGGAACCATTTTCAATAAGTGGTACCCTGTGTTCATGCGATTCCTGCTGGCCGCAGCCTTGCTCGTCCTGGCGGCCTGTAGTCCGGCGGCACCGACCGGGAAGCCCGTTGTAGCGGTTTCGCACTACCCCGTCGAGTACCTGGTCCGCGAGATCGCTGGCGATACCGTCGACGTGGTGAGCCTGGCGAGCCCGGGCACGGAACCGCACGACATCGAACTCTCCCCGCAACAGGTGGGGCAGGTACAGACCGCGGCGGCGCTGTTCTACATCGGCGGTTTCCAGCCATCGGTCGACGATGCCGTTTCGGAGGCTGACGGCGAGGTCGTGGATCTCGCCCAGGGATTGCCACTGCGACCGCAGGACCCGCACGTGTGGCTCGACCCGATCCTCATGGAAGACATGGCTGCCAGCGTGGCTGACACCCTCACGCAGATCGACCCGGCCAAGGGCGAGCAGTACGCGAACAATGCCGAGCAACTGCGCAGCACGCTGCAGGCCCTGGACAAGGACTGGCGTGCCGGCACGAAGACGTGCGACATCCGCACCATGGTCGTCAGCCACGAGGCGTTCGGTTACCTCGCGGACCGGTACGGCTTCGTCCAGAGGGGCATCGCCGGGCTGTCCCCGGAGTCCGAGCCGAGTGCTGCTGCGGTTGCCGAGCTGGCCTCGTTCGTCCGGGACAGCGGCGTCACCACCGTCTACACCGAGTCGTTGGTCGATCCGGCCGTCGCACAGACCGTGGCCGCCGAAGCGGGCGCTCGCACGGCGACTCTGGATCCGCTGGAGACGCAGCCCGCCGACGGTGACTACGAATCAGCCATGCACGCGAATCTCGCAACGGTGCGCACAGGGCAAGGGTGCACATGAGCGTCATTCGCACCGAAGGGCTGGGCGTGGAGTACGGCCAGCCAGTTCTGCGCGATGTGACGCTGACGATCGAGGCCGGTGAGTTCGTCGCGCTCATGGGGGCCAACGGCACCGGCAAGACCACCCTGGTCCGCACCCTGCTCGGACTCCAGCGGCCGAGTTCGGGGCGGGCCTGGCTGTTCGAGACTCCGGTCAATCGCTTCACGTCGTGGCCGCTGGTCTCCTATGTCCCGCAGAACCTCCTGACCGGCAGCGCCGTCCCCCTGAGCGTCGAGGAGGCTGTCCGCAGCGCGCTGGCGACCCCCCGCAACCGGCTCCGCCCGCTGACCCGCCCGCAACGCTCACGGGTCGCGTCCGCGCTCGAACAGGTGGGTCTGGCCGAACGCGCCCGGGACCGGCTCGAAGACCTCTCCGGTGGTCAGCAGCGCCGCGTGATGATCGCGCGAGCACTGGCGACCGACGCCCAGCTGCTGATCCTGGATGAGCCGACGGCAGGGATCGATGCCGGCGAACAGGACCGACTGTCCCGGCATATGGCCGCCTTGCACGATGCCGGAGTCACTGTCCTGCTCATCACACACGATCTCGGACCGCTCGCCTCGCTGGCACACCGCGCCGTTGTCCTCGGTCACCCCACCTCCCCGTCGGTGCGCTACGACGGAGCCTCGCCGCCCCCGGCCCGCTGGTCCGAGCACGTCTGGCACCACAGCCACGAGACTCCCGACGAGCCGCGACTGCTGGAGGGGCCATGACCTGGCTGGATTACGACTTCATGCTCCGGGCGCTCCTGGCTGCGCTGATCATCGGTCTGATCGCCCCCGCGATCGGTGTGTTCCTCGTGCAGCGACGACTGGCGTTGCTCGGCGACGGCATGGGCCACGTCGCACTGACCGGTGTCGGCCTCGCGTTTCTGACGGGGGCCGCCCCGGTCCCCATGGCCTTGGGTGTTGCAGTTCTCGGCGCTATAGGCATCGAAGTCCTGCGCGCCCGCAGTCGTTCCGCCGGGGACGTGATCCTGGCGCTGGTCTTCTACGGCGGCATCGCCGGCGGTGTCCTGCTGACCTACTTGGCCGGCAACCGCGCTGCCTCCTCTCTGAACCAGTACCTGTTCGGTGCGATCACGACTGTGTCCGCGCAAGATCTGGTGTGGCTGGGCGCGGCGGCGCTCTTCGTCCTCGTGGTGCTTGCGGTGTTCGGCCGTGAGATGTTTGCTGTCGCGTTCGACGCCGAAGTCGCGCACACGCAGGGTATTCCGACGCGGTTCATCAGCACGCTCATCACCGTGCTGGCTGCAGTCACCGTCGTCATCGGGATGCGGACGGTCGGTCTGTTACTGGTGAGCGCCATCATGATCGTGCCGATCGCGGCCGCCCAGCAGGTGAGCACGTCCTTCCGAGGAACGGCCTTGCTGGGGGCCGGCATCGGAGCTGCGTGCGCAGTGGCTGGCGTCATCGTGTCCTACTACGTGGACGCCCCCTCAGGCGCCACGATCGTCCTGCTCACCCTGGGGTGTTTCCTGATCGCGCTGGTCGGTTCGGGCCTTTCGCGGAGGCACACATGAGGCGACGGACCAA
>WBZT01000471.1_pt1 | contig 32613 bp, 31 predicted proteins | sample 5204241 | NCBI WGS metagenome assembly WBZT01 (sample SAMN12344358, study PRJNA552823) | activated sludge metagenome | biome: Activated sludge suspended growth; feature: Nitrification reactor; material: Wastewater; isolation source: activated sludge from nitrification reactor of wastewater... | reverse complement strand
TATCCAGAGCGATCTCGAGTACCAGGTCAAGACCAAGGGGGAGACCTCCAAGATCTCCCTCCCGTCGGCCGCCAGGGTGTTCAGCTACACGCGCTTCTCGGACCCCAAGATCCGTGCGATCTTCTGGAAGGACGGCATGGAGAAGCTGCACGAGAACCAGGTCTTGTGGCCGAAGGCCATCCTCGAGGTGATGTCGCTCAGCCGCGAGTACACCGAGATGTTCATGGCATCGCCACAGGCGACAGACGACGAGCTCGTTGCTGTCTGGGATCTCATGTACAATGCCCGGTTCCAGGAGCTGTCACGCGAATGCGCAACGCAGCGGGTGCACATCAGGAACAAGATCTCCGCAGCGGTACAGAGGCAAGACCTCGCGTTGTGGTTGTCCAGCGACCTCATCGCGCACCTGCGGCTGCAGAAGGAAGCGACCATCAAGTTGGTCGCCTAACCAACCTTCAGCGCGCACGCTTCGAGCTGGACGTTGACCAGCTAGCTCAGCTGGCTGCCGCCGGGCTCACGGTGACCGACCTCGCACGGGTCTTCGCAGTGTCGCGCGACACGCTCGTGCGCCACCTGGAAGCGAACGGCCTCGAGCTGGACACCGTGACCGGTAGGCGTCCTGCGCTACCAGATGGGATTGCGCGCGCTGTACACGCCCTACGCACAGTACGCGGGTACTCCAACCGCAAAATAGCTTTGCTGTTGGGGGTGAGTCGGAGCGCAGTTGATTCTGTCGCAGCCGCGGCCTGCCTGCCTCCGCGGGACCCTCTGACGAAAAGAGTGGGCACAGCCACCGCCGGTGTGGTCATCTCAATGGCCCGCGATGGTCTCTCCGCAAGTGAGATCGCGCGACAACTCGGGGTGCGTGCACCCAGCACGGTCCGCAGCATCATCCAGCGGCACGCCCCCGACCTCGTCAAGCCACGGCCCTCCACCCGGGGGGAGCGTCGGCGCAATCGTGTCCATAGGCGGGTGTAGCTTGACTCCGAAGTACTCCTTCAAGCCTGCGTTCGAGTCGGGTGTCGTCCATTACCTGGCTACCAACTCAGAGTTCGCAGCCCGGTACATGGAGTACCTACACGAGGACCTCTTCACATCCCCGCAAGGGAAGCTCGTCTACAAGATCGTGAAGGGTGAGGTGAAGACCAACGGCACGGGGTACGCGAGCCTCTCTGTGTTCGAGCAACGGCTGCATCGCGAGCATGTCGAAGGTCGTATCGACATCGCGACGCACGACGCCACCTTCGAGTACGTCGTCCTCGGTGGGTGGACACACCCGGATGCGCAGGCGCTGGAGAAAGAGCTGGCTGTCACGCTCCAGGCGTACCGCAAGGGCCTTCTCGTCACCGACGTGATGATGACCTTCGCCAAGAAGGGCGACATCGTCCCCGCCGTCGAGCAGCTCCTCAAGGTCGAGGAGATCGGGAAGGCCAAGGCTGCCGTCAAGAGCTTCGACCTGGACTCGAACTTCTTCTCGTGGCTGAAGACACAGGCCCCACTCGACTACCTGCCGACGGGTGCAGACGCCATCGATGCTCTCACTCGTGGCGGGATGCCGAGGCGGTGCGCCGGCCTCATCATCGGGGCCACGGGTGGCGGCAAGTGCTGCCGTGCTGGCACGCCTACCCTCATGGCAGACGGCACCGTCAAGCCGGTAGAACAAGTTCGCGTGGGCGACCTCCTCGCAGGGTACTCCGGTCCTCGCAGGGTCCTGCGGACGAACACCGGCCGGGGTCTGATGTACGAGGTTCGACCCGTCAAGGGCGACTCCTTCTACGTCAACGTCGACCACATCCTCACCGTGGTGCACACGTCTACCGGCGCAGTCATCGACGTAACCGTGAAGGACTGGCTCGAGTGGTCACCGAATCAGAAGCACCGGTACAAGCTCTTCTCGGTGGTCCCTGAGCTCACCGATGCCGGCGGCAGTCGGCCCGTTGACCCCTACCTGCTGGGCGCCCTGCTCGGAGACGGCAGCTTCGGTGACGGCGGTGTGGGCGTAGGGGTGACGACTGCCGACGCGAAGATGGTGCGTGAGGTCCGCCGCCAGGCCAAGGCGTGGGGGCTGAAGGTCAGCGTTCGCGGCCGGGAGCGGTCAGCACCGTTCTACGCCATCACTACGGGCAACCGGGGCCAGAAGAACCCCCTGCTCGAGGCGCTCGAGTCCTTGGGGTTGTGCGGGGCCCGCGCCGGGGCCAAGTTCATCCCGGACGCCTACAAACGTGCTGACCAGCGTACGAAGCTCGAGCTTCTAGCGGGCCTCATGGACACTGGCGGCCACGTACACAGGTCGTCCTTCGACTACGTCTCCAAGTCAGAGGTGCTGGTCAACGACATCGCCTACGTCGCCCGCAGTCTGGGCTTCAAGGTCACGGTGAGCCCTTGCAGGAAGTCGTGCCAGACGGGCGCCGAAGGCCGGTACTACCGGGCGTCGATCGTTGGGCCTTGCGACACGATCCCTTGCAAGATCAAGCGGTGCCCTCCGAGGCTTCAAAAGAAGAACCACCTGAGGACTGGGTTCACAGTCGTACCCACTGGCATCGTAGACGACTACTACGGCTTCACGCTGGACGGAGACGGCCGGTATCTTCTCGGGGACTTCGTCGTCACACACAACTCCATGTACGCGTCCCAGGTGGCGGCCACGGCGCTGGTGTGCGGTCTCAACCTCGCGTACATCAGCCTCGAGATCGGGGCCGACATGGTCGGTCGTCGGTTGGCCGCCGCCTTGTCGGGGATCCCTATCGACCTGGTAGCCATGAACTGCAGCTGGGCAGAGGCCGTCATCGAAGCGAGGGCCAACAAGCGCGGCGCCTTCAGGTTTGCGAAGATGGAAGGCCTCGGCACAACCATCACAGACATCCGTAAGCAGCTGAGGATCTGGTGCCAGGAACTAGGGATCAGTGGCTTCGACGTCATCGTCATCGACTACGTCGACCGCATCGCGGGGATTACGCACATCCCGCGGGAGACCAATGGGTACGTCCTGGGTGGGCAGGCGATGCAGGCCTTGCACGACATCGGAGAAGAGCACAACGGCGTCGTGTGGACCCCGAGCCAAGCCACCCGGCAGAAGAACGCGGTGAAGCAGGACCTCAGCGTAGACGACTCGGCGGATTCGATGCACAAGCCCCGCATCGCCGACACGGTCATCACCATCAATCTGAACAAGGCGAGCACCTACGTCCCCGGCTCCAACAACATGGAGGTCACGGGGAAGATTGTGAAGGACCGGAACTCCAAGGGGCACCTGAAGACCCCACCCCAGAAGCCGATGTTCGCCTACGGGTACACGTTCCCGAGCTCGTACCTGCGGGTCTATGACCCCAAGGTCGACATCGCGCTCGGCCCCGAGTTCGACACCAGCCTGTGGCTGTGGAAGGCCGCACCATGATCAGTGGCCCGGAGATCAGCCTCGTCGTCGACACCGTCGCCGACTACAGGGCCACCAGCACGGGCTGGATCTACGCCCCCTGTCCATTTTGCTCTGACGCTGGCAGCAGCAAGAGGCGACTCTCCTTCAACGTCGAGTGGGGCTGGTTCCGCTGCTGGAATCCAGGGTGCATCGCTTGCCGTGACAAGGGGTTCAAGGTCAGGAACTGGGTCACCACCGGGACTCCGGAGCTCCGACCAGAGAGACCGCAACTCGAGCTCCCGGAGGAGTTCGTTCCGCTGTCTCACGACGGCTTGACGCTGTCCGTTCCGTTCTACGGCCGGGCCTACCATGCGTACCTTCGAGGGCGCGGGTTGGATGACCAGACCATCATCCAGGCGGGCATCGGCTACGCGATGGAAGGGCGGTACGCCGGGATGGTTATCGTACCTGTGTACCGTCGGGGCGTGCTCGAGGGTTACGCTGCACGGTCCATCAAGGGCAAGCGGTTCCTCAACTCGAAGTCGGACGAGGGCGGTAAGCGAGCGTTCTTGAACGGTGACATCCTGGAGATTGGCCACAGCCTTCCGCTCTACGTCGTTGAGGGACCCTTCGACTGCCTCATGCATTGGCCCTACGCTGTCGCTTGCCTGGGCAAGCCGACGCATGAGCAGGTCGATGTCCTTGAGTCAATCCGTTGCAGGGAAATCTACATCGTGCTCGACGCCGACGCTTGGTCGGAGTCGTGGGCGCTGGCCTCCCATCTGCGGATGCAGGGTGTGGCCGCCTGGCCTGTGTACCTTCCGCCAGGTACTGACCCAGGTAAAACGTCACGCAGTGACCTGGCATCTCTCGCGGCGGCTGCAACAGATGAGCACCTGCCGCCTATCGCAAAAATCACTTGATAAGCCCAACGTGCGCCTCTAGGTTCGCAGAGTTCCTCTGACGACCCAGGAGTGTGCAGTGAAGGTCTCGAAGTACACGTCGTCCTCGATCGAGGGCACTTTCATGATGTTCGGAGTCGAGACGGCGTTCACCGCCGGGATCGATGGGAAGGTCGCACTGACCTTGTCTGGCCCCAGCGGCTTCGCCGTGCTCGACTTCATCCGCAACCTCGAGGGAGGAGACGGCGAGGTCATCGTCGGCGCCGGCGCGACACCCCCGAGCGCAGAAGCCGCCAAGCGGGGACGCAAGCCGAAGGAGGCCGCGGCCCCGGCCGCACAGCCGCCGTCCGCCCCCGCGGCGCCCACCACCCAGCCGGGGTCGCCGGCCGTGTCGCCCCCCGACCAGACGCCCCCGGTGGCCCTGCCGGACCCGAAGGTCCAGCCGCACCTCCCCGGCGTGGAGCCACCCGCTGCGGAGCCGGCGGCTGAGGAAGATCCCTCCGCGTACATCGACACCCCCGCCAGCAAGACCGACCAGCAGGCCAAGGTCGAGGCCGCGCTCGCGGCAGCCTCGGTGAAAGCTCCTGCACCGACGCCGGCGCCGGCGCCGGCGCCGGCCGCCGTGGCCGCCGCGGCTCCGGGCACCGCGCCGTACGTGGACCCGTCCGCCGACTTCGGCGGCCTGCCGGCGGAGATCGTCGAGATCGGGGACTGGCAGGCGCTGCTCCCCGCCATCAGCGTCTGGGCGTGCAAGCAGACGCAGGTCATGCCGGGGGTCACGACGCTCGACATCGCGCTCGACAAGGTCGTCGCCACCGTCGCTGGCGTTCTGCCGAAGCTGCCCATCAGCAAGGGGGCGCAGGCGCAGAACTTCGCGCCGAACGTCCTCAAGGTCATGCTGCGCAAGCACGTCCAGAACTTCCTCGCGGCGGCCTGATCTGTGCGCACAGTAGAGCTCTATCCGCCTGGCAGTGAGCAAGTGGCCGTCCACTGGACGGACAAGCGCCACTGGGGCCAGCAGCAGGTGAGCCTCTACAAGGCCGGGCCCAAGGCCGGCCAGCCGCGCCACATCTGGGGGCCTGGTTGCAACCAGTGCACGCGTCACAAGACGCGGCAAGGCACAGGCATCACAGCACCCCTCAAGTTCGGGGGAGACCCGAGCAAGGGGGTGCTGCTGATCGTCCTATCCTACCTCAACTACACGACGTCAGTGCAGTGGGCTGTGGATCGCATCCGCGACATGGGATTCGAGGGCGCCATCTTTTGCGACCTCCCTGTGCGGTGCGGCAGCGGACAGGTGACCGACTCTCACGTCGATCACTGTCGCGGATACCTGTCGTTCACTATCCACGGCCTCAAGCCCACGCACATCTTGACCTGCGGCGCTATCGCGTCCAAGGCCGTCCTGGGCAAGACGGTCATGACGTACCAGAACCGCCTGAACTGGCAGATGATCGAGCTCGGCGGTGGCCGTGTCCCCGTGATGTCCACGGTGGAACCTGACATCGCACAGACCAACAAGTTCTACGCCTCCTTCTTCGAGGAGGAGGTCAAGACCCTCATCACGCACGACTGGTCGCAAGAGCTCCCGATGTCGGGTCAGGCCTTCGTGTGCGAGACCCCGCTCGACTTCGAGCTCTTCGTTGCGTGGGCCCTCGAACCTGGTGCCGAGTTCCTGAGCTTCGACTGCGAGACGTACGGCGAGCTCTTCAACGAGGACTTCCGCATCGTCTCGATGGGCTTCTCCCGCCCTGACTGCGATGACGTGTTCGTCTTCGTGGAGGCAATGGGGAGCCCGGCTGCTCGGGACGCAATCCGTCGCGTGCTTCGCGGCTGGATTCCGAAGTCGGGCCAGAACCTGCGCTACGACCTGCAGAGCGTGTGGTGCTACCTCGGATGGGACGTCGAACCCATCTACGGGGACCTGCGCATCGAGTACAAGCTCACCAACTCCGACGGGGTCGCCAACCTCCAGGCCATTGGCCAGATGCTCGGCATCGGTCACCACAAGCGTGAGGCGGAGGAGCATCTCGAGAAGATCCGCGAGAAGCTCCGCGCAGAGGAACGGGCCAAGCGGGGCGTCGACAAGCTCCCCTCGAGCTACCGCGTGGACGCCTTCGCGTACGGCTTTCTACCCCCCGAGGTCAACGCCCGCTACGTGGGGCGTGATGCGCAGACGACTGCCAAGGCTCACGTCTGGGCCCGCAAGCAGCTGGACATCCTGCCTGAGATCCGCGCGACATACGACCGCACGGTCCTACCAGCCATCTCCGAGTTCGTGCACATCGAACGCACAGGGATGGGCGTCGACCCCACGATGATCCAGCTGTGCAACGCACACTTCACCGACCAAGTGTCAGGTCTGTCCAGTGTCCTGGTGGACCAGTACGGCATCAACCCGGATGACCGGAACTCGATCCTGTCCTTCTTCGAGTCGAAGGGCATCTGGTCGGACAAGTGGGAGCTCACGTCCACAGGTAAGGTGTCTCTCGACGCGCGCGCACTTCGGCTCGTGAAACCGTTGCACGAGGCCGTCGCCCTCATCATCACACGCCGGCAGCTCGTGAAGCTGCTGCAATCCTACGTGGCGACCCTGCCGTCGTTCATCCGGGCAGATGGTCGTGTACACCCGAGCTTCCTGTTCGGGTCGGTGCGATCAGGTCGCCTCTCTGCGGTCGACCCCGCGATGCAGACCATCCCCAGCCGGGGCGGCGACGCCGCGATGCTGGTCAAGTCCTGCTTCGTCGCAGGCCCAGGGAACACGCTCGTCTGCGTCGACTACAAGACGTTGGAGATCTACATCGCCGCCATCCTGTCCGGCGACGACAACATGCTCGAGTCCCTCGCTTCAGGGCTCGACTACCACCTGGAGACTGCCAAGAAGATTGCCAAGCAGGCTTGGGGCATGACCCCCGAGGAGATCGAGGCCGAATACGCAGCGGGCGACAAGACCCACCGCGGTATCGGAAAGACCTTGAACTTTGCCTGTATCGCGGAGGGCTCCCCAGTCCTCACGAAACGAGGCCTCGTGCCTATCGAGCAGGTTACTGGTAGCGATCTTCTATGGGATGGCGTGGAGTGGGTCAGCCACGATGGCGTCGTCTACATGGGGGTCAAGGATGTCATCACCTACCAAGGACTGTGCGCGACGAGGGATCACCAGGTGTGGACAAACGAAGCCGGGAAGGTCGAGTTTGCGGCTGCGGTATCTTGCCGACACACGCTTACCCGCACTGACGGTGGTTCAGTACGTTCATCAGGGGCATCGGAGGTAGCACCAGCGCGGGTCTACGACATCCTGAACGCTGGGCCGAGGCACCGGTTCACTGCCTCCGGGGTGCTGGTCTCCAACTGCTTATACGGCCAGGGGCCAGCAGCAGTAGCCGAGGCAGTTGGCTGTTCCGTCGAGGCGGGCAAGATCCTGCTGGAGTCGCTGTTCGCGTCGTACCCCAAGTTGAGCAAGTGGATCAACGCGTGTAAGGCCGAGGCCCGCGCCACAGGCTACACCTACGCGTACTGGGATGGCATCCCGTCGCGGCGGCGCCCTGTGTTCGACGCCGGGTTCCAGGACCGCGAGCGCCGGGGTCACGCTGAGCGTGCAGCGTTCAATAACCGTGTGCAGTCGACGGCAAGCGACTACTGCCTCATGAGCGTGACCGCGCTCAATCGCTTCTTCCGTTTGAACAAGTGGCCGGCAAAAGTTGTCTTGACCGTACACGACTCGATCATTGTAGAATGCCGCGAGGATCTGTACGCCGATGTGGCGGCCAAGATGGTCCAGGTGATGACTAGCTGGCCGAGTGGCCCGCTGAAGCTCGTCGCCGAGGTGGAGTACGGCCCCGTGTGGGGTGGTGTACAAGAGCTGGTTCTGTGAGGAGTGTACAATGGCTTTCAAGACGTTGAAGATGGATGAGAAGGCGTACGGCATCTTCCTGCGGAAGCTGGGTAAGAAGCTGACGTCGCTCCGAACGGAGTCGAACAAGTCGCGGGTCGACCTGGCCAAGTCTCTGGACGTGACGGCGGTCACCATCGCGAACTGGGAGGCCGGCAAGGGCATCACGATGCGGACCATGTACGTGTACAGCAAGCTCTTCCGCAAGAGCGTGCCGACGCTGCTCTTGGAAGCCAATGTTTGACCCATCAGCGGGGTTCAACAATGCGCTGCTGGTGATCAACGACACGGATCTCCGCGCCGAATATCGCCAGATGGCATACGACCTGAAAACATGGCTTGACCTTCTCGCCATGGTGAGCGACCAAAAGCGAGTGCTGAAGCTCGAGCTGTCCCGCTTGAAGCGGGCGGTGGAGCTCTCAGTCCGCGCTGGTCCGAACAAGGTCACCGACAAGGCCGTCGAGGCCGAGGTGGAAACGAGCATGCTCGTCACCGCCAAAGCCGACGAGGTGCTGCAAGCCGAGCTCATCGAAGACAGGTGCATGGCGGTCGTCGAGTCCCTCAAGACGAAACGGTCGATGCTGTTGGTCCTGGGTGGTCTGGAGCGGACAGAGCGCGAAGTCGACAAGTTCAGCCCGTAACCCCGACACAAGACCCCCCGGAGTCCCGACTCATGGCCAACGACAACATCGAGTACGACGAGAACGACATCGCTGCATGGATCGATGCGGCCACCCCCGAGATGCTCACGTCCCAGCAGCGCATGGTCGCCCGCGTCGACTCGCGCGGCGTCACCTACTCCTGGAAGGACGGCATCAACAAGTTGCGCCTCCTCCCCGCCAAGAAGGGCGTGGGACAGGCGTACTTCGCCGTCCGCCAGCACTGGGTGACGTGGCCGGCCGAGGACGCCAACGGCAAGCCGCGTCCGCGCTCCTTCCTCTGCCTCCAGCCTGCCGGCGCCATCTGCCCGCTGTGCGAGCTGGCGGCCTCCCTCCAGCAGGACCCGAACACGACCGACGAGGGGAAGCGGATGGAGTCGCGTCCGGCGTACATCTACAACGTGCTCGACATGAGCGACCCCGACGGTGGACCGAAGGTGGGCTTCTTCTCGTGGGAGTCCCACAAGCCCATCGCCGAGCTCTGGGAGAACCAGGAGGACCCGACGCACCACCTGAACGGCCCGATCTTCTCCGTGAAGCGCGAGAAGCGCGGCCGCGTGACCTACACGACCACGCCGCTCAGCGCCCGGTACATCGTCCCCATCCAGGTGCTGAAGAACCTCCATGACCTGCGCAAGTACGCGACCATCCCGTCCCAGGAGACCCTCGAGCACGCCGTCGGTGTGATCTCGGGCGTCATCCCGGCCGGTACGCCGTTCACGCCGGCCCTGCCTGCGGCCCGCCAGACCTTCGGGTCCCGTGCCGCCCCGCAGGCGGTGGCCCAGCCCATGAGCCCCCCGCCGCGCCGTACCATCGGCTCGGTGGTCTCGAGCGACGAGTAATCGTCGACCAACAGCAGGCGATGACGACCGCCTGTTTCCTGCTGGTAGACCTGCACCCGGCATGACCGACGGGTGCAGGTCCTCTTTCATGGAGGATTCATGTCAACGACGAATATCGCCGCTGAACAGGCGGACTACGTCTCGCTTCTTGGCCAGGCGCGCGCAGCGGTATTGCAAAGGGTGATCGACGGCAACCGCAGTCCGACCGTGCCGCACACGTTCGTGCCACTGCTCTCCGCGAAGGACACACTGGCCCTCGTCCACGCCGCGGAGCGCCTGACCTACGCTATCACCCAGGTAGCCGAGCCCACCCCGAGCGCGAGGCGCAAGTGAGCAAGACGAAGACACCACCCAAGAAAGCACCTGCCACCCCGGCCGAGGATCCAAAGAAGGGTGTGAAGAAGGAGAAGCCGGCCGAGAGGGGCGACGCTCCGGACGCCTCGCTGGACAGCATCCTGAAAAGCCAGGAGGGCCTCCTGTACCGGGGCCGGTCGCACAAAGCCGACGAAGCCTACGATGTCATCCCCTTCGGCCTCTACGCCATCGACCAGATGGTCCTCGGTGTCGGGGGCGCCATCCGGGGTCGGGTCTACGAGGTCGTCGGGAACAACTCGAGCGGCAAGACCACGCTCTGCCTGCACCTCATCGCCCAGGCTCAGAAGATGGGGCTGCAGGTCGCGTACATCGACGCCGAGCACGCACTGGATGAAACGTGGGCTCGCCAGCGGGGCGTCGACGTCGACGAGCTCATCATCGGCAAGCCGGAGTGGGGTGAACAGGCCATGAACCAAGTCGACGCGATGTGCAGCACCTTCCAGGTGGGGCTCATCGTGATCGATTCCGTCGCGGCACTGGTGCCGAAGAAGGAGCTCGACGGCGAGGTCGGCGATGCGCAGATGGGGTCCCACGCGCGGCTCATGTCGCAGGCGCTCCGGAAACTCGTCGGTATCGTCGAGAAGTCGAACACTTGCGTCGTGTTCACCAACCAGTACCGCAAGGGCATGGCCTCGAGCTTCGGCCCCGAGAACGTCCCCACGGGTGGCAACGCACTGAAGTTCTACGCTTCGGTCCGCCTCGAGCTCGCCAACGTCGGCAAGATCACGGTCGGGAGCGGCGACGACGCCGACGTCGTCGGCAACAACATCAAGGTCCAGAGCGTCAAGAACAAGACCTACCGCCCGTGGCGGCATGTCGTGATCCCGCTGCTCCACGACCGCGGGTTCGACGACGTCGGTGCCATGTTCGACTACGCGGAGAAGCAGGGGCTCCCCGGCATCGAGAAGGTTTCGACGGTGATGTGGAGCATCTTCGGGCAGTCGGCCCGCGGCCGTGCAGCCGCTCTTGAGGTCGCGCGCCAGCATGAAGATGAGCTGCGTCAGGAACTCCTGAAGTACCACAGCGGGGGGCTGCAGTCCTGATGCTCTACCACGTGGTCGCCGACGTCCACTTTGGCAACCTGGGTGTCCACCCGGGTCAGGTGATCTCCGGGCTGAACGACAGGTTCCGCGAGATCGCCCAGGTCTTCACGCAGGTCCGCAACCCGCAGACGCCACGCGAAGACGCTGCCTTGGTCGTCGCCGGCGACCTCTTCGACACCTCCCGGCCGTCGCCGCAGATGCTACGTGCGGTCGGCGACCTCATCCGGGACAACTTCGCCGAGGCCCATCTGGTGCTGGGTAACCACGACCAGCACTCGGACGCCGCCCTCGACAACGCCCTCGCGGTCCTGGAGCTGGTCCCCCGGGTCACCGTCTACACGGTACCCACGTATCTGGGGCCGTTCCTGTTCCTCCCCTACGGGTACGACTTCAGGGACGTACCTGTGGTGGAGCCCGGCACACAGGTCGCTGTCGCTCACCACGGCATTCGAGACGACTCGATGGCGGCCTGGACCCGTGACAAGGGCGCGCCTGTCGAAGAGGTCGCCGCGTGGCTCGAGGCGACAGGGTTGACCCACTACCTCGCGGGGGATTGGCACCCGCGCAGGAGCTGGTGGCAAGGTCGAATCCAACAGATCGGGGCTCTCTCCCCGAAGGACTGGTCCAACCCAGGCACGGACCCCTACGGAACCGTCCTCGAGGTATCAGACGGTCAGGAGCTCATCCCCGGTACATCGCTCATTGGGCCGCGAATCCGTCGCAGGATCATACCGGGCCCGCGGTTCGTGGTGTCGAAGTCGACCACCGACCAGTTCGTGAGCCCGCATGTGACCCACTGGTACATCCGCACGACGTACCCCCGGCACCACCGCGAGTTTCCACCGAACTCTACCCTGGACGACGCCCCCGAAGTCGTCGATGCCGAGGCACAGGTGAGGACCGTTGCAAGTCACCTCTCGGATACGGAATCACTGCCCGCAACCGTTGCAGCGTACATCGACCAGGACAGTAGCATCCCTTCGACTCTGAAGGCGAAGGTACATGCCGCATGTCAGAAGCTCCTCCGAGTCTGAAGGGCTGGTGGCTGTCGACAGACCTCGCTACGTCCAGCGGCGCGGTGGTCTGGTACAACGACGAGCCGGGCTGGCTTGCACGCGTCTGGCCCAACACGACGAAGTCGAAGTGGTGGCTCCAGCTGTGGCCTGTAGTGAAGACCCGGGGGAGGTTCAAGGCTCAGCTGGGTGAGAAGACCACCCACGTCTACGACGACGATGCCTGGGGGCGCCTGTGGTCGCTCGCGATGACCAACTACTCGGTGTTCGTCACCGAGGCCGTCTACGGGCCCGGGGCTGACTTCCTGGCGGAGCGCCGGGGGTCAGTGCTGGTCTACCTGGGGTGCCGCCCGGCCAAGGTACCAGTGCTCAAGGTGCGGCCCAACGAGTGGCGCTCCGTCGCTACGATGGACAAGGAAAATCCGACTTGGCCAGCAGGCCGCGATGCTAAGAAGGCGTATGCTGTACATCTTGTAAAAGAGGAGCTCGGAATCGAACTATCTGATGACGTCGCAGACGCCTATCTGATAGGGAAGTGGTACCTCCGGAAGGAAGAGTACCGTGCCCGAAATGAAAATCAGATTGCTGAACGACCGCGCAGAGCTCGTAAGCCCGACCCTGGAACAAGAAGAGTTCGTAAGGGACGTCGTCGCGTACGACAATCGTGAGTTCCTGCCCTACGCGCACAAGTACGTCACGACCCGGGTGTCGATGGTGGCGCGTGACGGATCCTTCCCTCTGGGTGCGGTAGGCCCGCTCGAGAAGCTCGCTGCGGAGGAGAACTACCAGGTCATCATCCAAGACCTACGTCAGCGCCCCAAACCACAGGTCGACGAGGCGATCTGGGACGAGGCCATCCCTTCGGACCTGAACCCCTTTCCGTTCCAGCGGGAAGCCGTCCGTCGCGCGCTGTCCCGCGGCATGGGGATCATCGAAGCGGACGTCGGAGCTGGGAAGAGCCTGATCGCCGGCATGACTGTCCTGGCGATGCCCGTCCGGTGGGTCGTCCTGGTGCACCGCAGTCATCTCGTGGCAGACCTGTCAAAGCTCTTCGCCCGCCTCGGGATCGAGCACGTGACCCACACGTCGGACCGCCGGAAGGTTGCAGACGTCACGATCGCGACGTACTCGAGCGCCAAGGACCCTGCAGTCGCTGACAAACTCATGGGGGGAGCAGACGGTGTGATTGTTGACGAGTGCTTCCCTGCGGGGACCATGGTCGGCAACAAGGCTATCGAGCTGATCTCCGCTGGTGATCTGGTCCCCTCCTTCTGCGAGGTGACGGGGAGCTTCGTCGAGCGCAGGGTCGTGCGCGTCTTCAGATCTTTCGCCCCGAGGCTGGTCACCGTGTGCGCTGGCGGGTACCGTGTCGCGTGTACCCCGAATCACCCCTTCCTCACACAGAGGGGCTGGGTCGCAGCCGAAGATCTGGTCCCGGGAGATGAGGTCCGAAATGTCCAGAGTGTGGCCGTACCCGACGACGTGCTCCGAATGCTCCCGGGAGATGATGGTCGACACGAAGCAGAAGCACGACCAGGTGCTCCGCTCAGGGAAGGTGTACTGCTCGAGGACGTGTGTAACAGAGGTCAGACGCCGGCTTACAGCAGCACGCTGGTCTGCGAAGACCCCGGAGGAGAAGGCGGCGTTCGCACGAGCCAGCTCCAAGCGTGCCCGCGAGAGGAATCCAACCACGCTCCCGGGGGTCCTGGAGAAGATCCGCGAAGCAAGGCAGGGGCAGCAGTGGAGGCCCCGCGTTCGCGGGGGGAACGGGTGCCCTCCGACGTATCCGGAGCAAGTGCTGATGGGTCGTCTCAGCCTGACATGGCAGCACCCAGTCAAAACAGGAGCCCCGCGTGGGTCTGGCATCCCCACGGCCTACAAGGTGGACCTGGCTTCACCGCAGGAGAAGCTGGCTATCGAGGTGGATGGCCAGACGCATTACGGGAAGAGACTGGAGCAGGACGGCAAGAAGACCGCCGTCCTGGCTGGTCTAGGGTGGACTGTCCTCCGGTTCACGAACAAGGAGGTCCTGACCGAGACCGACAGGGTCGTGTCGGTCATACTGTCTACAATCTCGAGGTGGAGGGCACCCACACCTATGTAGCCAATGGGCTGGTGGTGCACAACTGTCACACACTTGCGGCGGACACCCACGTCGCGGTGTTCCGTGCGGCCAGGAAGGCCTACTACAGAATCGGGCTGTCTGGCACACCGCTGTCCCGGACCGACGCGCGCAACATCGTCGCCGTCTCCCACCTGGGAGGGGTCATCTATCGCGTGAAGCCCCAGGAGCTCGTGGCGATGGGGCGCACGGTAGCGGCCGAGGTGTACATGTCCCCCTTCAGGCACAAAGTCCCGAAGCGGACGGAGTACAACGCCATCTACCGCGAGGCGATCGTCAACAACGTCGACCGCAACAAGCTCCTAGTCAAGATGATCAAAAAGGCGCGCAAGCCGACCATGGTCTTCGTGACGCAGACGGAGCAGATGCGGAACCTGGAGCAGCTACTGCTAGCGGAGGACGGCCTGCGCGACCGGTTCGCTCTGGCCTGGGGTGACCTCAGCAGCAGCGAGCGCCAGGCGGTGCAGGAGCAAGCCCGGACCGGCGATATCGACGTCGTCCTCACGAACGTGACCTTCCAAGAGGGCGTCAACATCCCGAACCTAGGCTCGGTCGTCATCGCCGGCGCCGGCAAGGCGCCCATCCAGATCATCCAACGTCTGGGGCGCGGAGTTCGTGCGTCGGAGGGCAAGGAGGACTTCGAGCTCTGGGACGTGCGCGACGACGAGATCGAGATGTTCCACAAGCAAGCTCTGGCGCGCATGCGTATCTACCGCACCCGAGGCTACGAACCGAAGATCCTGGAGGACCTATGACGCAACGGGTACACGCGAAAGTGCGGTGGGCCGTGCAGAAACCCACGACGGTGATCCGAGTAGGACGGGAGGAAGTCGTAGCCGCCTTGCGGCAGCAGTTGAACGAGACCATCAGGCGGCGACGGGATCTGCTATCCGAGCTGCAACGACTGCGCGCGCGGCGGCAGCAGATCCTCCGCGACGGTATCGGGGGCGACTGGGACCGCGAGCAGTACGCGCAGAACTGTCGCAGCCTCGCGGATCAGCGTCAGGGACTGAAACACCTGACGCGCATGCTGACCTTCCTACTCGGGGCCCTACGTGGGAGGACCAAGGTCCAGATGTGCCCGGACCTGTGGTCCAGCAAAAAAAGCGGCGTCTACAGCCCGCACTGGGCCCCGTACGCGTCCCATCACGGACCAAACCCCCTTGGCCCCCTCACGGTGAGGCTTCCCATTGCCCCCGGAGGACCCACCAAAGAGGCGTGCGACATCGGAGCGGAGTTCTGGCGGTACGGCACGGAACTCAAGGTCAGGGGTGAGCACGTCGAGATCGTCGAGTACGTCGTCGTGTACCAGAAAGAGGTCGTCTTCTTGCGTCCTGAGCTGTCCGTCGTGCTCAACACTGCCTTCCGAGAATGGATGCGGTATCCAGACAAGTCCCTGTCCGATGTCGTTGGGTTCAACCTCCATCAGACCAGCGTGTGGCGGGGGGAGTAGGTGGCAACGCAGGCCGAGATCCGCCAGGAGCGCAAGCGACGCGAGGCGGAGGCAATCCGACTACTCCGGGATGGCGCCAGCGATGAGGTGGCCGCTGCTGCACTCGAGTTGCCCCTGATCTCTGTCCAGCTACTCCGTCGCTGGTTGGGGCTCAAGCCGGCGAACTTCGCGACACCGGAGATGGCCGCTGGTACGGTGAGGGGGGCGCAGGACCCCGGTGACCCAGACCCGCCGTCCATGACCCGTGACTACCGGCGAATGCGTGCCGAGTTGGTCGCGCACCTGGGCGATGGCTTCGTCTTCCGTACTACTGGAGACGACCCGGTGGAGATCATGCGCGCGCACGTAGCCCTGAGGGCCGTGTTCTGTGACGTCGGCCCCGACCTGATCGAGTCCGTCCGCGGCGCCCTGAGGGAAAGCGACCGGGCCCGCATCGCCGAATACGCGACGGGCCTCGGACGCGGGCATACGCGGTAGGTCACGCCGGCGGCGCCGCCAACGGCTGAAACATCTCGAGCGTCACGCTGCAGTCGGGCCAGCGCAGGAAGACCCGATCGCTGGAGCTCTTCCCCCACACCTCGGCCACGTACGTCGGCCCGGCCAGCAGGAGGGTGTCCGCCGACGTGAGGTAGAACTCGACGACCCCGAGCGTGTCGGTGATCTCGCCCTCCCCCGTCACCGCGGTCGACTTCGTCACCACGACCGTCGTAGTCCCGGGGACACCGATGTCGAGTCGGAACAGGTCGTAGTCGGACACGCCCTGCACGATGTTGTTCTTCTTGACGGTCACCCTGACGACCGCTGTCTGCCCACGCGCGACCTTGTACTTCATCGAATCCTCCCTTTCAGGGTGATCTCCATGTCCTGGATAGACCCGACGATGGAGACCTCTTCGATCTCTCCGGTCGCGTAGACGTCGACGATGTGGCCGATGAGCTCGAGCAGCTGCTCCTGCAGGCTCTCCTGCCGCAGCTGGACCGTACCGGAAGCCAGCAGCGTCACGCCGCCGTCGACCGACAGGTACACCGCCACCTTGAGCACGCCAGCGCCCCCGGCTTCGGTGATACCGGCCACCGCCAGCGCCTGACGGACGAGCGCCTCTATGCCGCTGGTGGGGGCCACCCCCGCGTGCACCGACGCGCCCGCGCGCGCGCCGACGCTACCATCGGCAGCTGGGCCGACTGCGGCCGCCCCCACCCCCTTGGCTACCCCCAGGACCGGTGCCGTCGCGGCCGTAGCGACAGCGCCTGCGACTGCCGGCCGATCAGCGACCCCGACCGACCCCCCACCTGTGACCGAGAGGTCGACGGCGCCGCGCGCGCGCGACGCCGGTGTCACGGAGCCTGCCGCCGTCGGCACCACGTCGCCAGCAGACACCGCCGCCGTGCGCAGGCTGACCTGGTCGCCGCCGCTTGTATCGACGTCGCTGGACAAGGCACCTGACAAGTACTGGGTGGCGCGGCCGCCGGCGCTGGCGCCGACCTCTGCTGATGCCGAGGCTGCGTTGGCGGCACCGGCCGCGCTGAGACCCCCGACTACGGCACTACCGTCCGTGACAACTGTGTCGGCGGCGTTCGTGCGGCCGTCAGCAGCCACGCTCGCTGCCCCCGCGCCCTCCGGGCGGTCGGCGACGACACTGCGCCCCGCACCGGAGCCCGACACCGAACCGTCGCCGGCGGACTGTATGTTGACCTCGAGACCCCCTGAACCACCGGGGCCCAAGGACCCAGAGCCCTCACTGCTGGTGGCGCTCGAGGACAAGCTGCTGCCAGGTACGGCCAGCGCACCCACGCCGGACACGCCCGTACGCACCGTTGCGACGGCGTTCGCCCCGAAGTCCGAGACAACTCCCGCTCCCGAGATAGCGTCACGCACGGAGCCCGCGATAGAGGCCCCCGGACCAAGAACACCAGCAACCGAGCCGCCGTTACGGAGAGGCGACACCGCCGGGGCCGCGAGCGCTACTGCCCCTGCGCCTGATGCCGCCTGGAGCAGAGCCACCACCACGCCGGACGCCGCGGTGATACCGCCAACGCCGTACATGCCGACCCGCTGCGTCGCCGCCGCGGAGCCCTCGCCTTGGGTCGAGCCGACGATGGCGGAGCGGTCGGCGGCGGCGGCGTCCGTGTAGCCGGTGACGCCGACATACGACAGCGTGATTGCCCCGCCGGTGCCGTTGACTACGCGATAGCCTACGGGCTCACCCGAAGTGACGTCGACGACGTTTGACGTGTCTGTCTTGACGCCCGTCTCGCCCGCTGAATAAGAGAGCGAAAGCGAAGTGTCTGCGCCCGACACTCGAAAGTAGACGTAGCTGGTTGCGGTGGCCGCGTTCGCATAGACGTTGGCACGCAAGTCCGCATAGTGAGAATCGAAATACTGATAGGCTCGTCCCTGAGCCTCTGTCGATGTCGGGCTGATCAACCCGCCCGACGGCGCGAGGTAATAAGTAAGCCCGGCCGTCATATTTAGGCCGGCGTTGCGTCCGTGAAATGCGTCCCACTCGTTGTTGGTGGACGTGAGTGCAGATCCTACCGCGCCGAGCGCAAAGGTTCCGGTCCCGGTGCCTGTCGTCAGCGACCAACAGAAGTCATCACCACTCGTAAGCGAATCGGTGCCAGACGTGTCGGTCTTGACGCCCGTTTCCCCGCTGCCGTAGCTGACGCTTTGCCCTCCGTTGGCTCCATTCTTTCGGCTGCGAATCGTGGTCGTGGTCGTGCGGACATTACTGACCACATAGGCATACAGATCGGACGCCGTGTAGTCGGTCAGGATCCTGGCCGCTCGCTCAGCGGTAGTCAGCGAGCCGACGCCGCCGGGCGTGAGATAGTAGCTCGAGGACGCCGCCGTAGTGGAAACGCTTGACGCAGCACTTGCGCCGATGCGGGATACCGTATCGCTATCAGACTCAAACTCGAACGAAATTGCTCGCACAGTGACCGTTCGCGAGCCTGATGTATCATTAGGAACTGACAATTCAATGTCGACGTCATCACCGTCAGAGACAGTGAAACTATTCGATGTGTCAGTTCGGAGTCCTGTTGCTCCGCTCGAATAGGTGACTTGCAGCGTCTGATTGGTGCCGTTCTTTCGCACCGCGAACGTGCTGGTGACGAGCGCGGTCGAGTTCGCGCTGACGTACACCGCTAGATTGCGGATCGTTCCACCACCTATCGCACGCCATCTGAACGACTGGGAGGAGGACCCGAAATACGGGTACATGCCGATAATCGGCGCGGAGTTGTCTGGGACGGGGTAGCCGGCTCCTGAGTATGCGACGACGAGCGCTTTGCCCATCGGCTACCTCACTCTTGCCGCGTGGCAGTCGCCTCGATCGCCCCTGGCTCGCCCAATTCCTCAGCCAGCGCCGCGAGCGCCGCGGCCCGCTCGTTCGTCATGTGGCACGACTCGACGCACAGCTTGCGCGAGATGCCCATTCCTTCCCAGCGCCACTCCAGACCGCCCTCGCGGACCTCACCGAAGCTCTCCGCGCACGACTCCGAAAGCAATCGGTGAGCACGCGCGCGAAGCGTGCGCTCGCGCATCCGGGCGTCGTGCAGCTCCTCGATCGACAGTCCCGCGTGAGCCTCGCAGTGGCTGTCAATGGCAAACGTTTGCTGCTCACCGTCCTCGTCCTCCAAGAGCTGGACGGCACATGCGCAGTCGGCGTTGCTGACGCGATACGACTTGATCGTCGACGGCAATGCCTCCTCGGCCGCCGCCTTTAGCGCATCGATCTGCGCCTGCGTCTCCGTGTCCGGTCCCGACCACTTGAAGGTCATGCGCGCGGCATCGCGCACGACATCGTCGGGGAACGCCGCCGACGTCTTCGCCCGCTGCGCCTGATAGTGCGCCTCCTCGGCACGCTTGCGCGCCGCCTTGAGCGCCTCACCCGCGCGACGATTGCACGCGGCCCGGAGAGCCACACGCTCGGCGATCTGGTCATCCGGCAGGTCGAGGATCCGCTTCACGCCTCACCTCACAGCGTCTGGTTCGGGAGCCGCACGACGAGGGACGAAACCCCGACGGTGATGCCAGCCCCGACCGAGCCGTCCGACGACTGGAGCGCCAGACCGACGGACGCCAGCTTCAGGCGCAGGGTGCCGGAGCCAGCGTCCACGTAGGAGATCGCACCGCCGCCGGCGCTGGTCGCGAGCTTGAGCGTCGAGCCGCTGGCGCTGCGCACGTAGTACGTGGTGTTGGCCGCCAGGTTGGACGGCAGCGTGCCAGCGCCTTCGGCGTAGACCTCGACGGCCGTGTCGTCGGCGAGCGAGTGGGCGACGTTGGTCGTGAGTAGCAGGCCCGACGAGGACGAGGCCGTGAAGATGAACGAGCCGCCGGCCTTGATCTCGAAGACCGCGGTCCCGCCGGACGTCTTCACCCGCCCATGTCCGGCGGTGCCCGCGGCGGCGGCGGTGACGTCCGCGATCGCATTGGCGACGCGAGCCCGGCTGCTGGCCGCGGCGAACGCCGTGGCGTTCAGCGTCAGGGACGCGAGCAGCGTGCCCGTCGCAGCGTTCCCGATGCCCGGAGCGCTCCCCGTGCGGATCTCGAGCACGCCGGAGTTCATCGACGGCAGGGCGTCGAGCATGGCGTTGGCCGCGGCGTCGGACAGGTCGATCAGAGACATGTGGCCCTCACTTCACAGCGTAGACGATCACGGTCAGCGCTACCCCGAGAACAGCCCCGGTGACGCCCCAGAACTCTGGAGACTTCAGGAGACCGGGCTTCTCGGGACGCCACGACTTGTCGCGTTCACACGCGATCCGCCCCTGCCGCTGGTTGTCCACTTCTTGCTCACACGTCGCGGCGTCACGCTTGGCCTGGTCCTCGAGCGCCTGGATCTTGAGACGGGACGCCCCGGCCTCGTTCTCGATCTTGATGAACCGGGACAGCTCCTCCGTCGCCATGCCCACGCCGTCGCAGGGGGCCGGAACCCCCGTCAGGATCTTGACGTAGGACGAGCAGGCGTCCGCCCGAGCGGTATGGGTGAACGCTGCAGCCAGTAGGGCCGCCAGCGCGAAGGCGGTGGTGCGGATCATGGCTTCCCTGCCTTCCGTCGCTCGTTGAGGCGCCGGTTGGCCTCCTCGAGGACGAGGTCGGTGTTGCTGGGGTTGTTGATGGCGGCTTCGCCAATGGCGTCGATGGCCTGGAGCTCGCGCGCCAACTTCTCGGCGGCGAGCTCCTTCTGGGTCTGCGCCTCGTGGCGAATCTCTCGGTCCCGGGTCTCCACCTGGATCGTACGATCCAGCGCCCGCCCCGCGGTCTCGGAGCGCTCGTCGGCCTCGTCGGCCCGCTTGACGGCTGCCTTCTCGCGGCGAACGGCCGCGCGCCACAAGGTGACGGCGATGCCCGCGAGGGCGACCGCCGCCACGGCGATCCAGGCACCGATCTTCTTGAAGAAGCCACCGATAACGCTCATGCGATCTTGTCCTTGTCGTCACCCCCGTCGGCCTCTTCGGCACTCGGGTCGACCTTCGTCTTCCACACCCGCCCGAGGGACGTGTTGGCCATGCTGGCCACCCGTGGACTGATCTCGAACAGGACGAGACCGAGCACCGCCGCCGGCGGGATCAGCTCCGCCCACGACACGGTGTCCAGGAGCGTCACACCCAGGATGGACAGGATGTTCTGGAGGAAGAGGCACACGCCGTGGGCGAGCACGACGGTGAGGGCGAGCGCGGCGAGGCGACGCCAGCGCTGGGCTGGCGTCGGCAGACCGACCGCCACGCGCAGCGAGTAGATCGCGACGGCCACCGCCGCCGCCACCAGGATTAGAATCGTCGTCGTACTCATGGGTCGTTCCTCTTCTCCGGTTGCTGCTCGTGTTCCACGTCGCCGGTCTTCCCGTAGAGGGACAAGACCGCGCTCACGCTCCCTGTCAGTTGGCCGATGTCAGCCTTGATCGAGCTGTAGATCATGAACATGTCTCGGCGGTCATCCTCTCGGCGCTGCTCCAGTGAGGAGATCCGCCGGGTGTGGTCGTTGAGCATGTCGTCCACCTTGTGGTTCTCCTGCGGCTGGGAGATCCGCTCCTTCAGCTCCTTCACCTCGTTGGTCAGGACCGTGAGCTGCGCGGCGAGCTCACCGCGTGCGAGGCCTGTGCTGAACGCGCTCGTGCCGACCAGCGACAGGAGGAAGAGGATCGGACTGGCGATCTTCCATCCCAGCGGAACCTGATCCCACCAGCTCGTCGGCCTCGAGGTCACCTGTACGATCCTTGAGCAGTCTGTTGGCGGGGGGCGGGGGCGGGGGCGGGGGCGTTAGAGGTGCTGGCGGCCTCGATGGCGTCCCAGCTGGTGACGAGCTCGTTGTAGGCCCGGGCGTCCTCGGCGAAGCCGCGTCGCTCGCAAAGGGTATAGAGGCGGTAAGCGAGCTGGCGGGCGGCCTCGGCTTTGCCGCGTACTTCTGGATTGCCGAGCAGCGTGCCAGCCGCCGTCTCGCCGCCTTCACGGAAGGCGCGGATGAGCTGGTGGAGTGCCTCCCAAATGGGGATGCGAGTGGCGTCTTCCGGGTCCCAGTCGGCGGGGTAGTCGGCGGGCTTGACGAGGCGTACTTTGCCCGCGGCGGAGTGGATGACGCCGGCCTGGGCGAGCGCGCTCACCGCCGTCGCCTTGGCGCGGGCGAGCACGTCGGCCTCGCCAAACGCCCCTTCGTTCCAGCCGTATTGGTGGAACCAGTGCAAGCAGAACTGCGTGTCGTGGTCGAAGTCGTCCTCGGCGAGAAAGCGGTTGATCAGCTGAAGTGCGGTCTTGACCGACATGGGCGAGCCGTCGGCTTCGAGGACTGCGGCATACTTCGAGAACACCGCCATGCCCGGGCCAATAATTGCCTGCGAGAGGTCGACGGGGGCGACTGGCGACTGCTTCTTGCCGTGCTCGTCGATGCCCTGGGTCATCTCGTCGAGGGCAGCCGGAAGTGCGAGGTTTAGCTCGCGCAGGAAGCCGCGGCGGGACGTGGTCGGAGCGTCCGCGGGCCGGGGGCGGCAGACGAGGATGATGCTGGAAGCGAGGGCGTTGGTGCCCGAGCCGATCATACGGTTGCCAAGTTCGGTGCGCATCGGCCAGGTGCCGGTGAGCGACAGGCCTGCGCGGTGCACAGCTTCGAGGAAGGTCTCCCATCCGGTCGAGCCCGTGCCGCTTTCGGACTTCGTGTCCGACTGCTTGAACGCGTAGTAGATGGTAAGCGGTGCTGCAGGATGCGCCTGAATGGCAAGGCTGTGCATGGCACTCGTCATTCCGTCGAGGAAGAACGCCTCGGCCTTATCTTTTGAGCCATGGCGGTAGGGGGTTGCGACCAGCTCTTCGGCTTTGGGGACTGCCATCGTGGCGAGCAGGGTCGGAAAGACCGCGCGCAATGACCGGCGGAGCCAGACGTAGAAGAAATCGGAAAGGTCGGCGTAGCCGATATTGTCGTAGTAGGGTGGATCGCTCGACACGAACTTGCCTGTAGATATCGATTGAACCTGAGCGTTCGCTTGTGCCGCGGATCCTGCGGTCTGCAGTTTCGGCAAGGAGTCAACCGCCATTGCGACCCATTCGATACTTGGTCCAAAAGTACCGGAAGAATCGCACAGGGGATTTCCCTCCCCAAAATCCCACGTCATTTGGATCGCCTGGCGGGCGAAGGTATTGCGCAGTTGGAGCTTCGAAGGACTGGAGTCCCAGGTGGCGATAGTTGAGTGGCGGTCTACCACTCTGTCGATGGCGAATGCGAGGTACAGGCTGAGGGCGTCGGCGTAGGCGACAGCTCCTATGCCGCCTGCGTCGAGACCGAGGGGGTCGTCGGGGAGTCCGGCTGCGAGTGCATCGGACCGAACCTTGTCACGGACGTCGGAAACTAGATCGCTAAACGTCGTTAGGGCTACGAGCTGGCGAGGGGTAAAGAGGTCGCCGTAGTTGGTGAGACCGTAGCCGGGAGGCGAAAACCATCGAGGATTCTCGGGCATCAAGAGGTCCGGCTTCCAGGTGGGCTCTGCTAACTTGGCAATGTCTTCGGCCTCTGCGCTCGGGGCGAGATATACGCGCCCCCTGTCACCTTCCGCAACAATGGCCATTAGCCTTGAGCTCATTCTCCCTTGTCGCGCCTCGGTGTAGATGTGGGCTGACTCAATCGCGGCTCCCGACATGAGACACCGGAAGTTCGCGCCCCGCGACAACTTAGTACCGTTCTTGGCCTCTTCCGAAGGTGTGCCGACCCGGATCGTGAACCGATAGGAGTCGCCCTCCACAATTGGCGAAACCCATGCCTCCTTGCCTTCTTTAGAAGAAAGCATGAACGTGGAAGCAAGCGGTACATCAACGTGACGGAAAGCGGGGTTGGGGCTCTTGACGGTGCGTGCCCAGAGCCAAGCGATAACCGTGAGGCTCTGCCCGACGTAGGGCTTGAGCTCATGGCGCTCCTTGGCCATCGCTGCAGTCACTTCGATCGGGGGGTAGAGATGGCCGATACGTTTCTCCGCTTCGGTGCGCATCCACGCCCCGTAGTGCCGCACATCCTCTGCGAGTCCGGTGGCACCTGACCACGCCTTGCCGGCCGTCGCGGCTGCCTCGGCCGAGCCGGCAGCCTTCTTCTTGCCACGTCCCTTCGCGGGCACCTCGAGGCCGGCCATCTCGACCTGGCCTGACTTTGCCTTGCCGCTATTGCCGAGCGATTGCGAGACCGGAGGCCGGCCCGCGAACTTCGGCGGGATCTCGATCATCGCCTTGTTGATGAGCACGGCCACCGGATTCAAGTCGCTCGCGAAGGCCTCGAGCCCCAAGCGCTGCGCCTCCAGCGGGATCGCACCGCCGCCCGCGAACGGGTCGTGCAGACCCGGCATCTTGTCCGGATTGAACAGCTCGGCGGCCTGCGGATGGTCGGCATTTACCTCGCAGGTCTCGCGCCATGACTTGCGGATCTCTGCGCGTGCTCTTTCGAGCACTACCTCATTGGTCGTGTTCTCCCAGAGCACGAGGTCTTCCAGAATCTTGAACAGGTGCCGCCGCGCGTTCGCGTGCCCGCCCTTCAAGTGCCCGGGGACCGGCTGACCCGGGTGGTCGAGCTCCCAGCGCCACGACGGGTCATTGACGAGCTGCCCGAAGATGACGGCCCGCGCCGCCGCCAACGGCCGCCGCGCCCACCACAGGTGCAGGGTCGACGGATGTCCATGCCGAATCGACTTCTCGCGCGCGGCAGCCACGTTGATGAGGTCGAGCGGGAGCGCCACCTCGATGAGCTTCTTCGGGGCTTTGATGGGGTGGTTTGCGTTCGTCATGGCTCAGGGGCCTTGGAGGGTCAGTATGTGCTTGATAGCGGTGGCGTACGGTAGGTGGGCCGAATTGGCGACCTCTTCGTCAATCAGGGCCTGGCCGTCCGCGCCGAGATCGGCAGCCAGCGCGAGCAAGTCGAGTCCGGTCTGGACGTATCCGGCGACGTGACTCATGCGGGTGGTTCGAAGTGGGCCACGCTCGGCATCGAGGGCGAGGACACGAAGGGTCTCCTCTGCGCGTTTCCACTCGGCGGCGGACAACCCCTGGCGGATTGCCATCGAGCCATCCGACTTGAAGCGGAAGAAGTGCTCCGGGTCGTCGACGTCGGGTTTGATGAGGTCCGCCGGTGCGTAAGTCTGGTCGTCCTTGTAGCGGCCACACGAGTCGACGCGTTCGCAAGACCGAAACAGGTTGTCCCACACAAAGGTGAGGATCTGGTCGCTGTACAGTGCCGACAGCGAGTATCGTACAGCCTGACACCAGGACTGATCGCCATCGATCACGAGGACCCTCATGCCGCACCTCCGCCACGAGCTTGGGACACGAGCGTGATCAGTGACCGGTGGTGCACATTGCCGTCCATGATCTGGCGGATCGCACCGAACCCGACGTACCCGACCCACTCATCCACATCCTTCGGGGGGTTGGTCAGGATCGAGAGCGTGGCCGACGCGCTCCCGACCACCTTTCCGTCGGAACCCAGGCGGCCCACCGACCCCCACCAGGTCAGCGGCAGGCCGGCGGAGACCTTCCGTCCCTCCTCGAGCTTCTTGAGAATGCTGCCGCGGTCGGACTGGTAGGCCATGATACCGCGGCGCTTGAACTTGATCACGAGCCACTCGGGGATCTCGTCGTCGTTGTCGCCGTCGTGATCGAGGTCGGCGTCGAGGTAGTGGACGTCCGGGTTGGCGAAGCCAAGGTCGCCCAAGAAGCACCCGTGGTTCTTCGCGTGGAACGCGTCGATGTAGGCGTCGATGTAGTCGACGGCCTTCGGGTTGGCGTGTCCGTCCGGGCCGCGCCAGACGTCACGCTCGAAGTTGCCGCTCGCGAGCTCGGTCACCCCGAGAAGCGTGGCGCACACCGCCAGCTCCTCCCCCTGCTTGTGCCCCCAGCGACTGTCCGCGACGGAGATGCCCCCGGGACCACGCACGCCGGCCCAGGCGTGGCAGCGGAGGCCGAATCCGTGCCGGACGACCGTCCCCGCGAGGGTTGTCTCCTCCCTCGATGGACCCCTCGCGGGGTTGGCGATCCGGACGTCGATCCCCGAGACTCCGCACCTGCGGAGCTCGAGCCACACGTCCTGTGGCAGCTTGTTCCAGTCCTCTGCGTTGACGGCGGCGAGCAGATACTTCATGTGCGGTCTCCGGGCTTGGCCCGTCTGATCTGGAGCCGCTCATCTGCCCCCGGCAACCACCTCGGTTCGTAGGACCAGCGCCAGGATCTCAGGAACGCGGTCGCTTTCCATGAAGCGTCGTGCCCAACGTTCGACAGTTTCAGGGGAAACACCGTAAGACCGGGCGACGATGTCAGCCGCTTCGCCCGTCAGGTATCGGCGGGCCATCTCGAACCGGTCCTCCCACTCGGTCTTGGACGCGGCCCCACTGTTGTCGAGGGCGAGGTCGCGCATGTTGTCAAGCCCCGTCCCGGGGTACAGGTGCTCGGGCTCGACGCATAGGCGTCGGGAGCACTTGTGGCAGATCATCAGGCCCTGGGGGATCGGCCCGCGAGCCACCTCGTAGCTGACCCGGTGGGCCCCTAGGAACACGTCCCCGTGACGGATCTTGCCGTACCCGTAGTCGTCGACCTTGCCCTGCCAGTCCCGGCAAGGACCGAGGTGGGGTAGGTGGATGACCGGCGGGCCGACCTTCCGGTGGAAGCGCGCCTCGAGGTCCGCCCACGCCTGCGCGCACCGCCAGTGGCAGAACGCAGTGAGCTTGCTGGGCGTGGCGGTGATGGTCTTGCCGCAGTTCTGGCAGGGCCGGGACACGGTCGCCCGGCGTCGAAGATCGACGCCGGGCGGTTCCCTGTCATCCCAGATGGGCCTGCCCGACCCGGACATAGGTCAGACCCGGTACGCCGCCGAGACCAGGTCACCGCGGACGGCGACGTTGCCCGAGGTGATCTTCACCTTGATGCGCTCCCAGCGGCCGCGCACGACCACGATGCCGTTCGCGCCACCCCCCTGGGTCCCGTCCGACACCGTCTCCGGGTACGGCCCGAAGGTACCCAGGGGTCCGAGCACCTCGATGGTGAAGGTGTTGGACGCCTGGATGATGTGCACCGGGAACGCCATGGGGTCCCATCCAAGGCTCTGCCGGTCGAGGATGACCTCGGTCGACACGCTCGCGAAGAGCTTGTCGGCGGTGGCGTTGTTGCGCGCGAGGATGGGGGTCGCCATGGATTACGCTCCGTAGACGGAGAGCATCAGGACGTCGGTGGCGACGACCTTCTCCGCCCAGCTGAGGATGAAGGTGCCGCTGGCCGGGGCGGTGAGCCCCGAGCCACCGTTGAGCGTGAGCTCGAGGTACTCCGTGCCCCCGAGGTCATGCGGCACCGCGACGTCGTCGGGGGTGAGGTCCGTCGGGTCGTGCGCGCCGAAGGCCGCGACGTCCACCGCGGACGCCCAGTTGGTCTGGGTGCCGGCGGCGACGGTCTTCTTGACGTCGGCCGTCAGGGTGCCGCCGGCGACCGCGTCTCGGATCACGAGCTCGTACTTCGTGATGCGGACGTCGCGGCCCGTGGGCGGCGCCCACGCGCCCGACCCGGACTTCGAGGCCGCGACCGGGACGGTCACCACGGCCTTGTTGGGGTTGGTGGGGGTCGTGTCGTTCAGGTTGAGCGCCAGGAAGTTCTGGCCCCCCACCGCCGACGGCACCGTGACCTCGATGTAGGGCTCACGCCGCACCCCGTTGGCGTCGAAGACGTCGATGCGCCAGGCGAGCGGGGCGAACGGCACCGGGAGGAGCAGCGGCTGCGTGGCCGTCAGGTCGCCGGCGGCCACCGTGTGCTTGGTCGTCAAGCTCTTGGTGATCTGCGCCACCCCCGTACCGACCGAGGTGTTCAGGTTGGTGAGCTTCCACGGCCCGCCGTTGGCGACGGAGTCGGAGAGCACGAGGCTCGGGGCCGCGCCCTTCTTCTTCGCCCCGCCGGGGGAGACGGCGTTGTACAGGTAGAGGACGTTGCCGGTCGCGTCCTGGGCGGCGAGGACGTTCTCGGTGCCCCGGCCGAGGGCCGCGGTGGTGCCATCCGACTGGAAGATCGAGGCGTGCCAGTAGGCCGCCGTGTTGTTGATGGCGGCGGCCAGGTTCGCGTACGTGTCGTCAGCGGTCGAGCCGATCAGCACGGCGATGTACGCGTCGTCCGACAGGCTGGCCGCGGCGCCGCGGGCCTCGTAGACGTCGCCGCCGATCGTCCAGGTCTGCCCCGCGGTCGGCTGGCCGCTGTAGGGGAACTCGCTGTACGCGACCACGCCCTCCGCGAGGTCAGCGACGTCCGTCTCCACCGTCGCGGCATCGGACTCGAGGTTCGAGATGCGCTGGAGGAGGGCGTAGTCCTTGAAGAGGTTGTGGTAGTCCTCACCGGTGATGGCCGCAGCCAGCGGGAGGGGGATGCTCGGATCATTGTAGCTGGTTGCCATCAGGTGCTCCCTTGCGAGTGTCGGGCCGACCGACCGTACTGAGCTCAAAAGCCGTTCGCTGCCTTCCCGGTTCAGACGAGAGGGGCCAGCCCAAGCGAGAAGTGCACCCCCGCGGGCAAGTGATCCTCAAGCGCAGCCACCAGGGACGGGAAGAGGTGGCCGTCGTAGAGGTAGACGGGAAACGGACCGCCCCCGGCCTCTGTGTTGCCCTCCACGTTCTCGTCGGTGAGGAGGTTCCCTCCGGGCGGCACATCGAGCTCCGACAGGCGCTCCATGAAGATCGTGCCGGTCCCTGTGGTCGTCAGGTCGACCGCCCCGCCGCCAATGCTCTCCTCGACTTGGAACGTCGCCCCTGAAGAGTTGACGATGTAGTAGACGTCCCCTGCGGTGAGTCCACCGGGGACAGCACCACCCGTAGAAGTGCCGAAGACAACGAGCTCCTCGTCCGCGTACGTGCCGCTCGACGCTGTCAGCGTGTTGGCCCCGGTGCTGACAGAACCGATGGTGACGATGTCCGTGTCCTGCAGGTAGGTCACCGGAGGCTCCATCGCCTCCGAGAACAGGGCCACCTCGAACAGGCAGGGAGCGCCATCGAAGAACACGTCCGAGTTGACGATGATCGGGCCGGGCGTGCGCTCGTAGACCACGAACGGCAAGATCTCCCCCGGCACGGCCTCTGCGTCGTAGGTGTCAGCGTCGTAGCTCGGAGCATCCCAATATCTTGAAGACGCAGGGCAGACCGAGATCTCCGTTCCGGGGAGGGTGGCCGCCGAGCCAACCGTGAACAAGAGACCGAAGGGGGTTCGGATGTACCTGCTCAAGTGCTTGGTGGTGAACTGGCCTCCATCCGTCCGTGTGAGGACATACGGGTCGCCCGAGTCGACGTCGAAGGTGATCTTCTCGTTGTAGTCCGACAGCCCGGCCTCGAGCGTGTGGAACGTTGACCAGAACGTGCCGCGGCGCCCCAGAGCTTGGACATGCAGCGCGCCACGCCAGGCACGCTCGGTGACCTCGTCCTCCGGCCAGGGCAGGCCGTACAGGTCGGAGTTGGCCCGCAAGGCGTAGCCGACCGCCTTGTGCACGAGCGTGTCGCGCCAGGCCTCCTCCATCTGCGACCAGAGCATGTACATACGACCTCAGCTTTCGGTGTCGATCAGGTAGTCATTGCCGGCCCACGGCATGCCCCAGAACAGGTCGTAGGTATCGGGCTCGATCCGTCGCACCTCGGATACCAGGAGCGTCTGCACCGGCAGGGCCTTCAGGGTCGTGTACGTCAGGCCCTGGAACCTCGTCGGGGTCTTCGAGGCGTAGTAGAACAGGCCGTCGGGACCCCGGACATAGCCTGCAGGGGGGAACCCAAGCGTCGACCGCACCCTCAAGTATGTGGCGCCAGGTACGAAGTCTGCGACGAGGTGTGTGACAGGCACGCCTGCGAGCACCTGGAGCTCCACGCCGACAGCGTAGGTGTACGCACCGATCGTATTGAAGGGTCCTTCCATCAGACCACCTCGTTGTCCGACGCGTAGAGGCTCACCCCCGTCCACGGCTTGTAGACCGCAGGCAGCGACCGCATGGAGATGACCTCCAGCGAATGCTGGGAGGGGAGGACATTGACCGCCCGTACCAGGCGGAGGGTCCCGAGCGTGCCGCCCTCGATCACGATGTCGTAGAGCTTGTCAGACCCGTGGCCGTGCGGAAGCGCGGGAGTCGTGAAGCGGAGGGCCCGCCCTCCTCGGGTGGCGTAGATCTCGTAGGGTTGGTCCGACACCGCGCTGTAGCAGCCAGGCTGCAGGAGAGGATACTGTGCCACCGACCCCGCGGTCTCCATGTGCACGGAGTAGGGGACATCGATCTCGAAGGTGCCCTCGGGGGCCACCACCTCAAGCAGGTATCCGCCCTCGTCCCCGATCTCAGGCAGTGGTCTCCGGTCCAGAGGGACCGCGAAGAAGGCCTCGGTCGACAAGTAGACCCCCGCCGGCTCAGTCGGGATCGAACCGCCACCTGACGGGGGCGGCGACCCGCCACCCGACCCGGTGCCCGAGCCGCCACCGCCGCCGAATCCGGTCCCGGTGCCGAGGAGCTCCTCCGCGGTGAGGGGAGCACCGTACCCTGTCCCCCAGGCCCCACCCGAGGGTACAGGTGACCCGAAGCCGCTCGAGGGACCCCCACCCGCTCCGTATCCGCTGTCAGGTGTGCTTGGCATCAGGCGACCGCCGGGTAAAGCGTCAGCGACCAGTACAGGAGGATCAGGTCGCCGGCGGCGCTCGGCGTCGTGGCGTAGATCCCGAGCGTCGCGCCGACACCCATGTTGGCCATGGAGAACGCCGACGTCTGCACCGGTGCCGTGTCACCGAGCACGTGCAAGTTGCGTGTGTACTGATCACTGCTGCCGTTGCAGATGATGTCACTGACCACTGTCAGTGGCGTGCCAGTAGCCGAATGGGAGAACGTGGAGGTGGCAATCGTCGTGCCGCCGAGCTTGACCGTGTAGGTCTGGGAATTGGTGTTGTCCTGGCTGGCCCAGATGGTCTTCAGCTCGAGCCGGGCACCCTGAGTGGCAAAGACGCCTGCTGCGATCGCGTAGGAGGCGAGCAGCTCCTCCGTCGTGCCGACCGTGGTCACGTCCGGGGCTGATGACTTGAGTACCTTGGGCCGGTAGCCCATCTCAGTGGTGAGGTAGTCGACCGCCGATCCGAGGACAGCAACATCCACCTCCTCGTCGAGCGTGATCGGAGCGCCGTAGCCCGTGTCCCACGGGCCGTCGCTCGGCGACGGGCTACCGAACCCGTTGCCAGGCGGAGCCTCAGCCCCGAATCCGCTCTCGTAGTTGGGGGGAGCCACGTTGCCCTCCTATCAGCTCTTGGCCGGCGAGACGCTGAGGTAGGTGTGCTTGAGGGTCACGTCACCAGAGACCGTCCCCGTCGTGGCGTACATTCCGAAGCTGATCCCGGAGTTCAAGGCGTAGGTCGTCAGTACATGCGCGTACTGGGCCCGGCCTCCGTTCAAGATGAAGTACGACCCGGTGATCTGAGTGTTGGTTCCAGTGATGGTGAGATCAGCCCCGATCTCGACGACATCGTTCGACGTCGTGGTCGATAACGTTGCGATGACGGTGCTGCCGATCTTGATCGTGTAGGTCTTGCTGTTGGTGTTGCCCGCACCAATGAACTTGGCCACGACTGCGATCTTCGCCCCCGACGCCGGATTCGGTGCCGAGATCGACCAGAGCAGCTCCTCCGACGTCGTCGCAGTTGCCTGTGTGTGAGTACGCGACTCCGTGACAACGGGGATTGTGGCCAGGATAGCGCTGATGATTGCGAACTGGGTAGAGAGGTCGTAGCCGTCGACCTGGCCGTCCTTGATCAGGACGTCTTCTACCGTGACACCTGCGTCAGTAGTGTCCTCCCGGATCTCGTCGGCCCGCAGGTCAGCTGTGTGCGTACCGCGGCCGCGAGCCGTGACCCCAGCATTGTTCGTGTCGCTTTCGATGATGTCCGTCCGCAGGTCGGCGACGCCTGTCCGTCCACGGAGAACGACGAACCCGGTGCCGGACCCAGTCACGCGCACGATGACGTCGCCGGAGCTCGACCCGACAGTTTCGACGACCACACCGCCTGCGGCCTGGGCAGTGACCGTGGCTGCCGTGTTGACGATGGCCTCGAGTAGGATGTTGCCGTCACCAGTCCTGAGGGTCAGCGCGCGCCCGGTTCCGTTCGCCTGGATGTCGATCGGGCCATCCGTAGTGGTGAGCCCGATCTTCCTGTTGGTGCCCGTCGTGCTCAAGTTCAGCGGCGCATCAGCCGCCTTCACGATGAAGTCACCCCCGCTCTTGTTGTAGACGAGCTGGCCGACCTTCAGGGCGTCGTCCACGCCGGCCCCGCCAGAGAAAGACCCGCCGTCCGCAAAGAACCGCGCAGCCGTGACCGGGTCGAAGATCGCCGCGCCTGCCGGCCCGGTGAAGGTCGGGGTGCCCTCCCAGCCACAGTCCGAGAAGCCCGAGTCGTCGGCACCACTCGTTTGCGTCACAGTCACCGAGGCGAAGATGCTCTTCACAGCTCGGTCGACGTAC
>WBZT01000470.1_pt1 | contig 32649 bp, 17 predicted proteins | sample 5204241 | NCBI WGS metagenome assembly WBZT01 (sample SAMN12344358, study PRJNA552823) | activated sludge metagenome | biome: Activated sludge suspended growth; feature: Nitrification reactor; material: Wastewater; isolation source: activated sludge from nitrification reactor of wastewater... | reverse complement strand
TGTTTCTGCTTCCTGAATACGAAGGAAAAGGGATCGGACAGTTATTGCATACCACCATGCTCGACTGGTATTTCAGCAAGACGAACGAAACCGTTTGGCTGAGTACGGCTTTTCATACAAGAGCAGAAAAATTCTACAGGAAAGCAGGATGGAAAGAGGTGGGGTTGCATGGCACGAAGGAGATTAAATTTGAAATGACGTTTGCAGACTGGATGCGACATCGTATCTTCTGAAGATTAGCATTGCTTTTTTACATTTGGTGAGTATGTATTTCAGTCCGCTGATGAGAAGAGTTGTATTATATTCCATTATGCTGATAGTCTTCACGGGTAATGCTGCTTCCGGACAATCTATCATCGGCATATCCGGCGGTTATCTGAACGCGGGATATTTTGATCGTTCAGATACTCCGCATTATGCTGCCAGCTATGAATCTCCATTGACTTATTGCGTATCCGCTTTTCTGAAACAGCGGAATCGCCCGAATCTGAATGCAGGAGTTGCTGTTTCCTTTGTGAACAGAGAACTTGGGTTAAATGCCCGTTATGGCGGCTTAGGTTCGCAAGCAGAAGTAATAGATCACTATACCTTAAACTATCTGTATTTATCAGTTTTTCCGGAAGTATCGTACGGTGATAGGTTCAGGTTTAATTTCAGCATTTGTCCGGCATTGGGTTTTCTGATTCACTCGCATATGAACAGCAGTTCTAAAACGTATTCAGGCGCAGGGATTGATTCAGTCGAATGGTACGATGGAAATGCAGCTTCCCGGTTCGAAGGATTTGAAGTGCGGCTCACTGCGAATATCGGGTTGGAAATTCCGCTTGGCAAAAAAATGAAAATAGCTATCGATAATTCGTATAGCAGAGGAATAACGAGTGCAGCTTCCGAGGGCTGGGGCTCTTACGCTGAATTTGTAAGTACTAACGACGTGTCGTTGATGCTTGGATTTGTGTATTCGCTGGATGATTTCAGCTTCCGTCTTTTGCCCAAGCCCCGTTCACATCAATAGGGTCAGGTGGAGTCTTAGTATCCTGAGACCTTCCAGTCGCCTCATTATTTTCCTGTCCGGTCGCGACGTGCCACTACCATTTCTTGCCTCTCTGAAACCCAATAACTCCGCAACTTTGTAACTTTGTAACTCTGTAACTCTGTAACTCTGTAACTCTCACCCTCCCGCCTCGCGAAGCGAGCGGGATGCCCCACTCAATAAATTTATTGTCGCTTTTATTGACGTGCAATCGGATTATGCTACATTCGTAATAAATACAATGATATGGCTACATTTTCTTTACGCTTCTTCAAATCAATTATCCCCTTGCTTTTTTTGGCAACATTTTCTCCTGCGCAAATATTGCGGGGTCGCATCACCGATCAGGATACCAATGAACCGCTGGAGTTTGTCAATGTAGGTGTGCTGCATCGTGAGAGAGGTTCAGTGACAGATGCACAAGGTGTCTTTTCTTTTCAGGCTGATTCGATCTTCGATAGCGATACTTTGCGGGTGTCGATGTTAGGTTATTCCACCGTTAACATGACCGTCGGTGAATTCAGGAGTCGTTCGCGTGAGCAGATGGGTGGTGTGGCACTGGCGAAGACATCTCATACGATGCGTGAAGCTACCATTCGTTCACGTGAGTTGCGTCCGCGTAAACTGGGAAATAAAAACGATGGCGCCGTCAGTGCCGGATTCTCAAGCAATGACCTGGGTTGCGAAATGGTGACGAAAATTGATATTAAAAGTGATCCCACGTATATCGAAAAGTTTAATTTTTACATCTCTTCCAGTATTTTCGACACTCTGCTATTTCGATTGAACCTATATGAGATGAAAGACGGTTTACCCGGCCGTCAGCTCAATACGCAAAACATTTTTGTTACCACCACCGTGAAGCAAGGCTGGGTGAGTGTAAATTTGTCGGAGTTCAATCTCTTTGCCTCAACCGATTTCGCCATTGGACTCGAATTGATCCGAGACTTCCGGAAAGGTGATGTGAGTTCAGGGCTGATGTTTGGTGCTGGCCTGTTTAATAAAAACAGCTATTACCGTGAAGCCAGCCAGCAGGAGTGGAAAAAAATACCGGCAGTTGGAATTGGCTTCAATGTGGAGGTGATGGATTAACTTAGCACTTCACCACGGTATTCCATCCGAACACATCCGGTTCGGTGCCTTTCTTTATCGCATCCATCTTGCGTTGCAGACGGTAACAAAGGCTGTCGTGCGTATATTCCGGAACGTTGACGATTTCACCGCGAATGCCAATTGCGGATATGGGGGCCGTTACAGCTGCTGTTCCTGCACCAAATGCTTCCTGTAATTTGCCGGCTTTTGATGCGGCAAGAATTTCAGCAGCAGTAATGGCCCGTTGTTCCACCGGAATGCCGTCGTGTTCGCAGATAGCGATAATGGAATCGCGTGTGACTCCTTCCAGGATCGTTTCGGATATCGGTGGTGTGATCAGCTTGCCGTCAATCAGGAAGAATGCGTTCATAGTGCCCGATTCTTCGATCTTGAGCTCTGGTGATAAATCTGTCCATAACACCTGGTCATATCCTTGTTCTTTTGCCAGCTTGCTGGCATAGAATGCACCGCCGTAATTACCTGCACATTTCGCAGCGCCGGTGCCTCCTTTGGCAGCTCTGCTGTAGCGGTCTTCTACTTTCACACGTAACGGACGCGGATAAAATGGCGGTACGGGTCCGGTCATGATGATCAGCGAATATTGCTCGGAGATCTTCACGCCAAAACGATCCTCCGTTGCAAATACCAGCGGACGTATGTACAGTGAACTGCCTTCTGAAGAGGGAACCCAGGCCTGATCAAGCTGCACCAGTTGCTTAAGTCCTTCTTCATAGAGCTCGAAAGGAACAGACGGCATGCACATGCGATCCAGTGTTCGTTGTAAACGTTCATGATGTTTGCGGATGCGGAAGATGGAGACGTTTCCATCGTTCATGCGAAACGCTTTCATGCCTTCAAAAACACTCTGCCCGTAGTGAAGGGCAAGCGCAGTCGGCATGAGCGTGATCGGTCCGTATGGAACAATTTCAGGCGTGAGCCAGTGTCCGTCTTCGAAACGAACCACCAGCATATGGTCTGACATATATTTACCGAAATCGAGATGATCGAAGTCGACTTCGGAGATTCTGCTGTTACTAACTTTGTTTACCTTGATGGAAGGCGAAGAAGTCATACTCGTTCTTTAAATTACAGGGAATAAGGTGGATTATTCCTTAATGAGTTTCAGTCCGGAAGTGTTGTTGCCATGCAGGAAATAAATACCTCTGGCCAGATGTTGCAGATCTGTATGATTGATGCCGGTAACCACCTGCATCGTATGTACTGTTTTTCCGGTGATATCTGTAATCCACATCTGGTCGTCGACCTGACTGACAATGTCAAGTTTGTTTGTGAAAGGATTGGGATAAACCCGCATGGTGTTTTCAGGATTGGTAAGCGTATTCAACCCGACTACCAGTACCGGTTTTAATTTTAGCAAAGCCGCATCCTCATTGCTGAGTGAGGTGTACGTGACTACACCAGATAAGATTAACCGTTCGTCCGGTGTTACTGCTAATCCATATGCGTATTCATCAATAGGACCGGAAACGATATTTTTTGAAACGTATCCGATCCCGTTGAAGGTTAAATCGATTGCGCCGGCTGCAGTAATGCGAACCGCTATGAAATCATTGGCGTATGTACTATCATCTGTATACCCGCCAACAATAATTTTATTGTCAGGCTGTATATACATGCCCGTGATAGTGGTAGAGGTGTTCCCGATATTGATGGTAAATTTTCCGGCGAACCCGAATGTGTTATCAGCTTGTCCGTTGGGGTTTAGCCGGGCAAAAACCAGACTCACTCCAAGAACCGCATATCGGCCGGAAATGACAATCTTGCCGTTGTTGTCAAAGTCCATAGCAATCAAATCGCTGGAGTTGGAAAATTGAATGGTGGCTGATCCACTGGTGTTGAATGTGGGATCTAATGCGCCTGTTGTATCAATTCTGAAAATATACATGTTGATTCCACTCGTACCGCCAACCACAATTTTACCATTGGCATCAACCTTGATACTTCTGCAATAGTTTTCGTTGGTGTTGGGTGTAAATGTTTTTCTTCCATTGCCATTAAATGTGGCATCTAATGTACCATCCGGTTTGATTTTAGCTACAACAAAATCATTGTCAGCTGATGAAACACCGTTTCTTGTAGTGGCTGCAATCCAGATATTATTGTTCGCATCTACATCCAGATTGGCAGCAAGATCGTACTCTGTATTGTTGCCGTTTACATCAAAAACCATGGTGCCGGTTCCATTAAATGTAGGATCCAGATTGCCGGTGGTGTCAATACGGCATACGAAAATATCCATTGAACCTGCGCCCATTCTGCTCGAAGCAATGATAATCTTTCCGTCATTGTCGAATGCGATGCGCGGGTAAATTCCCATCAATGACTGTACGTTCCCCATGTTAATGTAAACCGTACCATCTCCGCTGAAGGTTGAGTCGAATCCGCCGTCTGCCAGATGTCTGGTTACCGGGAGTTCCATGGCACCCGAAACCGGACTTTTAGAGATGCCTACTGTGATGATTCTGCCGTCTGGTTGCAACTTACAATCAAACAGACGATCCATCACATTGTAATAAGTGTATCTTTTGATACCGGTAAAGTTAAAGGTGGAGTCTGTGACGTAATTATAGGTTTGTCCGTTTGTTGCGGTTGAGATACCCAGCAGGAATGCCATTAGGATGGTGAAGAGGACATGTGCTTGTTTAAACATGAGATTGTTCTGGTTTGGTTGACAAAGTAAGGAAATTTTGACTGGACTGAGGCCTGATTTTAGGGAAATAGGAGGTTCCTGCAGCTAAAATCCGACATTTTGATGATGATTTCACCATAAACACCGGTTTTGATGCTTTCAGTGAAAGTTCTGTTGCTGGAAAGGATGGAAAATCCGCTCCCTTCGGGGTTAAAAAACAAACCCCGGAGACGGATGCCTGCCGGGGTTCGTGATCGTGTTTCAGAGATTATCGTACGCCGATTTTTCCTACCCGCATGCCTTGTTCTGAGGTGATGCGGATAAAATACAACTGAGGGGATACAGTGCCAAGGTCAATTTGTGTTTCATAATTGTTGCCACTTGTAACATCTTCTTTATGAAATACTGTTTTCCCCTGAAGGTCGTAGAGGTCAACATTGATTTTTCCTTTTACCCCCGTTACGTTTATTTTGAATTGTCCGTTATTGGGATTGGGCACAACATTTAATCCGATGGCATTGTTCATTTCATCAATTCCGGAAATCTGGAAGATGGTGAGCGTCGCAACGTCGTTCGATGCATTGGCATCGTTATCACCTGTTACCAGCGCATGCAAGGTATAATCGGCCTGCACCGACATGTTGGCTGTTTGCGAGAAGGTGTGTTCTATGCTGTCGCCCGGGTTCAGGGTGATCTGCAAGGTGTCTGTTTGCATTCTTACTCCATTGAGGAAGTAGCTGATGCGGGGATTAACAATCGGTAGTGATCCGTTGTTACGTACAACTGCTTTTACAATTTCACTGGCACTGAGTACCGGCGCACCAACAGGTGAAGTGATGCGTGTGGAGGCTGCATCGGTGAAGTCGCTGAAGTTGTTTGCTGAGTCGCTTGCTTCTACAAGGTAAGCGTGAATACGATAATAAGGTTCGGTGTGACTGCCTCCGTTGTAGCCGGTGTTTAGCAGGTTGGTGTAGGTTTGGAGTACATAACCGAGAGTGGCGTTGCTGCCGGGTGTCACATTGCCGGTGAGGTTGTTGTGAATCGGAATAACCTCCTGGCCCGGACACCATCCGGCGCGTGAGAGCGTCCAGGTGCCGAACTGATTGCTGCAGGTGTTTGATCCGCAATTTGATTTCCAGAGATTATGCGCGAAAGCGTTCGAGCCGTTCACCTGAACGTTATGTGTCATTTGACTGAATTCAGCTGCATTGTTGGTGTTGCCCTGTCCGTGACCAGAGATGGTCATGCGCAGACCGACAGTATTGCTGTTGGTGTTGATTGGAATATTGAAGTTGGGCAGTGTGTATGGAATGCCCGGATCGCCATAGATATGATAATCGGTACTCCAGAGCGGAGTGATTTTCTGAAAAGGATTAGCAGCAGTGCCCTGGATGAATTCAAAGGTGACCGTGAGCAGCCAGCCGCTGGGTCCCCATACCTGAATGTAGGATTGCAGTTTTTGTTTGCCAACGAGTAAGGTTTTGAAATCGGTAACATCTACATCCCAGGGGCCACAGGCTTTTCCGTAGGGAGTTACAAATCGTCCGAGTTCGTATTCCTGTCCGTCTTTGAACAGAGAGATTTTTCCGGCCTGATCCCAGGGGTCGCAGCCGGTGGTAGGGCAGGCCACAGAGATGTGCATGATAATCTGACTCCAGTTTTCCGGACCTTCCGGGAAGACAACGTCGTTGAAATGGACCTGACCGTTGCTCGCAAAGTCATGTTGTACGGCATTGAATGCTACGAGTACATTTCCGCTGGATGGTTTGGTGAGCGTGATGGCCGAAGAGTCATTGCGGCTATCCGCATCGTTAGTGAATGCTGATTTTACGGTGAGCGCAGCGGTGTTGAGTGATGATAGATTTTCAACATTGTTGAAATTTACCGTGTACACTTCGTTGGGCTGCAGCGTTGCATGGATGGTGTCATTGACCGGTGTTCCGTTGTTGACGGTGTACGATACAGGAATGGAAGATACAGTGTTGAATCCTGTGTTTTTTATTCTTGCTTTCACACGTGTTGCACCAGCGAATGCTGTCAGGTTATTGGGTGCCTGAAGGCCGAGTACGGTGACGTCGTTATTGATCAGCTCATATCCGCTCACCCAGGCATTGGCCAGTACAAAGCTGTTGAGTGTACCGTTGTTTCCTCCAGCTGTTGCATCGTTAATGGTTGCGCTGCCAAGACCTTCGTCCATTTTATAATATGCTACAAGTCCGGACTCTGATCCGCTGAGTGAAGCAGTCATGTTGGATTGTATATCATTCTGTGTACGGGCAATATTCCAGATGCGTACTTCGTCGATGGCGCCTTTGAAGGTTCTTCCGCTCCAGGTTGGATCTTCACCAATGTAGATGTCAGTTGGTGAAACGGAGATCGAAGAGGCCGGTGTCCGTGCAATCATTTCGCCATTGATGTAGAGCAATACATTGCTGCCATCAAATACACCGGCGATGTGATACCATCTGTCGGTAAGCATCACGGAGGGGGAGGCCGCAGATTTCCAGGAACCATTGTCGGAAATCATGAATTCGATACTTCCATTGTTGCCACAGCGTAATACATAACCACGGTTAGGTGCATCGATATCTTTCGCTAGGATAGTACCATCTGAAATGCTGTTCTTCCATGCTGCTGCATTGATCCAGGCTTCTACCGTTATCGCTGTAGTAGGATTGAGAGCAGGAGCGTCAGCTATGGTGATCTGGTCATCGAGGCCGTCGAAGTTTACACCGAAGTTCGTGCCGACAGCAAAGTTGCTCACGGTTTTTACGAGCGTATCATTGGTGGCTGTAACGTCGCCGGTTAATCCGGTGTACGTTTTTATTGAGTAATTCTGATACGCAGATAAATCGGCCGTTTGCGTAAAAGTGTACGTGTAACTTCCGAAGGGCGGTACAGTGCCGGTCATGGTTTCAGTAACGGCTGGATTGCTGCCGATTTTATAACTCACAGGGAAATTGCTGATCGGATTCGTGCTGTAGTTGTTGATGGAGACACTTACCGTTTCTGAATTCGTAAGATTGAAATTGGAGACCGGCGTAACCAGTGAGCCTGCTCCAACATCGGGACTGCTGAGGGTGCAGTTGTAGTCGCCACTCGCCCATACTGAAGCCAGTGTTGTATTCATTAAAATGCCGTTATTTCCTCCTGCCACTGCATTTATAACAGCTGTTGTTCCGGTGGTCGCATCAAGCTTCCAGTAACCAACAAGCCCGGGTTCGGTACCCGAAAGGGATGAGCAAATGGTGCTGGTGATTTCTGATTGTGTCCGGCCATAGTTCCAGAATCGTACTTCGTCAATAGATCCGCTGAAGGATCGTCCTGTCCAGCCCGGTGATTCGCCGATGTTGAGGTTCCCGGTTGAAGGAACCATCCCGCCGCTAACGATGGTGAGCCCGCGTAAAACACCGTTGATATAAATCATGATGGAGTCTCCGGAGTATACACCGGCCAGATGATACCATACACCGGTTTGCATGATGGGAGCAGAGGTAGCCGTTGTCCAGTTGCCGGCAATGCTCACATTGAATTCCGCTTTCCCATTCTCTGCGGCACGAAGATCAAAACCATTGTTTTGTCCTACGTTGTTGCCGGTGCAGATAACACTGCCTTTGTAGATCGGCGTTTTCCAGGCTGTAGCGTTGATCCAGGCTTCTACGGTTACTCCGGATGATCCCTGAAGCGCTGCATACGGAGTTACACGTACGTAATCATTGACTCCGTCAAGGTTTAAATGATATTGTGCTTTCGCTGCATTACCAGCTGTGATCAGCAGTAGAAGAGAAAGGCAATATTTGATTAATTTTTTCATTGGTTGTTATGGGATGTGTTAATTTGCAATGATAAATGGTTTGGTGGCGGTAGCGTTGTCTCTTGTAATTTTCAGGAAATAGAGGCCATTGCTGAAGTCGCTGATGTCAAATGTCTGAATCAACTCATTGCTTCTCCAGATCTGCATGCGTTTTCCGAAGGTGTCCAGCAATTCGATTTCAGTACCGGCAATGTTGGTGAGGGTTACGTGTTGTTGTGCGGGGTTCGGCTGAACATTGATGAGTTTGCTCCAGGCTGGTGCTTCTGAAACGGATACCAGCGGACTACTTCCTACACCGATGGCGTAGTATTTATTCTCGAGGTTTATGCCGCTGAATTTTACAACGGTTCCATTGGCCAGCAGAGAGGAAGCTGCTGCTACTGCTGTGAAGTTTTGTGAAGTGGAATCGCGCGTCAGCAAGGTGTAGTTTCCAACAGCAAGGTTTTTTGTAAGGGAGTCGTCCCCGCCTGCAGCATTGGAGAGGTTGAAGTATAGATCGGATGCAATATTTCCTCCCTTATTGAAGTACCATTCGCGGGAGGTGCGTTCAAAATCAACAGGCGCTCCTGCAGGTAACCAGGAAGTGGAAACACCAATGGAGTCGTTGTGACCGTACACAGCATAGTCAAATGCTTTCGGCTGAATATTCGCAATCAGATTTAATCCGTTGGTAGTGGTAGCGTAATTGTAGAGTGAAGGATCTTTGCCAAACCATACACCGTTTACATCAACCATGTTGTACATTTCGTCTCCGCCAACTGCAGCGTATGAAGTTGACCACGACCAATACGCAGCTCCTGAACTCATCGTGCCGTTGCTTCCGTTTCCGGTGAGATCGGGTAAAGTGTTCCCTGATGATTGGTTAAAGTCCCAGTAGGCGACAAGTCCGGGTTCATTGCCCTGAAGGTGTTTGTGCATGGTGGATTTAATATCATCCTGCGTGCGCACTACACTCCAGATTCTGATTTCATCGATATTTCCGAAGCTCTGGAAGTTGGTCAGGTCCCAGGGAGCAATGCCGATGATGAACGGATTGGTGCTCGATGCAATGGCGTTTCCGGTGAGAGGTAGTCCGGTTACGGGTTCGCCGTTTACGTAACAGATCATCTGTGCCCCGGATCCGAAGGTCGTGGCAAAATGTACCCATGCTGAATCGACAGGAGTGCTACCCGCCTGAATGGTGTTAACAGTAGGATTCCAGATCTCGGAGTAGTTCTGTCCAAGCTGCACTCCCATGAGGTAACCATTGTCGAAACTGGGCGTTACTTTTCCCATGATCTTCTGATTCCAGGTGGAGTTGTACATGCGAATCCATACTTCCATCGTTAACTCGTTGCCGGTGTTGAGGATGTTGTTGGTGCCGCAGTTGAAATACACAGCTGGCTTCGTGCCGGCATTCCAGGTCGGATAATCAAGATAGAAGCTGTTTCCTGCCGGTGTTTGCGCTGATATGTTGAGCGCTGACAGTACGGCAATGAAACCGAAGAGCGTAGATTTTATGTTCATGGTTTTGGGGTGTTCGGAGTAGAGAGGTGTCAATTCTTCAGTTAAAGGTAGGTTTAATTTTTATCCCACCAAACTTTCGTGGATGCTGCGTCCGGTCCCTGCTGATTGATAGCAGCGTTGTAATGAACTGAGTTCAGGCTGACTTCAGTGGCCGGATAGGTGAAACGGTTAGGATAGGTGCTTGTATTGATGGGATTGTTGTTGTAATCGGTCAGCACAGGATATCCTGTACGGCGGTAATCAGCATAGGCCTCGTAACCGTTCTGAAAGGTGAAGGAGATCCACTTTTGATTGATGATGGCTTCGAGTGAAACAGGTGGCAGCGAGGCAATATAGCTGCTGATCTGTGTAGAAGTTATACCCGATCCGGTGTAGGACTGTATGTTGGCAGTAACCCCTTCTTCGTATAACTGTTGCGCATTACCGTTCCACCAGCCGTTGAGTGCCGCTTCCGCTTTCAGAAAACAGACTTCAGCATAACTCATGATCATCCCCGGCGCATCTTGTTTCAGAAACCAGGTGCCGATTTTGGATACGTCGGAGGCATCGGTGTTGTAGTTGCTCCAGATAGAGGAACCGGCAGGGACAAGGTTCGGTACTCCTTCGTAATCGGGTATGCCAATGATGATGGATTCCGTAGTGTATTGTGCAAACACTTTGATACGGGGATCATTGTTTACTTTGAGTTTGTCGATGAGATATTTCGATGGATATGTTTTTCCTCCGGCTTGTCCGCTCTGAATGAGATCGAATAACGGGTTTCTGATTTCTCCGCTGTAAGGGAAGAGGGCATTATCGCTGTTGGATGTAATGAAGCTTGCATTTTGTAATGCTGCTACTTCCGCTTGCGTAGTTGCGGGATCTGCTACACTGAGGTGCATGGCCAGACGCAGTCGCAGAGAATTGGCAAACTGCGTCCATTTCACCACCGAACCTTTGTACAGTGGATCAGCATTACCGGGAAAAATTGCTTTTGAGGGATCCATGATGGCAGTTGCAGATTTCAATTCGCTGATCAGGAATTTATAGATGTTCTGCTGACGATCATACGCCGGTGAGAAATTGAGATTCGCTGCGCCTTGCAATGCTTCTGAGCAGGGGATGTCACCGAACAGATCAGTGAGCTGCGAGAAGAGATACACCTGCCAGATTCTCGCCATCGCGTTTTTGTTGACGAGATAGGCATTGCCTTCGGTTAATCGCTGCACTTCGCGTGCATTGATCAAAGCTTGCGAGTAGTATTCTGTCCACAAGGCATCTTTCCCGTCATTGCTGTCGTATTCATTGCCGGCATCTACTCCTCCCAGTGTCGCAAAGTTCATGTTCCAGTTCATCAGCAGCCAGTAGTGTACATTGGCATTGGTGATGTAACTGCCCATTCCTTTTACAACTGAATACGTGAACAGATAGTCGGGGTTGGTGGAAACCGGCGCGTTGGGATTGACATTGAGTTCATCCATCGATTTCCTGCAACCGGGAGCAATAGTAAACAGCAGGATCGCCGTTAACAGCGTGAAGCGGAGTGTGCGTTTGTTCTTCATGTTGCCGTGGATCAAAGGGTGATTTTTATGTTGATGCCGATGCTGCGTCGCGTGGGCCATGAATATATCTCATAGCCCTGGCCGTTACCATTGGTGTAGGAGGATTCGGGATCGATGTTCGGCGCGCCACTGTAAATGAGCCAGAGGTTGCGGCCGGTGAGGGCTACGCTGAGTCCCTTGAGGTGCATGCGGCTGCGGATTTTTTCCGGGACATTGTAACTGATCGTGAGTTCCCGTAGCTTGACGAAGCTCGCATCATATATAAATTGTTCGTGGATCTCGTTGGTCCATTCGGAGAATTGTCCCCAGTATAGTTCGGGGTTTACGTACACCGTATTCGGCTTTCCGTCAACGGTGACACCTTCTGCAAGATATCCGCCTGTCGCTACCCAGTCTTCCGGTGCAATACCGGCTTCAATCCTTGCGGCTTCTGAGGCGTACCATTCGTCACGGCCTTCCAGTGTGCTTTCCAGATTTCCGGAGTATCCGCTGGCGTACATGTTGGTGCCGCTGAACATATCTCCGCCTACACGATAGTCGATGAGAAAACTCAAAGCGAGATTTTTATAATTGAAGGAATTGCGCACACCACCGGTGAATTTGGGATTGTAGTTGCCAAGCACTCTGGGTTTGTCATCTCGGATGTACATGCCGTGTTCATCAACGAGCTTATTCCCGTTTTCATCGCGTTTGATGCCGTAGCCAACAATATCTCCGTAGGCATTTCCCGGACGTGCTTCAAAGGTGAGGTTCCATTGGTAAAACAGCTGATAGGCTTCAAGACCCTCCGTGAGCGCAATAACTTTGTTTTTGTTGTGCGCGAAATTGAAATCTGCGTTCCAGCGGAAGTTTTTCTTTTCTACGGGAACGGTGCGCAATTGAATTTCTATACCGTTGTTGGAAATCTCTCCGCTGTTGATGATGGCCGTTGCATATCCTGAGGTAGCAGATACGCTGGCCGGGAGAATCTGATTACGTGTATTGGAATGATACCAGGTGAAGTCGAAACCAATGCGGCCATTGAAGAATATCAACTCTGTGCCGAGTTCGATATTCGTCGTGATTTCGGGTTTCAGATTCAACAGGGGAATGGATGGATCGAGCTGATACATCGGTGATCCGTTGAAGGAACCGGCAGAAGGATACGAGTAGCTGGTACGGTAAGGATCCGTATCGCGACCAACTTTCGCCCATGAGGCACGCAGTTTTCCAAAGGAGAGTACACGATCATTCATCTTCAGCGCTTCGGTGAAAACAAAGCCAGTGCTGAGCGAAGGATAGAAATATGATCTGTTTGATTTGGGTAAGGTGCTGCTCCAGTCGTTCCTTGCTGTGATGTCCATGAAGAGCCAGGTTTTGTAGGCGAGTTGTGCAAAGGCGTAGAGTCCGTTCGTGCGGCTTTCGGAGAGATGCGTATTTACCGTCGGACGATTGACACTGTTTTCAATGCTGTAGAAATAGGGAATAGCAAGTCCACCATCAGTCCGCTCAGAGGTGTTTTCAAATCTTTTTTGCAATGTGCTTCCTCCGATGTTGGCTACATAACTGATGTCTTCGTTGATTTTATTGTCGTAAGTAAAGAGGAAGTCGCTTTGATATTGTTTGTTGTTCGACCAGCCGGTAGTGTAGGAGCCAAGCGTATTCGATATTCCGTTGTAGGCTTCCCGTTCGTCGTTGCGCGTAAAATTGAAATCCGCATTGGAGCGGATCAGCGCCTTCAGGTGTTTATCAATGGTGTATGTGGCGGAGACGATGCCGATCACACGGTCACGGGTATCCGCATTTATTTCGTACTGCCGGTGCCAGTAAGGATTGGTCATCCAGTTCCAGTTGGTGTACCAGGTGGTTTCTTTGCCGCTTTCGTCCATCTGATGTCCTTCGAGTGATTCGGCACTGATGTGGCGGGGCATCATGATGTAATTTCTCGGCGCACTGAAGCTGTTGGCCAATCCGAGTCTGTTCTCTGCCTGCTGATTGCTGTAGGTGGCGGATACGTCGATGCTGAGTTGGTCGGAGATGTTTGCGGTAGTGCGGGCCGTTACATTGGTGCGATGGAGATTGGTGTTGGGTACAATATCCTTCGTTGTAAAATTTCCGGCGGATAAACGATACGTGACTTTTTCATTTCCTCCCTGTAAGGAGACGTTGTTGACTGCAGTGATGCCGGTCTGGAAATAATCGCGGTAGTTATCCGGTTGCGGACTGAAGGATCGCAGTTGTCCGTCCCAGTCGCGGATGGTTTGTCCTTCCATCTTCGGTCCCCAGCTGCCGAAGGCGGATGCGCTGGCGGTGTTGTAGGTGTACACGCCTTCTTTCAGTTCCCAGGGACCTTCAAACTTTCCGTTTCTGCCGGCACCATACACATCCTGAAATTTGATATGGATGTACGGCAACTCTACCGTCGTTGAACTGTTGAAGCTGATGCCGATGCCTTTCGATGCACTTCCTTTCTTCGTGGTGATGACGATGACGCCGTTAGCAGCCATCGATCCGTACAGAGCCGCCGCATTCGGACCTTTCAGCACGCTTACCGATTCGATATCGTCGGGATTGATATCGCTGATCCCGTTGCCATAATCGCGACCTCCCCATTGTGTAGTAGAGTTCGACGTATTGTTCTCCACCGGTACACCATCAATCACAAAGAGCGCCTGATTACTGCCCGAGAGTGAAGTCACGCCGCGAAGAACAATCCTGCTCGACGAACCCGGACCACCTGTTGTAGAGGAGATGTTAAGACCGGCTACCGTTCCCTGCAACTGATTTACGAAGCTTGCATCTCTGGCGGTTTGCATTTCCATCCCCTTGATCTCCTGCACCGCATAGCCCAATGCTTTTTTCTCCCGCTTAATACCCAGCGCCGTAATTACCACCTCCTTGCTGCTTTTATTATCTGCCATCAATGCAACGTTGATCACAGTGCGATTATTAATTGCGATGAGCTGCGTTACCATGCCAATAAAGGAAATCTGCAGCGTATCACGACCGGGTGGAACAACAAGTTGGTAACGGCCATTAACATCCGTGATCGCTCCGTTTGTTGTTCCTTTAACTTGTATGCTGGCACCCGGCAACGGACTATTGTCGCCGGCCGCGGTTACGACACCTGTAATTGTCACATTCTGAGCTTGTAAAGACAATGAAAAAAGCAGAAATGAGAGTAGGGTTAGGATAGGTTTTGGCATGCTGAAAGATAAATAAAAATGAATTGGATTTTTTCAAGAATTCGCTGTGTCGCATGGACTGTCGGAGAACGCAATTTCAACATCGGGAATTCCAACTGCGATTGATACACAGTGCTGTACCCCCCCCCCTTTTTTTGGAGATCAGGACGTTCGATACTCATGAGGAAGCTAGTCCGTTTCTTAGGGGTGAATCAACTTGTGGGCTTTAGATCCGTTCACCCGAATGAAATACATACCGGAAGGAAGTTTTGCTGTTCGGATTGAAGTTTGTCCGGCGTAGATGTGTTGGCGGTAGATGTTTCTGCCATCGATATCGGAGATTGTTAATTCCCCTTCTTGCTGACTGTGCACCTGAAGTTCATCGTTGAATGGATTGGGTGATGCATGAAAGGAAAGATCCGCAGTGTATTCGGTAATTCCGGTGGTTTGCAATACCGGTTTCCAGCGAAGCATCGCACAATCTTCATTTACGGCCGAGCTATAAACAATCGTACCGGTCATCAGAATTCGTCCATCGTTCATAACGGCCATGCCATTACCCAGTTCATCAACACCTCCGGCAATAATAGGAGTTTGCACATATCCGTTACCGTTAAAGGTCAGGTCGAGAGCGCCTGCATCGGTAATACGGGTTGCTATGAAATTACTACCCTGGCCGGTAACGTCTGCATAACCGCCGGCGATGATGCGGTTGTTACTTTGAATGTGAATCGCAGTTGCGCTGCAGGAATAACCGGCGATGGTGGCTGTAAACTTACCTCCGGTGCCGAAAGTATTATCGAGGATGCCTGCAGGGGTTAAACGAGCAACAGCGAAACTTGAACTGGAGGAACCAACCTGTCCAACAACGACAATTGCATTGTTGGTGTCAATATCCATATCGGCTAAATCAGAACCCGATCCAAATGTAAACGAGTTGTAACCGGTTGTATTGAATGATGGATCGAGCACACCGGTGGAGTCAATGCGGAAAACAAGCAGATTCGCTCCTGCAACACCGGCGATAACGAGTTTGCCGTTCTGATCAACTTTGATGCTTCGGGCAAATTCAGCAGATCCGGTCAGATTGAAAAGCTTCTTACCATCTGTGTCGAAGGTGTTATCGAGTGTACCATTTGATTGCACTTTGGCTACTGCGAAGTCGTTGTCAAGCGGAGAAAATCCGTTACGGGTCACTCCGGCGAGCCAGATTGTTCCGTTTTCAGCAATGTCGAGTGCATTGGCCATATCGGGAAGCGATGTTTGTCCGGTTATATCGAAGGAGAGTGATCCGGTTCCGTTGAAAGTTGGATCGAGTGCGCCGGTACTGTCGAGGCGGCAAACGAAAATATCATTGCTGGTGCCGCTACCCATACTGGAAGCGGCGGCTACAATTTTTCCGTCCGGTGCTATTTGCACTTTTGGTGTTTGGCCGCCAATAGAGCCCAGATTTCCAAGCGGAATATAGATGGTCCCGTTTGCTGTTCCGAAAGAAGTGTCGGGATCGCCATTTGTGAGAAAACGCGAAACGGAAAGCACGAAACTGGAGGTCGCTGTGTTTTTGGAAAGCCCCGCTGTTACCAGTTTTTCATCCGGCTGCAATGCACATCCATAAAGACGGTCGATGTTATTGAAATAGGTGAAATCTTTCAGTCCATTACCACTGAAGGTCGAATCAAGCTGGTAAGAATAAGTCTGACCAACCGAGTAGTTTTGGTACGACAGCAGCAATACCAAAGTGAAGAGTAAGCGTGTTTTCATATTGAATCAATCTACAGACAAATATATCGGGATATTGCAATGGTTTTATCGAAAAATAATTCGTATATATTTGAAATACATCACTATACAACTTAGGGATTTCGATTAGGTAGGGCAAAAAATGCGTGAAAACGATCCAATCCGGTTTTTCTCCATTCCGTTTGCAGAAATTCTTATGAATATCGTACCTTCGCACTCCGTTTCGGAAACCGGTTGACCTCAACCATCAACCCCGAAACAATAATTCCCGGAGAGGTGTCCGACAGCGCCGTGAAGACTTGTTCTTCACGGGTGGTAGAAGGAGCACCAATCCACCCAACCAGTATCAATAATTCCCGGAGAGGTGTCCGACGGCGCCGTGAAGACTTGTTCTTCACGGGTGGTTGAAGGAGCACCAATCCACCCAACCAGTATCAATAATTCCCGGAGAGGTGTCCGAGTGGTTGAAGGAGCACGCCTGGAAAGTGTGTATAGGTCAAAAGCCTATCGCGGGTTCGAATCCCGCCCTCTCCGCCAAAGCAACAAGAAAAAATGCCCCGCAAGGGGCATTTTCATTTTAAAAGATTTTTTTAGCTCAAGCTCGCTTGAGCTAAAAAAATCTTTTAAAATGAAACGAAAGGCGAAGCCTTTGTTTTTTCTTGTTGCTTTGAAGCCCCCCCCAGCGGGATCATCAGGAGTAAGACCCGTCAAGGGTCGCACCTCCTGATAATCCCTCCCTCTCCGCCAAAGCAAATTGAATTAAATGCCCCGCAAGGGGCATTTTTTATTTCTGAATTTTTGGAATCGAGCTCGCTTGAATTTCCAAAAATTCAGAAAAAAAATAGCACGGGCCTTGGCCTGTGCTATTTAATTCAAATTGCTTTGAAGCTTTACGAAGCAGCGTGACTACGAAGTAGTCTCTGCTGCTTGGCCCCCCCAGCGGGATCACCGGGAAGCAGAGACCGCTCTGCGGTCACGCTTCCCGGTAATCCTCTACTTGGAATGGATCGCATTGTGGCATTCTCACCGGGAAGCAGAGACTGCTATGCGGTCGCACTTTCAGGCCAATTCTATAACCTTCGTAACAATCAGAACTCTTAAAACCCATTCAACATTTACAACATTTATAACTCCCGGTTTCGAAGAAAACGGGATATAACAGCCTCGTCAGGCCATTGGCCTGGCAAGACAAAACCATGGCCTGATTCAGGATGTTTCTTACCTTTGCCTTCCCAAACATCTAATTTACCATGAAAGTTATCAGAAGAGCTTCCGCCACCTGGAAAGGTACCGGAAAAGAAGGTTCAGGAACAGTAAGCACACAAAGTACTGTGCTGAACAATACACAGTTTTCATTCGGATCACGCTTCGAAGAAGGCGTAGGTACCAACCCCGAAGAACTCGTCGGCGCTGCGCATGCAGGCTGCTTCAGCATGAAATTAAGTTTCATCATCGTAGCTGCAGGATTCACTGCTGATTCTATCAACACCAGCGCGAAAGTGACCTTGGAAGATGGAAAAATCTCTACCATCCACCTCGATGTAAAGGCGAAAGTGCCGGGTATGAGCGCTGATCAGTTTGCAACTGCCGCCAGCGAAGCAAAAGCAAATTGTCCGATCTCTAAATCATTGAATGCAGAGATCACCATGGACGCTGCCCTGGAAGCGTAAACTCCTCTCTGCAGAAAAAACGAAAGCCATTTCTTCGGAGATGGCTTTTTTATTTTTGGTAGGTATTCCAGTGTTGCAGCAACGCATCAGCAATCATCTGGTCGTCGATGCCGCGGATGCATTCAAAGTGTCCCTTCGGACATTTATCAAAGCCGATTTTGGAACAGGGCCTGCACTTCAGACTGTTGTTTTCGATAATGATACTTTTTTCTTCTTCTCCGGGAAGATAGGGCGACATGCCGAAAGAGGGTACGGTATTGCCCCAAACGGATACAATAGGTTTGCGAAACGATGCGGCGATGTGCATAAGTCCGGTGTCGTGTGTGAGGACCACGGTGGACTCGCGGAGCAAAATCGCCGACTCTGCCAGACTCATCTTCCCGCAGGCATTCACCACCATCTCTCCACAAGCCATCACAATCTGCGCTCCGCGCGTACGGTCTTCCTTCCCTCCTAAAACAACCACCGGCTTGCCCGTTTTCTGAATGATACGGCTGATCTTTTCGCTGGGCATAATCTTGGTGCTGTGCTGCGCACCGATGGCAATGGCAATGTAGCCGTTGCGATGGGATGCCGGCAGTTCGTCGATCGGATTTTTTGTAGCATCGGGAATGAAAAAACGAAGTCCTTGCTGATCGTTCTTTACTCCGAATTTTTTTACGGTGGAGAGATAACGGTCTACGATATGAATGCCCGGCATCTTGTTGATGTGCAGATTCACCAGCATCCATTTTTCGATGTTGAGTTTCGGAAAAGAATAACTCTTCGTTTTTAATGCGCGCTTGAGTCGGAGGGTGCGGATGTTATGGTGAAGGTCGATGACGGCATCAAATTTTTCTTTCTTCAGTTCATCTATCACATCATCCAGCGTCCCGTCGGTGGTCCAGAGTCGGTCAATACCCGGATCGTTTTCCACTACCTGCCGGAAGTTTTCCTTGGTGAGATAATGCACTTCCGCACCCGCCACCTGTTGCTTCAGACAACGGATCACAGGAGAGGTGAGCACGATGTCACCAATGGAACTGAAACGGACGATGAGGAACTTGGGCAAGACCGTGGGTTTGGCAGCCCAAACTTAGCTAAATTCGCGGCATGCAGCTCATCGATACGCATCTTCATCTCTACGCCGAAGAATTCAACGCCGACCGTAAAGCCCTGATTGCCGCAGCCAAAGCGGATGGAGTGGTGCAGATGCTCCTCCCGAACATCGACCATACGTCGCTGGAGGGGATGCAGCAACTGGCAGCCGACTATCCCGGGTATTGTTTGCCGATGATGGGACTGCATCCCTGTTATGTGAAAGAGGGTTTTGAAACAGAGCTGGCGCTGGTGGAGCGGGAACTGCGAACCGGGAAATACATCGCGGTGGGGGAGATCGGGATGGACCGCTACTGGGATCTCGAACACATCTCCCAACAGGAAGAAGCCCTCAAACAGCAACTGCGTTGGGCGCATGAGCTGGATCTGCCGGTGGCCTTGCATACCAGAAATGCTAACGAAGAAGTGATGGCCATTATCCGCGAGCTCAACCTGCCCGGACTCCGCGGCGTTTTCCATTGCTTCAGCGGATCGGTAGAACAGGCAAAGGCGATGATTGAACTCGGCTTTTATCTCGGTATCGGCGGAGTAGTCACCTACAAAAACGGTGGTATCGACAAAGTGATGCAGGAAATCTCCCTCGAACACATCGTACTCGAAACCGACGGACCCTATCTCTCTCCCGTACCACACAGAGGGAAAAGAAATCTCCCCGGCTATATTGTACATGTTGCGGAGAAGCTGGCAGAGATTAAAGGAATTTCAAAAGAAGAACTGGGTGATATAACGTCGGCGAATGCCCGAAAACTGTTTCGTTTATGAAAAAGATACTGATCATCTACACCGGTGGAACTATCGGCATGCACCACGACGCGAAAGGCGCTCTCAAACCCTTTGATTTCGGCAAAGTAAGCGAACAGGTACCCGAGCTGAATCATCTGGGTTGTAAGCTCAGTCATCACGCGTTTGATGAACTCATCGACAGCAGTAATGTAACTCCGCAGTTCTGGGTGAAGCTGGCGAAAACCATTGATAAGTACTACGAAAAGTACGATGGATTCGTGATTCTCCACGGCACGGATACCATGGCGTATTCGGCATCTGCGCTCAGCTTCATGCTCGAAAATCTCGCGAAGCCTGTCATCTTCACCGGATCACAACTACCGTTAGGGGCTATCCGAACAGATGCAAAGCGGAACCTGATCACTTCGGTAGAAATCGCGGCCGGAAAAGTGCTGGTGCCCGAAGTCTGTATTTACTTCAACAATCAGCTGTTCAGAGGAAACAGGGCAGAGAAATTTACGAGCTCTATGTTTGACGCTTTTCAGTCGCTGAACTGCGCACCGCTCGCTACCGTTGGCGTCAGCATCGAATTCAATCACGACCTCATCGCGAAACCGTCACGAAAAAAGTTAAAGGTACATACACAACTCGAAACCAATATCGGACTCGTCCGCATTTTTCCCGGCATCACCGACACCTGGATGGAACATATCTTAAGTGTCCCCGGATTAAAAGCCCTCGTGATGGAAACCTACGGCAGCGGAAATGCACCCACTGACCCGAAATTCATTCATTCACTCGCGACGGCCATACGTCAGGGTTTGATTGTGGTAAATGTTTCCCAGTGTTCAGGCGGAAGTGTTGAGCAAGGGAAATACGAAACGAGCAGGTTGCTGAAAGAGATCGGCGTCATCAGTGGTGTGGATATGACTACGGAAGCAGCTCTTACCAAGTTGATGGTGTTGCTGGCCCGTGATAAAGAAGACCGCAAAGCTGTAAAGAAAGACATGATGAAGCCGCTCTGCGGAGAGATGAAAACAGAATAATACGCCGTATTATTTCTTTCCTTCCAGAAACAAGGCTTTCAGTTCTGTTGCATCTTCCGCCTTCATTTTCCCTGCCAGAATCAATGCCAGCTGACGACGGCGTAAAGCTCCTGCATACCGTTGCTTTTCTTCTTCAGTTTCCGGCACCAGTTCCTGTACCTGAATCGGGTTGCCCAGCTGATCAACGGCCACAAAAGTGTAAATAGCTTCATTGCATTTTACTTTTTTGTGGCGCATATTATCTTCCACCCACACATCGATACAAACTTCCATTGAAGAGTTGAACGACCGTGAAACCTTTGCCTGTAAGGTCACAATATCGCCCAGTTTGATAGGCTGATTAAAAGCAACGTTGTTTACCGATGCAGTTACAACGATACGTCCGCAATGGCGATGAGCGGATATGGCTGCCGTTATATCCATCCAGTGGAGCAGACGCCCTCCCATTAAATTGCCTAATGTATTGGTATCGTTAGGCAGTACGATTTCTGTTGAAATGGCGATGCTGTCTTTCGCTGTTTTACCCTGCATGATCTAAGAATTTCGGCAAAGGTAACCAAGAAGGACTGAAAATGCATTAGTGGCTGATAATCAATGGCTAATAATATGTGTTTAAGGGTTGTAACCCACCCCTGGCTTTTTTCTATTTATGAAGAGGCTTTCATTAACCCAATTCGGGGATTCATATACCAAGATAGGGTGAGTCTTTACTGAAATAATTATGACGGCGTTTATTATTGCCATAAATTGCGTTTCGGGATAAAAAGGTGGCTTCCGGCTTATGGAGGTATGGATGCCTTTTGCCCTTCGTGAAGAAAAAACAACCCTTGAATAAATGAAAACTGTGTTAGCGCAAAAGTTATGCAAATGGAAATGGAGCCTTTCGCTCCTGATGTTGATCTGGTTGTCTTCCGCTCAGGCTCAGAACTATCATCTGAACTTTGATGGAGTACCTCAGTACACGAATTACTGGCAGGAGAATGGTTATAACTGGAGTGTTGATCTGAACAACGGTTCATATATTTCCCCCGGTTTGTCCATTTCCGGAAGTAATAAACTTGAACTGGCGCAGGGAACAACTGTACTTGAGGCATGCAGAATTTTCAATGCGCAGACCGTCTTTCTGCGTGCAGAAAACTTTGCCAATGGTATTCAGATGATCGTTGTGAAAGGGGAGCAGGTGCCGGGCGTAACCTATGATTCGGTTGTCGTTACCGGCGTTCTCAATGCTAACCCGAATACCTACCTCCCGGTGAACATTCCCTGGCCGGGAATTAAGCGCCTGGTGTTTGAAGTGCAGGAAAACCCAACACCCAATCAGCCGGTGGGAATTTTATTCGCCGACTCATTGTCATACAATATCACCGGTATTCCTTGTCCGCCTCCGGTGGCCGTGATCAACAATCCCATTAAGCAGGGATATGATCAGCAATTGACACATATCGAACTGCAGACCTACAATGGTTCCTGTATGACCTTTCAATGGCAGCTGGATTCAGGTCTGGGTTTCCAGAACATTCCGCTGAATAACGGAATCTTCTTCGGTGATAATCTTCCCTACGTAGATATTTTCACCACTACGCTGGCCATGGATGGCTGGCAATTGAGGTGCGTGGTAACGGATTACTGCGGTACGACAATTTCTGATACAACTGAGTTAAATGTTGATGTCTGTACGTTTTCTCCGGTGATTACATCCAATTCTCCCACCAATACTTTTTGTGATGGTGATACTGTAATATTGTCGGTGACACAAGGGGATAATTACTATTGGTCGACTGATGAAATTACTCAAACGATTTCTTTCGTTGCCACTCCTTATAACTATAATTTTTATTCTGTTTCAGTGGATAGCGCCGGTTGTATTGTGAATGCTCCATCCATCAACCTGACTGTTAACTACACTCCATCTTTTAATGCCTATGTAACGAATCCAAATTGTTACGGTGAGGACGCAATCGTGACGATTGACGAAGATTTTGGAGCATTTCAGCCGGTTCCGACCGGAACCTATTATGTCTCGTTTACCGGTGCAGATACTACCGTTTATTATGATGTGATCGGTTCCAACGGATGTATTGGTCAAACTTCAGCCTTCATAGAACAACCCGCAAAATTGCAGGTTGGTTCGGTGGTAACTACTCCGGCAGTTTGTCCGGAGGATTTTACTGGTGCAATCACCGTCTCCGGTTTTTCTGGCGGCTCTCCTGATCCTTATTCAAACTCCGGATACTGGACAATGGTGGATGGGTATCAAGGCTTCTTTTATGATGAAGATGGTGTTGTTACAGATGTTCATCCCGGTAGTTACACGGTTACTGTTTATGATGGACATTCGTGCTCGCTTGTAATCGACACACCGGTTGTCGTAACTTCCACCTCGACACTTCAGGTACAGTTTACGCCTGATCTGCAGATTGTTTGTGGCGCTTCAGCAAACGCCACACTATATGCTAACGGTGGTGTGCCTCCGTTAATTTATATTGTTGATGATTACAATACGGTTTTTTATGGCCCGGATACTATTGTGGATTCTCTGGTCGTCAGTGTTCCTGTAGGGTCTTCGTACCATGCTATAATTACTGACCAGGCCGGTTGTGAAGTTAATTCCGGACTTGTATCAGTCGCTGCGCAGGTAGTGCCGGCTCCTCCGGTTTTATCCAGTGGTGCCCTGAATTTCTGTGCAGGTACTACAGTGAATCTGAGTATTGCTACCGATGGCGGTTCATCGTTGAGTTTTGATGGTGTGGATGATATTGTAACCGGTTTGGATGAAAATCTGCCGAAAGATGGTGATGCAGCTACGTACGAGGGATGGATTAAACCAGGCGTGCTGAATCAGGATGCAGTGGTTTTCTCTTATGGCGATCCTGCTCAGACTACCAATAGATTGGAATTGCGTTATGTAAACGGTAAGCTGGGTTTTTATAACGGAGATGGAGGTGATTTAGGAAACACAACTATCAACCCGGGAGAGTGGACCCACGTTGCATTGGTGTGGAATGGATTTGGAATTGAAGCGTATGTAAATGGAGTAGAGCAGTTCAATAATGAATCCTGGCTGGATGTGGATTCGTCTTACTTCACTTTTGGCGGAGGATTGTCGGCCACTCAGAATAATTTCTTTAACGGTCTCATAGACGAATTCAGAGTGTGGGATTATGCCATGGATTATGTTGAAATACTCAACATGAGTGCGTTTTCCGCTGATACTTCCCTGAGTGGTATGGTGAGTTCATATCAGATGAATGAGGGTGCCGGTGCTACTACGGTAGATGCGAAATCTCCCTTGAATATCGGCGGAACACTTCTGAATGGTACCGCCTGGTCTTCCGAAGGAGCCCCGATAAATAATTATGGATTTATTCAATGGTCGGGTGGAGTTGCCGGTGAAGATTCGCTGGCTGTTACTACTGCCGGAACATACAGTGTACTGGTTTCATCTGTTGGTGGATGTTCTGCCACAACAAGCATCACACTTACTACACAAACCTGTATTCTTCCATACTATCCGCCTCCCGGTGGAGGTAAAATCACCGACCTGATCGGACCGGAGCTGACGCAGTTATACATCAATCAGAATAACCTCGATCCGGATTCAGTGGCGGATATTTACAATATCTTAAGCGATAGTGTGTTCATCGAAGTCATTGTAAACAGTGGAAAGTTCGATTCAACACTTGCCTTGTTGCAGACTCCGCCTTACGGAATGACGGATACCATCGACAACGGACTGAATGAATTTATCATCACCGGTAAATATCCGATTGCCAATCTTGCGAAACTCGATAGTCTTCCTTCATTGATTAATTACTGTCGTCCGTATTACCCTCCTGTTGCTGCCAGTGGTATCGCCTATTCTAAAGGAGATGTATCTATGATTTCCGATTCTGCCCGTTCGGCTTTTGGTGTTAGCGGAGCGGGAGTGAAGATCGGTGTTATCTCTGATAGTTATAATACAATAGCAGGCAATCCGGCACAGGTTAACGTCGTGAATGGTGATTTACCAGGAACAGGTAATACTGCCCATACTACGCCGGTAGAGGTATTGATGGATTATCCTTATGGTACCCGCACCGACGAAGGTCGTGCGATGTTGCAGATTATTCATGATGTTGCTCCCGATGCGTCGCTGGCATTCCGGACCGGATTCGTCAGCGCCGGTGATTTTGCTGAAGCGGTGCGTGAATTGCGTGATGCCAACTGCGACATCATCGTTGATGATGTTACGTATATTACTGAGCCTTTCTTCCAGGATGGCCTTGTTGCTCGTGCTGTGAATGAAGTGCGTGACGATAGCGTGGCGTATTTCTCGGCTGCCGGTAACTATGGCTCCAAGTCGTATGCTGCGACCTTTAATCCGGTACCCGCTCCCGGCGGACTCACCGGTACTGCACACGATTTCGGTGGAGGAGATATTTATCAGAGCGTAAATCTTGCCACCGGTAACTATACAGTGGTATTACAATGGAATGATTCTATTTATTCACTCGGTCAATTGCCGGGCGCACAGCATGATCTGGATATTTATCTTACCGATGATGCAGGGAATATCCTTTTCGGATTTAACCGTAAAAACAATTGGGGTGATCCAATCGAAGTGTTGCCGTTTACTGTAAGCGGCTCCGGACAAGCGAACATCATGGTGGTGAAATCATGGGGCGCCGGTAATCCTGAATTTAAGTATATCGTGTTCCGTGGTGAAATGCAGATCATGGAATACAGCAGTACCGGAAGTGCAACGTTGGTGGGACAAGCTAACGCAGAAGGTGCAATGGCTGTTGGTGCGGTGTTGTATACAAATACGCCGGCGTATGGAGTGAATCCTCCAACACCTGCATCCTTCTCTTCTCGAGGTGGTGCTCCGGTATATGGTGTTGTAAGAAACAAGCCTGACTTCATGGCGCCAAATGGAATTAATACCACCGTGAGTCTCGGCGGACAAAATATCGACGGCGATGCTTTCCCGAATTTCTTCGGTACTTCCTGCGCAGCTCCTCATGCTGCAGCAATGGCAGCCCTGGTGAAAGAAGGAAGAAATAAATTCTATAGCCTTGATATGGGTCCGGAAGAATTACGCACACTGATTCAGTCTACTTCCATTGACATGGGCGATCCCGGATTCGATTATACAAACGGTTATGGTTTTGTACAGACGGATAAAGCACTCGAATCGTTTGCTCAGCCGAAACCGGTTATCACGAATATCGTTTTGCCGAATGCAACGGATACTCCGGGCGTAGCTCCGATGACGGTGACTATTGAAGGAAATTATCTGCGTCCGACCTCAAAAGTGATTCTGCGCGATGATACCATTCCAGCTTCGCTGGTAAGTGAGTCTGCCATGACGGCTAGCATACCGGTATTCCAGGGTAATCCTCCGTTGTATGTGTATACACCTTCAATTACACCAAGTAACCTGGATGGTGGTATTTCAGATACTCTTTATTTCTTCCCGAATATCAAACAGCACGTGCTCGTAATTGCAGATGATAAGTCGAAGAAATACGGTGAAGCCTTGCCGCAGTTCACAGCCACTGTACTGGTGGATTCTGTGCCGTATCAATCATTAGGACTAACGCTTGCGGACCTTGGACTTGATGATCTCACTTTTAATACTCCTGCTACGTCATTGTCGAATGTGTCGCAGTATTTCATTGAGCCGGTTATGGTTCCGCTGGATCTCAACGATTCAAACGACGTGGTGCGTAATGAATTGTACGAATATGAAATGGTGAATGGTTTGCTGAGTGTCGAGAAAATGCCGCTGACCATTACAGCCAACGATACCACTTTGATTTATGGAGATAAGATCGATAGTCTGAGCTTTACGTATGATTACGATACCACCAATGTACCTGCTGCAGATCGGGCTGCATTTCTGAGCAGTCTGAGTTATGATCACCAATCGAATCTTGCAGAGAATGCACTGGCCCTCGTGGATGCCCGTGCGTTGGTGAACGGCCGTGCGCTGGTAAATGCGGATCTGGATAATCTGAGTATGATGGCTTCTGCCCGTGCACTGGTAAACGCCAGAGCATTGGTGAATGCCCGCGCACTCGTGAACAGTGTAGTGTTCGATACAACCAATATTGTGGATGTGGCTGTAGCTTCGGTTTTCAATTATCAGATAGATGATGCAGAGGCTTCATTAGTTAGCGCCCGTGCGTTAGTGAATGCAAGAGCACTCGTAAATGCCCGTGCACTGGTGAATGGTTCTGCAATCGTGAATGCCCGTGCATTGGTGAACGGTTCGCCGATTGTGAATAGTAATTCTGTATCTGATTCGGCCAACAGTAATATCATGGCGATTATTGATACCGCCGACGTGGCTGCTCCTGCTAATGATACACTCTACGAGTTTAAGCCGATTACTGTGATCACCGGTATCAATGTGGGTACCCATATGATCGTTCCCGGAGCATTCGTTTCGCCGAACTTCGATGTGACGTATCAGATCGGTGATCTAATCATTCTTCCAGATACACTCGTTGTTACAGCAAATGATACTACCGGTGGTTGCGGAGATGTTCCTGTGTTCACTTCGGAAGTTACCGGATATAATTACAGTGATGCAGATAGTAATATCATTGCAACGCCTGCTTCTTTTGCAATTGAACAAGGTGGTTCGCCAGTATCTGTTTCAACCGCTGAACAGGGCGGTGTGTTTGATATCGTTCCTTTTGGCATGGTGTTAAATAACCCTGCTGATTATGTTGTGTCGTATGTAAACGGTGTGCTTACAATGCCTGTGCAATATACCTACTATGCGGATCATGATGGCGATGGTTTTGGACATACCGATAGTGTGCTGGTGATTTGTGATGCCGTGGCTCCTGCAGGATACGTTAATGTAAACGGCGATTGCGATGATCTTGCTGCGACAACTTATCCGGGAGCAACTGAAATCTGCGGAAATAATGTGGATGATGATTGCGATGGAACGATCGATGAAAATTGTGCCTGTGCGAATCCCCCTACGGCAAATGCCGGCGGACCACAAACGATCTGTGCTGGTGAACAGGTGAGCCTGTCAGGTTCAATCGGCGGATCTGCATCCAATGCATCCTGGTCGTCATCCGGCAACGGAACATTCAATCCGGGTGCTAATAGTCTCGTAACATCTTATATTCCTTCTGCAGAGGATTATGCTGCAGGTTCTGTCACCTTGACATTGACAACCAATGCAACCTTGTCTTGCCCGGCAGGCATCAGCACCTCTGTCATCACGTTTATCCCGACGCCGGTGATGGGTTCGATCAACGGTCCTGCAGCATTGTGCAATCCAAACGGACAACTGATCAATTATTCGGTGGCTGCTGTTCCAGGTGCGGTATCGTACGACTGGACCGTCCCTGCCGGAACGACGATTATTTCCGGACAAGGAACAACAAGTCTGGTAGTGAAGTGGCCGTTCAGCGCTATTCATGCTGGTGTAAATGGCAATATCTGCGTAAGCGCATCGCTGAGCTCAGGCTGTCATACGAATGTTAGTTGTTTGCCGGTAACTGTTCAACTGACAGCGCCGGTGATGCCGCCGAGTATTTCAGGAACAAATAATCTTTGTCCGGGCGACATTGCCACCTACAGTGTTGCCTCTGTTGCACGTGCTACCTCGTATGCATGGGTGGTTCCTGCCGGTATGACAATTACCTCAGGGCAAGGCACCAATATCATTAATGTGCTTGTTGATGGAGCATTTACGGGTGGAAGCATTGCTGTTTCGGGCGTGAATGTTTGCGGAACAGGTGTAGCCCGTTCAAGAACCGTTGCACTGAACATACCGAAAACTCCGTCGGTCATTAGCGGACCTGCATCAGGCGTATGCAGTTCTTCCGGAGTTGTTTACTCAATAACACCGGCAGCAGGAATTTCCGGATATCTCTGGTCTGTCCCTGCAGGCGCAACCATTGTAGGTCCCGCCAACGGCAGCAGCATAACAGTTGATTTTACTGGCTCATTCAATACTGGCATAATCACAGTCAATGCATTGAGTTCTTGCGGAACCAGTTCAACAAGATCACTCACGGTATATGGTAAACCATTCATCAGTGGTCCTGTGTCGGGCGCCGTATTTGTTTGTGCAGGTGCAACGGAATTGTATTCGGTAGCCACAGTTTCCGGTGCTTCAAACTACGCCTGGACAGTTCCGGCAGGAGCAACTATAATAAGCGGACAAGGTACCAAGTCGATACAGGTTCAATTCGGCACTACTCCCGGAACAGGCAAAAAAGTATCACTGACCGTATCTAACGGCTGCGGATCTACTACAAAATCGCTTACAGGTATAACTATTAGTACCTGTCCGCGTCTGGAAGAAGGAAATAGTTTCCGTTATGCCATGTATCCGAATCCTGCAACAGAATTTGTTCAGCTCGAGATCTACAGCGATGTAAATGACGAAGCGAACATCACCCTATACGATGTTTCAGGTCGTGCAATGCTCACGAAAGCGGTGACGCTCACTGAAGGCGAGAATGCCGTACGGATTGAAACAAATATGTTGTCAACCGGCATCTATTTCCTTGAAATCGCAACCGGAGAAAACGGTTCCGTGAAACAACGATTGATGATCGGGCATTGATAAAATTGAGTTGAAGAAAGAAGGGGCTGTCCGCAAGGATGGCCTCTTTTTTTGGCGGGGGCCAGGATCCTCAACCCCTGCAACGTCTTCCGTGGTTTTTAGACTCGAAGGGAATGGCTTCGCCGGTCCCCTGCCTGCCGGCAGGCAGGCTTCTTTACCGGATTGCAAATACAATCAGCAAAGGTCCAGGATCCTCAACCCCTGCAACGTCTTCCGTGGTTTTTAAACTCGAAGGGAATGGCTTCGCCGGTCCCATCTTTGCCGGATTGCAAATGAAAAAACCACGGAAGGCGAAGCCTTCCGTGGTTTTTGTTTTTAGAAATTTCGTCTCAAGCAAGCTTGGCCAAAATTTCTAAAAACAAAAACCGCAGCTTTCGCCGCGGTTTTTTTCATTTATCAGTGCACTCGAAGGGACTCGAACCCCCAACCAACAGAATCGGAATCTGTCATTCTATCCAATTGAACTACGAGTGCGTATACTAATATTTCTTTATTAGCCGTAAGCAATCTTCACGGCTCGCCGTGCAGTGTATTCCGCACAGCGAAATTCTACTGCACGGCGAAATTAACCAAATGTGGGCTTCGTCGGGTATTTTTTACCGTTCCTGAATAAAAATAGAGGAATGCGATGGTTGATTTATTGAATTCAATCCCCTTTAAAAGACAATGAGGACCGGAGTATAGCTCTGATCCTCATCTATCTACTAAATAAATCTAACCAACACTGTGTTCAAACAGTTTCTTGCACTTTGTAAGGGGAGTGTGTCTTTAAGTCGTTGGCTGACTTGGTTTTTCTAATTAGGGTAGGCAAATGTAGAAAGTCTCTTTTGTTTATTTGTCATAATTCAATCATTTTCAATTTAATTAAATTAAATACCTGAGGGTCAGTATTTTGAATTTTAGGGGTAACGCTAACTAATTTGAGGTTGATTCAATTAATTCCAGCACTAATAAGCCTATCGGGAGCTTCATATTGTGTCAGATCCATCTTACTTTTGAAGGTATTATCGATCAGATAAAAAAGTGCCGGTATTCAGGGAACCAGAATTTTATAAGTGCGGGATTCTCCGCTTTTTAGATAGAACCGGGTGAAATAGATGCCGGAACTCAGTTGTGGAAGCTGTATTTCACTTTGATCACCCTTCACGTTGAAACGTTGAAGCAATTTACCTTGTACATCCATCACTTCCAGAAAAATATCGTCCATTGGCTGAGTTGCAGGATGTATTAAAAGAGTGTTGTTGTTTGCGATGGTGTTTTGAAGTATATCTGATGCCAATGATTCATGATGATTCAATCCGGCGAATCCGCTTACGCAATAGAAGGAGTTGGGAGGAATCACCCATCCTGAATCAATTATACAAACAGTACGATAGTAGCTTCCTGATACAGAAACTAAGGGCACTCCAAAGGCTCCTTCAGAACAATCATAACCTTCTGTCCAGAATGCTCCACCTATGAAATTGAATTGACGTGTGCTGTCAGTTAACGATATAAAGGTATATGAAATGCTTGATAAAACAGCATAGCCTGTGTTATTCCAAAAATAAAAGGTATCTCCAGCCTGTAACGAGAAATCATAAATTAATTCTTCCGGGCCCGGCGGGTAGTATTGATAAACTTTCCGTGTAGTTGTATCTTCTCTGAAAAATAATGACTGTTGGACCTCAACACTGTCTAAATAATAAGGAGGACAATAGGCCACCTGATTAAAAGAAAAAATTGCCCGCTGAGAGGATTTATAGTAATGAAGGCTGTTAATTATAGTGTCGCCAAATATTCTTAATTCATAACCTGATGTATAAAGACATATACTTCCATTTGCAAGCATGATCTGCCACTTTCGTTCATTATGCAACATGGGTCGGTAGCCTGGCTGCGCCTGGATATTTGAGAAAGCAAATGTCAGTAAAATCAGAAGTAGTATTTTTTTCATAATATGCTGGTATTGTAAATCCAAAGGTCGGAATTTCATTCCAGTGTTTTTAAAATTATTTCATTGATTTTTTCTTGTATTGATCTGTTATTCAGATCTTTCTATAGGTTTGCATTCAGTCGGGTGTTTTTTGATTCTACACATTGTCGCAGTAGAACCTCATTCGCTAATTGGCTAATTAGTTAATTATCAAATTAATAAGATGTAATTTATTTCGTGCAATCTCCGTTTTAAAACCCTATCTTTGCAGCCCCAAAAACTGCTCAAAATGCTCTCAGTATCAAATCTTTCCCTGCGTTACGGTAAACGCGTGCTGTTCGATGAAGTGAATCTCAAATTTACACCCGGCAATTGCTATGGCGTGATCGGTGCGAACGGTGCCGGAAAATCTACCTTCCTCAAAATTATGAGTGGTGAAGTAGATCCAACTACCGGACAAGTGTCGATGAATCCCGGCGCACGGATGTCGGTACTGAAGCAGAATCACTTTGAATTCGATGAGTTCGGCGTGCTCGAAACGGTCATGATGGGGAACATGAAACTTATGGAGGTGATCCGTGAGAAGGATGCTGTCTATGCAAAAGCAGATTTTACTGAAGAAGATGGTCATCGTGCTGCTGAACTGGAAGTGTTGTTTGCGGAGATGGATGGCTGGGATGCCGAGAGTAATGCGGCCAGTCTGCTGAGTGCGTTGGGTGTTACGGAAGATCTGCATCAGAAGAAGATGTCGGAAATTTCCGGTAAGGAAAAAGTGCGTGTGTTATTGGCACAGGCCCTCTACGGTAATCCGGATATTCTCCTCCTCGATGAGCCTACCAACGACCTCGACGTGGAAACGATTACCTGGCTGGAGAACTTCCTTGCCGATTTTCAGAATACAGTGATCGTCGTGAGCCACGACCGTCACTTCCTCGATTCTGTGTGTACGCACGTGGCAGATATCGATTTTGGTAAAATTCAGTTGTACTCCGGTAACTATACCTTCTGGTATGAAATGAGTCAGCTGGCGTTGCGTCAGCGCTCTGATCAGAATAAGAAAATTGAAGATAAACGAA